>ENA-ORML01000044-ORML01000044.1-human-gut-metagenome-genome-assembly--contig:-NODE-44-length-154064-cov-16.219156_pt1 | contig 154064 bp, 141 predicted proteins | sample MGYA00242103_ERZ508995 | MGnify/ENA primary metagenome ERZ508995 (study PRJEB26280, sample SAMEA2338702) | human gut metagenome | biome: human gut; feature: human-associated habitat; material... | reverse complement strand
CCACCGCTGCGACGCTGAAGCTGGCGCTGACGGAGAGCGACACCAGCAGCGGCACTTTCGCCGCAGTAAGCGACAAGCAGGCGCTGATCGGCGGCCTGCTGGATGCTGACGGCGCTGTCACTATGGACATCCCTGTCACGGGCAGCGAGGCGCAGATCGGCATCGACCTGACCGGCTGCAAGCGCTTCGTCAAGATCACGGGCACCGTCAGCTTCACGGGCGGCACCACCCCTGCGGCGACCGCTACCTACGCGCTCGCCCTGGGCGATCCTGCGCAGGAGCCGGTGGAGTAAGCCATGGGAACGCCAACGCTGCGCACCAATGCGCTGACCACGTTGGAAGCATTGAAGCAGCTGCTGGGCATCGACGAGACCGACACCAGCCAGGACAGCGTGCTGATCCAGCTGATCAACAGGGCGTCCGCCTCTATTGAGAACGCCCTGGGCAGGAAACTGCGCCGGAGTACCTACACGGAACGCGTGAAAGGGACCGGCAGCCAGTACCTGCTGGTGGAGAACTACCCCATCGTCGCGGTGGAGGAAATCAAGCAGGCCGGGGAGATCGTAGACCCCGGCCTGTACGACATCACCGTGCGCGGCAATGCTGGTGTGATCTACAAGGACGACGGCTGGACCTATTACGGCTTCCCCCACGGGCTGACCGGCGACGCCGTGACAGGCAGCCGGAACATCACCGTGCGCTATACGGCGGGATATATCCTGCCATGGGAAGCGACCGACGAAGCACCCGCTGATCTTCCGGCAGACCTGGAGGGGCTGGCACAGGAAATGGTGCAGTACATCTTCGGGAAGCTGGAGAGCGGCGGCAGCAGCGGCCTGAAAGCCTTCTCCATCAGCGACGTCCGCTGGGAATGGTCCGACGAAACCCCATCCAGCTGGCAGGACATCATCAATCAATACAAGCGGGTGTGGCTATGAGTTCGGTTATACGGACCCGCGACGACTGGACACCATGGTACGAGCGCACGAAGGCAGAGCTGACGCGGCTGGCAGGGGCTGAAATACATGTCGGCATCCTGGGCAGCGCCGACAGCGAACTGCTTCGCATAGCCGCCGTGCATGAGTTCGGCGCAACGATTCACCCGCGGAACGCCAAGAATCTGGCGATCCCGCTGCGGCCGGACATGAAGGGCAAAAGCCCGCGCGACGTCGAGGGCGCTTTTTTTCTGGACAACGGCGAGAATCGCTTCATCTGCCGGAAGAAGGGCAAGAAGGGCGACCAGCTGGACTTCCTGTTCCTGCTGCTGCCGTCTGTGACAATTCCGGAGCGTTCCTTCATCCGCGCCAGCTACGACGGAAACAAGGACGTGCTGGCGAAGGCGTGCGAGAACGCCGTGCGCCGCCTGATCCTGGGCGAGCTGACCGCCGATCAGGCTTGCCACAACATCGGCACCGCTGCCGTGGCAATCGTGAAGCGATACATGCGCACCGTGCAGCCACCGAAAAGCAGCCTGACGCTGGCAAGCGCGCCGGGAAAAACCGCCCCGCTGGTCCAGACCGGACGGCTGCGCGACAGTATAACCTACGAGGTGACAGGACTATGAACAGACGCTTCGGACAGCCCCGCCTACCGCGCGGCATCCTACACACCCTGACGGAGATACGCGCCCCTTCCCCGACCTACGACGCCGAAAACGGTGGACAGTGGGTACCAGGGACACCGGAGCGCATCGACTTCGAGGGCTGCGTGCTGCCTGTGTCGGAGGACGACTGGAAAACAGCCGCAGAGGGCACCTACACGGCAAACAGCCGAAAGATTTACACAAACGGCCATGCGCTGCGCATCGGCGGGCAGGTTTACGATCCGCAGGACGGCGCGACCTACACCGTGCGCGGCGATCTGGATCACGGCGTGATCCACCCGCTGCGCCGCTTCGTGGCCGACCGCAAGGGGGAGGCTGCATCGAAATGACGCAACGCGAACTGCGCAACATCATTGTCAAACAGCTGCACACATATCTGGCGGGGCCGAAGGTGGTGCTGTCGGATCAAACGGCACCGGAGGCCGACTACCCCCTGATCTACTACCAGAGCGTGCAGCAGCACATCCCAGGCGCTGCAAATATCACCACCGCCGCAGCGGACGGCGGCACGCTGACAAAATACCGGCGCGAACACGCGGAGGCCACATTCAGCTTTACCGCGTGCGGCTTTAACCGGCAAGGCAAGGACGGCCCAATCAGCGGCGACGACGAGGCACTGGAGCTGGCGGACCGCGCGCAGGGCTTCTTCCTGTTCGCTGGACGTCAGCTGCTGGCCGACCTGGGCGTCGTGGTGGTCCGCGTGGAGAACACGCAGAGCCGCAGCGCCTTCGATACCGACGAAACCGACCGGCGCTACGGCTTCGACGTGCTTTTCCGCTATGAGCGCGAAGACAAACGGGCGGTGCCTGCCATCAGCAAGCCGCCCATCACATTCACAAAGGAGGAATAACCTTGCAGGACATTATTGTTTATATCAGCCTGGACACCGCATCCAAAGAGAAGGAAACCCTTCTGCCGCTGATCCTGTCCTTTGAAGGCGCTTTTGCCTACAAGGAGTACAACAAGGCCGAGGACGTGGCGAAGGACTTCACCACCGCTTCGTCCCCCACGCTGGCGGCTGCGCAGAAGCTGTTCGACCAGATCAAGGTCGAGAACTGCCCTGGCCGCACCAAGAAGGTGGCGATCTTCGGCCTGGCGTCCGATTCTACGGCGAAGGCCACCACCGACGCGCTGGACACCCTGCGCGAGACCCACGACGACTGGTACTTCCTGATTCCTGCCGGAGCCACCGATACGATCATCACGGCGCTGTCCACCTGGGCCAGCGCGACGGTCCTGACCCTGGCGCAGCTGGAGTCCGGCATGGTGGAATCTGAGAAGCTGCTGATCGCGCAGACCAAGACCAAGTCCCTGATCACCACCGCCATGAAGGCGAACAAGCAGACCGTGATCTGCTACAATCACGACGCCGACAACACATCCATCCCCGCGGCGTGGGTGGGCCGCGTCGCCCCCAACTATCCGACCAGCGTCACCTGGAAGTGGAAGGAGCTGTTCGGCATCCCTGTCACCGACGAGAAGGGCACGGACCGTGAGGACCTGCTGGAAGGCCGCTACAACATGTATATCGAGCGCCACGGGCGCGAGTACATGAGCGAAGGCATCTGCACGGACGGCGACTTCATCGACACCGTGATCGGCCGCTGGCAGATCAAGCAGACCATGCGCAAGCGCCTGGTGAACGAACTGGTGGACACCGAGAACATCGGCTACGACGACGACGGCTTCGCGGCCATCGCTGGCGTCGTGATCGCGGCACTGGACGATGCGGTGGACAACGGCATCATTATGAAGCAGAACGGAAAGGGCTGCTACAACGTCGTGATCCCGAAGCGCGCCGACGCCACCGACGAGCAGGCCCGCAACCGCGTGATCCCGCCGATTGAATGGGAGGCCACCGTCCGCGGCGGCGTCCACGGCGTCAAAGTTACCGGCACCCTGACCGTCGCTCTGGTGACGGCCAACGAATAAGGAGGGAAAACCCATGGTATTTGATCCTGAGAAAATCTCCCTGATCGTAGCTGGCGCAAAAGTGACCGGCTATGCTGACGGCAGCAAAGTCAGTGCAGAGCATAACAAGGACGCCGTGACCCCCACAACGGGCATCCAGGGCGACACTGTGTACGCTCTGAACGCCGACAGGTCCGGCACGATTAAGTTTACCCTGTTCGGCTCCAGCGCGTCGCTGGTCCGCCTGCGCCGTCTGGCGCAGGATCGTGCGCAGGTGGCTGTCACGCTGCGCAACGCAAACGACGACGGCGGCTTCATCATCAGCCATCAGGACTGCCGCATCCTGAAAGTCCCGAAGTTCGAGGGCGGCGACGACAGCGGCTCCATTGAGGTCTCTATCTACGTCCCGACGATGGTGTTCAGAGACTGATGGGCCGCAGGCGCGGCACCCCGCAGCTGCGGGGGCGTTTACCGAAATACAACGCGGAGGGCATGGTGACATGCCCTCCGAACATTCCAGAAAGGTGGTTTAGATTCAAAATGGCAAGACATGAAACCGTTAATGTGCTGGGGACCGACTACGAATTGCAGAGCGTTTCCCCGCAGTGGTACTTCGAGCAGAACGACAAGTGCGGCATGACCGGCAGCGGCAGCCGCGACACGGCGCGCTATATGGACATCATGTTCAAGAATGTCGTTACGTCCCCGGCCAACGTGGCAAGCAAGGGCCTGAAAGCGTTCGAGGAAAACGAGGACATCGAAACGCCGGAGCTGCTGATCCGCGAGATCGAACGCTTTCTTCGACCGGGAAAGAAGTCCGGAAGCGGCGCAGCGGCGAGCGACAAGAAATAAGCAGTTCTGGTTTATGCTTTTTGACGGCGACGGCCTGACGTACAGGGACCTGAAATCCATGGACATGGCCGAATATTACGAGTGCATCGCCGCCAAAAAGATGTTTGTCCAGCAGCTGAAAGAACAACAGCAGAAAGAATAGGAGGGGTGTTATGGCAGACAGCCGCAGCCTATCCTTCGGGGTGCAGTTTGGAACAGACACCGCACCCCTGGACGAATTAAACGAAAAGCAGCGGAAGGCGCAGGAAGAAGCCGAGCAGACCGCCGACAAGCTGGAGCAGATCGGCACCAGCCTGACCGACGTCGGCACCCGCGCCACCGCTGCTTTTAACAACGTGTCCGGCGCGGGCACAAAAATGGGCACCAGCGTGCGCAGCGCCATGCTGGAGAGCATCAAGCAGGGCGACAGCCTTGCGAAGACGCTGCGCACCGGCCTGGGGGCTGCCGTCTCCAATGTCCAGGCAAAATTCAAAGGCATGGGGGCGGCGACTAAAAGCGTGGCGACGGACATCGGGAACGCCTTCAAGCATCCGATTCAGACCATCAAGGCCACGCTGGGCAAGGCTCTGAACGGCGCAGAGGAAGACGCCAGGAGCCTGGGGACCCAAGCGGACGACACCGGCCGCAGGCTGGATGATATGGGCAAAAAGGGCACGGGCGCGGGTGAAAACCTGGTCGGCGTTCTGAAAAAGGTGGCGGCAGCTGCCGCGGGCCTTGCCATCATCAAGAAAGGCGTCGAAGCGATCAAAGAGTTCTGCAGCACAGCTATCGACGCCGCAGCCAACGCGGAAGAAACTAACTCAAAGTTCGAGACCGTATTCAAAGGCGCTGCGGACGCTACGAACAGCTGGGCTGAGAACTTCGCGGCTGCTGCACACCGCAGCAAAAACGAAGTGAAGGGCTTCCTGGCCGACAGTGGCGCAATCTTCACGGGCATCGGCATGGGTGCGGAGGACGCCTCCGTCATGTCGGAAATGATGACCAGTCTGTCTTATGACCTTGCCAGCTTCAACAACCTGGCTGACGAGGACGCCTTCAACAAGCTGCGCAGCGGCCTGATGGGCGAGACCGAGGGCCTGAAAAGCATGGGCATCGTTTTGAACGATACGGCCATCAAGCAGTCCATGCTCCAGATGGGGATCACTGACGAGTTCAACACACTGGATGAAGCCACGAAGGTGCAGGTACGCTGGAACGCGATCCTGGCGCAGACCGGCGACGCGCAGCAGGACGTCACCCGCACGGCAGGTTCTTACACCAACAGCGTCAAGGGCGTCAAGGGTATATGGGCGGACTTCCTGGCTGATGCTGGTGCGAAGTTCACCCCCGTGCTGACGACCTTCTTCAACACGATCATCGACAGCTGGCCCACCATTGAGCCGATGCTCATGCAGCTGGTGGACCTGCTGGCGGACGGTCTGTCGCAGGCGATCCCGATCCTGGTGCAGCTGGGCAGCCAGCTGCTGCCTGTGTTCTGCGATGCGCTGGCACTGATCTTCCAAGTGATGCAGCCGCTGATCCCCGTGATCGGGAATCTGGCGGCAACGCTGCTGCCCCCGCTGGCGTCGATCCTGTCCATGCTGGTGGGTGCGCTGCTGCCCCCGCTGACCACGATCCTGAACGTCGTGTGCAATGACATCCTGGTCCCGCTCATGCCGATCATCTCCACGATCGCGTCGGCGATCCTGCCGCCCATCGCGCAGCTGCTGGGCGTCGTGGCCCCGCTGCTGCAAGCCATCGCCCCGATCCTACAGGTGATCGGCCAGATACTGACCGTCGTCGCCGATGTGATCGGCACGATCATCGGCTGGGTAGCTGACGGCGTGGGTGCTGTGGTGAACTTCTTCGACAAGCTGTTCGGCGGCGCAAAGGAAGCACAGGGCGGCATGGAGGACCTGGCCGAGAGTACCAACAGCGTGGCGTCGTCCATTCCGGACATCGGCACGATAGAAATGCCTGCGGTTGAAATTCCGGACACCAGTGCCTACACCGGCGCGATCCAGTCCGCGATGGACACCGCCCCGATCATGGCCGAGGAAAGCTGGGGAGCCGCCAAAGAGACGGCGACCAGCGGCTTGGAGGAAATCGGCACCAGCGCGAACGACACCTACGGCGCTATGGCGGCGCAGGCAGAAAGCGCGTGGGACCGCATGAAGACGGCGGCAGCCAGCGCCGTGTCGGCGACGATCACAGAGCTGCAAAAGCTGAAAAACGCCATCAACAGCGTGGGCAGCATCACGATCAGCACGGGCGGCGTTACTTCGACACCCGTGCAGGGCCATGCCAGCGGCACGAACGACTTCGGCGGCGGCCTGACCCGCATCAACGAGCAGGGCGGCGAAATGGCAATCCTGCCGAGCGGCAGCCAGATCATCCCTGCGGATCAGACCGAGAATATCATCAACACGTCCCGCCACTCCAAGTCTGTCACCTTCGCCCCGCAGATCAGCGTTACCATGTCCGGCAACGCCAGCGACGAGGAGAAGGAGCAGACGAAGACGTGGTTCCTGCAAATGTGCCGCGACGCCTACCGACAGATGCAGAACGAGGACACGAACATCGAGGCGCTGCAGGCGTCTCTGGCGTAAGGAGGGGTGACGAATGTCTTATATTCTGAGCGGCGACAGTGGGACGGTAGTGTTCGACCGCACGGGCACTATCACCAACGAGTCCCCCACCATGTCCAGCCAGGTGACAAGCAACCCCATCGAGGGCGGCGGTAAGATCACCGACCACGCCGTTCTGGACCCGATCAAGTTCTCTATCACCGGCATCGTCTCCACCGCCGCGGGCTATGCGACGCTGGAGGCGATGTGGCGCAACCGCGACCTTCTGACCTACAGGGGCGCGGAGGCGTTCAACAATTTGTTGATCATCAACCTGAAACGGACCCGCACCCCTGACAACGCTGCGGGCTTCGGCTTCACCGTGAGCTTCCAGCAAATCACGATCACGTCGGCTGCGTTCGTTGACATTCAGGCCCCAGCCATGAGCCAACAGGACGCCAGCGCGCCGGTGGCGGCGTCGGCGGCCAAGTCTGCGAAGTCCACCACGCAGAACGGGCTGGTGACAACGGGCAGCGATTATGCTGCCTATGTGGCGAGCTTCAACAGCAAGAACACAAACCCGTCCGTGGCGACAGGACGGACAAACCCCAGCTATGCAGGGTACAACAGGGAGGCGATTAAGTGAAATTGATCGAGAGCGGACAGGAAATCCACTTTATCGACGTTGACAGTGATCGTGTTCCCTGTTCGTTACTGGTGAAGCTGACAGACCGCACCTACCGCATGACGTTCGCCTACAACGAAGCGGCGGACTTCTTCACCGTCAGCCTGGAGATCAGCAACAGCGGCGGCAACACGCCGCTGGTCTACGGCGAAGTGCTTCGCTACGGCAAGCCGCTGTTTGAAGCCTTCAACGACGAACGCTACCCGCTGCCGGTGATCTGCCCGCTGTGCCTGACCGGCGACGAGATTGACACGATCACCTACGACAACTTCGGCACGAAGGTGCGCCTGTATCTGTTCGACCGGCCAGGGGGTGAGAGCTGATGCGCATGTGGCTAAGACAGGCCACCCTGACGCTGGGCGGCAATCAATACACGCTGGACGGGCTGAACTTTTCCTTCAAGGTGCAGTTCGAGGATCGCGCGAAGGTATCGACCGCCCAGCTGGAGGTCTACAACCTGTCTCCGTCTACAAGGGCGTCGCTGAAAAAAGGCGACGCCGTCATTATCACCGCGGGCTACAAGGGCGACGTCGGCTGCATCTTCGTCGGCGCTATCGCGGACTATTCCCACCAGCACGAAAACCTGGACATCATCACCAAGATCACGGCGGCCGACTGCCTGGAGGAATGGCTGGGCACCTATGTCAACAAGACATACAAGGCGGGAATGTACGCCAAGGACATCATCGACGACCTGCTGAACATCTTCGGCGTGGAGGTGGCGATGGTGAAGCTGGCAGAGAACAAGCACTACCCAGGCTGCCGCGTCTGCCGCGGGAAGCTGAAAGACGTGCTGACAGAGATCGCCTGCAGCGACTGCAAGTCCAGGCTGGTGATCCGCTGCGGGCAGATCATCATAAACCCGCCAGAGGAAGGGATCACGACCGGCTATCTGCTGACGCCGCAGACGGGCCTGCTGAAATCGGCATCGACATCAGAGAGCCAGAACATCAACACGAAGACCACGGCGACGGAGAAGACACGCAGCCAGCAGGCAGAAGACGAGGGCAACCTGTCCCGCGACTGTCTGCTGAATTATCACATCGGCGTCGCCGACAAGATCGTGATCCGCGACAGCCAGACCAACGGCACCTTCATGGTGGTCTCTGGCGTCCATGAGGGAACGCGGTCCGGCAACTGGAAAACTACCGTGGAGGTAAAACCGGCATGAGTTACGGAAGTAAACAATCAGACCTGCGCGCCGCTGAGAGCGAGAAGAACAGGGCGGGCGTCCGCGTCTCCATGCCTGTCAAGGTCCTGGCTTTTTATCCTGACAAAATGACCGTGGACGTGCAGCCGCTGGTGAAAGAGAGCATCGACGGCCAGTACGCCAGCGCGGCCCCGCTGATGGGGCTACGCGTCGCCTGCCTGTGTGCGGGCGAGTTCACGATCCGCCCGTGGTACAAGCGCGGCGACGTCGGCTGGGTAATCGTGTCGGACTTCGACGCCGATGCAGTTCTTCAAACCGGCGCGGAGGCGGAGCCGAACACGGCCCGCAATCACGCGCCGGAGGACGGGCTGTTCGTCGGTGGCGTCTGCCCGGACGGAAAGGCCCCGACCGGCCTGCCTGGCAACGCCGTCGTGGTGGCGGCTGGCGGCACCTATATCGCCGTTTCTGCCGATGGTGTGAAGATCAACGGCAACGTCACCGTGACCGGCACACTATCAGCTGGCGGCATTGAAATGACGACGCACACGCATCCAGGCGATAGCGGCGGCACGACGGGCGGCCCGCAGTAAGGAGGCCAAATGGAGAACATCACACTGAAAATTGACCAAGAGACGCAAGACCTGGTACTGGACGACAGCGGAAGTCTGGAGCTGATCGGCGACGCCGAAACCGTCGCCCAATGCGTCCGACTGACGCTGGAGACCTTCAAGGGTGAGTGGTTCCTGGACACAGACCACGGCACCGACTATGACCAAATCATCGGGGACGGTGACGGCGACGCTGAAACCGTCCTCCGCACGGCGATCTTCCAGGAGACCAACGTGCAATACATCGACAGCCTGACCGTGACGCGCAGCGGCCGCAGCATCGCCGCAACCTTCACCGGACGGCTGAAAGATGGGACCCCCATCAGTCTGGAGGTGAAAGCGTGAACGACAACTGGGGATTAACTGAACGCGGATTCCTTCGGCCGAGTTATGCGGACCTGCTGGACGCCTTCGAGGTAAAGGCGAAGGAGCTGTTCGGCAGCACCGCCAACCTGTCCGTTCGCAGCCCGCTGGGCATCTTCCTGCGCATCTTCGCGTGGTTTGCCGGTCTGACCTGGCAGCTGGCCGAGGACGTCTACAACAGCGGCTTCATCGACACAGCTGCGGGCGTCAGCCTGGCCCGTCTGGGCGCGTTTATCGGCATCCGCGTGCTGGCGGCGCAGAAAGCGACCGGCAGCATCACGATCACCGGCGACGCCGGTGCGACGATCTACGCAGGCTTCATCGTGCAGGCGCGCAACAATCAACGCTTCGTAACTCTGGAGGACGTGACCATCGGCAGCAGCGGCACGGCCACTGTGCCGATCCAGGCGTTTGAGGCAGGACCGGACGGAAATGTGGCCGCGGGGACGATTGACACCGTTGTCACACCTCTGGCGGCTGCAATCAGCGTCACCAACGCTGCGGCAACCGTGGGCGGCAGAAACCGCGAAACGGATCAGGAGTTCCGCGAGCGATACCTGTCGAGCGTGGACAAGCCGGGCGGCAGCAACACAGACGCCATCCGCGCACAACTGCTGGAGGTGCCAGGCATCGTCACCGCTGTCGTGTGGGAGAACGAGACGGACGAGACGGACAGCGACGGCCTGCCGCCGCACAGCATCGAGGCCATCGTCTACGGCGGCACCGACGCCAATATAGCGGCGGCCATCCACGCGCGGAAGGCTGCGGGCATCCAGACCTACGGCGGGCAATCAGCGCAGGTGCTGGACGCCAGCGGCAAGCTGCGGACGATCAAGTTCTCCCGCCCGACGCCGGTGCTGATCTATGTGCAGATCAGCGACCTGGTGACATCCGACGCCTACGCGGGCGATGCAGCATTGAAGGCTGCCATCGTTGAGTACATCGGCAGCGCGGCCGGGGACATCGCGGAAAGCGGTCTCGCCATCGGTGAGACGGTCTATTATAACCGGCTGATGTGCCCTGTGAATAACACGCCGGGCGTGGTGGACTATACGCTGAAAGTCAGCACGGACGGCAAGACCTGGAGCAAGAACAACATCACCATCGACGCCAGGAAGAAGGCAATCACCGGCACGGACAAGGTGGTGATCGTGACGTGATCGTTCTGGTGCTTAAAATGCTGGAGAAGCTGACCGGAGCCTACACGAAGGACCCCGACAGCCTGATCGGCAAGCTGTTCCAGCTGTTCGCGTCCGCTCTGTGGGGCGTGGAAGACACGCTGCAGGTGATCGCCGTCTGGCGTGGGATCGACAACGCCAAGGGCACGACGCTGGACCGCATGGGCCGGAACTTCGGCGTCCGGAGAGACGGAGCCGACGACCGCTTCTATCGCCTGATGATCAAGGTAAAAGTCACGGCGCTGCTGTCTGGCGGCGATGTGGACACCATCATCACGGCCACCAGTGTGCTGTTCGACATTGATCCGGAGCAGGTGGAGGTCGTCGAGCTGTTCCCCGCGAAGTGCCGCGTGATCATGGACGAAGCCGACATCGCGCCGGAGTATATCGCGTATGCAGCAAACACTGCGCCGATCATCAAGCGGATCATGGCCGCGGGCGTCGGAAAAGAGATTTACTTCCGCACGCCGGTGAAGACGGGCGGCACGGTCTATGCGGGGGCCACGCTTCTGGAGGACATCACGCTGACCATCCCGCCATACACGAACAGCTTCGCCACCGCGGGCCGCTTCGGCATCGGCGTGGCGCTGTTTGAGGAAATCACAATGCAGATCAAAACAAAGGAGGACTAAAACATGGCAGAAGGATCTGTTATCACCGAAAAGGGCCGTGCGCTGCTGGGCAAAATCCTGGCAACGAACAGCACCCTGAACATCACGGGCGCACAGATCGGCAGCGGCGACCTGCCCGCGGGGACCCCACCCGCCAGCATGACGGCGCTGGCGTCCTACGTTATGGACGCGACCATCGTCGCCATCAGCACCCCCGCGGCGGGCGAAGTCAAGGTCGTACTGCAGGTGCTGTCCAACGACGTGGAAACGGCGTTTCTTGCCAAGGAAGTTGCGCTGCTGGCGTCTGATCCCGACGAGGGCGATGTGGTCTATTGCTACGTCCCCATGCAGGACGATCCCGTGCAGATGCGTGCGGCCGGAGATGTGGTCGGCAAGCTGCTGACGATGGAGATCAGCATGATCGTCAGCAATGTCGCCAACGTTACGGCCGTGATCAGTCCGGAAGGGCTGGTCCGCCGCAAGGAGCTGGAGAAGTACGCCCTGGTGACGCACAGTCATGTGATCGCGGACATTCAGGGCCTGCAGGAGCTGCTGAACAGTTATCAGAACAGCATCGACCTGCTGACGGACCTGATCAGCGGAGACATGCCGGGCGGCATCAACTTCGCCCTGGACTTCGCTACGCTGTCCAACGTCTCCGTGGCGGACGGCGTCTGGAACAAATCGGGCCAGTACATTTCCGCATGATCAGGATCGCCTGCAGCGACAGCGAGGCCAGCTGCCTGATCGCATCCCTTATTACTGAAATCGCTATGCCCTGCCCCTGCGAGGGCGGCCCGCTTCGCATCTGCGGGACCGGGCCGGACGGCGCACCTGCGGAGGTGCGCATCCTGGGCGGCGGCGTGTATGAAATCGAAGGGCCAACGGCTGAAACCGTTGCTATTATCCGCGAAAGAAGGTGCCTGTATTGAGCGAGCGCAAAGACCAGGAGCTGACGATCATCACGAAGGCCAGAGACCTGGTGGACGAGACCATGAGCCGGACGAAGAAGTTCGACAAACGGCTTCGCTTCACGCTATCCAACCGGATTGACGAGAAGGCGCTGGACGTTCTGGAGGCCATCGTGGAAGCAAACGAGATCAACCCCACCATCGAAACCGACCCGCGACGGCGCGCCAACCTGTGCATGGCGCGCTTCGACCTGCAAACGTCTGCACTGACAGGCTGCAAGATGCTGCTGATCTTCCTGGACATCGCAAAGAACCACGGGCAGATCGACAACCGCGCCTGCGAGTTCTGGACGAAGCGGGTGCTGGACGTGAAGTACATGACAGCGGCCTGGAGGAAGAAAGACGCCGCGCGATTCAGATAGAGACCCGCAAAACCGAAAGGGTAGGCTTTATATGCACTGGAACTGGCGGCTGCGGTCCCCGAACTCTGGCAACGCGAACAACGTTCGCAACGTCAACACGGACGGCAGCGAGAACAACAACAACGCGTACAACGGCAACGTCGGCGTCCTGCCGCTTCGATGGATTTACCGAGACCGAGTAGCCCGTGCGGCGAAAGCAGAGGCCCATCATCAAAGGAAAGCCTATCCTATCCAACGGAAGGAGGATAAACACATAGCACCGACGCCTGGCACCACGCAGCTGCGCGGCGCTGGGCTGCCAGCGGTGCTTCACCACTATGGGCAAAGACTACGAAAAAATATGTGAATGGGGAAACCTGTACGACGCGTATCTGAAAGCGCGCCGCGGCAAGCGGTGGAAGAACAGCGTCGCCAAGGTGGAAGCGTCGGCGCTGGAAGCCGTCGCGCTGATCCAGCGAGAATTGCAGACCAAGACCTACCGGCCGGGCGGCTATCGCGCGTTCTACGTCTACGAGCCGAAGCGCCGCCTGATCCAGACGAACAGCTTCAAGGACAAAATCGTCCAGCACGCCTTCTGTGATCAGGTCCTGTATGACGCGCTGACCAAGCCCTTCATCCTGGACAACTACGGCAGCCAGGTGGGCAAAGGCACGCACTTCGGGCTGAATCGGCTGCGCGACTTCATGCGTGAATACTACCGCAAAAACGGCTTTTCTGCTGACGGCTGGGTACTGAAAGCGGACGTCCGCCACTACTTCCAATCCATCCGGCCCGACGTGCTGAAAAAGGACGTTGCGAAGTATCTGCACGATCCTGACTGTCTGACGCTTGCCTACCAGATCATTGACAGCGCGCCGGACCCGCTGGGCATCCCCATCGGGAATCAATCGTCCCAAATCTTTGCGCTGCTATATCTGAATCAGCTGGATCACCTCTGCAAAGAGCAGCTGCGCTTCCGGTATTACGGCCGATATATGGACGACTTCTACATCATCTGTGAGAGCAAGGAACGGCTGCAGGAGGCCCTGGTGGTGATCCGGCAGCACCTGGCCGAGCGCGGGCTGGAGCTGAATAAAAAGACAAACATCTTCCCGCTGCGCAACGGTCTGGACTTCCTGGGCTTCCACACCTACATCGACGACGCCGGGCGTGTGATCCGCAAGGTGCGCAAATCCAGCAGGGACCGCATGAAGCGGAAACTGCGAAAGTATGCCGCGCTTTACCAGCGCGGCGAGATCGACCGCGAGAAGATCGCGGAGAGCTACACCAGCTGGCGCGCCCATGCCCTGCACGGGGATTGCAGGCAGCTGGTGGCGAAATACGATCAGCAATTCCTATCAATATTTGAAAGGAGACCCGAACATGTCCAAGAAGATCAACACTCTGGCCGTGGGTGCTAAGGTACGCGACCCGCTGTCGAAGTATTACGGCGTCCCCGTGGGCTTCCAGATCGCGGACAAAAATCACGCGGGCTATCCCGCGAACAGCACAACGCTGGCTGCGGAAAAGATTCTGTGTTTGAAGCCGTTCGACGCAATGGAGAGCGGCGGCAACAGTAACCGGCAGAGCTACGGCAACAACCGCTACAGCCTGGCGAATCTCCGTCAGTGGCTGAACAAATCCGGCACCAACTGGTACCAGGCGCAGCACAGCTACGACCGCGCGCCTGGCTCCAGCTACGTCTGGAACAACGTCAACCCCTATGACACCGAGGCGGGCTTCAAGACCGGCTTTTCTCCGCAGTTCCTGGCCGCGATCCTGCCGACCACGCTGACCGTGGCGAAGCCCACGACAGACGGCGGCGGCAGCGAGACCGTGACCGACGACTTCTTCCTGCCGTCCAAGCAGGAAGTGGGCCTCGGCTCTGAGAACGGCATCGCCGAGGGATCGCTTCTGGCGCTGTTCAACAGCAACAACAGCTCCCGCCTGCGCACCTGCACGCCGCAGGCCATCGCAAACAGCAACTATAGCAGCAACCCCAGCAGCGCGGCCAACTGGAACTGGCGGCTGCGGTCCCCGTACTCTGGCAGCGCGCTCTACGTTCGCATCGTCTACGCGGACGGCAGCGAGAGCAGCAGCTACGCGTACAACGGCATCGTCGGCGTCCTGCCGCTTTGTAATCTGTCCTCTGATACCTTGGTATCTGATGAGCCTGACTCCGAAGGCTACTACACGATTCAGTGGAATCAGGCCCCGACTACGCCCCCTGGCATCACCGTGCCGGATAGCGTAAAGAGCGGGAAAGACGCAGCGATCAGCTGGGCGGCGTCCACCGATCCGGAAAGCGACGACATCACCTACCAGCTGGACCGCTGGAGCAACAACACGAACGCATGGACCACGATCTACACCGGCAGCAATACCAGCTTTACCGACACCGGCATCACCACGGCGATGGACAGCGTGCAGTGGCGCGTCCGCGCGAAGGATAGCAAGGACGCATACAGCGCCTACACGACGAGCCAGGTAAAGACCGTAACGCACAACGCCGACCCGACCGTTTCCGGAGCCGACGCCAACCTGGGCGCGGTGACGTCGCCCCCGTCCAGAGCCTACACCGTGGGCGATGTGGACGACGGCGACACCCTGACCATCGTGGAGGCACTGGACGGCAGCGAGGTGCGCACTATTGAGGACGCGGAGCGCGGGAAGACCTACACCTTCGGCCTGACGGCCGCACAGTTCGCGGCGCTGGCCGCTGGCGAACACAGCATGACGATCACCGTCACCGACAGCGCAGGAAACAGCGCGACGCGCGTCGTGACCTTCTCCCGCAGCATCACGATGATCAGCGTGCAGCGCGACGCCATCGAGACGGACGCCATGGCCGAAAAGATTCTTATTTCCGTGCGCTTCCTGGGCGCGGAGAACAATTTGACCGTGGAGGCGTGCAACAACGCGAAGGACGCCACCCCGACGTGGGAGGCCGTCACCCCTGGCCGCAAGCACCTGTTCACGAATAAGACGAAGACGGCAACGAAGTGGGCCGTGGGCGTCCGCGTGAAGCTGACGAAGACGAACACCAGCGACACCATCGCGCTGTACGGCGTAAGCGGCTCTTACCTGTAAGGAGGGAAAAGCATGAATCTGACAGCAGCCAGAGAACTGAACAAGCAGGAAGAAGCGCAGCGGCAGCTGCATCTGTGGGCGGCAATTTTAGCCACCCACGACGCATTGATCGCGGGCGGTCTGACCGGCCTTCCTGCGGTCCATGTCGAACGCGCAAAGGCGGTGCTGCTTCGCGCCGGAGATAAGGACGCGGGCGACTACACAGACACGGAACTGCGCACGATCACTGTCACAAGCGGCGCACGCGTCTGGTCTGAGATCGACGACGGCGACCCGATCTTCCGCAACGAAGCCGTAGTCGGCAGCAACGGCGACCTTTACATCACCACGCAGCAGCACTACAAGCGCAGCGACCTTCTGCCCGGCAGTACGGCGGCCAGGACGCTGTTCCGCCTGCTTCGCACAGAGCCGGAGGACGGCACCGTGCTGGACTTCGCGTGGGGCGAGTTAGTCCCCTATGGCGCGAAGCGCAGGGACCCGCAGGACGGCAAGGTCTACACACCGATCCACGAGCAGGGCGTCACGCTCTACGAGCCGCATTATCCGCATCTGGTGCCGTCCGAATACAAGCTGGTCGAGGACAGCAGCGGCGGAGACGGCGGCGACGACACCGTGCCGCGCTGGGCTGATCTGGAGGACGGCCACACCTTCAATGTCGGCGACAGATTCAGCGACTACGGCAAGGCCTACGAAGTGCTTCGACAATTCTTCAAAGCAGACAGCTACCGCCCGCCCGCTCTGATCGGGGACTTCTACCAGCTGGCGGAGTAAGGAGGAAAGCATGAACATTAAAGGCATCGACGTGTCTGTATGGCAGGGCAAGATCGACTGGAAGAAAGTCAAGGCGAGCGGCATTGTGTTCGCCATGATCCGCGTCGGCTATGGCAGCAGCCAGGGCAACGACTGCAAAATGGACACCTATTTCAAGGCCAACGTGGAGGGCGCACTGGCCGCGGGCGTAGAGGTGGGCATCTACTTCTATAGCTACGCAAAAAGCGCCCAGGCGGCCGCCAGAGAGGCGGCGTGGGTAGTGGAGCAGATCGCCCCGTATAAGGGCCGCATCCTGTACCCCGTCGCCTACGATTTGGAGGATAGCAAACAGGCAGGGCTGGGGCGCGATGTGCTGACCGCTATGGTGACGGCCTTCTGCACGACCATCGAAGCTGCGGGCTATTATGCGTCGTTCTACTGCAACACCAACTGGTGCAAGAACATGCTGAACATGGACGACCTGAAAGGCTTCGATCTGTGGCTGGCGCAGTGGGCCAGCCAGCCGACGACGGCCTACAGCTTCGGCATGTGGCAGCGCAGCAGCTCTGGCAGTGTGGCGGGCATCAACGGGCGCGTCGATCTGGACGTCGCGTACAAGGACTATGCGGCCATTATCAAGCGCGCAGGGCTGAACGGGCACAAGGAGGCTGCACAGCCCGCAAAGGAGCCGGAGAAGCCCACACAGCCCGCGGAAACGCCTGATGTGAACGACACCCGCAAGAAGATCGTCCAGAAGGCCATCGGCGAGCTGGGCGTGTGCGAGCCGACCGGCGACGACAAGTATATCCGGTGGTACAACACGGAGGTCCTGAAAACATGGGGCCTGCCGCTTGACGCGGCGTGGTGCGCCATGTGGGTGAGCTACGTTGTCAATTATCTGGCAGGCGTCGCCCGCGACATTGTGAAGCCCTACTGCGGATGCAGCACCGGCATGGCCTTCTTTAAGGCACAGGGCGTCTTCCATCCTTCGGCGGCCTGTGGCGGCACATACACCCCGCTGCCTGCCGACATCGTCTTCTTTAAGGATAAGAAATCCACCGCAGAAAGCACCCACACGGGCCTTGTGGAGTATGTGAAGGACGGCGTTCTCCACACCATTGAAGGCAACACCAGCGACGCCGTAAAGCGCCGCCAGTACGATCTGAACGACACCTACATTGTGGGCTATGCGGCCCCGGACTACGGAAAGGAGAACATCGACAGCATGACCAAGGCCGAACTGAAGCAGCTGATCCGTGAAGTGATCGCAGAAGACAACCCCACCTATGCGGACCTGAAAGACGTGCCCGCCTACTGGCAGGAGCAGGCGAAGGCACTACTGGACGCTGGAGCCGTCAACGGCGGCACCCCTGCGGACATCAACCCCACCGATCTGAATCTGCGCCACGAGACACTGAAAGCTGTGATTATTGCGTCGCTTTACCACGACGCAAACACCCCCGAAAAGTGATCATAAAAACCCGCCATTCAGGCGGTAAAATAAGGAGGAAAAACACCATGAAAAACACCACCAAAAAGGCCCTGAAAGCAATGCTCATTTTGGCAATGCTGGTGACGCTCTGCATGTCGCTTGCAGCGTGCGCACAGACCACCGAAACGGGCACCACCGACCCCATCGTTCTGGAGCTGGTGAACGTCGGCCTGGACATTCTGGCGAAGGCTGCCATCGCGGCCATCGGCCTGGCGGGCGCATGGGCGACCGCTAAGATCGGCCAGAACAACAAGCTGGCAAACATCAAGGCGGCCATCGGCCAGGTGACGCAGGCAGCACAGACAACGGTCGGCGAATTGCAGCAGACCACCGTCGAAGCGATGAAGGCGGCGGCAGCTGACGGCAAGCTGACCGAGGACCAGATCAGGACACTGAAAGCCGATCTTTTGCGCATGACCAGAGAGAAGCTGGCAGAGCCTACTGTGCAGCTGCTGGAGGCGGCGAAGCTGGACATTAACGCCATGATTCAGGGCGCTGCCGAGGACCTGATCAATCAGATGCACACGACGCAGCAGCTGATTGCTGGGGAACTGATCGTGGAATAAGACAACAAGAAGGGCGACCGCAAAACGCGGCCGCCCTTCGCTTTTTATGCAGAATGTTATGCAGGCGTTATATTTGACACGGAACGCGCGCGGTTTGCCAGCGAGCGCGCGCCGCTACAGGAGCGTCTGCGCAAGATCCGCGCAAAAATGCCCAACACCAAGCTTCAGATGCTTCTGCGCGGCCAGAACATCCTCGGCTACAAGCACTATCCCGACGATGTCGTCCGCCGCTTCGTGCGCGCATCGGTCAAAAACGGCATCGACATCATCCGCATTTTCGACGCGCTCAACGATACCGACAACCTCAAGGTCGCTGTTGAAGAGACCATAAAGCAGGGCGCAATGGCCTCCGGCACCATTTCGTACACGACAAGCCCCGTGCACACGACGGCAAAGTTTGTTGAGATGGTCAAGGAGCTAAAGCAGATGGGCGTAAGCTCTATCTGCATAAAGGACATGGCCGGCATCATGACTCCGCAGAGCGCATACGACCTCGTTTCCGGCATCAAGGACGCCGTTGACCTGCCCGTCGTTCTGCACACGCACTGCACCACCGGTCTTGCGTTCATGACCTACCTCAAGGGCATTGAGGCCGGCGCGGACGTTATCGACACCGCAATATCCCCCTTCTCCGGCGGCACCTCGCAGCCTGCGACCGAGACGCTTTACTATGCGCTCAAAGAGCTTGGCTACGATGTTGCGCTTGACGAGAAGATACTCATAGAAATGGCAAACTTCTTCAAGCCCATCCGCAACGATTACCTCGCCGACGGCACCCTCAACCCCATCTCCATGACCACCGACACCCAGTGTCTGACCTATCAGATACCCGGCGGCATGCTCTCGAACCTGCTCAGTCAGCTGAAGATGATGAATGCGCTGGACAAGTTTGAGGAAGCGCTCATCGAAACTCCGCGCGTGCGCAAAGACATGGGCTATCCTCCCCTCGTCACCCCGACAAGCCAGCTCGTAGGCTCGCAGGCGGTTCAGAACGTGCTCGCAGGCGAGCGCTATAAGAACGTCGGCGCAGAGATAAAGGCCTACTGCCGCGGCGAATACGGCAGAACTCCGGCTCCCATCAACGAGGAAGTCCGCGCAAAGATCCTCAACGGCGAAAAGCCCATCGAGGGCCGCTATGCCGACACTCTTCCGACCGACACCTATGAGAAGGCCGCCGAGCACCTCGGCGACACCGCCAAGTGCGAAGAGGATGTCCTCAGCTACATCGCATTCCCCCAGGTTGCCGAGAACTTCTTTGAAAAGCGCCGCGAGGCAGAGGAAAAGGTCGTCCGCTACACCATTACCGAAGCCTGAGGAGGTTTAGACGATGAGTGATCTGATAAACATTTCCTTCGGCGACGCCGCGCTTACGGCTCTGCTGGGCTATCTTGTCGTTTTCTTCGGCCTTATTCTTCTGATGGTCGTCGTTATTATAATGGGCAAGATCATGGTCAGCCGTGCAAACAAGGCAAAGGCGGCGGTGCCTGCCGCCCCTGCCGCACCTGCCGGCGCAGCACTTGCTGCCGGCGAGGTCGTAAAAAGCCCAATGCCCGGCAACATTCTCAAGATCAATGTTTCGCAGGGTCAGAAGGTCAACGAGGGCGACGTGCTTATCGTCCTTGAGGCCATGAAAATGGAAAACGAGATCGTCGCAACCAAGTCCGGCACCGTCGCTCAGATCGTCACGGCAAAGGGCGCAGTAGTCGAGACCGGTGCTCCTCTTGTTGTCATAGCATAAGGAGGTAACGGATGGACATTCTGGGTACTCTCCAAAAGCTTTCGATGGAATCCGGCTTCGCCGCGTTTTTCGTCACCGACGGCGGCTGGAAAAACCTCATCATGATAATCATTGCCTTTGTGCTCCTGTACCTTGGCATAGTCAAAAAATTTGAGCCCCTGCTGCTGTGCGGTATAGCCTTCGGCTGCCTGCTGACAAACCTGAGCTACTTCATCGGCATGGGTGAGAACGCGCTGTATCACCCCGAGCTGTGGGAGGCCTTCCTCGATGAGGCAAGCCCCTATTATCACAGCTACGGCCATGTAATGGCGAACGCAGGCCTGCTCGACTTCTTCTACATCGGCGTAAAGGCCGGAATTTATCCCTCGCTTATCTTCCTCGGCGTCGGCGCAATGACCGACTTCGGACCGCTGCTGGCTAACCCCAAGAGCCTGCTTCTCGGCGCTTCGGCTCAGCTCGGCGTTTTCGTCGCATTCCTCGGCGCTATCGCTCTGGGCTTCACAGGTCCCGAGGGCGCTTCCATCGGCATCATCGGCGGAGCCGACGGCCCGACCGCGATATTCCTGACGACAAAGCTTGCGCCGCATCTGTTAGGGCCTATCGCCATCGCCGCGTATTCCTACATGGCGCTCATCCCGCTCATTCAGCCGCCTCTTATGAAGCTTTGCACAACAAAGGAAATGCGCGAGGTGAAAATGGAGCAGGCGCGTGAGGTCTCCAAGGCCGAGAAGATCATCTTCCCGATCGTTGTCGCAACCTTCGTCATTCTGCTTCTGCCCTCGACCGCTCCGCTGGTTGGCTGCCTGATGCTCGGCAACCTCTTCCGTGAGTGCGGCGTGACCGACCGTCTGTCGGATACCGCTCAGAACGCGCTGATGAACATCGTAACCATCTTCCTTGCAACCTCAGTCGGCGCAACGATGGTCGCTCAGAACTTCCTGAGCGGCGCAACGATCAAGATCATTATCCTCGGTCTGTGCGCATTCGCCATCTCTACCATCGGCGGTCTGCTCGGCGGCGTTGTCATGTACTACGCTTCCGGCAAGAAGATAAACCCCCTCATCGGCTCGGCCGGTGTTTCCGCAGTCCCCATGGCCGCGCGTGTTTCCCAGGACGTCGGCAGAAAGTACAACAAAACGAACTTCCTGCTCATGCACGCAATGGGTCCCAACGTCGCAGGCGTTATCGGCTCGGCTATCGCGGCAGGCTTCCTGCTCTCCGTCTTCGGCGGCTGATAAAAACAGATTTAAGGCATGTGCCACACGGCACATGCCTTTTCTTTATTGTATTGTCATTGTAAAATGTTAATAAAATATCATTTTTTCACCGCAAAGCTATTGACAATGCGCCGCAATGCTCATATAATCTAAAACACTCGTTACAAAACATTTGTTTTAAAACATCAGTTTTAATTCAAGGAGAGATCTTAATGCCCCCGAAACCCAAATTCTCAAAAGAAGAGATAATAGATGCCGCGCTCGATATCGTAAGCCGTGACGGAGTCGCGGCGCTCACGGCGCGCGAGCTTGGCGAAAAGCTCGGCTGCTCGTCAAGCCCGATATTCACCGTTTTCAAAAGCATGGATGAGGTCATGCAGGCTATCCGCGTCGAAGCAATGCGGCGGTATGACAAATATGTCAGCCGTGCGCGCGACTACTATCCGTCGTTCAAAGCCATCGGCATTCTCATGCTGCGTTACGCCAAGGAGCAGCCGAAGCTGTTCCAGCTTCTTTTCATGGCCGAAAACTCACAGGCGCGGCGCTTTGACGATGTTTTCGACACTTTGGGCGAAACGGCAAAGCTGAGCATCGAATTTGTCATGAATGATTACGGACTTACGACAGATGAGGCCCATTTTCTGTTCCAATACGTCTGGACATTCACCTATGGTGTGAGCGCAATGAGTGCAACGGGAATGTGTGATTTTTCCGAGGATGAGCTTGTCAGTATGCTCGGAAACGAATTCATGGCCGTCATGAGCTTTATAAAGTCCGGCATGCTCGACAGCATCATAACCGGCATCCGACCGGTAAAGCGCGATGGAGCCGACGGCGCTGCGCTCAGCACCCTGAGCTTTGATAAGGAGAGCTAAGCTCTGCTAATGTGTGCATGTTTGCCTTTTTGTTGCCCTTGTGTTGTATTTTAGTGTCAAAATCGCAATATTAACGCCTTTCGCAACCAACAGCAACCGCCGGTTGACACATTTCCCGGTCGGCTTTATAGCCTGCAACCGCAAAAAATATTACCTTCTGAGCATATTCAACACGACAGGAGGATATCAAGATGATACTCGCAGACAAAATCATCAATCTACGCAAAAAGGCCGGATGGTCGCAGGATGAGCTTGCGTCAAAGCTCAACGTAACGCGCCAGTCCGTTTCCAAATGGGAGGGCGCGCAATCGATCCCGGATATGGAGCGTATCGTTCAGATGAGCAGGCTCTTCGGCGTGACGACGGACTATCTTTTAAAAGACGAGCTTGAGACCGAGGAGTTTTCCTCCGCCGATGCCGACGCCGGCACCTCGCTGCGCCGCGTGAGCATGGAGCAGGCGTCAAATTATCTGGCGCTGCGCAAGGCAGCCGCGCCGAGGATAGCCCTTGCAACGCTTTTGTGCATCGTCTCACCGATCGTCATGATCGTGCTTGCCTGCGCAAGTGAATTCGGCTATCTGGGCATAAGCGAAGACGCCGCTGCCGGCATCGGACTTTGCGTTATGCTCTGCATCGTTGCCGCCGCAGTCGTCATCTTCATTCGCACAGGTCATGCATCGGCCGAGTTTGAATTTCTCGAAAAAGAAGAGTTTGAGACCGAGTACGGCGTTGCAGGCATGGTAAAAGAGCGCAAAAAGGAATTCGGTGAGCAGTATTCGCGCCTGAACGCCGTCGGAACGGCGCTGTGCATACTCTCGGTCCTGCCGATCTTCGCCGCCCTGGCTTTCTCAGCGCCCGACATATGGGCCGGCATTTCCGTCGCAGTGCTTCTGCTTATTGCCTCGTTCGGCTGCTATGCCTTTATCCGCGCAGGGGTTTACAATGCGGCAATGGAAAAACTTCTCGAGGAGGGCGACTATACGCGCGAGAACAAGCGCAAAAGTCCGGTTTTCGGCGCTATAAGCACAGCCTACTGGCTCGTTGTCACGGCGCTTTTCCTCTACCTCAGCTTTGGTCCTAGCGGCAACGGTCAGCCCGGCACGCTGTGGTATATCTGGGCCGTCGCCGGCGTTCTGTACGGCGCGATCGTTGCATTTAAAAACGTTTTTGTCCGCAAAGGCGGCAAGAGATAGGAGCCTATATGGAACAGCATATAATTGAAATATCACACCTGAATAAAAGCTTCGGCAGCATAAAGGCCGTAAGCGATCTTTCGTTTCATGTGCGGCGCGGCGAGCTTTTCGCATTTCTCGGCGTCAACGGCGCCGGAAAGAGCACGACCATATCCATCATGTGCGGCCAGCTCAAGGCCGACAGCGGCAGCGTCATCATAAGCGGCCACGATGCCGACCGCGACATTGCGCAGATAACGCGCAAGCTCGGCGTCGTGTTCCAAAGCAGTGTGCTTGATAAGCCGCTGTCGGTGCGCGATAATCTTGAAAGCCGCGCCGCGCTTTACGGCATAACGGGCGCGGAGTTTGAAAAAAGGCTCGGTGAGCTGTGCGAGCTTCTTGAGCTTTCCGAGCTTCTTGACCGCAGCGTCGGCAAGCTCTCCGGCGGTCAGCGCCGCAGGATAGACATTGCCCGTGCCCTGCTGCACAGGCCGGAGATCCTGATTCTCGACGAGCCGACCACCGGCCTCGATCCGCAGACGCGCAGGCTCCTGTGGAGCGTTGTGCGCTCGCTGCGTGAGAAAGAGAACATGACCGTTTTCCTCACGACGCACTATATGGAGGAGGCCGCCGACGCGGACTATGTCGTTATTCTCGACAGCGGCCGCATAGCAGCCGAGGGCACGCCCCTTGCGCTGAAAAACGCGTACACCGGCGACTACATAACCTTCTACGGAGCGCAGCCCGAGGCGCTGAGCGCGCTGGGGCTTGAATACGAAGCCCTGCGCGATGCGTACAGGGTGGCCGTTCCAAACACCGCCCAGGCCACGAAGCTCATAACCGAGCACCCCGAGCTTTTTGTCGATTATGAGATCACCAAGGGCAAAATGGACGATGTTTTCCTCGCCGTGACCGGCAAGGCTCTTTCGGGAGGTGGCGATTCATGAAAACGCTTTTAATTCTCACAAAGCGCAACTCAAAGCTTTTTTTCAAGGACAAGGGCATGTTCTTTTCCTCGCTGATAACTCCGGCGATACTGCTGGTTTTGTATGTAACGTTTTTATCCAACGTCTATCGCGACAGCTTTTTATCCGCGCTGCCCGAGGGCTTTGCGCTTTCCGACAGCATCATTGACGGCGTTGTCGGCGGTCAGCTTGCCTCGTCGCTTTTGGCGGTCTGCTGCGTTACCATTGCGTTCTGCTCGAACCTCTTAATGATCCAGGATAAGGTCACGGGTTCGGTGCGCGACCTCACCGTGACGCCGGTAAGACGCAGCGTGCTTGCAATGGGCTACTTTGCCTCGTCCGCACTCGTCACGCTCATAGTGTGTCTCGTCACCTGCGGCATATGCTTTGCATATCTCGCCGCGATCGGCGGATGGTTTTTAAGCGGCGGCGACATTGCGCTGATACTTCTGGATGTTTTCCTGCTCACCCTGTTCGGCACGGCGCTTTCATCCTGCCTGCACTATTTTCTCACGACTCAGGGGCAGCTTTCGGCCGTCGGAACGCTTGTTAGCGCAGGCTACGGCTTTGTATGCGGCGCATATATGCCCATGTCAAACTTCCCCGTTGCTCTTCAGAAGGCGCTGTCGTTCCTCCCCGGCACCTACGGCACGAGCCTGCTGCATAATCACTGGATGCGCGGCGCGCTCGACGAAATGGGCAGCAGCGGCGTGCCCTCGCAGGTCATCGATGCGATACGCGACGGCATTGACTGCAACATTTATTTTTCCGGCAAGGCCGTATCAGAACCTGCAATGTTTCTGATCGTTGCCGGGTCGGTGCTTGTCGTGACGGCAATTTACATTCTCATAAACGCACTGTGCCGCCCGAGATACGGCGACAGATGACAAACAAGAAATTAACGCGCTCAGCGGCACTGTATGCCTTAACGCGCCTAGAAAAGGAGATATAAAACATGCTCGATATCAAAGGTCTGACAAAATGCTACGGCGAGAAAAAGGCTGTCGATGATCTCAGCCTGCATATCGCCCCAGGAACCATCTATGGCTTCATCGGTCATAACGGTGCCGGTAAGACTACGACGCTCAAATCCGTTGTCGGCATCCTCGATTTTGACGAGGGCGAGATACGCATTAACGGCGTTTCCGTCAAGAATGATCCCATCGCGTGCAAGAAGGTACTTGCCTATATTCCCGATAACCCCGATCTGTACGAATACATGACGGGCATAAAGTACTTAAACTTCATTGCCGATATTTTCGGCGTAAGTCCCGAGGACAGAAAGGCTCGCATTGAAAAATACGCAGATCTTTTCGAGCTGACAAAGGATCTGGCTCAGCCCATTTCCGCTTACTCGCACGGCATGAAGCAGAAGCTTGCCATCATTTCGGCATGGATACACGCGCCCAAGCTCATCATCATGGATGAGCCGTTTGTCGGCCTTGACCCGAAGGCCGCGCACATTCTCAAGGGCATGATGCGCGAGCTGTGCGACGAGGGCGGCGCGATATTCTTCTCGACCCACGTTCTTGAGGTCGCCGAAAAGCTCTGCGATCAGGTCGCCATCATAAAGGGCGGCAAGCTCATCCGTTCGGGCACGATGAGCGAGGTCAAGGGCGATGACAGTCTGGAGGAAGTATTCCTTGAGCTGGAGGATGAGTCATGCTGAAAATTCTTCTGAAAAAGCAGCTTTACGAGCTTAACAGCAGCTTTTTCTACGACCGCAAAAAGGGCAAGGCGCGCGCGAAATCGACGAGCATCCTGTTCATCGTTCTGTACGCGCTGCTGATGATCGTCGTCATAGGCGGCATGTTCGCTGCGATGTCTTTCATGCTGTGCAAGCCCTTTGTCGGTCTGGGACTTGACTGGCTGTATTTTGACATGATGACGCTTATGGCGCTGTTTCTCGGCGTTTTCGGCGGCGTTTTCAACACATATTCAAGCCTTTACAAGGCCAAGGACAACGACCTTATGCTCTCGCTGCCCGTGCCGACGAAGTACATTCTTCTGTCGCGCCTTATGGGCGTGTACCTAATGGGGCTTATGTTCAGCGCCGTTGTCATGCTTCCGGCGATCATTGTTTATTTCATCGTCGCAAAGCCTGCATTCGCCGGAGTTTTCGGCAGCATCCTGCTTACGATTCTTGTGAGCGTTTTCGTGTTCATCCTCTCCTGCCTGCTCGGCTGGGTGGTCGCGAGGGTAAGCGTTCATCTCAAGAGCAAGTCGCTCATCGTCGTTATCATCTCGCTTGTTTTCTTCGGACTTTACTACTTTGTGTGCTTTAACGCCTATGATCTTATCGAGCAGCTTGTCCTGAACGCCGTGACCGTCGGTGAGAAGCTCATGAACTCGGCATATGTTCTGTACATCATCGGCGACTGCGGCGCAGGCGGCTGGCTGTCGATGCTGTACACAACGCTTGCCGTTGCCGTGCTGTTTATCCTCACCTATCGCATTCTCGCGCGCAGCTTTATCAAGATCGCAACGACCTCCGACAAGGTTGCAAAGCGCGAATACCGCTCGCAGACGGCAAAAATGCGCAGCACATCCTCCGCGCTTCTGCACCGCGAGCTTTCCCACCTGCTCTCAAGCCCGACATACATGCTCAACTGTGCCCTCGCCACTCCGATTCTCCTCATTGCCGGTGTGTTTTTGCTCATAAAGGGCGCGGACATTGTATCGATATTTGAAATGTTCGCTCTTCCCGACGGCTTTTTCACCGCCCTGCTTGCATTCGGCGTGTGCGTCCTCGGCGCAATGAACGACCTTACCGCGCCCTCCGTTTCGCTTGAGGGCAAGGGACTTTGGATAGCGCAGTCGCTGCCTGTGCAGCCCAAGGCTGTCCTACACGCAAAGCTCAGGCTGCACATGCTTTTTACGGTCATCCCCGAGCTGTTTTGCAGCGCGTGCATCTGCATCGTGTTCCGCCCCGACTTCGTCTCCGGCCTGCTGTGCGTCATTCTGCCGCCGGTGTTCACGCTGTTTCTTGCCGCGTTCGGCCTGATAATAAACCTCAAAAAGCCCAACCTCAACTGGCAGACCGAAGCCATTGCCGTCAAGCAGAGCATAGGCGTTCTCATCGCAATGTTCGGCGGCTGGGTGATCGCGGCAGCCCTCGGCATTGCCTACTACCTGCTGTACGCGGTTATCGGCTCGACGGTGTTTTTGTGCATCGCAGTCGTGCTGCTTGCGCTTTTATCCGCGCTGGAGCTTAAGTGGATAAACACACGCGGCAGCGAGATATTCAGGTATCTGTGATGAAGGATATTTTAAACAAGCTGCTCATCATAGCAAGCGTAGGTCTTGCCGTAGCAGGCGTGATATTTCTCGTCATAGCGTTCACCGGAAAATTCGACGGCACATGGCCGCTTGCCGCTTCGCTTGCATGCATAGTGCTTTCAAACCTCTTTAACATCATCCGCCTCAGGCAGGGTAAATAAAAAAATTCCGCATCTTTCGATGCGGAATTTTTACTAATTTACGATTTACAGGCCGTATTCCTCGGCGAGCTTTTTGAATGCCGGGAGCGAATTTTCGGCCGTCTTTTCGGACACGCAGTAGGCAAGTCGGGCATAGCCGGCAACGCCGAAGCTGTCAGACGGCACAAGCAGTATCTCGAACTTTTTGGCCTTTTCGCAAAATTCCCCGGCACTGTCGCCCTTGGGCGCTTTTACAAACAGATAAAACGCGCCGTCCGGCTTTACGCAGTCAAAACCCATGCCGGAAAGGGCATCATACAGCGTGTCGCGGTTTTTGGCATAGCTCGTGATATCAGGCCGGACATCCGCGCACTGCGCGAGCATGTGCTGCATAAGGCTCGGCGCGCAGACATAGCCCAGCGCTCTGCCGGCTCCGCACACGGCCGAGAAAACCTCCGCGCTGTCCTTGACGCAGGGCGGCACCATTATATAGCCGAGGCGCTCGCCCGGCAGCGACAGGGACTTCGAGTAGGAATAGCAGACGATCGTGTTGGGGTAAATGTTCGGCACGAACGGAACGGTCACGTCGCCGTAAACAAGCTCGCGGTAAGGCTCGTCGGCAATGAGGTAAATGCTTTTTCCCTTTTCCTCCTGCGCGGCCTGAAGGATCTTGGACATGACCCTGAGCGTCTGCTCGCTGAGTATCGCACCCGAGGGATTGTTCGGCGAGTTTATGATGACCGCCGCAACGCCCTGCTCGACAGCGTTTTCAAACGCCGCCATGAACGGCTGCATATCGTCGCCTGCCGGCGGAACTATCAGAATCTCCGCTCCGGCATTTTCGGCAAACACCTTGTATTCGGGGAAAAACGGTGCGAGCACCGCGACCTTCTCGCCCTCGGACACCAGCGCCGACAGGACTATCGACAGCGACGAGGAAGCACCGGAGGTCAGGTAAATGCCCTCGGCCGGTATATCATATCCGGCTCTTTTGCTCTCCTGCGCCGCGGCGGCCTTGCGCGCCGCCATTGCGCCGGGGGCTGCCGTGTATCCGTGCAGAGCGAGGCTCTCCTCATTTTGGAGAAGCTCTATAAGCGTATTTTTCACCTTTTCGGGCGTCGGAACATTGGGATTTCCTATGCTGAAATCAAAAACATTTTCGCTGCCTATCTCGCTGCGGCGCGCGTCGCCGTAGGCTGCGATGGCGCGTATTGCCGAATCGCTTTTGCCGAGTGCAAGCATTTTCTTCGCTATCATGGTGCTGCTCCTTTCCGATTTATCGTGTGTGTTGTTTTATCTGAGGTCTGCCAGCTCGTATATGAGTCTCTCGGTCTTATCCCAGCCGATGCAGGCGTCGGTGATGCTCTTGCCGTAAACTCCGCCGTCGGGCTTCTGGTTGCCGTCCTCAATGTAGGACTCGATCATAAGGCCCTTGACCAGATGCAGGATATCGTCCGAGTGGCGCGTGCTGTGCAGAATTTCCTTTGCAATGCGCGGCTGCTCATCCCACTGCTTGCCGGAGTTGGAGTGGTTGGTGTCGATGACGACCGCCGGGTTTTTAAGTCCGCTTTTTGCGTAAAGCTCGCACAGTATCTTAATATCCTCGTAGTGATAGTTGGGTATGGTTCTTCCGTATTTATTTGACGAGCCGCGCAGAATTGCGTGTGCAAGCGGATTACCCTTGCTCTGCACCTCCCAGTTGGAGTAAACGAAGGTGTGCGGATGCTGGGCGGCGGTGATGGAGTTCATCATAACGGAAAGATCGCCGCTGGTGGGGTTTTTCATGCCGACCGGCAGATCAAGGCCGCTGGCAGTGAGCCTGTGCAGCTGGTTTTCAACCGATCTTGCGCCGACCGCAACGTAGGAGAGCATGTCCGAAAGATAGTGGTGGTTTTCCGGATACAGCATCTCATCTGCGCAGGAAAAGCCGGTTTCGGCAATCACTTTCATGTGCATCTTGCGTATCGCGATAAGGCCGCGCAGCATATCCGGCGAGCTGTTCGGGTCGGGCTGATGGAGCATGCCCTTGTATCCGTCGCCGGTGGTGCGGGGCTTATTGGTGTAAACGCGCGGAACGATGAGTATCTTATCAGCAACCTTCTCCTGAACCGTGCGCAGACGCGAGATGTAATCGAGCACCGAGTCCTCGCGATCGGCAGAGCACGGGCCTATGACAAGCAGCAGTCTGTCGTCCTCGCCGGTGAATATTTTCCTGAGCGCCACATCGGTGATCTTTTTTCTCTCGGCAAGCTCGGGGGTTATCGGGTACATTTCCTTTATCGCCTGCGGCGTAGGCATTTTTCTTTTGAATTCCATGTTCATGACTCATCATCCTCTTTTTTAACATCAAAGTATTTTCTGCGCTCTGTCGAAAGGCGCATCATACGGCGTATGGTTTCGCGGTCGCCGTTAGCTATGCTGTTTCGCAGAAGCTCGAACTTTTCGGAGAAAAGATCCATCTGCTTCACCAGCTCGTCGCGGTTGAGCAAAAACAACTCGCTCCACATTTCATCGTTTATTTTTGCAATGCGCGTAAGGTCGCGGAACGAGTCACCCGTGTAATCGACGAGATGGTGCGAATCCTTGCACACCATAAGTGAAACTGCAATGCAGTGCGCAAGCTGCGAGAGAAAGCCTATCATCTCGTCGTGCTTTTCGGGCGTAAGCTCGGCTATCATGCGAAAGCCCATTATTCTGCCAAGCTCCTTGCAGGTTTCGATAGCTTCGGGCGTATTCTTATCCGTGGGCGTCACGATGTAGTTTGCGCCCTCGAATATCTCCATGCGCGCGTTTTCAACGCCGCTGCACTCGCGGCCGGCCATGGGGTGCGCGCCGATAAACTCAAGGTCAGGCCGCAGCATGTCCTGAATTTTATAGACTATGCTGCATTTTACGCCGGTAACGTCGCTTATAAGCGCATTGGGCTTAATGTACTGCTGATATTTTTCTATCCACTCTACAAACGCATGCGGATACATTGCGAAAATCAGCAGGTCAAACTGCCTGATATATTCGGGGTCTATCTCGGCTCTGCCGTGCTTTATTATCCCCTCGCGCAGGGCATAGTCTATCGTCTCCTGCCGTCGCGCGACGGCGCCTACCTCAAAACCGTGCGAGGTGAGCGATTCGGCGTAGCTGCCGCCCATAAGGCCAAGGCCGAGTATAAGTATTTTTGTGTTTTTATCAAGCTTCATATTCTGCCTCCAAACCGAGGGAACTGAGTGCGTCAAAGTAATTCGGGTAGCTCTTGCGCACCGCCTGAGCACCGTCTATAACGCCGCCTGTTATGCTGCACAGGAGCGTGAGCGCCATGACTATGCGGTGGTCGTTGTGCGACGAAAGCTCCCTGTCCGGCGCGCTTATCTTCCCCGGCTTTATCGTTACGCTGTTTTCGCAAAGCTCGGTTTCGATGCCGAAGGCTTCAAGCTCCTGCGCCATGACGGCGGCCCGGTCGCTCTCCTTTATCCGCAGCCTGCGCGTTCCGGTAAAGCGCGCTCCGTTGCCAAGTGCCGCTGCCAGCGCAAACAGCACCGGGCCGAGGTCGGGGCAATTTGAAATGTCAAGCTCCGCGCCGGGCTGTGTAAGCTCCCGGAAATACTCAAGGCACACTCTGTCGCCCTGTATGCTGTTTTCGTTCAGACCGTTCACATTAACTTTGCCGCCGATGAGGTTAAACGCCTCGAGCGCCGCGGCATTCGACCAGTCGCCCTCAACGGTCTTATCCCCGGCAGCATACCGCTGCCCTCCGGGAACGGCAAAGGTGTTTTTCTCCGGCTCCGTGACCTTTATGCCGAACGAGCCGAGCGCCGCAATGGTAATATCTATATACGCTCTGCTCTCGACGGGCGGAAGGATTTTTATCACGCTGTCGCCGCTAAGCAGCGGAAGCGCAAACAAAAGTCCCGTTATGAACTGGCTGCTGACATCGCCGCGCAGGACATATTCGCCTGCCGTAAGCGCGCCGGAAAATTCGATCCCACCGCTGTCTTTTTTAATTTCGATGCCCTTGCCGCCGAGAAGCTGCTCGTATATTCCGATTCCTCGCTCAAGCAGTCTGGGCGTACCCTCGAACCGCACTCTGCCGCCGGTGAGCGCAGGCGGTATCATAAAGCGCAGCGTGCTTCCGCTTTCGCGGCAGCGCAGCACCGCGCCCTCGGGTGTTTTTCCCGTTTTGCCGCATATTTTAACCGTGTCACCGATCTTTTCGTATTTTGCGCCGAGCGCGGCGATGCAGTCGAGCGTTGCGAGCATATCCTCGCTTTCGGAAATACCTCGTATCGTGCTCTCGCCCTCGGCGAGGGCGGCGCATATCATCAGGCGATGCGCGTAGCTTTTCGACGGCGGCGCGCATATCTCGCCGGCAAGGCGCGACGGACTTATTTTAACCTTCATTTTTCTCTCCGATGTAGTAGATGAGGAAGTCCACTGCCTCGTTATAGCCGTCAAGCCCGTGGCCGCAGATGGTTTTGACCGCAACATCGCGGATGTAGCTCACCTGGCGGAACGCCTCGCGCTCGGACACCTCGGAGATGTGCACCTCCACCGTCGGTATGCCGACGCCCTTCACCGCGTCCGCTATCGCGACCGAGGTGTGCGTATATGCGGCCGGATTAAAAACGATGCCGTCAATGCCGTCAAAATACGCCTTCTGTATCGCGTCAACGAGGTCGCCCTCGTGGTTTGACTGATAAAACTCGACCGTGACGCCCTTTTCCTCGGCGTGCTCGCTTATCAGCTTCAGCAGATCCTTATAGCTTTGTCTGCCGTATATCTCCGGCTCTCTTATGCCGAGAATGTTTATATTCGGCCCGTTGAGTACGAGTATTTTCATTCTCCCAGCTCCTTTAATATTGCGTCGGCCTCCGCCTCGGGCGTGGTGTTCGCGTCGATGTGTACCTCTGCCGCCGCCGTGTAGATATCGTATCTCTCTGCATAGAGCTTCTCAAGCGCGCTGCGGCGCGAGGCAAGCGGCCTGTCGTCGGTCGCAATGAGATTTTCAGGCGCGCGATCCAGGAACACGATCGTTCCGTTCTGCTTGAGTGCTCTCACGTTTTCCGGATCGAGCACAGCGCCGCCGCCGGTCGCGATGACCTTGCCGCCGGTGGACGCAAGAGACGCTATTGTTTCCTTTTCAATGCGTCTGAACTCAGGCTCGCCGAATTTGGCGAAGAAATCGGAAATGGACATGCCGATTTTTTTGATAATGTATTCATCAGTGTCGGCAAGCTCCTTGCCGCTTTTTTCGGCCAGGATCTTACCCACGGTGGTCTTGCCGCTCGAGGGCATACCGACGAGGACAATATTCTGCTTTGCGCTTTTAACGCTGTCAAACGCACTTTTTATAAGGCTCTCGTCAAGCTCGATGCTCTGAAACACTGCCGAGGCGTAAACCGCCTGAGCCGAGAGCATGTACAGGCCGCCCTCTGCCGGAATGCCTTGCTCCTGCGCATCGAGTATAAGATTTGTGCGCAGGGGATTGTATATCGCGTCGAGCACGCCCTCAAGCTTCGGGAATGCGGAAATGTCTATCGGTCTGCCCTCGACCTTCGGGAACATGCCGGCAGGCGTTGCGTTTATGATGATCTGCGCGTCGCTGTGCTCCTGCGCGGCCTGCTCATATGTTATGCTGCCGCCCTTTCCGCTGCGCGAAACGTAGTCAACGCTCTCTGCGCCCATAAACTCCGCCAGAGCGTGCGCAGTTTTCGATGCGCCGCCGGTGCCGAGGATGAGCACCTTTTTGCCCTTCATATCAACGTCTGCGTGCTTTGCAAGCGCCAGCATACCGGGAAAATCGGTGTTGTCGCCGTAAAGCTTGCCGTTGCGGTTTACGATGGTGTTCACCGCGCCGATGCGCTTTGCCGTTTCGGATATCTCGTCAAGATACGGGATAACGTCCTGCTTGTACGGAATCGTAACGTTTATCGCGTTAAACTCGCGCTTTGTCATGAACTCGCCCAGCTCATCCGGTCTAAGCTCATGCAGCTCGTATTCATAGTCCGCTATCTGCGCGTGAATTTCGCACGAATAGCTGTGCGTCAGATGCTCGCCGATAAGTCCGTATTTCACCTGTCATCTACTCCTTTCGTCAGCACATCCGTGCCGTATCGCAGGCTGAGCATATCCGCAACGCACAGCGCCGCAACGCTGTCGAGCACCGGGCATATCCTGCGGATTATCGCCGGGTCATGCCGCCCGTGGATGCTCAGCTGAGTATTTTCGTTTTTTATAAAGTCAACCGTGTCCTGCTGCTGCGCAATGGACGGCGTGGGCTTTACTGCACAGCGGAAGACGATCGGCATGCCGTTTGTTATGCCGCCGTTGACGCCGCCGTTATTGTTCGTCGTTGTGACTATCCTGCCGCCGGATACTCTCAGTGGGTCATTGCACTCGCTGCCCTTCATATCCGCAGCGGCAAAGCCTGCGCCGAACTCAACGCCCTTGACGCCGCCGAGGCTGAACGCCGCGTGGGAGATAACGCTCTCAACGCTGTCAAACCACGGCTCGCCGACTCCTGCCGGTGTACCGCATATGACGGTTTCCGTAACGCCGCCGACGCTGTCGGCTTCTTCGCGCGCTTTCAAAATGCGCTGCGCCATTTCCTCGCCGCGGGCATCGTCGAGCACGGGGAAGCTTTTTTCATGAAGCGATTTTATATCGCTTTCAAGGTCGCCAAATTTTCTGTCCGAAACGCCGGCGCACTTTGCGATGTGCGTTGCAAGGCTTATGCCTATGCCCTCGAGCGCCGGGATTATAACGCCGCCCGCCGCAACGAGCGCCGCGGTTATCCTGCCGGAAAAATGTCCGCCGCCGCGATAGTCCTCAAAACCGTGATATTTGCAGTAGGCTGAAAAATCGGCATGTGCCGGGCGCGCCGGGCCGTAGTTATAATCACGGCTTATGGTGTTCTCGTTGGGGATAACTATCGTCAGCGGAGTGCCGGTCGTTCTGTCGGAAAACACGCCACTTATGATCTTAAATTCGTCCTTTTCCTGCCGGGGCGTATCCAGCGCCGAGGACGGTCGGCGGCGCGTGAGCTGCCGCGCGATGAAATCCTCATCGACCTTTATTCCCGGCGCAAGTCCGTCTATCACGCAGCCGACCGCCGCGCCGTGGCTTTCGCCGAATATCGTCAGGCAAACGCTCTGACCGAAGCTGTTTTTCATCCTTAGCCCTCCAAACGCGAGAGTATCTCGTCGGCGCTCATGCGGCAAAGGCGGAACGAGCCGATCTCGTCAACGATCACCGCCGCAATGCCGTCGGAGGCCATTTTCTTATCGTGCTTCAAAAACGGCATAAGCTCCTCGGCGCTCTGCCCGATCTTTGAAGGCAGGCCGTATTTTTCAAGCACCGACTTTATCCGAGCCACGGCATTATCTCCGCTCATCGGGATCATGCCGAGCGCAACACACTCGCCGTGCAGGAGCTTGCCTGCATTGAAGCTCTCGACCGCATGTCCGATCGTGTGGCCGAAGTTTAGCACCTTTCGCAGTCCCGTCTCGCGCGGGTCCTGCTCGACTACGCTCTTTTTTATCATCAGCGCTCTGTAAATGATCTGCGGAAGATCGGCCGTGAGGTCTGCGCTGTTTTCGATAAGCTCAAACAGCTCTTTATCATTTGTCGCCGCCATTTTTATTGCCTCGGCAAGGCCGGCCATGAGCTGGCGGCGCGAAAGCGTTTCGAGCACCTCGGGGTCTATGATGACCTTTTTGGGCTGATAAAACGCGCCGACGATGTTCTTTACGCCCCCGAAGTCTATCGCCGTTTTGCCGCCGATGGAGGAATCGACCTGCGACAGAAGCGTTGTCGGGATATTGTAAAAATCCACGCCGCGCATGTAGCAGGACGCGGCAAAGCCGCTCAGGTCGCCTACGACGCCGCCGCCGACGGCAACAACGCAGTCGCCTCTTGTAAACGACTTATCGAGCATCTCGGATAAAAGGTGCCGGAACTCGTCAAAGCACTTGCTCTGCTCGCCCTGCGGTATGGTGACGATCACCGCCTCGCTGCACTGCGCGGCAACGGTCTCGGCGTACTGCGCCGGAACTCCGCTGTCGGTGACGACGAGCACGCGGCGGTTGAGATTCAAAAGCTCACCGGCCTTTTTAATTGCGCCCGGCTCGAGCACGATGTCATAATTCCATGTATCGGTCTTTACGGGGACGATCATATCTGTCACTCTCCGATTTTAAGATTTGAGTAGTAGGTTCCGACGAGCTTGAGCTTTGCGCATATCGCCGACAGCTCGCGGAGCATATCCTGTCCGTTTTCGTTGTTTATGTTTCCCTCGGCCTCGATGTAGAAGAAGTAGTTCCACTGCAGATCCTTCATCGGGCGCGAGCGCAGGTTGCGCATATTAAAGCCGTGCGAGCCGATAATGTTGAGCATCTGCGCAAGAGAGCCGGCCTCGTTTTTAACGGTGAACACGAGGATGAAGTTCTCCTCGGCGCGGCTCGACATTGAAGCCGGCCTGTTCTGCGCACGAGAGAGCGCCGCAAAGCGCGTCGTGTTTATCTTGCTGTCGTTAATGACCTTGTCGATAATATCGAGCTCGAAAATTTTGCTCGTCTCGTCCGAGGCTATTGCAGCGACCGATGCGTCGTTTTTCTCCTTGACATACTGCGCGGCAAGCGCGGTGTTTGAAAACGTCTCGGTCTCGAAACCGTGCGCGCGGATGTACTCGCCGCACTGCTCAAGCGCCTGCGGATGGCTGATGACGGTCTTTATCCCGTCGAGCGACGCGCCCTCGACGCCGAGCAGATTGTGCTCTATCGGAAGATCGACGACCTGGTTTACGAACAGATCGCCCGAGAAGATAAGATCCATGACCGTTCCGACCTCGCCGGCAGCGCTGTTTTCAAGCGGCAGCACCACGCAGTCGTACTCGCCGCGCTCGACCGCGCGGTACGCATCGCCGAAATCGGAATACGGGATAAGCTCGGCCTCCGGGAACATGCGCTTTGCCGCCATGTATGCAAACGCGCCCTCGACGCCGCAATAGGTAACTCGCATGCCGTTTAAAAGCTTCGACTGATACTCGCAGGAGAGATCTATCGTCTTTCTGAGAAACTGCACATAATACGACTCGACGTCGGCGTTCTCAATAAGCTTGCGGTCGCGGTCGATAAGCTCCTTTTCGCGCACTGCATCCTTGACGGACAGGCCGTGCTGCTTTTTATATTTTGCTATCACCGCCGCAGCCTGCATGCGCTGCTCGAAAAGCTTTGCCATTTCGGCATCTATACGGCTGATCTCGTTTCTGGAAGTCTCAAGTTCGTTCATATCGGTACCTCTGTTTTTTCAACAAAAATATGCGATCCCTTTGCAAAGGAACCGCATTCAATGACAATTATTCGCCGCTCAAGCGGCTTTTATGCGTGCATTGTTACGTCCTTTGCCAGGCGGTGCTGCGCCAGCCATAGTAATAAAAAACGCAGTACGAATAAAATCGTACTGCGTCAAAAGACATGGATGCACTGCGGACAGACTCAGACACGGAACAATTGCTCATCTTTTCGCAGCAAGCCGTCATTTCCGTATCCTCTCTTTCCTGAATTCTTAACGAATAAATTATACTCACACCCGGCTGCATTGTCAATTGCCGCTTTTCAACAAAATTCCCCTCGCCCCGGCAAAAGCTTTTAGGCAATATCGGGGCAGTTTCGGAAACCGCCCGTCGGGATGGGTGCATTTCCACAAGCCTCTTTGGGCAGCATGGGTGCATTTTTGCCGCTCAAATCGGCCAATGAAGGACGAACGCCTGTCGTCGGCTTGACGGAACTGGTTTTCGTTCAGGCAAGGCAAAGTCCGCAGCTAATACTCACTGTATTAGCAAGGGCTTTAACGCTGCATGAGCGGAAAACAGTCCGGCAAAACCGGCAGGTGTTCGTCTTTCATTGGTTTAACCCCACAGGGCGGTGAGCATCGGTATTATCTGCTTCTTGCGGCTCATTACGCCGGGCAGGAAGATCATGTTATCCTTGGGTTCGGCGGAGAAGGCGCGGCGGATGGTATCGTCGCTGCCGATGTAGAGAAGCCGGGTGCCCTCGAGAAGGACGTCGGTGAGCATGAGGATGACGATGTCGTAGCCGTGATCTGATTTCATGCGTCGCATCTCGCTGAGGAATTCCTCGCGGCGCTCGAGCATTTTCGCCGAGTCAAGAGTCGTGATCTGACCGACGCCGAGGATCTGGCCGGAGAGATGGAACTCCTTGAAGTCCGAGCGGATAAGCTCGGATACGGGCTTTGTGTCGGACGAGCCGGAAAACAGCTCCTTTCCCAGTGTCTCAAGCGAAACGTTTGCAATGCGCGCCATACGCTCGGCAAGCGCGGTATCACGCTTCGTGCAGGTCGGGGATTTGAACATGACCGTGTCGGACAGTATGGCCGCCGCCATAAGCCCGGCCATTGCCGGCGAAGGCATAACGCCGTGCTCCTGATACATGCCGCATATTATGGTCGTCGTGCTGCCGACAGGCTCATTGCGCATGCGGATAGGCTGTGCCGTCTGGATGTCGGCAAGGCGGTGGTGGTCGATTATCTCCAGAATCTCGGCCTGCTCAAGGCCGGCTACTGCCTGCGCCTTTTCGTTGTGGTCAACGAGCACAACGCGCTTTCTGCGCGGACGCAGCAGGTGATATCTTGACAATGTACCGACGACCTTTTCGTTTTCGTCGAGCACTGGGTAGCAGCGATAGCGGCTTTTGAGAACTTCCTCGCGGACATCGTCGATGTAGTCGCTCAAATGGAAGCATATCGTATCCTCGGTGTGGCACGGGCGCGAGATGGGGATCGCCTGATAGATGAGCTTTGCAACGCGCGCAGCGTCAAAGGGCGTGGACACGATGCAGGTTTTGCCCGCTTTTTCAAGCCACTGCTTTTTTGCCTCGGTCTGGCACAAAACGATGCAGTTTACGCCGAGCTTGAGCGCACGCTCGACCATGTCGGGCTGATCGCCGCACAGCACGATGCTGTCGGGGTCGTTGAACAAAAGCGTATCGCAGCTCTGCGGCAGCGCAATAACTACGTTGCCCGAGATGCAGTCGAAAAGCTCTGCGTCCTCATTGAGTATCTTGCCCTCGAGCACGCTCAGCACATTATAAAGCGGGACATCGTCTATATGCGGATCTATGATGGTCAGCAGGCTGTACGACGCGATATCTCCGGCCGAGAGAGTGCCGTGCAGGGTGCCGTCCTCGTTTATGACGGGAATGACGGACACCTTCTGCTCGCGCATCATGCGCCACGCTCTGTTCATCGTGACCGAGGAGTTCAGCGCAGGGGGCGTATCGAAATCAAGGTCGCGCACCTGCGTGCGCACGTCGTTTATCTGGCGCGGCGGCTCAAAGCCGAATTTATCGAGCATGCGCTGAGTCTCGTCGCTTATATGTCCAAGGCAGGCCGCGGTGTATTCCCTGTCGCCGAGCGCGTTGCGAAGCGCCGCATAGCTCATCGCAGCAACGATCGAGTCGGTGTCCGGATTACGGTGGCCTACCACAAAAATTTCGTTCATTATTCTTTCCTCCGATTTTGGGTGCTCCACAATTATAGTATGTGATTTTTAAATGTCAACAGAAAAAGCTGCATCTTAACAGATGCAGCTATGCGTTTCTTATCAATTTTTATTCCCCTGCGCATGCATCGAGCAGATCGCGTATCTCATCAGCCGTGCATGGAGCCGAAAGCGCGCCCTCACCGCGGTCGGCATAGACGCTGTCACCGTCGATGTAAATGAGCACAACGCCGACATCTCCGCCAAGGCTGACGGCATAGTCTGCCTCGGCCGTGGGCTCGTATTCCTCCGCGCCGTCGGCAGGCTCGATAAGCGCAAGGAGCTTTTCTGCGTCCGTTTCTTCGAGCGTAACGCTCGTTTTCGCGCTTTGCTCCTGAGTATTGCCATCGCTTTCCTCGCCGGATTGTCCGGTGAACCTTCCGTCAAGGACGGGTAGAGACTTGGCAACGTACAGGTCGTTTGAATCGGTCTTGTGCTCCGCCGGGCTGAGCATGCCGCTCTTAACTCCTGCGAATATGACAAGGGCAAGGCATGCCGCTACGGACAGATATTTTATCCACACTATACCGGTTTTCTTCTTCGGCTTTGCCTTTATGCCGGACATAATCTTTTCATGCAGTCCGTCGGGCAGCGGCTCTTCCTCATGCATCTGCTCCGACACTGCCGAAAATGCATCATAAACGCTTCGGCATTCGGGACAGGAGGCAATATGCTCGCGCACGAGGCTCTGCTCTGCTTGGCTAAGCTCGCCGTCGAGAAGGCAGCTTATCATTTCTCTGCACTTTTCACAGTCTATCATGTTTTGCCGCTTCCTTTCATTCCTTTTGACGCTATAGACTCCGGAATGTTCCCGCTGTCGAGCAAAAATATGCACAATCTTTTACGCGCGCGGAAAATACGCGACTTGACCGTGCCCTCCTCAAGCGAAAGCGCCTTACCTATCTCGGCATAGCTCATGCCGCCAAGCTCTCGCATGACAAGTATCTGCCGCTGCTTATCCGGAAGAGTCTTCAATCCCTCCTCCACCGACTGCATACTCATCTTTTGCATAAGCTGCTGCTCGGGGTCGGAGCTTGGATCGGGGATATCGAGCTGAGCATCCTCGTCATCGTCGTCGCTCACGGTAAGCGATACCTGCTGCTTTCGGCTTTTCGAGCGCAGAAAATCAAGGCAGACGTTCGTCGTTATCCTGTATATCCACACGGAAAACTTACTGTCGCCCCTGAACGAGGAAAGGCTGCCGTAGGCCTTGATAAACGCCTCCTGCGTCATATCGGAGGCATCGTCGCGGTCCCCCACCATGCGCAGCGCAAGGTTATAAACCGTTTTTTCGTACTTCAGCACAAGCTCTTCAAAGGCGTTTGCGTCGCCGCCGAGAACTTTTTCGATTATTTTCTTTTCAGAAACTTCAGTCATACAAGCTCTCTCTTTATACCTTTTATTATTTCCTCAAGCTCATCGAGCGTTTCGACCTTCACAAGAAGCTGCTTATAGTACCCGGCGTATGCAACACCCTTGAGGTACCACGGTATCTGGTGCCGCGCCTCGAGGCAGGCAAGACGCTCGCCGAATTTTTCCGCATACATTTTTGTATGCCTTAAAGCGAGATCCATGCGCTCGGCAAGCGGCGGCTTTTCCGGTATATCTTTGCCGGAGAGCAGCGCGTTTGCCTCGGCAAAAAGCCACGGATCGCCGAACACGCCGCGACCTGCCATAGCAAGATCGCAGCCGGTGTAGCGCAGGATATGCGCCGCATCCTCGGCGGAAAATATATCGCCGTTTGCGATGACCGGAATGCCGACAGACTTTTTTACGTCGCGGATGATATCCCAGTCCGCGCGCCCGGAGTACATCTGAGCTCTCGTTCTGCCGTGCACGGCTATGGCCGCGGCTCCGGCCTGCTCCATGGTCTTTGCAAACTCCACGGCATTGACGCTGCCCCCGTCAAAGCCCTTGCGGAACTTCACCGTAACGGGAACATCGACGCTTTCGACCACCGCCTGCACTATCTTTCCGGCAAGCTCCGGATCGCGCATGAGCGCCGAGCCGTCGCCGCTTTTGACTATCTTGCCCACCGGGCAGCCCATGTTTATATCCAGCATATCCGCGCCGGAGTATTCTATCGCCATGGGCGCCGTCTGCGCCATTATCTCCGGCTCATGGCCGAATATCTGTGCGGCGAAGGGGCGGCAGCCGGGCAGATTATAAAGCAGGCTTTTCGTTTTATTATCGCCGTAGCACAGCGCCTTTGCGCTGACCATTTCGGTCGTCGTGAGCGCGGCGCCAAGCTCGGTGCATATCGCTCGGAAGGCAAAATCCGTGACTCCGGCCATCGGCGCGAGCGTCATCGGGCCGCTTATTTCAACATTGCCTATCTTCACCATAATATATCCAGTCCCACCGGGCAGTGATCCGAGCCCATGATTTCGGGCAGTATGTAAGCATCCTTTATGTTATCACGCAGCCTGTCGGATACAACAAAGTAGTCGATACGCCAGCCGACGTTGCGCTCACGCGCAGCCGCACGGTAGCTCCACCAGGAATACGCGTCGCGCTTATCGGGGTAAAGCGTGCGGAAGCTGTCGATAAATCCGGCATCGAGAAGCTCTGTAAACTTGCCGCGTTCTTCGTCGGAAAAGCCGGGGTTAAAGTGGTTAGTGTCGGGATTTTTGAGGTCTATCTCGCAGTGGGCAACATTCATATCGCCGCAAACTATGACGGGCTTAAGCTTATCCAGCCCCATAAGATATTCGCGGAAATCATCCTCCCAGCTCATGCGATAGTCCAGGCGCTTTAGTTCATTCTGCGAATTGGGTGTGTAGACGCACACGAGGAAGAACTCATCGTATTCGAGCGTAACTGCTCTGCCCTCGGTCTCGTGTCCGGGTATGTTTCGCCGAACGCTCATGGGCGTGTGCTTTGTAAATATTGCCGTACCGGAATAGCCTTTCTTTTCGGCATAGCTCCAGTAGCTTTCGTATCCGGGCAGATCAAGCTCTATCTGACCTTCCTGTAATTTTGTCTCCTGCAGGCAGAAAAAATCCGCATCAAGCGACCAGAAGATATCCTCAAAGCCCTTTTTTACGACGGCGCGAAGACCGTTGACGTTCCAGCTTATAAATCTCATTCGTTCAGCCCCCTCGCATCGGAAAGCGCGGCATTGCGCAGCCTCGGCACCTCGCCGGACGCGCCGTTTTTCGTATTCTCGGTTTTGACGGCAACAAGTCGGTTTATCTTAACGCCCATTTCACGGAACTTGCACTCGTAGTCGGTCATGACTCCGCCCTCGCCGCCGGCATGCAGGTCGTTTGTAACGCTGTGTACCTCCCAACCCTCGGCCTTTATCTGCTCAAGCGACCATGTAAAAAGCGGCAGATTATCCGTCTTGAAGCATACCTCACCGCCCATTGGCAGGATATCGGCATATATCCGCAAAAAATTCGGAGATGTGAGCCGATGCTTTGCGTCGCGGCTTTTCGGCCACGGGTCGCAGAAGTTGACGAAAACGCGCTCGACCTCGCCGGGAGCAAACACCTCGCGCAGCTTCAGTGCGTCCATAGATATAAACCGCACGTTGCCGATCTCTTCGGCGCAGGCGCGCTCCATGGCGATGACCATGGCGTCCTCGACCTTCTCAAGCGCTATAAGCTCAGCGCCGGGATTTTCCTTTGCCGTGCCGACCGTGAAGCGGCCCTTGCCGCAGCCTATCTCGAGCCACAGGCTCTTTCCGGGAAAGCTCTCACGCCATTTCCCGCGCAGTGCGGCAGGCTCGGCTATCTGCACCGCGGCGCACTTTTCCATGCGCGGCTGCAAATTCGGTTTTTTTCTCATTCGCATTTATCGATCACTCTCCGAAGCTTTATCCATAGTAAAATACCATACATTCGACAAAACATCAATCCGAAAATCATTCAATATCAACACATTTTCGGCAAAAACCGGACATTTTCTGACATATAACTACTTGAAAACTTAAAAAGCTTATGATATAATGCACTAATCAAATAATTAACACCCTTTTGTTGCGTTTTTAAGGAGTATCAATATATGAAGCGTGTAAAAGTATCTAATAACGTAATCCGCCGCCTTCCCAGATATCTTAGAAAGCTCGATGAGCTTACCGATGCAGGCGTAAGCCGCATATCATCCGGCGAGCTGGGCCGCCAGCTTGGTCTCACCCCCTCGCAGATCCGTCAGGACTTCAGCTGCTTCGGCGAATTCGGCCAGCAGGGCTACGGCTATAAAGTCACCGCACTCCGCGCGGAGATCGCATCCATCCTCGGTATGGACAGGGGCTACAGCGCCATTCTCATCGGCGTCGGCAACCTCGGTCAGGCACTTCTGTGCAACTTCTCGTTCAAGACCTGGGGCTTTGACCTCAAGGCCGCGTTCGACGTTAAGCCGCAGCTTATCGGAACCGATTACGAGGGCGTGAAGATCCACGATATGGCCACCCTGCCGCAGTATCTTTCCGAAAACAAGGTCGATGCCGCTGTCCTGTGTGTTCCGAAGGCTCACGCAGTTCAGACTACCGAGCTTCTCACCTCGCACGGCGTGAACGCCATCTGGAACTTCACCAACGTCGAGCTGACAGCTCCCGAGAGCAGCACCATCGTTGAAAACATCCACTTCTCCGACTCTCTGCTGTCGCTGAGCTACTACATCTCCGAGGATAACGACGAGAAGGCCGCAAGAGCTGCAAGAATGAACAAATAAGCAAACGACTTGAAAAGCCGGCTTTTGGCCGGCTTTTTTCTTTGGAGGGACAACACATGTCAGACACGATAGCCGCCGTCTCCACCGGCACTCAGGTCTGCGCGATAGGCATCGTCCGCATGTCCGGCAGCAAGGCGATCGATATCGCAGACAGGCTCTTTTCGCCCGTGTCGGGGCGCAAAATGGCCGACTGCGAGGACAGAAAGCTCATCTACGGAAAGCTCTGCGACGAGCAGGGTCGGCTTCTTGATATCTGCCTTTGCACGATAAGCCGCGCCCCGAACAGCTACACCGGCGAGGACACCGCCGAATTTCAGTGCCACGGCTCGCCCGTCGTTCTGCGTGCGGTGCTTGAGGCGGCATTCAGCCTCGGCGCAAGGCAGGCTCTGCCCGGCGAGTTTACAAAGCGCGCTTTTCTTAACGGCCGCATGGATCTTTCCGGTGCGGAGGCAGTCGCGGATATCATCGACGCCGAAACCGCCGAGGCCGCGCGCAACGCTGCCGGTCAGCTCGGCGGAGCAATATCGCGCCGCATCGACGAAATATACGGTGCGCTCACCGACATAAGCTCGCACTATCACGCGGTGCTCGACTATCCCGACGAGGATATCGAGGACTTCACCCTCGCGCGCTATGAGGAAGATATCGAGCGCTGCACGGCAGTGCTTGAGAGCCTGCGCGCAAGCTATGACAGCGGAAAGCTTCTGCACTCGGGCGTTCCGGCCGCGATAGTTGGGCGGCCCAACGCCGGAAAAAGCTCGCTTTTGAACGCCGTTTTGGGCTATGACCGCGCCATCGTGACCGATATTCCCGGCACGACGCGCGACACGATCGAGGAGAAGCTGCGTCTCGGCGGAGTGCTGCTGCGCCTTACCGACACCGCCGGCATACGCGATACCGACGACGAGATAGAGCGCATGGGCGTAACGCGCTCGCGCCGCGCAATGGAGCAGGCCGAGCTTGTTCTCGCCGTCATTGACGGAAGCCGCGAGATAACGCCCGAAGATCTTGAGCTTATAGAATGTGCAGAGAGAGCGCCGCACGGCATCGTCATTTTATCCAAACATGACCTTGGCAGTTTGAGCAAAATGCCCGAAACAACGCTGCCGGTCATTGAGATAAGCTCCGTTACCGGCGAGGGGCTGAGCACGCTTGAGGACACGGTGCGCGCGCTGTTTCCCATGCCGGCCGCGCCTGCCGGCGAGATACTGACGAATGCCCGGCAGTTTGACGCCGTTTCACGCGCGCTTGAATCTATGAAGGCTGCCGGCGACGCGATGCGCTCGGGCTGCACGCCCGACATAGTCCTCACCGAGACCGAGACCGCCATGGCCGCCCTCGGCGAGCTCACCGGACGCACCGTACGCGAGGAGGTCACAAACCGAATATTCGAACGCTTCTGCGTGGGGAAATAGAAAAACAGACGGCAAAGGCCGGCTGACATAAGAAAACACACGCCAAAAAAGGCGGAGCAAGCACGAATGTCTATGTTGCGACGGCTTGGTATACACAAAGTATGCCTGCGCCGCCGCGCCCTGACCTCGCACTTGCTCCGTCATTTTTGGTGCTTTGCAGTTTTGAAGCTGAGATTTTTTGTTCCTGCAAGGACAAAGTCGCTGAGCATACTGTCGTATTCTCAAGGCTTTGGACGCCGTAGGGGCGAAAAAGATCGCTTCAAAACCGTATGTTTTCTTGTGTCAACCGGCCTGGGCCGTCTGTTTTTTTACTTTATATACGGAAGTCCTGTCTGGGGGCGCGGATAGAAAAGCACCTTCGGGCAGGCCTTGCCCGTCAGAGCCATTGCGCGCTCAAGCGCTTTCTGCGGATCGCGGACAGGCTCCATTAGCATCGTGCGCGCCTCGTCATCGCTCACGTTCGGGCAGCTGAGTATTACCCTTGCGCCCTTGCGGTAGATCTTTGCAAGCAGCAGAACGTGATCCATCTGGATCTCGTAATGCTCGGTCGTCCACTTTTCTATCTCAGGCAGCGTTTTGCCCGAGCCGAACGCGCGCAGCATATCCGGGGAATTCACGCCCTCTGCACAGCCGCAGGTGAGCAGCGTCACGATATCGCCGTCGAGTATCTCCGTAAGGCCGATGAGCGCCTTTGCCGACTGATAAAAGTCGATATCCAGCGGCTGACCGGGGCAGGTAACTATAACATCGGGCTTTTCGATGCCGACGCCGAGATAATCGCGCACATACTTGACCGCCGTGCTGTGGCACTCAACAAGGCCGCCTGTGAAAACTGCGGCAATTTTCATCTCGTTATTGAGAATGCAGTTTACACCGAAATCTATGCCGAACAGCTCAGCGGCCTCGATCATATCATCGCTCACGGGGTTTCCGTCGATCTTGCCTATGGCCGCGTTGGGATCAAGTATGCGCTCCGGGCGGTGGTTAATGCGTATGGTCTCCTCGCTCGATATGCCGGGCAGGACGGACTTGCGTCCGCCGGAGAAGCCTGCAAACTCATGCGGCTCGACCTTGCCTATCTGAACATGAACGTCACACTCATAAGCACGGCGGTTTACCGTTACGGGCGTTCCGTTCGAGCTGTCGCCGAGGTAGATGAGATTATCCTTGTCAAACGGTGTGTGGTTTACGCACGTTACCTTGCCGTAAAGCTCGCCGAGGGCGCACTTCATCTCGTCCTCGGTTGCCGGGCGGTGAACGCCGATGGCGACGAAGAACGTGATGTTTTCAAGCTCGATGCCGCCCTTAACAAGCTCATCGACCGCGACCTTCGCCATTGGCGCCGTGGGAATGCCGCGCGTTGCGTCCGATATCAGGACGCAGGCGGTTTTCGCGCCTTTGTCGCGCACTATCTCATGCAGGGTTTTGCCGGAAACAGGCTCGGCAAACGCCTTTTCTATGGCTGACACTTCGTCAATCGCCGCAAGCTGCCTTGTCTGCACCAGTCCTGCGCAGTTGGCTTCCGGCAGGCGCAGCTCGATGCCGAGCATCGTGTCTTTATATATGCAAACGCCGTCTTTATTTTCTAATGTATACATTGCGGTGTCCTCCAAGATAAGAAAATCGGAGGGGCAGAGCCCCTCCGACTATAATCATTTTGCCATCAAAGCTCGACGTCCTTGCCGCCGGTGAGATCCTCCTCGGGCTTCTCGATGCAGGCATGGTTGCCCTTGCCGGTGAAATCGCAGATGAAGTTGCGAAGCTCAAAGAGCGTTACCGGTACGAATGCAACGGGTATTGCCGCGTAAGCCCATGCATAGGGGATCCTGAGTGCGGGCGTCAGACGGAATCCGGCCTTCATGCAGTACTGTATGCCGATGATGACCATGAAAACGCAGATACCGACGATGATAAGCTGCGTAAGCTTGGTCAGGAAATTCTGTACCTTCTTCGGCATGTGCTCCTTGAAGACAACGATCGCGACATGCTCACGGCGCGCTGCAAGCACCGCAACGCTCATCATGCCGAACCATACGAGCATTATCTTCAAAAGCTCCTCCGACCATGTCAGCGAGTTGTTCAGAACATAGCGGAATATGATATGTGCCATGAGGATAACTATCATCGATACGAGCACAAGTATGAGCAGCACCTTCATTATCTTGAATACTACTTCGAGGGCTTTGTCAATTTTTTCAACCATTTGTCTTCTCCTTCCGGATGTGTCTTCAGCCGCCTCGGCGGTCAGACGTTAGAGAAATCAGAACTTGGAAATCTGTGCGAGAACGTCCTTAACGTCGTTCATGTACTGATCGACTGCGTCCTGGCCGATGTCCTTTGCAACGAGCTTGATAACGGCAGGCTGTGCAACCTTTGCCATCTCGGCTCTTGCGTCTGCGGATACTTCATTTATCTGCATGCCGTACTTGTCGGCGAGGTCGGCGAGGATGAGATCCTCACGCTCGAGGTTGCAGAAGCGGCTGAATTCCTGAGCGTAGATAGCGCCGGCCTGAACGACCTTCTGATATGCCTGGGGCAGGCTGTTGAAGAACTCGAGGTTGCAGACCAGAGGCATTGCGTCATAGATGTGGTTGGTCAGCGACAGGTACTTCTGGACCTCATAGAGCTTCTTATCGGTGACGTTTGCGATGGGGTTCTCCTGTGCGTCAACGACCTTCTGAGAAAGGGAGATGTACAGCTCAGAGAATGCTACGGGAGTGGGATTGGCGCCGAGTGCGGAGAAGGACTCCATGTGGTTGTTATTCTGCATGGTGCGCAGCTTAACGCCCTTGAAGTCGGCGATGCTGTTGATAGCGGAGACGTTGCTGGTGACCTGGCGCATGCCGTTTTCCATGTAAGCCATGCCCTTGAGGCCCTGAGCTTCCATCTTGTCGAGCAGGTTGGTGCCGACATAGCTGTCGAGAACCATCCATGCCTCGGTGTAGGAATTGTAAACGAAGGGGATGTCCATTACTTCGAACTCGGGAACGTAGGATACGACCGGAGCGAAGGATGCAACTGCCATCTCGAGGTTGCCCTGAGCGACCTGCTCAAGAGTCTCTTCCTCGCCGCCGAGCTGACCGGAGGCGCAGACCTCTACCTGGACCTTGCCGTTGGTGTGGGACTCAACGTACTTCTCCATCTGATACAGACCGAGAGTTGCGGGGTAAGAGTCGGAGTTTTCGCAAGCGATGCGGATGGTGTAGGTCTCGTCGCCTACATCCTCAGTACCGGCGGAGTTGCCGCCGTTGCCGCCGTTGCCGCAGGCGCACAGTGCGAACACCATGACCAGAGCAAGCAGCAGAGCAATGATTCTTTTTGACATTTTCATTTCTCCTTTTTATTTTTCGTTATTTTCAGTTAACTAACGACTATGAGAGGTAGCCCATCGATTCCGGCAGCCACAGCGCGATATCCGGGACGAAGGTCACCAGAAGCAGTATGGCTATTGTTGTTATAAGGAATGGCAATGCTTCTTTTGCCGTCTGCTCTATACGGACTCCGGCGATGGGGCTTGTAACGAACAGCGTTACGCCGAAAGGCGGAGTTGCGAGGCCGACGACGAGGTTGATGCAGAACACCAGACCGATGTGCAGGGGATTGATGCCGATCGCCCATGCGATGGGAGCGATGATCGGAGCGAGGATAACGGTGGATGCGTAGTCATCCATGAACATGCCGCAGACAAGAAGCAGCACGTTGACAAGCAGCAGGAAGCCCCACTGCGGCATCTGGCTCAGAGGCTCGATGAGCAGGCTCATGACGCGCTCGTTTGCGATGCCCCATGCCATTGCGGTGCCCGCGCCGGCGAGGATGAGAACGAGGCCGGAGGTGGAGGCAGCTTCAATGATCATATCGGGGATATCCTTGAGCTTGACCGAGCGATTTACAAAGAAAGCGATGATGGCGCTGTAGACAACGGCAACGCCGGAGGCCTCGGTGATGGAGAATATGCCGCTGAAGATACCGCCGAGGATGATGACCGGCAGGAACAGAGCGGGCAGAGCCTTGAGGGTCGCCTGGCCTTTTTCCTTCCAGGTGGATTTGCCGTAGGACGGGTAGCCGCGCTTTTTCGCGGTGCGGTGTGCAATGATGCACTGCATGAGGGCTATGAGGATAGCCGGGGTAACCGCCGCCATGAACAGACCGGCGATCGAGGTGTTGCCGACTGCCGTGCAGTACAGGATCATAAGCACGCTCGGAGGCATGATAGGTCCGAGCAGCGAGGCAGAGGACATGACCGCCGCCGAGTACGCCGGGGAGTAGCCCTCCTTCTTCATCATGGGGATGAGGAAGACGCCGAGGGATGCAGCCGAGGCGACAGCCAGGCCGACGATCGAGCCCATCAGCAGCGATGCGCCGATGGTGACGATCGCGATGGCGCCCTTGAAGTTTCCGAACCACACGTTAACGAATTTGACGAGCGATTCAAGAAGGCCGCCGCGCAGCATGAGCTGGCCGGTAAGTACGAAAAACGGAACTGCAAGGAACGAGAAGCTGTTCATGCCTCCGTACATTTTTATTGCGAGCTGGACAATGTTGAGGTCTGCCGAAAGCAGGTAGACCACAGTGGTGATAAGAAGGTTGTATGCGATTGGCAGGCCGATGACCATCAGCGCCAGGAAGCATACTATCATCAGTATCAATGACGTTGACATAGCTTCTCTCCTTATAGGCTCTCCGAGATTTGTTTAGGTACGCGGCTGCTGTGCATTTTTGGTGTATTTTGTGGGATGCACAGTTTATACCGCGTTATTATCATTATAACTGTTTTTGTGAAAAAATATATAACTATATTAACTTGAATTATTAAAATAATAATTTTAGTATTTTCTGTACAAAATAATACTGCACTTTTTGTGCATAAATTTCTGTTGACAAGCTTAAATTTATAGCTTATTAACAATCTTTTTTAAATTGCATGTTAAAGGGCTTTAAAAAATATAACTCCGTTAACGAGAAACGAAATTATCCGCCGCTTTGTTTGACTTTGTATTCGTTTGTCATTATATTTATTATATCACTGCGATATATCGCAGGAGCGTAACCGTTCACAATACCTGTTGGAGGAATGACATATGCAGAAAAAGATCAAGAACCGTGAGGCACTGCTCTCCCACGGCGACATCGACGGAAGAAAGATCGTTCTGGACATCACCGAGAAAACACTTCAGCATCTCGACGCTTACGAGCGTATCAAGAGCATAGCCCACATGGAGGGCGACGTGCTGTGCATCGGCTCGCGCCGCTGGGATCTGAGCAAGAAGCGCAACGTATATCTGCTCGGTGCCGGCAAAGCCTGCAACCATATGGCCATGGCCGTTGACGAGATCCTCGGCGATCATCTTACGCGCGGCATTGCCATAGTTAAAATAAAGGAAGACACCGACGTTTTCCGCAAGACCGATGTGTATGTCGGCGGCCACCCCCTGCCCAACGAGGAGGGTCTGCGCGCATGCAAGGAGATCATAAAGCTCGTTGACAGTGCAAACGAGGATGATCTTTTTATAGTAGTAATAAGCGGCGGCTCCTCGGCTCTCATGAGCTGCCCCATCGAGGGAATAACCCTTCAGGACGAGATCGACACCACCGACGTTATGCTCAAGTCCGGTGCCGGCATCTATGAGATAAACGCTATCCGCCGCCACATCTCCGCCATGAACGGCGGCATGCTCGCAAAGCGCATCCGCTCTCGCGGCGCCGAGCTTATCGGCTTCGGCATCTCCGATGCGGTCGGCACTCCGGCAACCGGCGATATCGGCGAGCCGTACAAGAACTACAAGGGCACTCCCATGGGTCCGGATCAGACCACGCTTGAGGAGGCACGTCAGGTCATCCGCGATTACGATGTTGCAGACCGTCTGCCCAAGAGTGTTGTTGACTACCTGATGAACGTAGGTCCCGAGGGCGAGACCCCCAAGGCCTTCCCCGAGAACACCTATTTCCTGATAAACAGTCTGCCCGACTCCTGCCTGACGGCAAAGCGCATATCCGAGGAGATGGGCATCCCGGCAATAATCCTCACCTCCTACCTCGAGGGCGAGGCCAAGGACGTCGGCACGGTGTTTGCCTCCCTCGCGCGCGAGATCCAGAACTACGGCAACCCCATAAAGCCGCCCTGCGTCCTGCTGTGCTCCGGCGAAGCCACCACCAAAATTCTCGATAACTCCACCATCACCGGTCACGGCGGCCCCGGCCAGGAGCTTACTCTTTCCTACTCCATCTCCGGCAAGAAAGCGCCCGGCTGCGTCTGCCTGTCGATCGACTCCGAGGGAACCGACGGCACGACCGTCGTTGCAGGCGGTATGACCGACTCCACAAGCTACGACACCGCATGCGAAAAAGGCATCGACGTTTTTGAAAATCTGCGCGGCCACGCCTGCTTTGAAGCGCTCGACGCGATCGGCGACGCAGTGTTCACCGGCAACACCGGCACCAACCTGTGCGACTTTAATATAATGTATGTTCCCGAGCTGCCTGCCAAAAAGCTCAAGGGCAGCCGTATCAAAAAGGTTCACGCACGCCAGATCATCGACTGCAAGTGCCGCCCGATGGTCGAGGTTGACGTCATCACCGAGGACGGCTCGATTGGCACGGCAGCAGCTCCGACCGGCTCCTCCGTCGGCATGCACGAATCCTTCGTTCTGCGCGATAACGATCCGGCCGAGTACGACGGCATGTCCGTACACAAGGCCGTTGCAAACGTAAACGACATAATCGGTCCTGCGCTCATCGGCATGGATACCCTCGACCTCGATGCCATCGACAGAAAGATGATCGAGCTTGACGGCACGGACAACAAGTCCAAGCTCGGCGGCAACGCGATCTACTCCGTATCCGTTGCAGCTTACCGCGCAGCCGCGGCAAGCCTCAAGCGTCCGCTTTACGACTATATCGCAGGCGGCGATATCAAGACCGTCCCCATCCCATCCTTCAATGTTCTCAACGGCGGCAACAATGCCGGCATAAAGCAGGCGTTCAACGAGTTCATCGTCATGCCCTACCGTGCATCGGATATCGAGCAGGCAGTCGAGATAGCCGTCAAGGTCTTTAACCGCCTCGGCAAGGTCATCCGCGAGTACACCGGCTCCGAGCCTCGTGTCGGCGGATCGTTCGGCTGGTGCGCTCCCTCCGAGGATCCCGAGGTCTGCCTGAACCTCATCCAGAAGGCGATCGACGACTGCGGCTACACTGAGCAGTGCGCCTTCGCGCTCGACTGCGCCATGAGCGAAATGTACGACCGCGAGAGCAAGACCTATTACCTCAACGGTAAGCAGGTCACGACCGACGAGGTCATCGCCTATGTCAAGGCCCTGACCGAGAAGCACAACTTCGTGTTCATCGAGGATATGCTCGACGAGGACGACTGGGACGGCTTTGAGAAGGCACACAAGGAAATCACCCGCACCTTCATCATCGCCGACGACTTCACCGTTTCCAACCCCGAGCGCATCCGCAAGGCATATGACCGCAACAGCATCGACGGCTTCATCCTCAAACCCAACCAGGTCGGCACTATCTCCGAGGCGCTCGAGTCCCACCGCTTTGCCAACGAGCACGGCCTGTTCTCGATAACCTCCGGCCGCAGCGGCGGCGTTGTCGGCGATGTGGTAATGGATCTCGCAGTCGGTCTTCAGATACCGTTTATCAAAAACGGCTGCCCACGCTCCGGTGAGAGAATCGACAAGCTCAACTTCCTCATGCGCGTCAAGGATAATTACCCCGGCTGCCACATGGCGAAGATCGACGACATAGTTAAGTTCTAAAAACGCAAACAGCCGCCGCAGTCAATTGACTGCGGCGGCATTTTAATTTATTCGGTTTTATGCGATGCTGCCCTTATCGTTGACGGCTTTTACAGCCAGCATCGAATAGTTCCAGTTATTTTTCATTGCAAGCTCCGCGCCGAAGGGGTCCTTTATGCGGAAGCTTTCTATCATAAGCTTGTGGTCGTTATAGGATGTTCCCATCGTGTTGTCGCGGAAAAACATATAGTCGAGCCGCGCAATATGCACCCAAAGCGCCGAGCAGAATTCTTCGATATATTCGTTTCCTGCGATCTCAAGTATTTTTTCGTGAAAGTTCTTGTCGGCCATGAGAATGCTCTCGGCATCATTCCGACGCTCCGTCACCTCGCCGAACACGGCGTTGAGCCTTTCAAGCTCCTCAACATCGGCAGCATCGGCCTTTTCCACCGCAAGGCGAACGGCAAGGCATTGCAGGGTCTGCATCGGCAGATAGTAGCTCTCGATATCGTCCAGCGCAAGGTCTGCGACTATCGTCGCCCTGCCGGGATAGGTGAAGATGAGCTTCTGCTGCTCGAGCATTTTCAGCACCTCGCGCACCGGCGTGCGGCTCACATTAAAATACTCGGCGATCTCCGTGTCGGATATCTTTTCGCCGGGCTTGAGCTGCATAACTGTTATCCAGTGCTGCAAAGTTTCGAGTATGTCGGCTTTCGTAAGCGTATCTTTTCCTGCATACGGATAGTTTGGAAGCGGCATATTTCGCCCTCCATTATAACTTTAATGATGCAATTATAGCATCACAAAAACACGCCGTCAAATCATTCCTTGCAATATCAGCCTGCATATTGTACAATAAGTATCGGAAAGTATTATTTAGAACATATGGAAGGACGGGTGAATATGCTCTTCACCTCAAAAGTAAGTGCCGCATACGGCAAACTGACACATTCACAGAAGGTAGTCGCAAATTACGTTGACGAAAATTATGAGGATATAGCCTTTTCCACGCTCGAGGAGCTGGCGGAAAAGATAGGAGTAAGCACGACAACGGTCATTCGCTTTGCCCGTGCGCTTGACTATTCAGGCTTTTCCGAGATGCAGGACAGCATAAAAAAGGAGATCCAGACCAAAGGCTCTCTGCCGGACAGGCTCGAGCGCGCTGTAGTATCGTCCGGCAACGATCTGCTCGAAGAGGCTTTCTCGACCGACATCAAAAACATTCAGCTCACCCTCGCCGGGCTGCATGCTGACGATCTTGAAAAAGCTATTGAAATGATCAGCGGCGCAAACAAGATATATGTTCTCGGCATGCGCAGCAGCTTTTCGCTCGCGCACTACATGGTATCGCGCCTGGGCGAGATAAAGCGCAATGTGCATTTTATTCAGACCACCGGCCTTATATACCCCGAAGAGATAGTCAATGCAGAGTCCGGAGACGTGTGCATTGCCTATATCTTCCCCCGTTATTCGCGCATCGGCATAAACATTCTTGCGTGGATGCGCAGCCACGGAGTCAAGGTCGTGCTGTTCACGTCAAACAACGATCTACCCGTCAAGGCCTACGGCGACGTGTGCTTCAACTGCTCGATAAAAAGCGTTTCATGCAAAAACTCGCTGACAGCGCCCATGTGCCTGACAAACTACCTCGTCGCGGAGCTTGCCCTTCGCAATTACGAAGAGGCGCACGACGTGCTCTCGCGAACCGAGGAAATCCTCAGCACCGGATTTTATCTCGGAATTTAATATTTACAAAAAAACGGCTTCCCACGAGAAGCCGTTTTTTGCTATTTATCCAGCGCTATGCCCATGAGCGCCTGCTTTATGCGGAATATCTGCGTTGCCTGGGCGACGTTGAAATCGTCAAGCTGCTTATTGAGCTTATCTATCGCGGCAAGTTGGTTTTGCGTAAGTCCAAGCGTTTTTTCGCCGCCGTCAGATGCCTTGCGGCTGACAACGATGCCGTCGGCGTCGAGCTTTGCTTTGTTTATTATCTCCTCGGCCTTTGCATTTGCGTCCTTTATCATTTCGTCGGCCTTTGCCTGCGCGCCCATGATAAGCTCGGCGACCCGCTCCTTGGAAAGCCCAACATCGTTTATCTGCCGGCGCAGCTCGTTATTTTCCTCTATAAGCTCCGCAAATGCGGCCTTTATCTCCGCCATCCGAGCATCGACCTTATTGGCGTTGTAATACTTCTGCTTTGCGATATCAAACGTTATGCCGTCAAAAAACTCCATCGTCACTGACATATTTCACCCTCCGCACTCTGTATACATACATAGAGCTAATATAGCGCATTTTGCGCAAAAATTCAATGCACTTTTCGCGGCGGTGCGGAAGATTTTTCTTATGATCATCTTAAAAGTGTTGACAAATTATGAATTTATGAATAACATGTTAACAGCAGTGCCTCAGGGCACATAAACGCAAATTTTTATTAAAGGGGAGAAAAATGAAAAAATCAGCTCTTACCACCACGATCAGTATCCTGCTCATCGTCGCGTCGCTGTTCGCGCTTATCGCCGCCGGGTTCGGCGTCAAGGACGGACTTGCGATAAAGCAGTACAAGGAAGAGGATGCGAAGGCGGCAGACGTTGTAGGCGATCTTGAAAAGGCCATCGGCATGCTCAAGGAGAACGAGGCAGCCTATCTTGAAGGTGTCGGGACCTACGCCAAGGGTCTGAGCGACTATGCAGCCGGTCAAAAGGCCTATAACGAGGGCAAGGCTACTCTTGCTCAGGGCTATAAAGACTATGATGAGGGCAAGGCAACGCTCGCGCAGGGCTACAAAGACTATGCCGCCGGCAAAAAGGCGCTTGAGGAAGGGCGCGCAAAGGTCGCGGCAGGTCAGGCGATGATCGACGCGAACACCGACGCCTACAACGAGGGCAAGGCGCTTCTTGCAAAGATCGAGCCGCTCATGCCGCTGCTGAACACCTATGTCAAATTCCGCGACGGCAGCATCGCAAAGCTGCCCGGCTTTGATAGCGCGCAGGCATGGTTTGTCGGCAAGGTCGCACCCATTGCCGAACGCTTGGGACTTTCCATCCCGGCAGACGTGACCGATTTCCCTGCCTATGTTCAGAACATGGTGGCAGAGGGCAAGGCTATGCTCAAGCAGTACGAAGACGGCCTGAAGGAGCTTGAGGCCGGCAAGGCCGAGCTTGCTGCCGGAGAGCAGCAGCTTGCCGAGGCCGAAAAGCAGCTTGCGCAGGGTGAGAAGGATCTCGCAGCCGGAAAGAAGGCACTCGAAGCCGGCGAAAGCGAGCTTGCTGCCGGTGCAAAGGAGCTTGCCGACGGCGCGGCTCAGCTCGAGGCCGGGCGAAACGACCTTGAGGCATTCGAGTCCGGCATGGCGCTTGTTGACGAATACACCATGGTATGCTTCAAAAATGAGCCTATATACCGCCACAACGGCGATATGGCTGTTCCCGGTCCCGAGCAGCGCCTCGGCTCCGACTTTGACTGGAAAAAGTACGACGAAAACGGAAACCTCATGACGCTGCGCACCGGCGAGCCGTATCTGGATCTTGACCAGTGCCTTGTTGTCTGCAAGAGCTTCCGCGAGTCAGTCGATCACCACGTTGCCGACGTAACGCACGAGCTTTACATGCGCCTTGGCCTGTATGTCGCGCTCGCCGTCGCCGCCGTTCTCGGCATCATCGGCGGCATACTGGGTCTTGTCGGCAAAAAGGGCGCGTTCGTGCTCGGCATCATCACCGCGGTGCTTGCAGTAGGCTGCAACATCTTCGGTCTGCTGACCCGTTATCACGGCTACACCTATCCGCTCAAGGACGGGACCTATTCCGGCACCCTGCAAATAATCGCGATAATCACCTTTGCGCTTGTCGCGCTCGGCTTCCTTATCGTGACCGCCGCAGCAAAGAACGAAGCTGCAAAACAGGCATCCGCCGAAGCCTGAGACCCCACATTTTTCGAGCGCCCAAACAGACCGGCTGACACAATAAAATATAAGCTGACAAGAGCCGAACCCCTATCGCCTGTCGGCGCGCCCTTTCGGCTATTTTCGCCTTTTTTGTCTTGATGGGCGCCAGCCCACCTGCATCAAAGAAAGCCGAAAATATCTCGAAAAGCGCAGCCGACAGGTGCCTTGCAGTTTTGTCGGAGCAGATTTTAGCTCAGGCAAGGCAAAGCTCGCGGAGAATACTGCCGTATTTTCAAGAGCTTTAACGCAGCATGGGTGAAAATCTGCCCGTCAAAACCGATAGCGGTTTGACTCTTGCCAGCTTACGCCAAAAAAAGGCGGAGCAAACACGAATGTCTTCGTTGCGACGGCTTGGTATACACAAAGTATGCCTGCGCCGCCGCGCCTTGACCTCGCACTTGCTCCGTCATTTTTGGTGCTTTGCAGTTTTGAAGCTGAGATTGTTTGCTTATGCAAGGACAAAGTTGCAGAGTATACTGTCATATTTTCAAGACTTTGGACGCAGCAGGGGCGAAAAAGATCGTTTCAAAACCGTATATTTTATTGTATCAGACGGCCTCGGAGCGCTCGTTTTATTATTATCAATTGTTGCATAAAAATAAATATGTTATATACTATAGGTATAATTAACATACCCTTAATGTATGGATCCCGGAGGCTAATATGACTGACAGAAAGCTTAACCTGACCATGCTGTGCGATTACTATGAGCTCACTATGGGCAACGGATATTTCGACCACGGCATGGGCGATAAGATCACCTATTTCGATGTTTTTTATCGTCAGAATCCCGACAACGGCGGATTTGCCATCGCTGCCGGACTTGAGCAGGTGGTCGAATATATCCAGAACCTGCACTTTGACGACGAGGATATAGAGTATCTGCGCGGCAGGAAAATGTTCTCCGAGCAGTTCCTTGAGTATCTGCGCAATTTCAAGTTTGAGGGCGATATCTGGGCGATCCCGGAGGGAACGCCCGTGTTTCCGCGTGAGCCGCTTATGATCGTGCGCGCACCGGCAATTCAGGCTCAGCTTATCGAGACCTACGTTCTGCTTGAGATAAACCATCAGAGCCTTATCGCGACCAAGGCGAACAGAGTTTGCCGCGCTGCCGAGGGCAGAGTCGTGCTTGAGTTCGGTTCGCGCCGCGCACAGGGCATCGACGGCGCCGTGACCGGTGCAAGAGCCGCCTACATCGGCGGTTGTGCGGGTACAGCCTGTGCCCTTTCCGACACGCGCTACGGAGTTCCGGCAGGCGGCACGATGGCACACTCCTGGGTGCAGATGTTCGACTCGGAGTACGAGGCCTTTAAGGCATACTGCGAAACCTACCCGACCAACGCAACGCTGCTCGTCGATACCTATAACTCGCTCAAAAGCGGCGTTCCCAACGCCATCCGCGCATTCAACGAGGTGCTCAAGCCCCTCGGCATAACCAAATGCGGTATCCGCTTCGACTCCGGCGATATGGCGTATCTCACTCGTAAGGCGCGCGCAATGCTCGACGAGGCCGGCTGGCCCGAGTGCAAGATCACCGTTTCCAACTCCCTCGACGAGCGCCTTATAACCGAGCTTCTGCTTCAGGGCGCGAAGATCGACTCCTTCGGCGTCGGCGAAAGACTTATAACCGCAAAATCCGACCCCGTGTTCGGCGGAGTATACAAGCTCTGCGCCGTCGAGGATGACGACGGGAACATCATCCCCAAGATCAAGATCAGCGAAAATGTCGGCAAGATCACGAACCCCGGCTTCAAGAAGGTCTATCGCTTCTTCGAGCGTGAAAACGGCATGGCCGAGGCAGACTACATCTGCATGCACGACGAAACCGTTGACGACACAAAACCGCTCGAGATCTGCGATCCGGCCGCGCGCTGGAAGCGCAAAACCATGGAGAATTTCAAGGCGCAGGAACTGCTCGTTCCCATATTCGAAAAGGGCAAGCTCGTCTACGAGCTTCCGACGCTTGACGAGATAAGACACCGCTGCGCATACGAAGTGTCCACCCTTTGGCCGGAGGTCAAGCGCTTTGACTTCCCCCATCAGTACTATGTCGATCTGTCCGAAAAGCTCATGTCGCTCAAGGACGAGATGCTCGACGCAAAGAGGTAATGCATATGAATTCCGAAAAACGCCGCGAATATATAATGAACGCTCTCAAGCAGACCGACCGCCCGATAAGCGCGTCAAAGCTTGCAAAGGAGCTGTCGGTCAGCCGTCAGATCATCGTCGGCGACGTTGCGCTGCTGCGCGCCTCCGGCGAGAAGGTGCTCGCCACGCCGCGCGGATACGTCATTGACCTCTCGGTCGCAAGTGACCAGTACACCGTCGCCTGCGTACACGATTTTGACAACATGGAAAAAGAGCTGAACATCATGGTCGATAACGGCGCCACGGTCGTGAACGTAACGGTCGAGCATCCGCTGTACGGCCAGCTCACAGGGCCGCTGCACCTGTCAAACCGATACGATGTCGAGCAGTTTATAAAAAAATGCGGCGAAAACGACGCAAGCCCCCTGAGCACGCTCACAGGCGGGATACATCTGCATGTGCTCTCCTGCCCCAATGCCGAGTGCTTCGAGCGCATAAAAGCTCAGCTTGAGCAGGCCGGACTTCTTTATACTCAAAAGCAGTAATTGCTCATTGACAAATGTGATAATAAGCGTTAAAGTAGACTATGCAAGTGTCAAGACACTTAGTAGTCTACTTTTTTGTTACGAGGTAATCGCTTATGTCCAAGGTCAATGCATTTTTCAAGCGCAAGGATATTGAGGTCAGCCTCAAGCGCTACGGTATAGACGCGCTCGGCGCAATGGCGCAGGGGCTTTTCTGCACGCTGCTCGTCGGCACCATTCTCGACACGCTCGGCACGCAGCTGGGCATTTCGTTTCTGGCTCAGCCGCTTATCGAGATCGGCGAAACGGGCTACACGATAGGCAAATTTGCCTCGGCCATGGTCGGCCCGGCGATGGCGGTTGCCATAGGCTATGCGCTGCATGCCCCGGCGATGGTGCTGTTTTCGCTCATCCCGGTCGGCTATGCGACGAACGTCATGGGCGGCGCGGGCGGACCGCTTGCCGTTTATGTCGTTGCGATAGTCGCAGCCGAGTTTGGCAAAATGGTCTCCAAGGAGACTAAGATCGACATTCTCGTAACGCCGATAGTCACGATCCTCATCGGCATCGGCGCAGCTTACTTTATCGCGGCCCCCATCGGCAAGGGCGCAATGGCCGTCGGAACGCTCATAAAATGGGCAACGACTCAGCAGCCGTTTGTCATGGGCGTGCTCGTTTCCGTCATCGTCGGCATTGCGCTCACGCTTCCGATATCCTCGGCGGCGATATGCGCGGCGCTGAGCCTCACGGGTCTTGCCGGCGGCGCTGCGCTTGCCGGCTGCTGCGCGAACATGGTCGGCTTTGCGGTCGTTTCGTTCAGGGAAAACGGCTGGGGCGGCGTAGTTTCGCAGGGGCTTGGCACCTCGATGCTCCAAATGGGCAACATCGTGCGCAACCCGAAGATCTGGATACCTGCCATCGCGGCAAGCGCCGTGACCGGCCCTGTCGCCACATGCCTGTTCAAGCTTGAGATGAACGGCGCGGCAGTATCCTCCGGCATGGGCACCTGCGGCTTAGTCGGCCCGATCGGCGTGTGGACGGGTTGGTCAAATCCCTCGGCCGAGGCACTGCTCGACGGCGCGGCGGCAATCACCCCCACCGCAGTCGATTGGATCGGCCTTGCGCTTATAGCCATCGTCCTGCCTGCCGTCCTCTCCTGGGTATTCGGCCTTATCTGCCGCAAGCTCGGCTGGATAAAAGACGGCGACATGAAGCTGAATTGAATATGCGCAAAAGCTCCGACGCAGCCATGCTGCATCGGAGCTTTTTCCCCATTTACGCACAGAAAGCGGAGGCAAATGCCTCCGCTTCCCGCAGCTGAAATTAATTTAAAAGGAGATAATGTTATCGTAAAATTACTCGCACTGGGCAGGATTTTCCCAAAGCAGGAGTTTGGTGCCGATGCCCTTTTCGAGTGCGGTCTGATAGAGGTCGTAGCCGAGGCCGAGGTCGAAAACGCTCATGCCGCATGCGATGAAGCAGATGATATCGTCATCGCTGGTGCGTCCCTGCTGCTGACCCATGATGATCTTGCCGATGGCCAGAGAATCGTCGAGCTGCTCCTTCAGGCCGAGGTCGATGAGGTGGTATACGGGGCCGCCGATGACGCCTGCGTAGTACTCTTCCTTATCGCCGGTCGCAATAGCATCCTCAACATATGCGTGGTGCAGGCCGATGTGGTCGTATACGACCTTCATCTTGGTCCACAGGCCGCCGTTCTTCTCGTACTCGCCGCCCTCCTCCTGGTCGAAGTGGATCGGGCCGGAGGCGAGGATGGTGCAGCCGGGCTTTACCCACTCGCCCTTGAGGTTCAGGAATGCGGTGCGCGATGCGGCAACGGAGATGACGTCTGCCTGGCGCACTGCCTTTTCGAGATCCTGCTCGACGACGGCTTCAACGCCGTATGCCTCGCGGACATGCGCCGCCAGCTTCTCTGCCGGAGCGAGGGAGTGGTTATTGCAGATGACCTTCTTGACCTTGGGCATCTGGGTGATTACATTGTCAAGGCAGGAGGTGCCGATAGCGCCGCAGCCGATGCACAGCAGAACTTCCGCGTCCTTGCGAGCCAGATAACGGGTCGCAACGCCGGGAACGGCGCCGGTGCGCGCTGCGCTGAGCAGGTTTGCGCTCATGTAAGCAATGGGTTCGCCGGTGTCCTTATTATTAAGGGTGACCATCAGGACGCTGCGCGGCAGGCCTTTTTTCTTGTTTGCGGCATTCGAGCCGTACCATTTCTGGCCGCAGATATCAAATCTGCCGCCGAGGTAAGCCGGCATTGCGACGAAGCGGCGGTCGGGGCCGGCGACGGGCATATTGGGGAACTCGCTCTCCTTGGGGAATACGATGTACATGCCGTGGTTATTGTGGTTATTGCCGCCCATGAGATAATCGCCCTTTGCAAGCAGGGTGAACACCTCTTCTGCATTATCTATGCACTTTCTTGCATCCAGAACGCCTGCTGCGATGGTGTCGGGCTCGGACATGTAAAGGAACTCTGTTTTATGAGCCATGATGGTTCTCCTTTCGGTTGATCGGGACTATCCCGTAATTTTTTGTGTTGGCAATACAGCAATATATTGCCCTGCGATATATCAAAATTACAATGTATATGCAAAATAGTCAATGCTTTCGCCCGATAAATCACACTATATTCGCAAAAGATGAGAATATTTTTGCTTTTTCTATAAAAACAACAAATACCCATTGACTGCGTACATGAATATGTGGTAATATTTCTGTACTAAACAATACAAAATAAATCAGTTTTTCCTTGAAATTGGGGTGTGAATTGCATGAGCGAGCAAATACCAAAGCTTAGAGTGCTTAGTCAGTGCATCAGTCCGGCATCGAAAACCGTTGGGCACCACCGCCATCGTGAGCCGGAGCTGCTGCTTGTCACAAGCGGTGAGCTTCGCGCACTGCTCAACGGGCGCGAGCTTGTCCTGCGTGAGGGTGAAGGTCTGTTTATCAACAGCGGCGCAACGCACGGGGTCGTCGCAAACTCAAAGGAGGGCGCAAATTTCATCTGCGTAAGCTTCAGCACCGACTGCATCGCCGGCGCAGACGACGCCCGGCTTCAGGCGCGTTATGTAGATCCAATTCTCAAGGCGCGCAATCTGGACTATGTTCCCCTGCGCGGCAGCGGCTGGGCAAACGACATATGCGATATTATGCGCAGTATGCAGTCAACGTATTCTTCGAAAATGCCGGGCTACGAGCTGAAGCTGAAAATAATGGTGTCGGAAATATGGCTCACGCTGTACGAAAACTGCGTGCCCGATCTCGGCGATAAGCGCAGCGTTTCGCACGCAGAAAAGGCGCGTATTGATATTCTGCGCAGATTTATTCAGGAAAACTACGCCGAAAAGATAACCCTTGAGGATATTGCCGCCGCCGCGCATATCAGCCGCGGCGAGTGCTGCCGCATTTTCAAGCGCCTATACGGAACAACGCCGTTTCAGTACCTCGTTCACTACCGCCTGACGCGCAGCGTGTACTATCTGTCGGAGACCGACAAGAGCATTTCGCAGATCGCGCAGAGCGTCGGCTTTTGCAGCAGCAGCTACTATACGAAGTGCTTCCGTTCGGAATATAACTGCACTCCGTTAAAATTCCGCCAGGCTCAGCATCGTCTGGCCGAGATATAGTTCCCAATAACTCCTTAAAAAATCAGCCCTCGGAGCGTTTTCCTGCTCCGTGGGCTGATTGGTTTTATTTCACTATCTCTATCTCATCGCCGGTCTTTATCTCGCCGGATTCAAGAACCTTTACGAATATGCCCTCGCGCGGCATAACGCAGTCGCCTGCGGCCTTGCGTATCGCGCAGTCGTTATGGCACTCCTTGCCGATCTGCGTGACCTCGCACAGTGCCGATCCTATACGCAGCTTTGTGCCGACAGGCAGCGTGTGCACCGCCATGCCCTCAACAAGGATATTCTCGGCAAACGCACCATGCTTGAGCTCAAAGCTGAGTTTTTCCTGAAGCTTTGCAACACTGTCGACCGACAGCAGACTCACCTGTCTGTGCCAATTGCCGGCATGGGCATCTCCCTCGATGCCCCAGTCCTTTTTCAAAAACGCCTCGGGGATCTCATGCTTTTGTATTCCCCTTACGTCACTTATGCAAATTGCGGCTATCTTCGCCATTTTTCAGCCTCCTATACGATACATGCTCCGCTTTGCCTCGCTGCGCTCGGTCGCCGAAAGCGCGACATGCTTTTCCGGTTTGTGTGATACGGCGGCAATTATCGCATCCTTCAGTTCCTGCCCGTGCAGACCTCTGACCGGCAGCTCCTCGGCCGAATGCAGACACGGCTTCAGGCAACCGTCCGCCGTCAGGCGCAGGCGGTTGCATTCCGAGCAGAAGTGGTTGCTCAGCGGACTTATAAGCCCGACCTCGCCTTTCGCGCCGGGAAGCTTATACAGCCTTGCGACCGTGTGCTTTTCGCTCGGCACTGCGCGCAGCTGCGGCAGCCTTTCGAGCACCGCGCTGTCCGGAAGAAATGCGCTTGCCGCAAACTCACCCTTAGTATCTCCGATGGGCATAAGCTCTATGAACCTAAGCTGCACGGGATAGTGCAGTGTAAGCTCGGCAAGGGACGCGATCTCATCATCGTTAAAGCCGCCGATAAGCACGGTATTGAGCTTAACAGGGCTCATCCCGGTCTCGAATGCCGCGCGTATGCCATCAAATGCGTCTGAAAGCTTTCCTCCGCGCGTAATCTTTGCGTATTTTTCCGCATCGAGCGTATCGAGGCTGATATTTATCCTGTGTATACCGGCTTCATACAGCTCTTTTGCGATCGACGCAAGGAGTGTGGCATTCGTCGTAAGGCTCATATCCTCTATGCCCGGTATCTCGCCAAGCGCACGCACGAGAGGCACAATATCACTCCGCACCAGCGGCTCACCGCCCGTTATGCGCAGCTTTTTCATGCCAAGCTCCGCCGCGGCGCGAGCTATTTCCACGAACTCACCCGCGCTCATCGCTGAGTGGCAGGGGCATTCGGCCATTCCATCCGGCGGCATGCAGTAGACGCAGCGCAGGTTGCAGGCATCGGTCACCGACATGCGCAGATATTCGATTTTTCTGCCATATCCGTCAGTCATTTTCTTTTACTCGCAGAACACCCCACGGGCTTTTCTGAACTCCGCTATTCTCTCGTCGCGGATGTGTCCGTCCTTGATAACGGTTGCCTTTTTGAGCGATTCGGGATATTCCTCGAAGTCTTTTTCGATGATCGTATCGATATAGTTTGAAATGCCCTCGCTGAGCACCTTGGTCACGGTTATCGGGTACATGGCCGGGGTGTTATCGACCGCGTAGTGGATAACTCCGTCGACGACGTACACCGGATCGTCTATCGTCGTCGGGTGCGAGGTCTCGATCTCAAGATGCGGATCGCAGCTTACGTCTATTATAAGCGTGCCGGGCTTCATTTTCTTGAGGTCTTCCTTATATATAATTCTGTCGGTGCGCGTGGTGTCCCACATGACGCAGTTTATGAGCACATCATAATCGAACATGTTCTTGCGGAAAAGCTGCTCGAGCCTGTGGCTGTAAACGTCAACGCGAGCACCGAGGCCGTGCAGGATGCGCATTGCACCCTTGGCCGTCTGGCCGTTGCCGAGGATGGCAACGCACGTGTCATACGGCATTTTGCCGCAGTATCTGAACGCCTGCATGACGGCGGCCTCACCGGCGACCTCGCGGTTGCGGTAGAAGATATAACGGCCGTGCTCAAATATCTCCTCCCACGCAACGACTGTGTGCTTTTTGCGGATCATATCGCTTGTGAAGTCGATGTTCTGCACCGTGTGCGCCCAGCCGAACATGATCTTGCTCTCATTTATCTCGTCAAGGTAGTCTGCGTCGCCGAGCTTAACGTCGGTGATGATATCGCACGCAAGCGCCTGCTCGCGCGTAACAATATGGCAGCCGCAGGCGGCATACTCTTCGTCGCTCACGCCGACCGCTTCACCGTAGCCTGTTTCAAAATACAGCTTGTCGGCATTTTTTATCTTGCCTATGTGCTCCGGCAGAAGGGCGCGGCGGCCTTCGCCGTTTTTGTGGCTTATAAGGAAACCTATCGTTTTCATTTATTACTCTCCTGTCTTAATATTTTTTCAGGTCATACTGCTTTGCCTTGAGCGCGAGCTTATCCCTGAAGAACGCCTTGAATTCCTCCGAGTGCTCGGCGACCTTGTGCAGATCCTGATGTATGTTTATCTCGATTATTTTAAAGCCGTCATCCGTGATGGCGATATCAAAGCCGAGATACTCAAGCTCGGGCATGAAGCGGCAAATGTCCGTTATGCCCTTTTTCATAAGCTCCCAGTTGGGAACTATGCCCTCGATCTCAACGCCGGTATCCGGATGGACAGGGCACGGAGTGAACTTATGATCGATGATCTTCTCGGCGCAGTAGTAGCGGCCGGTGGGAATATCGATCTTGGCGCATATGCCGCCGTAGCCGACGTTGTCGGTAAAGCCCGTTGAGGACGAGCCAATGCGCATATATGTCTGCATGATCTTCGGCTCGTACGCCGACTGGTTGACGACCGCAACGCGGATGGTGTTGACAGAGTACGGATATATCTTTTTCAGATCCTTGTGCATGAAGAGGTATTCCGTTATGACATAGATCGACTTAAAGCCCTCTATCATGTTTTTTATCTCATCCTCGGTCATCTCGTCGCCGTTAATGAGATATTTGCCGCCTGCATACTCCATGCGGTAAAATCCGTCGCCGTGGGTTCCGGACGAGGGCTTGAGCGCAAGCAGCTTTTCCCGGCGCAGCAGGGCGAATATTCCGTCAAACGATGCGTCAAAGCCCTCAGGTATATCCTGAAGCGCCTTTATGCAGGTCTCGCCCTCCATTTTAATTATGTCGTAGTAGTACTTTGCAAGATACTGCTTGTACGGCTCGAAGACATATCGCGTCGTCGTTTTGTCGTTTATCCATATCTGATAGCTGTTGTTTATCCTGTTCAGCCAGTGGTACTGATAGTCGGACAGAAAACTTTTATAGTTGTCCTTCGTAAGCCCGTACTGCTTTATTCTAAACGACAAAAAACCGCGCTTATAGCACCAGAGCTTCTGCGAAAGCGTTGTGCCCTTGTTATGCTTAAAGTCATCCCATACCGAACTCATCCACAGCTTCTGCATATACGGTCTTATGCCCGGGCGGCAGAATGTGCGCACAAAGCGCTTAAAGCGCTTATCCTTAAATGCCGTCCACCATTTTTCGCGCGTGACAACGACGGTCTCACGCTTCTTCTCAAGCCTTTCTACAAGAAAGCTGTTGAGCGCATCGCTGTGTGCTATCGGCGGCAGGTCGGGATTTGTGTCGATAGAGTCGATGACAAAGCCGTCTTCAGTGAGCATGATACTCACGGTGAAATATTCGATCTCGCTTATATAGCCGGCGATGCCGGTGACGGTTTTTATTATCTCGTCCCAGCAGCCGATCTTCCGGCCGTCAAGCTCGCCTGTGGGCGTAACTGCGCGGCAGCGGACATTATCCCCGTCGAGGTCCGTGCAGTAATAGTCAAGCAGCCTTGTCTCTTTGAGCTTTTCGTTTGCGGCGTATATCCTCAAAAGGCAAGGCTCGCCGCTTATCTTATAAGGCTCGGCTATAACGTAGCCGTATTTGAAGGTCGAGATAAGCTCATACAGGCTGTTTTTGTCGTAATACTCGCGCTTGCACGGATTTTTCTCAAAATCCTCGGGCAGATCGTCGGGATAGTCGCTCAAAAGATACGCCGCATCGTACTGATTGCCGAAAATTCTCATGCGCGCTCTGCACGCCGTATCCTCTTTAAGCTCATAGCGATCCTCGCCCGTGCGCTTTATGACATACGCGCAGCGATTCGCCGAGGCTCGGTCCGGGCGGATGACAAGCTCGCCGCGCTCATTGAGCAGGCAGATAAAATCATCGTAGTTCTCGCCGTACTTTCTTTCCACTGTGTCGATCGGCAGGAAAACCTTCTTTTCCTCGCGCTCGATTATGTTGAAATACAGCTCCGGCAGGTGCTCGCGGTGGTTGACAAGCACCCTGTTTTCCGTCACAAGATCGCCGACCCATTTGGTGAAGCTGTTGTTAAACGGCTTAAGATACATGTAGTCAACATCGCTTATGTACTTACCCGGCGTATTTTTCAGATCATATTTTTCAATGCTGCCGGACATATAGCCGAGGCTGTGCGCCCACTTTTTGTCCGCCGCCGACACGCCGTTATCTTCTTCAAGATCAGCGCACACCTTTTTATAATACAAATTGGCCAGGCGCCTTGAATAGCCTTTTTTAAGCCACGGGCGGATAAAGGCCTCACGCTTTACCCTGCTTATTACTCCCATTTGCTGCTCTCTTTCCTGCGGAGCAAAATCCGCATAGTTATCCAGTATAACTATAATATTATATTACACAAGCCGACAGAATTCAATCCCATGTGCCGTTAAATTATCATTTGCGAATATTTACGATGTATAGTATAATAAAACGATTTAATTATTTTCGGAGTTTTTGATATGAAAGCTTCAAAGCTGATAAAAAGCGCTGCGCTGCTGTTTCGCGGCTTCACCTTCGCAACGGCAGACGAGTGGTTTTACCTTGACGGCATAAAAAAATACAAGCGCAAAAACAATATCGGTATGAGCGACAAGGAGATATTTTCTCTTCTGCCGTTTGACGCAAAGTTTGATAAGCTCTTCGGCGACGTGCTGTCGATGTCCTACGCGCTCAATAAGCATATAGAGCTTCTGACCGAGCAGTATTACAGCCTGCTCACGCGCGACGGCGAGCAGTTTATTCTGCCGCTCAAAGACGGCCTTGGTCAGAGCATGGACGGCGTTCTGGCGCTCATCCGCGAAAAGGGGCGCGTTTCGGTGCGCAAGGCCTCAAACTCGGTGAAAACGAATGAGCACATCTGCGGCTTTGACGGCGAGGCGTTTTATTTTGACTCGGCTTACCTTGACGAGGACGCGATGTGCGAAAAGCTCGGCTCGCTCCCCTCGGGCACGATGATAAGCGAGCTTATCGCCTCGACCTTTGCCCCCACGCTGCATCTGGCGTTTTTGAACGGAGGCGACGCTCCGGAGCTTTTGTTTTCCGTCCTGACCGAGGCGCAGGAGGGCGTTAAGCCAAACTGGTACACGCGAAACCGCGAGTTAAGCACCGTTGACGAGCAGGGCAATTACGACGGCGGCAGGATCGAGGTCTTTCCCGAGATCGCAAAAACGCTCCGAGCCATTGCCTCGGAATTTAACGAGCTTGAATACATGAATTTTGCCGTGCGCCTGACCGGCGAGGGCTTCAAGATACTGCGAGTTGACACGGGCGCGGATTTAACCTACCTTGAGCACTTCAACGACAAGACCGCCGAGTTTATCCGCCGCAAGCGCGCAGCGAAGCCGCGCTTTGTCGGCTTTAAACGCGCCATGACGATAATCGACCGCTACCTCTGGAGCTTCCGGGCGAAGCGTCACGGTTTCATGGATTATATGTACCGCGGCTGGAAAAAGGCTCTGCGTGATGATAATCGCGATAAATTTACTACGGCGCAGGAGAAAAAATGGGCGCATGAGCGCGGATTTTTATCCTATCACATAAAGCAGTACGGCCTGACGGAGGAAAACTACCGCTCGTTTCTCTCCGACCGGGACTACAAGTGGCTCCGGCCCATAAACAACGAATACCGCAAGCTTTTGTGGGATAAGGTCACGCTGCGCTACTGTTTGGATAAATACAGCGAATATCTTCCCGAGTATTACTACCACATCGTTCCGCGCGACGGAAGGATGCAGGTGCTGAAAATGCCCGACTGCCCCGAGGAGCTGCCGCGCAGCTTTGACGGAATTTTGCATCTGCTGCGCGAAAAGAAGCTGCTTGCCATGAAACCGACCGTCGGCTCGCACGGCATCGGATTTTATAAGCTCGGCTTTGACGGAGAGGGCTACCTCGTAAACGGAATGGCGAAAAGCGAGAGTGAAATGCTCGGCTTTCTCGCCTCGCTCGACGATTACTATAACATCTCCGAATACATCGTCATGCACAGCGATCTGCGCAGGATATACAGCGAGGTCGCATGCACCGTGCGCATCATGGTCATAAACCGCAGCGGACTTGACCCCGTTATCGAAAACGCCTACTTCCGCATCGGCACAAAGAGCACCGGCTTTACCGACAACATCGGCTCCGGCGGCGTTTTCGCCTATGTCGATGAAAAAACGGGCTTTTTCCATGATGCCGAGGTCATCAAGGAGCACGTCATAACCCCCTGCCCTATCCATCCGGACACGCAGGAGAAGATCGAGGGCACGCTTCCGCACTGGGACGAGGTGCTGCGCGTCATCCCCGAGCTGTGCCGCTACATATCGCCGCTTGAATACCTCGGCTTTGACGTTGTTATAACCGACTCCGGCTTTAAGATCCTTGAGATAAATACGCACCAGGATCTGCACCGCTATCCGACATATAACGAGAATGTCCACGCCTACTTCATGCATAAGCTTGAACTTAAGAAGGCAGGAAAAAGGCTCTGCTGATATTGGCCGATGGTAATAAATTTGTAGTGACAAAACATACGTTTGCGCGTATAATTAGTCGATTTTAGTTATGCCCTCTGTTCGGGCATAAAAGGAGTATTATGAGAATAGCTGTTATTTTGCTGCGCTGGGTGATGAATTTCATTTACTTTTTCCTGAAGCTCTGCCCGACCGACAAAAACAAGGTTTTATTCCTCAGCCGTCAGTCAAACACCGTGACGGAGGATATTGATTTTCTAAGCCGCCGCCTTGTTGAACTGAAACCGGAAACAAACATTGTTATCATAACAAAGCGCGCCGACAAAGGCTTTGTGAGCATGCTCGAATACGCTTTTGTCACGCTCAAAAGCATGTACCACCTTGCGACCGCTTCCGTGTGCGTGCTCGATTCCTACTGGCCGGCGGTATCCGTGCTGCATCACAAAAAGCACCTTGCCGTTATCCAAATGTGGCACGCAATGGGCAAGATCAAAAAGTCCGGCTATCAGTCGCTCGGCAAGAAATTCGGACGCAGCGACATGATCGCGCGCGAGATGCGCATGCACCGCAACTACGACGTTGTAATCGCCGGCGGCAGGGCGTTTAATCCGTTTTACTGCGCCTCGTTCGATATCGAGTCGGATATTCTGTACAATGTCGGTCTGCCTCGCATGGATAAGCTGCGCGAGGGTCAGGACGAAGCCCGGCGGCAGTTTTACGAGACCTACCCCGGCCTGAGAGGCAAAAAGATCGTGCTTTATGCCCCCACATTCCGCAAGGGGCAGACGCTCGACCCCAAGGCGCTTGTCGATGCGTTCAACTTTGACGGCAGCCAGATGCTCGTCATAAAGCGTCACCCGAACCAGCTTTTGAACTACGACTCGCTGTCCCCGGCGATAACCTGCCACAGAGTGCCGACCTCGACGGTGCTGTCGGTGTGCGACTGCGTAATAACCGACTACTCGGCGATAACGATAGAAGCCGCGCTTCTGGGCAAGCCCGTGTATTTCTATCTTTTCGACTACGAGGACTATCTAGACCATAACGGTCTGAACGTCAAGCTCTTTGACGAGTTCCCAGACTGCATATTCCGCGATCCTGCCGAGCTTGTCGCCGCCGTCGAAAGCGGAGAGTACGACATGGATAACTACAGGCGCTTCTGCCGCAAGTATCTGCCCGATCTGAACGGACGCGCGACCGACAAGATCGCCGATCTTATAATCGACTGCATGGAGAGAGATAAACATGATGCGATTTCTGAGCATATTGCTCGCCAAAATCAAATTGATGGTGCTGTGGATAGTGAGGATACTGTTTGCGCCCAATCACTTTAAGCTTCCGCTGCACACAAGGCTGTACTACTGCATTTTCGGCGGCTACATGGTCGATCAGGCGGCTTTGTACGACTTTAAACACAACGACAAAAAGCAGTATCTATCCGAATTTGACTGGTACCGCTCAAGATGCATAAACGATCCTTACAGCGAAATGCTCAACAACAAGGTCGTTTTCACGCAGATCATCGAGCGCTACTGCAAAACTCCGGAGATCTACTGCGTCAAAAAGGATGACCGCCTTGCCGGCCTAAACGGCAGGGTCATAAACGACTACGACGATCTCGTCAAGCTTCTGCACGAGGTCGGGGCATATGTCGTAAAGCCGGTGCGTGCCGGCAAGGGCAAGGGCGTGTACGTTGTCAAATACAACGGCCACGGCATCATCTGCAACGACGAGCCGCACACGGAAAAAGAGCTTGCCGACCGTCTGCGCCGCGACACGGAATGGCTCATATGCGCCTATGCGCACCAGGCGGAATACCTCAACAAGATTTACGCAAACAGCGCAAACACGCTGCGTATGATAGTGCTGCGCAATGCCGAAACGAAGGAATTTGAGCTGTGCTTTGCCGTGCAGCGCATCGGAGCTGCGTGGACGGGAGCCGTCGATAACGGCAGCCGCGGCGGTCTTGTTGCAAACATCGATATTGAAACCGGCACGATGAGCTATGCGCGCACGCTGCACAATCTCACCGTTTACCGCACGCATCCTGACACAAACGCACAGATAGAGGGCGCAGTTATCCCGAACTGGGACGGCATAAAGGCCGGAGTTCTTGAGGCAAGCCGCGCCTTCCCCTATCTTGATATAATCGCGTGGGACATCCTCCCGACCGATGACGGCTTCACCGTTATCGAGGCCAACACCTCCTCGGGCGTGAACATCATTCAGCTCTGGGGACCGCAGCGCTACGGCAGGCTGGGCGATTTCTACCGCGAGCACGGGATAATCAAATGAGATATGTCATCATGGCTGACGGCAAGGGCAGCCGCTGGAACAACTTCATGGGGCACAAAAAGCACGACATAAGCGTTTCGGGCGAAACTCTGCTCGAGCGCACCGTGCGCCTTGTGCACAAGTTTGACGATGCTGCCGAGGTCATCATCACCTCGCATGACGAAAGCGTCAGCATCCCCGGCGCCGTGAGGTACGAGCCTAAAAACAACGTCCTTGAGATCGACCGCTTCACCTCCGAGCTTATCGGCAGCGACATGTGCTTTCTCTACGGCGACGTTTTGTATTCCGAAAACGCCGTAAAGGCTGTCATATCGCACCGCGGCGAGAAGCCGCTGTTGTTTTTCGGCAGCGAAAAGAGCATCTGCGCCGTCCTCGTCGGCGACGGGGAGCTTTTCCGCTCGCTTTACCTCGAGGTGCGCCGCCGCTTTCTTGAGGGCGAAATAAAAGAGTGCAAGGGCTGGCAGGTGTATCTTCTGTACGCCGGATATCCGCTCACCGGGCGCCGAGTGGGCAAAAATTATGTTCTTCTCGATTCCTTCACGCGCGATTTCAACTCACCCGAGGACTATCTGGACTTCATGTCCGAAAATTAATGTAGAATTATAAAAAAAACTGTGTTATAATGGCGCGATAATGTGTGGTAACACAGTTTTTTGTTTTTTACAAGGAGAACGGACGTTTTATGACTTCGGACAAAGCTAACCACCGTTTTTTGCTTTCTGAGCTTATAAGGCGAGACTTTATAAAAAAATACAAGCGCACTACCTTCGGCATACTCTGGAGCGCGCTTTCGCCCCTGTTCCTGCTGCTGACCATGGACGTGGTCTTCGGCACGTTTTTCGGCCGCAACATGCCGCACTACACGATATATCTGTTCTGCGGACTGCTGCTGTTCAACTATTTCTCGGCAGCCACCCGAAGCGCCATGCGCGTTCTTTACGATAACGCTCAGATATACAGCAAGGTACCCGTGCCCAAGCACTATTTCCTCATTTCGCAGAGCGTTGCACAGGCGATAGATTTCGCCGTTTCGCTGCTTGTGTTCTTCATTTTCGTCGCCGTTGACGGGATAAGCTTCCACTGGCGTTTTCTGTACCTGCTGTTCCCGATAGTGTGCCTTTATTTCATCAACTTCGGCATAGGCATGTTCCTGAGCACACTGTATATTTTCTTCCGCGACATAAACTATCTCTGGCCCGTTGTGACGCGCATCATCATGTACGCCTCGGCGATATTCTATGATCCGTCGATACTGCCGGGGATCATGCGCAGGCTTTTAAACTGCAATCCGCTGTATATGTGCGTGGATTATTTCCGCCAGCTCATAATCCATTCGACCGTGCCGAGCCTCTCGACGCATCTTATCATGATCGTGATGGCCGCGATCTGCGCTTTCCTCGGCTGGTTTACCTACCATATCACGCGCGATAAGATCGCGCTGTATGTGTAAGGAGGTGCTCTGATGGACGGAAACAAGATCCTTGTTCTTGACGATGTTTCGGTGCGCTACCGCAAGCAGGACTCGCGCTCGACCTCGGACATAGTCAAGCGCATACTCGGAAAAAGCCCCAGAAACAACGAGTTCTGGGCACTTAAAAACGTATCCTTCAGCCTCGAAAGGGGCGATATGCTCGGCGTCATCGGCAAAAACGGCGCCGGCAAATCAACGATGATGAAGGCTATAAGCGGAACGCTGACCACGGCCTCGGGAACGATCGAGAAAACCGGCAAGATCTGCGCTCTGCTCGAGCTTGGCACGGGCTTTGACCGCGAGATGACGGTCAAGGAAAACGTGTATCTGCGCGGCGCGTTCATGGGCTATTCCAAGGAGTTTATTGACTCCAAGTACGACGAGATAATCGACTTTGCCGAAATGCGCGAATTTCAGAACAGCCCGTTCCGCACGCTCTCAAGCGGCATGAAAAGCCGCATTGCTTTCGCTATTGCGAGCATGATAGAGCCGGACATCATTATTCTTGATGAGATATTCGCCGTCGGCGACGGCGACTTCCGCAAAAAAAGCCAGCAGAAGATGCAGAGTATCATCGATAACGGCGACACGACCGCGCTCATGGTCTCGCACTCGCTGCAGTCGGTGCGCGCGCAGTGCAACAAGGTGCTGTGGCTGGACAAAGGTCGCATGGTCATGTTCGGCGACCCGAACACGGTTTGCGACGCATACGCGGAATATCTGAACACCGGCAAGCTGCCGCAGACCGAGTCGCTTGCCGCAACGCAGGAAAATCCGCGCAACAGGCTCAAAAAGAACACCGGCAAGCGTCTTGCCGAGGCCGCGGTTTATCTCATGCTGCTGCTTGTTATCATCGCCGGATGCTTTGTGTGGTCGCAGTATGATCTGCTCAAATCCTATGTTCTCGCGCAGAGCCTCACCGTCGAGCAGATAGAAAACGAGGCGGCAAACTACCACCGGCAGATCGACCGTTTGCTTGAGGTGGATACCACGCGCTGGGACACCGGCATATTCAAAGAGGGCGCGCTGGATATAATAAACGAGGAAGCTACCTACACCGACGTTGCCAAGGAGGTGCTGCTTCAGGCCGGCGACCTCAGCCGCGATCAGTATAAAAAAGCTCTCGCAGCCGCCGAGATCGAGGCGATCAAATATTCGCACATGGCTCGCCTTGACGCGCTCGTTGCGCAGATGCGCACGGAGTTTGAGGCTCAGCCCGAGGGCAAATACCGCAGCCTTATGGTGTATGCCTACACCAATTGCGACAGGTTCTATGACCTCGAGGAGGACTGCGAAAACGACATGCAGAAGGTCATCGAGGAGATACGCACCTTCCAGCGCAAGGCCGGTCAGTCCGAAGACCTTGCCGACCGCGTCTGGAACGCATACAAGTCTGAAAAGACCTATCTTTTGTCCTACTACTGCGTAAAGCTGAGATAAATAAGAAACACGCCTGTGAATATAAGACCGTCATAAAACCTTCCTGCAATTTGAAAGCAACAAAGCAGCAGGGGAGCACGAGGGGGCAAAGGCCCCGCTCGTAATCAGATTAATAGCCATCAAAAAAGCCCGAATTTATCGGGCTTTTTCTGACGAGCGTAGCGAGATTTTTCGTGAAAACATGTTTTCACGAAAAATGTGGCGTTCTGAAGCGTGAAAAAAAGTATGCTTACTTTTTTGACACGCTGAGGCCGGAGAAGTATCTCCGGCCTATACGTTTCGTTCATGATTTGACAAAATATTTGTTATAGGCTATTATGGCCATATAAACTTATAAATTTTTAATTTTTCAAAGGAATGATTCGCATGGAAAACATCAGCGCAAAAGCGCCGTGGAGAAACCATCTGGGCGAAGTGCCCTTCACTCTCGATTACTTCGACGGCTCGATGTTTGAAGCCGTTGAAAAAATAGCCGAAAAATACCCCAACAACGTTGCCTTTGACTTCATGGGCAGATCGACCACCTACAAGACCCTTGTCCGCGAGGTCGAGGACTGCGCCAAGGCACTGCGCACCATCGGCGTGCGCGAGGGCGACAAGGTGACCATAGCAATGCCCAACTGCCCCCAGGCCATCCAGATGTTCTATGCGGTCAACCTCATCGGCGGCATCTGCAACATGATCCACCCCCTCTCGGCAGAAAAGGAAATCGAGTTTTATCTCAACGAGTCGGAGTCGGTCACGGCCATTACGCTCGACCAGTTCTACAACAAATTTGAGAACATCCGTCAGAACACCAAGGTCGTCAACATCGTCATCGCCAGCATAAAGGACGAGCTTTCAAAGCCCGTCAAGGCAGGCTATATGCTCACCGAGGGCAGAAAGATCAAGAAGATCCCCGAGGACGCGCCCGTTATCCGCTGGAAAGAGTTCCTGCACATGGGCAAGCACTGCTTTTATAACTACAAGGTCAAGCGCACGGGCAAGGACCCTGCCGTCATTCTCTATTCCGGCGGCACGACCGGCACGACAAAGGGCATCCTGCTTTCAAACCGCAACTTCAACGCTCTCGGCCAGCAGGTCATCGCGGCAAACCCCATGTTCCGCGTCGGCGATAAGATGCTCGCGGCAATGCCGCTGTTCCACGGCTTCGGCCTTGGCGTGTGCATCCACACGATGCTCTCGCAGGGCGGCCGCTGCATTCTCATTCCGCGCTTCACCGCGCAGACCTATGCAAAGCAGATAACCAAATATCACTGCAACTTCATCGCCGGCGTTCCCACGCTTTACGAAGCGCTGCTGCGCCTGCCGAGCATGGACAACGCCGACCTCAGCTCGCTCAAGGGCGTTTTCTCCGGCGGCGACAGTCTGTCGATCGAGCTTAAAAAGAAATTCGACAAGTTCCTGTACGATCACAATGCAAAAATTCAGATCCGCGAGGGCTTCGGCCTTACCGAATGCGTCACGGCAAGCTGCCTGACTCCCCCGCACATGGCCAAGGAAGGCAGCATCGGTCTGCCCTTCCCGGATACATATTACAAAATAGTCGAACCGGGCACGGACAAGGAGCTGCCCTACGGCGAGGAGGGCGAGATCCTCATCGCCGGCCCCACCGTCATGATGGAGTATGTTAACCACCCCGAGGAGACCGCGCAGACCCTGCGCAAGCACGACGATGGGCTTACATGGATGTACACGGGCGACCTCGGCATGATGGACGACGAGGGCTTTATCTACTTCAAGGGCCGCGCAAAGCGCATGATAATAACCTCCGGCTACAACGTCTATCCCGGCCAGCTTGAAAACATTCTCGACGCAAACGAGTTCGTCCACATGAGCTGCATCATCGGCGTTCCCGACCCGTATAAAATGCACAAGGTCAAGGCCTTTGTCATGCTCAAGCCCGGCGTTCCCGAAAGCCCCGAGACCAAGGAGGCCATCCTCGCCTACTGCCGCAAGAACATTGCAAAATACGCAATGCCTTACGATATCGAGTTCCGCCGCGAGCTGCCCAAGACCCTCGTCGGCAAGGTCGCCTACCGTGTCCTCGAAGAGGAAGAGGCCGCAAAGCGCGCGGCCGAACAAACAGGGGAACAATAAAGCCTTTCGACCGTCTGTATATTTGCAGACGGTCGATTTTTGTTTACCTATTTGCCTTGAAGTGACGGGGCTCATATGATATAATCGGCACGTTTATAACTAAATTGAGGTGATAAATTTGAAGAAAAAATATATTGCCCTCGCGGCGGCGCTTATCATGCTGCTGTGCGTTTTGTGCGCCTGCGGCAAGGACGATGAGAAAAAGCCCGAGGAAACGCTCAACCCTCCTGCGGTGAGCACCGACAGTCCCAACGCGGAGCAGACGAAGGCTCCCGAGCAGACCTCGACCCAGCTCGGCGAGACCGCCGACGCCGGCGACGAGTACATTTCCAAAATGGTCTTTATCGGCGACAGCACGACCTACGGTCTGAAGGCCTATGAGGTTCTCGACGGCTCTCAGGTGTGGACGCCGTCAAGCGGCACGCTTGCGCTGTTTAACCAGAGCATCGCCACCGTCGTCTATCCGCCCACCGGCGAGGAGATCCCCATCACCGACGCGATAGGCCGCGCAAAGCCCGAGTATGTCGTTCTCACCATCGGCGTAAACGGCGTTTCGATGATGGACGAAGATTCGTTCAAGACCGAATACACCGCGCTTATTGAGCGCATCAAGTCCGTAAGCCCCGACACGAAGATCATCTGCAACTCCATCTACCCCGTCGAGGCAATGTACGAGGCAAAGGATAACGGCATAAACAACACCGTTATCGACCGTGCAAACGGCTGGATACTCCAGATAGCCGAGGCGACCGGCACGCACTACACCGATTCCGCCTCTGTGCTCAAAGGCGCCGACGGCAAGCTCGTTTCCGATTACGGCAACGGTGACGGCATTCATCTGAGCGCCGTCGGCTTCAACCGCGTGATAGATTATCTCAAAACTCACGCATGGCTTTGAGAGGTGAAAACATGAAAAAGCTTTCTTCTGCAATAGCGCTTTTACTGCTTATCTGCATGCTCGGCGGATGCAGCTCACCGAAGGCCGCAAAAGATCCCGATATGCAGACCGTTGCCGACAAGGTCGGCGCGGCAATCGACATAAGCGAGCTTTCGCAGGTTCCCGACGCATACGTTGAAAACGTCATGGGCATCGCGCTTGACGGCTATGCAAGCCGCAACACCCTTATCTCCGCAGTCGGCACAAATATCAACGAATACGGCATTTTCCTCGCCAAGGATGCGGATCAGGCCGCAACGATAAAGGCCGCGCTCGACAAATATCTTGAGTACCGCGAGAGCGTATGGATGGACGAGTACCTGCCGGACGAAAAGCCAAAGCTCGACAATGCCGAGGTCTGGCGGCAGGGCAACTATGTCATGTACGCCATCCTCGGCGACAGTGACCGCGCAGCGGTCAAGCAGGCGTTCCAGTCCTGCTTTGAGGGCTGATAAAATGAAGCTTATTTGGCATTGCCACGCCTGCTTTGAGCTTATAAGCACCGACGGCAGCGTGGTGTTCGACCCCTATTCCCCCGGCAGCGTGCGCGGTCTGAAGCTCAAGCCGCTGCACGCAGACTGCGTAATTTGCAGCCACGGTCATTCCGACCACAACTACGCCTCCGGCGTTGAGCCGAGCGGCAGCTCTCCTAAGTTTTCGCTCACGCAGATACCGACATATCACGACGGCAGGCAGGGCGCTCTGCGCGGAGATAACCTGTGCAGCGTCGTTGAGGCCGAGGGCATGCGCATTGCGCATCTGGGTGATCTGGGACACACGCTCGATCCCGAAACCGCGGCAAAGCTCAAGCCGCTTGACGTTCTCATGATCCCCGTCGGCGGCTACTACACGATCTGTCCGCAGCAGGCAAAGGAGATCGCCATCGCGCTTGACGCAAAAACGATCATCCCCATGCATTATCGCGGTGCAGGCACAGGGCTTGAAAACGTCGCCTACGTCGATGATTTTCTCGCGCTCTGGAATGATGACGAGGTAGTTTATCTGCCCGGCTGCGAATACGAGGTCAAGCCGAGCGCAAAGCGGCAGATAGTCGTCTTTGAGCCGGACAAAAGCTGCATTATATGACGACAACATAGCAAAACCCAAGGTGTTGAACACCTCGGGTTTTTGTTTTACTTTTTATCGCCCATCATACGGATTATGTCCGCGCGGCGGCGCTCGTAAGCTGCCATGTTCGTCTCCTCAAACTCAAGCTTCGGCTCCTTTACGCCGAGAAGCGCCATGAGGTATTTGACAAACGGCGGATTCATCATCAAAAACGGACCGACCATCGAGGTCGCAAAGTAGTTTTTGATACGCACACCCTCGAGCTTTGACTTTTTATTAATGCCGATACCGTACTTGGCCTCGGCAAAGTAAAAGTCCGAGTTATCGCCGTAAAGCTGCGAAAATTCCGCCTTGAAGCCGACAAGCTCCATGTCCTCAAAGGCGCACAGCTGAGTTGAGTTAAATCTGTGCATCATATCGCGCTTTGCGTGCAGCGGAACAAGGCCCAAGCCGGCAATGCGGCTGCCGTCCTCGTTCTCGATATATTCGCAGAACACCTCGCCGGCGTTCGCCGTCATGAGAAACACAACGCCGCAGTCTATAAGCTCGCGCAGCCTGTCGCGATGAGGCATGAGCTTTTTTATCGCAAGCTCCTGGCCGTGCTCGGTCATTGCGCCCATGATTATCATATCGACCTTCTCGGAATCAAAGCGCGGCTCGTCGTTGTAGCCGGTTTCGATCAGCTCCGCCTCCGGCATGCAGCGCGAAAGATACTTCCAGTTCCAGCAGTCGCCGAAAAGGTTTGCAAATTCGGGAAACAGCACCTCTATCTTCATGCCTGTGCCTCCTTTTCCTCAAGACGGGCAAGTATGCCGTCGCGCACCTGCTTTGTAAGCTGCGGCGTTGTAAGATCGTGCAGGATAAACACCTTATCCGTTCCGTCAAGCTCAAGCTCGGCCGGAGCGTCGGTCTCGTGCTCGACGCAGCGGATCTTTTCCTCCGGAACGCCGGCAAGCAGCAGACGCAGGTGATAGTCGTGCATTCTCACGCCGCCGACAACGATGCGCTTTATGCTCTCATCGTTTAAGAACTCGAAGTCTGCATCGTAGACCCATGTGACTATCTCGGTCGTTTTCTTATACGTCAGGTCATCGAGCATAACGATGACCTCCTTCACGCCCGGCTCCGAGCGGATATAGTCAAACACGATCGAGCACGCAACGGGGTTCTGCCCCTTGGTCATGTTCGTCACGACCTCGACGCCGTTTTTCTCGACATTGGTGTAGCGCGACTTGACGATGCTCATGTGCGAAAAGCTTTTTGCAATATTCTCCGCCGACAGTCCAAGCTCGCGAAGAAGCGTAACGACTGTGACCTGGTTATAGGTGTTGAACACGCTGTCGTTAATAAGCGGATACTCCTCCTCGCCCTTATCCGAGCGCACGGTGAAGCAGCGCTTTTCATAGTCGGGTGAGGCAAGATAGTCTGCCTTGGGCGAGGCAAAGCCGCAGTCGGGGCACTTCATCTTGCCAATGTGGTGATAGCGAACATATTCATACTGAAGCTTTCCGCCGCAATAGGGGCATGCGCGCATATCGTTTATTATATTGACGCACTCGTCCCTGTCGGTCGGCAGGCGGCTCAGGGAGAAGTAGCTGCGCTTGTTGTCCTTTTTAAGGCGGCTGCTTATCGGGTCGTCGGCATTGAGGATCATATGCGTATCGTCCGGCAGAGCGGAGTCGATAAACGAGAATATAAACTCCGGATGCGCGTTGCGCTGGATAGAGTCGCGGAACAGGTTCGTGCACACGGCGTAGTCGGGGTGAACATATTTATATATCCTCAGCGAGCTGCGCTCATCGACCTCGAACACGGCATAGTCAAACTTTGCTTTGCCGCCGAGGGTGCTGCCGGATATGAGCGAGGTGGCAATACCTGCATCGGTGTTCGAGCCTGCGCGGTTATTGAGCACCTTAAAGCCTGCGTCGGACAAAACGTCAAGGATCATGTTGCAGCAGGTGGTTTTTCCGTTTGTGCCGGTGACGGTTATTATGGTTTTGGGCTTGTCTATCCTGCCGAGGAAATCGGGGCAGAGCTTTATCGCAAGCTTGCCGGGGAAATAGCTTGCGTTCATGCCCAAAAGCTTTTGCAGCCACATGGCCAGCTTGCCGAATATCAGGGCAATTATAAATCTCAGATTCTTTTTCATTTTGGCCTTCCTTTGGGGATTGATATAATGTTATATTATATCTCACTGTGTCTGTCATTGTCCACATGTTTTTGTTTTCTTGACCGCCGCTGCATTTTAATGTATATTATTATAATCAGAGAATTGGAGGGATGAAATATGCCGTGGTATACATATGTCGCATTTTTGGTACTTGCAGTCATCGGGTATTACGTTATCGTTGAGATAAAAACAAAAAAAGCGCTGAAAGAAAAGAAATCTGCCGACAGGAAGGCCGCAAAGGCGGCGGCCAAAAAGTCCAAGTCTGCGAAGAAAAAACCTAAGTCACTCAAATAAATTAAAATTTCTCAAAAAAACTTTTTCAAAAATTGTTGACAAGAGGGAAAAAATCTGTTATATTAACTGAGCCGTGGCCGAGTGGTTCAGTCGGTTAGAACGCCGGCCTGTCACGCCGGAGGTCGAGGGTTCAAGTCCCTTCTCGGTCGCCACAGATGCCCCTTTTTTAAGGGGCATCAACTTTGCTGCTGTAGCTCAGTAGGTAGAGCGCATCCTTGGTAAGGATGAGGTCGGCAGTTCGAATCTGCCCAGCAGCTCCAAGATAAGCCCTGAAGTCATTCGATTTCAGGGCTTTTCTGATTTTGTCATAGCCTGACAATAAATTGGGCGGTGAATTATATGAGCAAAAAAATAATCGGCATTCTCGGCGGCATGGGGCCTGCCGCGACGGCCGACCTGTTCACAAAGATCATAAACAGCACCGATGCAAGCTGCGATCAGGAGCACCTGCACGTCATCATTGACAGCAACACGAACATCCCCGACCGCACCGAGGCGCTCATTCACGGCGGAGCCGACCCCACGGAGCAGATGACGCAGAGCGCGCGCCGCCTTGTCGAGGCCGGGGCTGAGCTTATCGTCATGCCGTGCAACACGGCGCACGGCTTCTACGACGCCGTGCGCGCATCCGTGCCGGTTCCCGTGCTCCACATGATAAAGCTGACCGCTCAAGAGCTTATGCGGCACGAGATTACGCGCGCCGGGCTTCTCGCTACCGACGGCACGGTGCAGAGCGGAATATACGAAAGCTGCTTTGCCGGCAGCGGCATCGAGCTTATAACCCCCTCGCCCGAGGCTCAGGCCGCAGTCATGGATCTTACCTATAACGGAGTCAAGGCTGGCAAGCTCGATTTTGACACGTCGGGCTTTGAAAAAGCAGTCCGCGAGCTTTTCGATAACGGCGTGCAGACCCTCATCCTCGGCTGCACGGAGCTGCCCCCGGCATTTGATATGTACGGCCTTAATTACAAACACATCGACCCCACCCTTGTGCTTGCACGCGCGGCAGTCATTGCCGCCGGAGGCAAGCTGCGCAAGGCATAAAATCACCTCCCACGGTTAGTTCCGTGGGAGGCTTTTTGTTATTCGCCCGACGAAGGGATCGTTATCTCGCGGTCATAGCCTGCGCCGTAGCAGAAGGAGTGTATCTTCCCCTCTGACGGATTTATGACGTTCACGACAAAGGACGTATCGTCGGCTGTGTCGTGCGTTTTTGCGTATGTCGTCGCCTCGCCGTACTCTATGCCGTTCGAGTCCGCGCCCTCGTTTGCGCCAAGCTCGTTATTGTAAAAGTAACACATGTTCGGCGTTGCAATGCGCAGAACGTCAAACTCGGTGTTGCCGCTGTCCTGAACATCGCTGAGCTTTGCAACGGCAAAATTGTGCGTGTGTCCGTGGAACGCGGCGTATATCTTCGCGCTGTTTGAGTCCTTGAAGGATACCGTCATGCCCGAGAGCGTTACAGAGCCTCCGTCAATATACTGCTTTAGAATATTGCCGAGAGTTTTGGCCGAGCTGTTCTTGTCCTGGTTTTCCGTGAAGTCGAGCGGATAGTGCGACAGTATCACAACGCCCCAGCCGGCCTTTGCTCCGACGGCCTTGAGCGCTCTTGCAAACCAGAGCCGCTGCGTGAGCGAAACATTGTCCCAGCTCATGCCGATCTCGGCGGTGCTCAGGCAGAAAACGCGCAGCTTTTTCTCGTCGAAGTCGCGGTAGCAGTAGCCCTCGGTGGTGCTGCCGTAGGTCGCGCCCTCGTTATAGCGGCCGACATAGGTGTATATCTCCTTGGGCTGGAGCCATGTGTTGTCGTTTGTCTCCAGCGCGCGGCGCAGGCCGTCGCGGTCGCCGGGAGTGCGAAACTGCGGAATGCCGCCAAAGCCCTCTTTTAAAATCGCGTTTATCTCGGCAAAATGCTGCCTGCCCTGCGCGAGCGTAGTCGTCTCGCTGCCTATGCTGTAGTCGCCAAGAAAACAGCAGAAGTCAATGCCCGGCAAGATATAGCTGAGCGCCTTCATTGCCATTCCTGCGTGCAGATTGCCGTTTACGATGTATTCGTCATCGCTGTGGTGGTGTGCATCGGATGCGGCAATAAAGGTTATGCTGCCTGTCGTCTGCACGGCGCTAACCTTTTTCGCGACCTCAAGCGCCTCGGCCCTGACGTACTCCGGAACATCCGTCTGCGCATACTTATCGCCCGTTTTCAGCGACTCTATCGCCGACGCCATCTGCGAGAGCTTATACGCCGCGCTTGAGCCGTTTCGCAGGCGTATGGCCGCCGCTACAGCCTGAACATCCGCTTCCTCATAAAGCTTTTTTGCCATCAGTAGCTCACCTCGCTTCCGTCTGCGACCTCAATTGTTTTATCCTTAAGGCCGGTGTATTCGTATCTTTCGACCCTGTCGCCGAGCTTTATCGTCAGTATCTTATATGGCGACACCTCGGGCTTGTCGATCGGCTCGTCATCTCTGTCGGTGATGCACTCGGCACAGCGGAACACAGCCGGGGTCGAGGTATGAAGCTGCCCGGCGTAAAGGCCGATGGCTATCCATGGGCGCTTTTTTATAACAGGCAGTGCGCAGCTTGACCCCGTGAAATCAACATCCTTGTATTTGCCGTTGCGATAGCCTATGCGCATGGTCTTTTTGTCGTATGCCGCCCATTCGGCGTCAAGCTCGAAGTTTACCGTGTAGTCGCTGTTGCCGCAGACGATGAGCGTCTCATCCCCGACCGCAATCTTGTCCTTAACTTTGATATTTATGTCCATGAGAATTCTCCTTTTCATGCTGCCGTGAGCAAAAAGCTCGAGGCTGCTTTCTGCATCGGCATCTTTGATAGTAGCAAAAATGCGTAATTTGTCAATGCAAGTACTATGCTATCGCGTAAATTTTTGTTCAATGGACAAGTGCGGCAATGTGTGGTATGATGGTGAAAAACTTAGTCGAGAGGTAATATTTATGGCAAATTCGGAACTTAGCCAGCAGCAGATAGATCAGATATCGCGCATAGGCATAAAAAAGCTCATCGGCAAATACAGCCAGTCGCAGGGCAAGGATCAGCAGTCGCTGACCATGCTGCTCGAGCAGCTTGCAAAAACGCCGATGTACTTTGCCGTGCAGAAAAACGGCGCATCCTCCGCGATGCTCAATTTTATAACGCTTACCGTGAACAATCAGGTGTTCATCCCCATTTTCACCGATCCCGACGAGTTTGGAAAGCTCAAGGATCAGTGCGACTGCGTGTGCTTAAAGCCGATGGACTATTTCCAGATGCTCGTTGACAACAAGCGCCACGCCGTCGTAAACCCCTTCGGGACGTATTTTCTCATGTGGCCCGAGCTTGTGCGCGACCACATGCTGCCCTACATGAAGGAAGCCGCAGACTTCGAGCGCCAGCAGCGCGAGCAAAAAACCGATTTTAAGCCCATATCGTGAAAGGTTATCCGCCATGAACATTGAAAAAGTCGCGGATAATATATACACCTTTCCGATCGTTCTGCCGAACAATCCGCTCAAATGGCTTAACTGCTATGTTGTAAGATCCGACGGCAGGAATCTGCTTATCGACACCGGGTTTAAGCGCCCGGAGTGCCGCGAGGCGCTGCTTGACGGCATGCACCAGCTCGGCCTCACCCCGGACAACACCGACATTTTTATCACTCATCTTCACTCCGACCACACCGGCAACGCCGCTTATCTTGCCGGAGAGGGCTTCAGCGTTCTGATGGGCAGGACGGATCACCGCGTTGTCACGATGCCCGAAAAGGACAAGCACAAGGAAACTCACGCGCGCTTTTTGCGCGAGGGCATGCCGAAAGAGGATCTTGCCCTGTGGTCGGCACAGACCCCGGCGATAAAATTCGCACCCGGCGCATTTCCGGCGCGCGAGCTTGACGACGGCGACGTGCTGTGCTACGGCGGCTACGAGCTGCGCTGCCTTGCAACGCCCGGACACACTCCGGGGCATCTTTGCCTTTTTGACGAAAAGCGCAAGCTCATTTTCCTCGGCGACCACGTTCTTTTCGACATAAGCCCGAACATCTGCGCGTGGAACGGCGTTCCCGATTCGCTCGGCGATTACCTGCGCAGTCTGGAGCTTATGAAAAGCCTAGATATCGAAACCGCGCTCCCGGCGCACAGAGCGCGCGGCGAGCTTACGCTGAGTGAGCGAGCGCAGCAGCTGATAGAGCACCACCGGCTGCGCCTAAACGAGGCCGAGCGGCTCGTTCACGAGCATCCGGGCATCACAGCATACGAGCTTGCCGGCCTGATGACCTGGCGGATAAAAGCGAAAAACTGGGCCGACTTTCCGCCCTCGCAGAAGGGCTTCGCCTTCGGCGAAACGCTCGCCCATCTGGACACGCTGCTTGCAAGCGGCGCGATCGAGCGCATTTGCGGCGAAAACGGCATCGTTACTTACCGATAATATGAAAACCTCCCACGTCAAATGACATGAGAGGTTTTTTGCTTGTATCAATTTATAATTTCAACATCGTCATCCGTCGGGTAAAACTGAAGCGCGTCCTGGATCGTGCGGAATGCGCCGCTGTCATCCCAAAAGCCCGACTTTCTGTATTCCTCGGCGGTCATCGCCGGATACTGAAGCCAGCTTTGCTGATGCACATAGTTTATCTCACTGCTGATGATGTAGTCATCCGCAAGCTCAGAGGTCGCATAGGCGACGTATCCGCGGCAATTCTCGCCGTTTCTCGGCACTGAGAACGCGGCAAAAACATCGCTGCGCATTACGGTCCCGAAAAAGCCGGTGTCATAATCGTAGGTTTCGGATCTCAGCGAATGGTAGGGTGCTGCGAAGGTCTTTCCGCCGCTGTCATACAGGACGCGGCCGCTCACCTCGCCGTCGGGCGCCCAGCCATCCGAAACCTCGGTGTAGGTCGGCCAGAGCTGAACGGCCTCCGTGCCGTAAAAGCCCGGCTCGGTAAGCCACAGGAAGTGGTGGAAAATGACCCACCGCTCGCGCTCATCCGATACCTGCACCGCGACGCCAGTCATGCGGAGCTTCTTATCATAAACCGTGTCCTGCACTATGCGGCGGTTTGCTCCGCTGCCCGATACGCTCGTTACCGTTCTGCCGCCGTCTGCCGGTATATCCTCAACGTCCGTGACGACGCGCAGAGCGCCCTCGCAGGCTGTGATGTCCTCCGTGGTGAGATCGTTCAGAACATACTCCGGGAAGCCAAGCTCGAGCAGCTTATCCTTTATCTCCTCAACGCCGCTGTTCTCAGCCGTCTCCGCCTCGCGCCAGTCCATTGCATAGCTGCTGCCAAAGACATAGCCCAACACGCAGCCGATCAAAACGATGGCGCTCAGTGCGATAACGATGCACTTATCCGTCACTTTCACCGGCTGCGGAGTTATCGAATATCCGGCCTCGTCAAGCTCGCCGGAGAGCTTATAAAGATTGCGGATAATGCAGATATAAGCGACGACCATTGCCAGCAGGATTATAACGCCCTCGTACCCCACGGCAGCCAGCACACCCATGAGCGCATACCAGACAATGAGAGCTGCGGCGCATTTCGCGCTCGGCGGAAGGCCGACCTTGGCCTTGACCGCCCTCAGTCCCTGCCAGAGGCAGACAAACTCGGCAAGCATAAGAACAACGCTCGCCGCCGTCAAGGCCGATGTAACGGAAGGCGTCAGAATCGTCGCATGGAAAATGGTCGTATTCAGAACGAGTGTCGGGAAGAAGTAGGCCGCGCGGATTATCGTTACGGCAAAGCATGCATTAAACCACTTATTCTCGCGCCGCAGAGCGCGAAAGCCGAGCAGCTGGAGCACAATGCCGACGGCAGGGAGAATGTAATTTAAGCACAGGAAGTTGAGCGTTATAGCGCACAGCGCCATACCGGCGAGCACGCGGTTCATCGCTTTTTTCCACGGCGTTATCTCCTCAACGATATCCTCCGGCGGAGTTTCCGCAACGCTGCCTTCGAGCATCGTCTCAAATTCCTTTTCGCTCATGGAGCTCCAGTCACGATCATTCACACACCTCACCTCCCAAGCTTTTGCGAAGCTGCTTTTTCACGCGATACAGCTTTCCCTCGACGGCGCGCTCGGTCATGCCAAGCTCCGCCGCTATCTGGGCGGTTGACTGCCGATAATAATATTTCCTGTAAAACAGAAGTCTGTCTTTGTACGATAAGCGGTTCAAGGCGGCGCTTAATGCCTCCTGCCGCTCTTTTTTAAGCAGCGCCTCCTCGGGTGACGGCTCGGGCGAGGGCGTGCTCTCGGAAAGCTCCTCGGTACTGCTGCCGGAGACCTTGCGCGCATGGTTGAGCGCGGTGTTCCTTGTTATCGCCGTAAGCCATGCGCGAAAGCTGCCCTTCTCGCCGTCAAACTGCCCGATCTTTTCCCACACGCGCATCGAGACCTCGGAAAGGCAGTCCTCCCTGTCCTGCGGATTTTGCAGGATAGGCGCAATGATGTATCGCATGAGCGGCCCATAATGGAGCAGCAGCGCGTCCATGCCCTGTTCGTTTTTCTCAAGCAACAGCCACTCGACCGTGTTCTCCTGCACATCACCGCCTCCTTTCGCGCTGTCTGTCTATCCCATTATACACGACGCGGCCGAAAATCCCACGCATATTTTTTGAGCGCAAAAAACGGACGTTCTCTCGAACGTCCGTTTTCGGGTTTTATTCTTTATTCGCAGACAAGCTCGCCGTCGCGCACATCGACCTTGATGACGTGGCCTGCCGGCATATCGCCTGCAAGGATTGCGCGCGCAATGAGCGTTTCGACGGTGCTCTGGAGATATCTCTTCAAAGGACGCGCGCCGAACACGGGGTCAAAGCCGCGGTCGATGATAAGCTGCTTTGCGCTGTCGGTGATCTCAAGGCCGAGGCTCTTGTCCTCAAGGCGCTGCCTGAGCGCGGAGGTAAGGATATCAATGATACCGTTAAGCTCCGTCTTGGTAAGCGGCTTGAAGCAGATGATCTCGTCAAGGCGGTTGAGGAACTCCGGCCTGAACTGCTGATGCAGCTGAGCCATGACCTGCTGCCTTGCGCTCTCTTCGATCTCGCCCTTATCGTTTATGCCTTCAAGCAGATACTGGCTGCCGAGGTTGGAGGTCATGATGATAATGGTGTTCTTGAAATCGACCGTGCGTCCCTGCGAATCGGTGACGCGGCCGTCGTCGAGGATTTGCAGCAGGATGTTAAAAACATCCGGGTGCGCCTTTTCGATCTCGTCAAACAGCACGACGGAATACGGTTTTCTGCGCACAGCCTCGGTAAGCTGACCGCCCTCGTCGTAGCCGACGTATCCCGGAGGCGCGCCGATGAGCCTTGAGACCGAGAACTTCTCCATATACTCTGTCATGTCGATCCTGACCATGTTGTGCTCATCGTCGAACAGGCACCTTGCCAGCGCCTTTGCAAGCTCCGTTTTGCCGACGCCAGTGGGGCCGAGGAACATAAACGAGCCTATCGGTCTGTTCGGGTCGCCTATGCCGGCACGCGAGCGCCAGATGGCCTCGGTGACCTTCTGCACGGCCTCATCCTGACCGATGACGGATTTATGCAGCACCTTATCAAGGTTCAGCAGCTTCTCGCGCTCGCCCTCGAGCAGCTTTGAAACGGGGATACCCGTCCACTTGGCCACGATGCCGGCGATTTCCTCTTCGGTGACGGTGTCGTGCACCATGCTGCTGGCCTTGCGCTCCTCGCTGAGCTTCTCGGCCTCCTCGAGCTTCTTTTCAAGCGCAGGCAGGTCGGAGTATTTGAGCTTTGCAGCCGTTTCGTACTCATACCTGAGCTGAGCATTCTCGATATCGGCGTTCATCTGCTCGATCTGGCTCTTGAGCTTCTTGACCTCGTCAACGCTGCCCTTTTCGGCCTCCCAACGGGACTTCTGCTCGTTGAACTCGTCCTTGAGGTTTGCAAGCTCCTCGGTGAGCTTTGCAAGACGATCCTGCGAAAGCTTATCGGTTTCCTTTTTAAGCGCCGTTTCCTCGATCTCAAGCTGCATGATCTTGCGGCGCATGTCGTCAAGCTCGGCAGGCATGGAGTCGATCTCGGTGCGGATGAGCGCGCAGGCCTCATCGACAAGGTCGATGGCCTTATCGGGCAGGAACCGGTCGGAGATATAGCGGTTTGAAAGCGTTGCCGCCGCGACGATGGCGTTATCGTGGATGCGCACGCCGTGATAGACCTCATAGCGCTCTTTAAGTCCGCGGAGGATGGAGATGGTATCCTCAACGGTCGGCTCATCGACCTGAACGGGCTGGAACCTGCGTTCGAGCGCCGCGTCCTTTTCGATGTACTTGCGGTACTCGTCAAGGGTAGTTGCACCGATGCAGTGCAGCTCGCCGCGCGCGAGCATAGGCTTTAAGAGGTTGCCTGCATCCATGCTGCCCTCGGTTTTGCCTGCGCCGACGATGGTGTGCAGCTCATCGATAAACAGGATGATCTGCCCGTCGGACTGCTTGATCTCCTCAAGCACGGCCTTCAGACGCTCCTCAAACTCGCCGCGATACTTTGCGCCGGCTATCAGCGCGCCCATGTCGAGCGAGAATATTGTTTTGTTTTTAAGTCCCTCGGGCACATCGCCGCGGACGATACGCTGGGCAAGTCCCTCTGCGATAGCGGTCTTGCCGACGCCCGGCTCGCCGATGAGCACGGGGTTATTCTTCGTCTTACGCGAAAGGATGCGGATGACATTTCTTATCTCGGTATCGCGGCCGATAACGGGGTCGAGCTTATTGCTGCGCGCACGCTCGACAAGGTCGGTGCCGTATTTTTTAAGCGCGTCATAGGTGTTTTCGGGATTATCGCCCGTGACGGGGCCCTTTTTGACCTTCGACAGCTCCTCGGTGAATTTTGCCTTGGTTATGCCGTGGCCGTCAAAAATGCGCTTTATCGCCGGCGTGGGGGATGCAAAAATGCCGATCATGACGTGCTCGACGGACAGATACTCATCGCCCAGGCTCTTTGCCGATTTCTCGGCGGCGTTCATAACGCGCTCGGCCTCGCGCGAGAGGTAGATATCATAGTCTCCGGAGACCTTGGGCATGCCCTCGATCGCCGTGTCAAGCTCGGAGAGCACCGCGTTGCAGTCAACGCCCATCTTGCCCAGCAGCGACGGGATAAGGCCGCCGTCCTGATCAACGAGGGCATACAGCAGATGCTCGGGGGTAATATACTGATTGTTGTTTTCCATCGCCATGGATTTGGCGGTCTGGATCATTTCAAGTGTCTTTTGGGTGAAGTTCTGTGCATTCATAAAAACACCTTCTTTTTCTTCAAATTAGATCAAAATATCTGCTCTCCTTAGCTGGGAGAAGTAACAGGCTTCAATGTCACGGGCGTTAAGCCGTCCGCTGAGATAGCCCTTCATCATGGTGTCAAAAAGTTTGATGTATTCCGAGATCACCTTTGCCAGCTCGTCCGACGAGCAGTCGTGAGCCGGAACGGAAATGGAACGGATGAACTTTCCGTCATACAGCGCATATTTCGGCGGCTCCTGCTCCATCACGGGGCGCAGGTGCGCATCCTCAATGCTCTTCCAGATACGAAAGAATTCCGTCATTGAGCGGATAAGCGATGCCGACTGCGTGCGGAAAATGACCGTCAGCTCGCCGAGACTGTCGCTGTCGCCGCGGTAAAGCTCGACCTCGTATTTCACCGTCGGGCGGTATTTATACTCCAGCGAGGATTTGAGCGACATCGTCATCGTATTCGGCGAAACGAACGGAACAAGCTCGCGCGACGGCGTCATAAGCTGCTCTATGGCAGAGAATATATCGTTTATGCGCCGCTCGGGCGTCACGAGATTCACATGCTCTGCAAGGATCTGATTTATAAGATTTGAGCGATTCGTTCCGAGTCTGTGAGCAAGTCTGTCAACCTCGGCGACCACTTCATCTGAAAGCATTAGGCTATAAAGTGTCTTTTTCATGGCTCCTTCTCTCTTTCACTATGGCTTACGGGCCGTATCCTGAGACCCGACCCTGATATTTTTTCTTTATGAGCTTAATATACTCCTCTCTTTTTAATTTGTCAAGAGTTTTATATAAATATTTTTGCAAATTATATAAAATATATTTTTAATGGCGGAGTATTTTAACTCCGCCATTGTGTATAACATACTTATTTATATATTTCCGCTTCAACGAACAGCCGGCCTTTGCGGCTGACTCCGCCGGAGGCGGAGACCGCCGCCTTTCCGCAGCCGCGCAGCGATATAATGTCACCGGGCGATATGAGCGCGTCGTTTTTGATGCAAACAGAGTAGTTGAGGCTCGCCGCCCCCTCTGCTATGTGAGACGAAGCCGCCGTGCGCGAAAGTCCGAATATTCCGGCCAGCACCGCGTCAAAGCGCATGCTTTTTACGGAAAACGAGACGCGCTTTACCCTGCGCTCGGGCGCTTTAAGCTCACCGAGCGGCACGGGGCTTACCTTTACGCCGCATCTGCCGACCTTGTCAAGCCCGTCGGCAACATGGCGCTCAACGCTCTGCATGAGGAATATCACCGCATCCTCGCCGCTGACCCAGATATCGCCGAGCCACTCGCGCTTTATGCCAAGCCCCATCACAGCGCCCATATAGTCGCGGTGCGAAGGCTTCCCGAAATGAGCCTTTGCGCGCAGCACGCTTATGTATTCGGATGCATCAAAGCCGTCCTCCTCCATATAAAAAGGCAGGAAGAACGCAGCGCGCCGCTCGCATCCTTCGTTTCCGCCGCACAGCAGCATTTTGCAGTCGGGCGCAGACTTCGCCCAGGCCTCAAGCGCAAACTGCTCTGCTGGCGTCAGGAAAGCCGTGTGCGTGACGCTCGCCGTTTTTTCGCATCGGCGGCACAGATCCTCCGCGCGCCGGATAAGCTCATCGTTTTCCATCAATGTACTCCATGATCCTTTTCATCACTCCGTCAAGCTCGTCGGAAAATTCCTTCACCGACATGCGCAGAACGCCCGAGCGCATGGCAGACAGACGGATGAGCGAGTCGTTCGTGACGACTTTTACAGAATAGTTTTTGCCGATATCGTTTGCAAGACGTTCAATGTACATATCGGCAGTCTCATTTTCCTTGGTGTAAACCGTGCGTATGCCGCGCGTTTCGCGCTCGCCGGTGTTTCCGGCAACGCGGTAGCCATCGAAAACGAGCACAAGCTCGCAGTCGCGCATTGCACGATAGCTTCGCAGCACATCGGAAAGGCGTTCGCGCGCAAGCGAGAGCGAGGCGGCGGCCAGCTCCTTGTATTCCGGCGTTCCGAAAATAAAGTTATAGCCGTCCACTATGACGTACTCGCGCTTTGACGGCGCAACGGAATACTCCGGCGCTTCGGCCGTTTTTGCGCGCGTATACATTCTGCGGCGCACGGGGCCGAACTCGCGCTCCATGATTGCTTCAAGCTCCTTGTCGTCAATGGAGAAGTAGCGCGGCCTGCTGAACTCCTCGGGCGCTTTCTCGCCGCCGAGATCGGGGTTTAGGTGCATATACTTTTCCGTTTCGTTCCATTTGACGACCGTTCCCGCTCCGTGCGAGCAGAAAACGGAATCGGGCGTGTTATCAACATCCGCCTCGGGATCATAGCCGATGCTCTCGACTACCTGCTTTTCGTTGTGGCAGGGGTAATATCCTGCCGCCCGGCAAACGATCCTGCCCTTGCCGGAGGTGTAGGATGCAAGAGTCTCGGCATAGCCGTTCATCTCGGAAACGGGCGCAATGCCGGTTATGACGCTGCTGCCCTCGGTGTCGAATTTTCCGCTCATTGCGCGCACGTCGCTTATGGCGCGGCCTATCTGCTCCGGCGGAACCTCGATGCGAAAATCATACCACGGCTCGAGCAGCACGCTTTTTGCCTTCATAAGCCCCTGCCGCACGGCGCGATACACGGCCTCGCGGAAATCGCCGCCCTCGGTGTGCTTTACATGCGCCCTGCCGGCTATGAGGCTTATCTTCACATCCGTAAGCGGCGAGCCGGTCAGAACACCGAGATGCGTTTTTTCCGCAAGGTTTGTCATTATAAGGCTCTGCCAATTGCGGTCAAGCTCGTCCAGGGGACAGCGGCTTTCAAAGCTCAGCCCCGAGCCGCGCTCGGCAGGCTCGATGAGCAGGTGCACCTCGGCATAGTGTCGCAGCGGCTCGAAATGCCCGACGCCGTGCACGGGTTCGGCTATGGTCTCCTTATAGGCAATGCCGCCCGATGCTATGCTCACATCAAGGGCAAACCGCTCGCGGATAAGCTCGGTGAGCACCTCGGTCTGCACCTTACCCATTATTTTCACGCTTATCTCACGCAGACGCTCGTTCCACTCGATCTTCAGCTGAGGATCCTCGTCCTCGAGCTGCTTGAGCTGCCTGTAGGCAACAAGCGCGTCTGTACCCTCGGGCAGACCGATGCTGTAGGACATGACCGCTTCGGTCTCCGGCTGCATACCGTCGCCCTCAAAGCCGAGACCCTGACCGGCATATGTATCGTCAAGCCCCTGAACGGCGACGATGCTGCCGGCGCGCGCCTCCTGCACGGTTTCGTAATTTGCGCCGGAATATACGCGCAGCTCCGTGACCGTTTGGCCGTTTACGCTGTCGCGATTATGCAGCGCGCCGCCGGTTATTTTCATGCAGCTGAGGCGTCTGTCGCGCGCATCGCGCATTATCTTATATACCCTTGCGCCGAACTGCTCGGGATACTCCGGGCCGACGGCGTATTTTTCTATAAACTCAACAAGCTCCTGCACGCCCTCAAGCTTAAGCCCAGAGCCGTACAGCACCGGGAAGAGCTTTCTTTCAAGTATGAGCCGCGAAATATCGCCGTCGTCGATATCTTCGCCGGACGCGAACTTTTCAAAAAGCTCCTCATCGCACATGGCAATGCCCTCGCGCGTTTCCTGCGAGTTATCCGAAAGGTCAAAGCAGCCCTCCGAGAGCCGCTCGCGCAGATCGGAGAGAATCCTCTGCCTGTCGCTCCCCGTAAGATCCATTTTCGTTGCGAAAATCATCGTCGGCACATTATGCCGCTCAAGCAGCCGCCAGAGCGTTTCGGTGTGCGCCTGAACGCCGTCGGTGCCGGATATGACGAGCAGCGCATAGTCGATAACGTCGAGCGTGCGCTCTGTTTCCGCCGTGAGGTCGGCGTGTCCGGGCGTGTCAAGAAGGCACAGCTCCATATTGTCGGTACGGAGCTGCGCCTGTTTTGAAAACACGGTTATGCCGCGCTCGCGCTCGATCTTGTGCGTATCGAGCGCGGTGTTTCGATGATCGACCCTGCCGAGCTTTCTTATGCTGCCGCAGGTATACAGCAGCGCCTCGGACAGAGTTGTTTTTCCGGCATCGACATGCGCCAGGACGCCGAGAACAAGCTTTTTCATAATGTTATAAGTTCGTATTCGCGGCTTCCCACGCCGAGGGCCGCAGCCGCCTCGATGGTGTGTACTCCGTTGCGCGACTCGATGCGCTCGATCAGATCGCCCTTGCCGGGATCGTCGCTTGCGTAAACGAGGTCGAGACAGGCCTGATCGAGTGCGACGGGGTCGAGCGCGGACAGTATTCCGATATCGCCGATCTTGGGATCCTCGGCCACGGCGCAGCAGTCGCAGTCAACGGACATGTTCTTCATTATATTCACAAACGCCATTTTGCCGCCGAAATGATCGACTATGCTCTTCGCGGCATCCGCCATACACTCAAGGAAGCTGTCATGATCTGCATGCCAGTAGTTCTCGGTGTTCTTAACGCCGTGGATATATTTTTTGCCGTAGCTTGACGCAATGCCGATCGAGATATTTTTCAGTGCTCCGCCGTAGCCGCCCCTCGGATGGCCTTTAAAATGAGAAAGAACGAGCATGGAATCGTACTCGGGAAACGTCTTGCCGACATAGTTTTTATCAAGGTGCTTGCCTCCGACAACGGGAATGGTCATTTCGCCCTCGGCATCCATGATGTCAACATCAGCGATCTCGACCCAGCCGTGCAGCTGCATGGTTTTTCTGTGCGCATCGGTGGTATCTCTCTGTCCGTCATATGCGGTGTTGCATTCGACTATCGTTCCGCCGACGCGGTCAACGGCCGGCTTCATGAAATCCGGACGCAGGAAGTTCTGGTTGCCCGGCTCGCCGCTGTGCAGCTTCACGGCAACGTTTCCCTTAAGCTCAACGCCCAGCGCTTCATATGCGTGCACTACGTTTTCGGGGCTTACTTCCTTTATGAAATACACTTTTGACTTTTCCATACTGTTTCTCCTTTTCTCAGTTTAACACACGGATTATATAATATTATTCCCTTTTCTTCAATATTGGCTATTCCAATTTTAATAGAAATATAATAAAATACCATTGGTGATATTATGACAGCTGTTTTGATCGTTCTTATAGTTATCTGCGCCGTGCTGGCGCTTTTTTACGCAGTGGGCATGAAATTTGTCCGCGTGCTTATACTCCGGCAGGATAATTTCCCGACTCCGGAGACGGGCGCAAGCTCGTCTTCCCTGCTCGAGCCGACCGGAAATGCGCTTTGGGCACACAACATCCCCTACTTTGGGCCATTCCGCGAGCTGCCTTTTGACGAGATAAGCATCGTTTCGGACGACGGCCTTACCCTGCGCGCAGACATGCTGCGCGGCAGCGGCACGGGAAAAACGGTGATCTTTTTCCACGGCTACAAGTCCGAGCCTGCCTGCGATTTTGCGGCAATGTACGATTTTTATAAATCGCTCGGCTGCGACCTTATATACGTCCATATGCGTGCGCACGGGAAAAGCGACGGGACCTACATCGGCTTCGGCGCACTGGACAGATACGACGTCGTGCAGTGGACAAACAAGGCCGCCGAGCTTTTCCCGGATAACGATATCTATCTGCACGGCATGTCCATGGGCGCGGCGAGCGTTTTGCAGAGCATGGATCTTGAGCTTAACGAAAACGTGCGCGGCGTTATCGCCGACTGCGGTTATTCCGATCTCAATACGGTCTTTCGCAATCTCGTCGGGCAGCTTTATCATCTGCCGGCGATGTTTGTGGATGTTTTCGAGTACGTAAATCTCCTCAAGGCAGGCTACGGCTTCAGGGAGGCAAGCTCGGTGCGCAGCGTGAGCGTTGCGAGGGTGCCTCTTGTGTACATCTGCGGCGACTGCGACCGCTATGTTCCCAAAGACATGGCGCTTGAGATATTCAACGCCTGCAAAAGCGAAAAGAAGCTGCTGCTCGTGCCCGGTGCAGGGCATGCGGCAAGCTACATGTGCGCAAAGGATGAGTATGAAGCTCTTGTAAGAGAATTTATAGGGAGGAAGAATTAATGGGGAACACAAAAAGCGCCGAGAAAAAAGGCATCGGCGCGCTCAACTGGACTCTGCTGCTGGTGATCGGCTTTTCCGCGCAGATAGCATGGGTCATCGAAAACAACTGGTTTGCAAACTTTCTGTATTCCGACTTTGGCGCGCAGCTCGGCGTTGTTACGGCAATGACCATATGCTCGGCAACCGCGACGACATTTTCCGCGCTGTTTTTCGGAACACTGTCCGACCGCATAGGCTCGCGCAAGAAGCTCATAGCCTGGGGCTCGATACTCTGGGGAATTTTCACCATTGCCTTCGGGCTTACGCACTATCTGCGCGACAGCATTTATAACGACGTGATGCTCGTCGGCGTCACCATCGTCGCAGCCGACACCATAATGAGCTTTTTCGGCTCGATGGCAAACGACGCAGGCTACAACGCCTGGTATGCCGACATGATGGACGACTCCAACTCCGGCCAGATCGGTGCCGTCGCGGCAACGCTGCCCGTTATCGGAACGCTCGTCGGCACCCTCGTCGGAGGCATGTTCGTAAACGGACTTGCCACCGAAGCAAATCCGCAGGCAGGATACATCATCTTTTTCTCCGTTGCAGGCGGAGTCACCATTCTCGTCGGCATAGCGTCGTTTTTCCTGCTCAAGGATGCGCCTACGCTCAAGCCCGTCAAGGACGGAGGCTTCTGGCACCAGTTCGGCTCGACGTTCAACTTCAGGCGCTTTGCCGCAAACCGCGAGCTGGCTCTTGTGTTTCTCACGCTGTGCATATTCTTCATAGGCTACAACTGCTATTTCATCCACATCATGAACTGGATGAACTACACCCTCGGCTTTACCGATCCCAGCCTCATTCTCGGCATTCCGCTGCTGATAGCCGTTGCGATGTCCATACCGTTTATAAAGATCATAAACGACAAAAAGGTTCCGGCCGTCGCCGCATTCGCGACGATACTCAGCATCCTCGGCTGCCTGTTTGTCTACTTCGTCGTCGGAAATATGCAGAGCTCATTCGACACGGAAAACGCCCTGAACTTTGCCGCCAACTGGCCGTGCTTTGTCGGCATAATCCTTGTCGGCATAGGCTACGTTGTTTTCATGCAGGCAATGACGGTGTGGATGAAGCGCCTGTACCCCGATGAGCACCGCGGTCAGTTTGAAGGCATAAGGATAATGTTCTTCGTGTTCTTCCCGATGATAGCCGGTCCGCTGCTGGCAGACCCGATCTGCCGCGCCTTCGGCGAAAAGGTGTATCAGGTCGTCGATAACGGAAACCTCATTTTCGTTACCGCGCAGCGCGCAACCGAAATGGGCTATGACATAAGCAGCATTGCCGAGGGCTATCTGCCGGTAAACGAGCTGTTTATTGCCGCTGCGTGTGTCACGGCGCTTGCGCTTATCCCTATGAGCATCGCCGCAAAAATGTATAAGGAAAGGAATAAATGATGGCTGAAAAACGTTTTGAAAAGGTCTATTCTCAGGGCGCCCTCGAGGGCACGGAGATATGGGTCGATACCGAGACCGGCGTAAACTATCTCTACCACTTCTCAGGCTACGCCGGCGGACTTACTCCCCTGCTCGACCGCGACGGCAAGCCCGTCATCACCACAGTTATAAAGTAAAAAACGAGGCTCTGTGAGCCTCGTTTTTATTTCAGTTTTTTCTCCAGCAGGACTAAATTCACGTTCGGGATGCCGTTAAAAACGCAGGGGACTATGTCCGCCTCGCGGTAGCCGAGCTTTGCGTAAAGTCTGCGCGCCGCCGAGTTTATGGCGTTGGTGTCAATGCGCAGCACCGTGCAGTGCCGTGAGAGCGCATATTTTTCGTAAAACTCAACGAATCTGCTCCCTACGCCGCGCCCCGAGCAGCTCGGTTCGACCACAAGCGTGTGCAGAACGCACACCTCGTCATCGTCGGCCTCGAAGCTCCAGTTTGCTCCCTTATACACATCGACCTGCGTCTTGTTTATGATCGCCGCGGCAAGGATCTGCCCATCCTCCTCAAAAACGAACATGTTGCGGCGGCGTATGGCCTCCTCGGCCGTTGCGCGCACTGGGTACACGCCGCTTATCCAGCCTATTTTCACTTTGCCGCTTTCTTCGGCGGCATGGATGTTGTCATAAATTCTCTCTATCGCGTCAAGGTCAACGGGTCTTGCTTCTCGTATCACTGTTTTTCCGTATCTCCTAAAATTTTATATATCATTTGCGCAACGCCGTGCTCATCATTCGACGCGCAAACGACATCGGCTGCGGCAATGCAGGCCTCGGTCGCGTTTTCCATTGCAACGCCGAGCCCCGCAAACGAGAGCATGTCCGCATCGTTATCACCGTTACCGAACGCCGCAACGCATTGCGCCGGAACGGAAAGCAGCTCGCACAGCCGCCTGAGCGATGCACCCTTTCCCGCCTCCGCGTCGGCGATCTCGACAAGCCGGGGCGACGAGCTTGTTATGTAAGCATCTTTGAGACTAAGCGCCCTTTCCCAAAGCTCGGCTCTGTGCCCACTTGATGCGCACAAAACGTCAACACTGTCAAGCCTTCGGGCATTCTCGCGCATGAAGCCGGGCATATCATCGACCGGCAGGCGCGTTGTTTTGACATACTCAACATACGCCGGCGAGCAGCCGAAGCGCAGAGGATCGCGCATATACCGCGCATCGCAGTACGCCTGACCGTCGATAAAGCATTCAAGCAGCTCATTGCCGAAAAGCTTGAGAACGTCCTGCACGGTGTCCGGGTGCAGGGTAAGGCTCACTATGCGCTCGCCGCCAGGATTTTTCGCAACGGCGGCGCCGTTTGAGGTTATGGCATAGCGTATGCCGCATATATCTGCAACGGCTCGCGGCAGCGAGTTAAACGCCCTGCCCGAGGCTATAACGACCTCGACTCCGGCGTTTATCGCCGTTTCTATCGCCTCGCGCGTTTTGTCCGCAAGGTTTCCGTCGCTGCAAAGCGTAGTATCGTCAAGGTCGAGCGCGATAAGCCGTATATCCTTAAGCTCCGCCATATCAGTAAACTATTCTCACACGGCGCGGCAGCATCTCGAGCGCGTGGCGGCTTCCGCCGACGCACTTTTCACCGTCGAGCGCCCACGCGAGCTTTTTCATGCACTCGACCTCGACCCTGTCGGTGCGGCAGAACGAGATAAGCTCATTATTGAGGTTCTGCTCGCGCAGCGCCGCTATCGTGGACTGAAGCTCGGCAGGTGAATTCGGGCGGCGGATCAGCAGCACCTCGAACAGCCCGTCATCGGCAACGACCTTCTGCCCGAAGAAATCCAGCGCACCGGCAAGCGCGCTTGATGACGCAACGACGCCGAATATAAACTCGCCCTCCTGCAGCTGGTCGTTTATCGTGATGCGCAGATGCTCGCTTTGCAGCTTGGCAAGATCCTTTATGCCGTCAAGCACATACGCATAAAAGCCCATCTTGTTTTTAAGGCGCTGCGGCGTTGTGTACGGCAGCCATGTGAATGCGCCGAAGTCGGCAGCGTTTATGAAAAATTTATCTCCCAGTCTGCCGACGTCAACGCGGTGCTCCTTGCCGGAAACGATCTTTTTTGCGGTCTTCACCGTGTCGCAGCTTATGCCGTGGAACTCGGCAAAATCGTTGGTGCTTCCCGACGGCATGTAGCCGATGGGGATATCCAATCCGGCGGCTATCATGCCGGATATCGTCTCGTTTATCGTGCCGTCGCCGCCGGAGCAGCAGATCATGTCGTACTCTCTGCCGTAGGCCTTGACGTACTCGGTCGCGTCGCCGCGGCCGCGCGTCGGATAAAAGCTGACGCGGTAGCCTGCATCCATGAATATGCCCGTAACCTCGGTCAGATGGCGCATCATCTCGCCCTTTCCGGCAACGGGGTTTATTATGAGCATCATGTTTTTCTCGGCGCCCGGCATGCTGCGTGCAGGCTCTGTCGCAGGCTCGGCCTTCGTGTCCGAGCGCTCGGCATCAAAGCGGCGATACTCCTCGCATACGGTGTCGTAAATCGTCTTTACCGCATTGAACGGGAAATCGTTTTCCCTTCTGCGCACCATTTCCATGGGATCGACCGCGCCGCTTAAACAGGTATCGACAAGATTTACAACGCCAGAGGCCGTGTCGGCCACGAGAGCGTAGGCGTTCTCGGTCATAAACTCTATATTGCGGCTTTCGCAGCCGGGAACGGCGTCAATGAACAGTATCGGTAGGCGCTTCATGACGGCCTCCGTGGTGCTCAGTCCGCCGGCCTTTGTTATGATGAGGTCGGCCGCGTCCATATACAGACTCATTTTGTCCGTAAAGCCGCAGACCTTTATGCGTATATCGTCTCCGGCAAGGAATTGCAGATCCTTTTCGAGCTGGCGGTTGCTGCCGCAGATGATAACAAGGCTGTCGCTTGCATCCATTATCTTGCCTATGCGCATGGCGATGCTGCGTATCGGGCCGCAGCCCATGCTGCCGCAGCAAAGCAGCAGCATCCTGCCCTCCTCGCCCAGTCCTAAGGCGCGGCGTGCGGCCTTTTTATCGCTTTTTTGGCAGAACTCCTCGCGCACGGGGATGCCGGAGGCGACGATCCTGCTTGCCGGGATGCCTTGGCTGACGAATTCTTCGCGCAGCTTTTCGTGCGGAATGAAATACCTGTCGGCAACTATCTCCGAAACGCCGGGGCTGCATGTGTAGTCGGTAGCGACGAAAAAGCTCGGTATGTTTATCTCGCGGCTGACGCGCAGCTCGGTCATCATCATTGCCGCAAAAATGTGCACGCTTATCACAACGTCATAGTTTCCGGAAAACAGCACCTTGCACAGCTCATCGGCGCCCTTTGCATTCTGCTCGTACAGGCGGTTCTGCGGCAGCATCTCGCTGATGCGGTAGCCCGCGCCGTAGAGCTTGGGCGTGTATTTATACGCAAGCTCATGGCCGCGGCTGATAAACTCCGCGCGAGCCTTCGGCAGAAAATCAAGTGCATTCACTATGTCGCATTCGCAGCCCATTTTTTCAAAATAAGTGCATATCGCGGAAGCTGCGCTGTTATGTCCGCCGCCGGTGTTGCAGCTTAATATGAGTACCTTCACTGTGCAGTTGCCCTCCTTTTTCTGCGCTGCTCGAGCAGCACCAGTCTCGGCCTGTTGTATCTTTGAATTATCATAAACGGAACATTGCCCAAAATGTTATAAACCAGCCAGAACACGGCCGCCCAGCCGCCGCGCCAGAAAACGAATATGCCCAGCGACAGAATTATCAGCCAAAAGTGGACGCACTCGGCAACGCAGGTCTCGGCGATCAGAACGCCCATGCCCTGCTCGCGGCTCTGCTTTGTAACTTTCTTTTTGACCATATCGGGCATGATACGGCTCATGTCGGGCAAAAAGTCCTTCCAGCGCTTTATGCCGAGCTTTTCATAGACCTTACCGCCCTTTTCCCACTCCGCCGCGCGATACGGGAACTTTTCCGCCGAAAACCACGCGCGCGGCAGCGCCTGGCCGACAAAATGCGACAGTATGCCCAATGCCGCTATATACAGCAGCGCATAGAGAAAATTCATTTCGTTCCTCCGAGAAGTTTAATATATCTTGCCGTGTAAACAATAAGGCTGAGAACGATCAGTCCGGCACAGACGACCGTGCAGCCGATCGATACTGCCTGCGGCAGATACGGCAGGATAACGTGCAGCATCATGACGGCATAGATAACGCCCGTGCACAGCTTGCCCACCCAGATCGCGCTGTTGACCGTGTCGGTCTTTTTAAGGACATACCAGCCCATGACGAGCATGATAATTTCCTTGACGACGTGCAGCCCCAGCAGCCACCACATCGCAGGATAGCGCATCGCAACGCACAGCATCATCGCGCACTGCGTGAGCTTATCGGCAACCGGGTCGAGCACCTTGCCGAGGTCGGTCACCATGTTATACTTGCGCGCTATGCGCCCGTCGAGGATGTCGCTCAGGCCGCTGACGGCAAGCGTTATAAGCGCCGCGGTGAACTCCTCATGCACATACAGCACGATAAAAACCGGTATGAGCAGCAGCCGGAAATAGCTAAGCAGATTCGGTATTGAAAACGCTTCCTCGCGTATCTGCTTTCCTATGTCTCTCTTCTTCTCTTCGTTTGACATTTACTCACCATCTCAAAATTTATAGTACCTTATATTTTATAGGCATTTTAAAATTCCGTCAAGTTATTGGCAATACACACCTGAGTGCAAGTGTCCAATAACTTACCGAACTTCTCAGAAAATTTACAATTTATTAATTACTATGCCACGCGAAATCCGTATAATACCGAGGGTTCGTTTGGGCCCGGACTACATAAGGGGGCATTTTTATGAATAATTCATACGATGTTGCAATAATCGGATGCGGAACCGCCGGCATTTTCGCAGGCTACGAGCTTATAGCCCGTCATCCGGAGCTTAAGATCTGCGTACTCGATCAGGGCGGAGATATCTATTCAAGACACTGCCCCATCGTCGCAGGTAAGGTCAAGGAGTGCATCCATTGCAGCGTGTGCGACACCATGTGCGGCTTCGGCGGCGCAGGCGCGTTTTCCGACGGCAAGTATAATTTCACGACACAGTTCGGCGGCTGGCTGACCGATTTCATGGACGATGACGAGGTCATGGAGCTTATAAACTACGTAGATACCGTCAACATGAAATACGGCGCGACCGACAAGACTTTCTCCACCAACACGCCCGAGGCGAGAGCGCTCGAGCGCGAGGCTCTTAAATACGACCTGCACCTGCTTCAGGCAAAGGTCAAGCATCTCGGAACAGAAAACAATCTGCGCATCCTCCAGAACATGTACGAGGATCTGTGCAAGGTAATAGAATATCGCTTCCGCACCGAGGTTTGCAGCATAGACCGCGACGGCGACGGCTACTCGCTCGGCCTTAAAAAGGGTGACGACATAAAGTGCCGCTACCTCATCGTTGCGCCCGGCAGAAGCGGCGCCGAGTGGTTCTCAGAGCAGTGCCGCAAGCTCGGCGTGAAGCTTATAAACAACCAGGTCGATGTCGGCGTGCGCGTCGAGCTTCCGGCAACCGTGTTTGAGCACATCACCGACGTTGTTTACGAGTCCAAGCTCATCTATCGCACAAAGCAGTACGGCGACAAGGTCCGCACCTTCTGCATGAATCCTTACGGCCATGTCGTTGCCGAAAACGTTGAGGGCATCAACACCGTCAACGGCCATTCCTATTCCGATCCCGCTCTGCGCAGCGAAAACACAAACTTCGCGCTTCTGGTATCAAACCGCTTTACCGAACCTTTTGATCAGCCCTACCGCTACGGCAAGCACATCGCCTCGCTCAGCAACATGCTCTCCGGCGGCGTTCTCGTCCAGCGCTTCGGCGATCTTGTTAAAGGTGTGCGCACAAACGAACACCGTCTGGCGCAGTCCTACACCCGTCCGACGCTCACCGCGGCCGTTCCCGGCGACCTGAGCCTTGCTCTTCCGAAGAGACAGCTCGACGATATCATCGAGATGATATACGCTCTGGATAAGATTGCTCCGGGCACCGCTAATTACGACACCCTGCTCTACGGCGCAGAGGTCAAGTTCTACTCCTCTCGTCTTGAGCTCAGCGGCGAGCTTGAAACCAAGTTTTCAAACTTCTTCGCCATCGGCGACGGCGCAGGCATCACTCGCGGCCTCGCTCAGGCGGCGGCCTCCGGCGTGAAAGTCGCACAGGTCATTTCCGAGCGTCTCGGCTAATATAACAGCACAAAATGCCAAACCGGCGGACACGAAGTCCGCCGGTTTTTTACACTATCTTTTCGCTTGAAAACTCGCTTTCGAGCACTGCAAGCCCTGCCCGATTGCGCATATTCACCGTCCATATGCTTATTCCGGCAAGGCCGAATTCGCGCACCAGAGCAAGCCGCGCGCGGACGCTGCGCGCATCCTCAAACCACACCTCATGCCGTCTGCCTGAAGGATCGGTATAGTTGAAAAACGGCGCCTGAGCTGCCTCATCGAAACGTATCTGCGCAAAGACGCTCGCCGCAAGCGAGGCCGCCGCGGCATTGGATATCACCTGCGCTGCCTGCCCCTGCTTCCACGGCAGGAGCCAGTTGTAGCCGTAGTTTGAAAAGCCGAGCAGTATCTTCGACGGCGGAATTTTTGTCACGGCGTAGGACAGCACCTTGCGCATCTCGTTCACCGGCGACACCGCGCGCGGAGATGAGTAGGTATAGCCCCATTCATAGGTCATGATGACCACCCTGTCGCAGTATCTTCCGTGCGCTGCATAGTCGTGCGCGGTGTACAAAACGCCGTACTGATCGTCCGAGGTCTTGGGCGCTACGGCGCTTGAGAGCATATAGCCGTTTGCGTGCAGTGTTTCGGACATGCGCTTTAAAAATGCGTTGTAGCCCTCACGGTCGTAGGGCTGAACGTACTCGATGTTGAGATTTACGCCATAATATCCTCGGCTTCGCAGAGCCGCAAGCGTGTTTTCAACAAGCGCATTCTGCGCTGTCATATCACTGAATATGCTGTGCGCAATATCGCTTGAGAATCCGCCGTTTGTGCCGATGTTCGTGAGCGTCAGAAGCGGAGCGCAGCTGCCCTCCCACGCAGCGCTTATCATGCTTGAATCCTCAACAGGCGTTATGCCGCCCAGTGCGTCAATGCGCCACGAAAACGGGCATAAATATGTAAGTTGCGGCATAACGGCGGCCAGCTGCCGCTCACTGATGTTCGGATAGGCATAGCCGTTTACCTCTGTTTCGGCTGTCGGCCGCGCGCCGTCCGGAATGACAAGCGCCTGCCCTGTGCTCAGGCGCGCAGGGTCGCTAAGCTCGTTTATCGCGGCAAGCTCCTGCACCGCGACCGAGTTTGCCCTTGCTATCGAATACAGACTGTCACCGCGCCGTGCAATGTAGATCTTCATACCATCACCTCTGTAAATGGTATGATGAAATTTCCAATATATTATTGACAACACAGTCCGTTAGGTGCTACGCTCAAAAAAACGGCAAGGAGAAAGCGCTATGAGGATAATCAAGAAATGGATAGGCCGAAAGCCGGAGAGCGCCGGCGATATGTATCTTCTGGAGGTGACGCAGGCAGAAATGTTCGAGCAGATGTATCCGCTGCTGGGTCAGCTCGCCCTGCACGCAACAAGCGGCCGCGACGTGGACTATCGCCTGTATTTCATATGTGAAAACGGGCGGCGGATACTGCCGGTGGATAAGCCGAGCGTCATGAGCGGCGCCTTTAACGGCGGCATAAATCCGCTGGCCGATTGCGAGATCGTCACAGCCGAAAATATCTCCGAGCTTATCGACACTTCCTCACTTCTGCCTACCGTCGAAGCCGGTGAATACCTGTTCCGGTAATGCGGAAAGCGCAAAAAATCCGTAGCAATTGCTACGGATTTTTTGCATATTAAATCGGCCGTCAGCCGATGCCGCCGAGGGCGGCGCCGGCGATGAGCGCTATCAGCGCGCAGGCGCAGTAGACGTATTTGCCCAGAGGGTAAAACCACTTGCCTATGGGCTTGCGCGCGCCGAGGTTGACGGCCTCGAGCGCAAACTTCTTTCCGCCGATCCAGAAGAACATGATTGCGGCGATAAGCGCGCCGAGGGGGCAGATGTATATCGAAACGATGTCCATCCACTCGGACACGATGGCCTGAATGCACAGCGCGACCGCGCAGCCGAGAACGTGAATGACCGCCGTTGCCGGAACGCGCTTGAGCTTGAACTTCTCCTGCAAAAACGCAACCGGTGCTTCGTAGAGATTTATTATCGAGCTTATGCCGGCAAAGCACACGCACACGAAAAACACTATGCCGACTATCCTTCCGCCGGCCATGCCGTTGATGACGTTGACGAGGAAGATGAACATAAGTCCGGGGCCGCCGGTGTCAAGCTGAGCGCCGCCGGTCGCCATGGCCGGGATGATGACAAACGCCGCAAGCAGCGCCGCGAGCGTATCGAAGATCGCAACATTGCGCGCCGACGAGGGGATGCACTCCTCGCGGCTGAGATACGAGCCGTAAATGACGCTTCCGTTGCCGGCAACCGACAGCGAGAAGAACGCCTGGCCGAAGGCGTATATCCACAGCTTGGGGTCTGCAAGACCCTTGGGATTTATGGTGAGGATATATTTATATCCGTCCGACGAGCCGTCGAGCGTGAAAATATACACTCCCAGTGCCAGAAACAGCGCAAACAGCACCGGCATCATGACCTTGTTGGCCTTTTCAATGCCGCCGGCAATGCCGAAGGACATTATGGCAAAGCTTGCGGCTATTGCGACGATGATCCATATGTTCGCGCCCCATGCGCTTGCCGTTCCTCCGAATGTGCCGTTTATGACGTCCATATCCTGGCCCATGGAGAACAGATCGCCGGTGAAGGACATGACGGTGTATTTGAATATCCAGCCCATAACGCAGGTGTAGCCTATAGCGAGCGCGAGCGAGCCGAGGATGGGTATGTAGCCTATGCGCTCGCCGACCTTGCGCTTGCCGTATCTGAGCTCGGTGCACATGCCGAACGAGCCCATCGGGCCTGCACCGCCGGCTCTGCCGAGGGCAAACTCCTCGATCACGCCGGTGGACGCGATGAGGACGACAAATATAAAGTATGGGATCAGGAAGGTCAAGCCTCCCCAGGTTGAAACCAGCATCGGGAAGCGCCATATGTTTCCCATGCCGACCGCGGAGCCTATGCAGGCGATGATAAAGCCGCTGCGGCTTCGGAAGCCGTCGCGCTTGTGTTCGTTTTTCTCCATTGTTGTTACCTTTCGCTCTCTCTATTTGGGCAAACCTATTTAACTATACATTGCCAATGCTCCAAAGTCAAGAAAAGCCCACCGCGGCTGCGGTGGGCTTCCACACTTATCTTTACTTTACAAGGCCCTTGTCGGTTTTGCTTACATGCTTGAAAACTTCCTCAAAGCGGTTGAGCGCCTCGTCGATGATCTCGGGCGTATCAGCCAGCGAGGTGTAAAGGCGGCTGCCGGCGAGCGTCACGATGCCGTTTGCCATATAAGCTGCGCCCATGCGCTCCATGGAGTCCTTGCGGACATACATCATGTCCTTGTTGCGCAGCAGACCCACTGCGGACTTGACAAAGGACATCGACGAGAAGTCGAAGCTCATTGCACCGGTGCACTCGAGGTGGACGATCGATCCCTGATTATACGCAACGAAGGGCAGACCGTAGCGGTCGATAAGCTCCTTGAGTCCGTCGCAGAGCCTGTCGCCCATTCTGCCTGCGACCTCGCAGGCGTTGGTACGCTCGATCTCCTGAATGGCGGTGTAGCCTGCCAGGCAGGACAGGGGGTTAGCTGCCAGAGTGCCGCCGACGTATGCTCTGTGCTTGCCGGTCGCAAGACCTGCCGCCATGAGCTGTGCGTACTCCTTCTTGCCGCCGACGCCGCCTGCGGAGGGGTAGCCGCCGGCAACGATCTTGCCGAAAACGGTGAGGTCGGGAACCACGTCAAAGTAGCCCTGTGCGCCGGAGAGCGCCACGCGGAAGCCGGTGACGACCTCGTCGAATATCATCAGTGCGCCGTACTGATCGCACAGTGCGCGAACGCCCTTGTTATAGTCATGCGCAACGGGGCGCGTGCCGCTTTCGGGGCCGACAGGCTCGAGGAGGACTGCCGCGGTGCCGCCGAGGAGCTTGTTGCGCTTGAGCATGCGCTCGAGCATATCGAGGTCGTTCGGACGAACCTCGTCGGTGGTGCTGTAAGCACCGCCGGGAATGCCGTGCGACTCGAGCAGTGCTCGGCTGCCGGGGATCTTCAGGCCGTAGACCATCTGGTCGGACCAGCCGTGGTATGCGCCGCCGATCTTGATGATGCGCTTTTTGCCGGTAGCTATGCGCGCAATGCGCAGCGAGGCCATGACGGATTCGGTGCCAGAGCCGAGCATGCGGAACATTTCAACGTTGGGCATGTGCTTGTTGATCTCGCGTGCGATGAGCATCTCCGACTCATGCAGCAGACCGGTTACGGGGCCGCACTCGTTGAGAAGCTCGATGACCTTTTCGCGGATGACGGGATAGTTGCTGCCGAGGATGGTCGGGCCGCCTGCTTGAAGGAAGTCAATGTACTTGTTGCCGTCCTTATCGTACAGATATGCGCCCTCTGCCTTTGCCATGCACATGGGGAAGGGCTTGTTGAACGCAAGGTTGTGCTGAACGCCGCCGGGGATATACTTTTTCGACTCCTCGTACACGGCTCTGGAGGCCTTGCACTTTTCGTCGTAGTATTTCATAACAACGTCTTTGTAATATTCGTCGGTGACCTCCCATATGGGCTGGCTGGTCAGCTCCTTGAGCTTTGCGTTGATCTCATTGGGATCGTCCCATCTGCTTATTGCACAGTTATTCATGCTCATTTTTCTCCTTTTCGAGTTTTTTCTTGGCTATATCGTTTGTGTCCTTGCTGTGGCGATAGACGACGAAGTTATCCCACAGATACTCAAGCGTAAGATTCAGTGCCATATTGATGGCGAGGACTGCGTATTCGTTCCAGCCATGCGTATCGGCAAGGAAATGCTCGTTCCATATCGTAAACGGAGCAAACGGCACATAGAACAGGAACACAAGAAGCATTGCCTTCGGCACGTTTTCTGCGCTCTGGAAGGTGAACTTTCTGTTGAACGTGAAGTTCCACAAAACGCTGAGCACAAGCGCTATCGTGTAGCATACCCAGTGGCCGGGGATTTTTATGACCTCTTCGCAGAGGATCATTGCAACGGTTTCGATTATACCGGCAGAAGCTGAAAAGAGAATGAATTTTATGACTCTTGCAGTTTCTTTCTTTTTCTCCGCCTTCATATGTCATCCCTTCCTCTTTGAATATTTTTTCTTGTACACAAAGCGCATCAGCGCCGTATCGACCGCACCGAGCTTTACCTTTGCGCCCATGGCCTCCGTGTGCAGCGCGCACAGTGCCGATTTTTCGGTCAGAAGCTTCAGTGCCTCACGATCGTCCGGATCGTCGGCCTTTACGATCGCGCCGACGCCCTGCACGAACACCGCATCGCGCGCAGACAGCGCCTTGACCGCCTTCTTCGCCGATGCTCTGACGCAGGGAACATGCGAGCCGAGCATCTGCGCCATGTCGTCAAGCTGGGCGTGAAGCGTTTTCCTTTTGCCCGACCACATGACGGCCGCGTCGCCGCCGGACAGCTCCGCCGTGGGTATCTCCTGCCTTACCGCGGAGATAAGCTCTGTTGCTTTCTTCTCCGAAAGACGCTTCGGAGCCGCATTGCCGAGGTGCAGATTGCGGCGGCAGATATCCTCCAAAAGCTGCACGCGCTCCATCGCCTGCTTCTTATCGCTTCCACAGACCACAACGCCGTGGTTTACCATGAAAACGGTGTGCGCGCCGGTCTGCATAGCGCTTTTCACAGCGTTTTTGAGCTTCTTCATGCCGGGCAGGCCGTACTCTGCCTTTGCAACGCCGCCGAGAGCCTCGCGTTCGGCGCTTGTTATATCCATGCTGTCAAATCCGGCAAGGCCGATCGCCGAGGCGCAGTTTTGATGCGTGTGGATAACGAAGCCGACATCGTCAAACAGCTCGTATGCCGCCGCGTGAACGCCCTTTTCGCTCGACGGCTTGTGCTTGCCCTCCCATTCCATCGTGCTCAAGTCTACGCACACTATGTCCTCCGGCATAGTTTTGAGATAGTCAAGGCCGCTCGGGGTTATGAGAAAGCTGCTTTTGTCCAGCCGGCAGCTGACGTTGCCCCATGTTCTTGCGACAAGGCCGGTTTTCAAAAGCTCGCGTCCGGTGTCGCAGATAAGCTCTCTTGCGATTTTTTCTTCCACGCTTATGCCCTCCTTAATTCAGCGCGGCAAAGTTTTTCTTATTTGCCGCATAAAGATTTTTGAATACCTCGTAGTTTTTGTCATAAAGCACTTTGTTTTCGGCGTTCGGCTCATATCTGCCCTCAGGCTTTATGAGCTTTCCGGCCTCGGAAAGATCCTTTATAAGTCCGCTTCCGACCTCGACGAGCATCGCGGCGCCCACGGCGCCGACATCCTTTGTCGAAGCCACGGTCTCAACGGGTCTGCCCGTCACGTCGGCAAGGATCTGGCATGTCACTCTCGACAGTGCGCCGCCGCCGACAAAGCGGAGCGTATCGCCGGTTTTGACCTTTTTATCCTCGCACTCGAGCATCCAGCGCAGGTGATAGCATATGCCCTCGAGCACCGCGCGCAGCATTTCGGTTTTGCCGGTGTCGAGCTTTATGTTGAAAAACATACCTGCCGCCTTGGGGTCCTCAAACGGGCAGCGGTTTCCGTGCAGCCAGGGGGTGAATATAACGCCGCCGGCTCCGGGCGGTATGGCCGCAATGGTGTCGGTCATGTAATCATAAAGGCTTTCGTATACGGTCTCCTTGCTCTCGGCGACGTTTATCTTTTTGAGGTAAATGCCGATCTCGTCGAGCACAAGGTGCTCCTTTACCCATTCAAAGCATTTTCCGGCGGTCTCCATCTCGGCAAAGTAATTGTACTTGCCCTCCTGCGCGCCGACTATGCCGGCGATCATGGCAACAAGATCAACCTTCTGGCTGTCGATAACTGTCCCGACCCAGCCGGAGGTGCCGGAATAGATGTGCGTCTGTCCGATCTCGGTGCAGCCGGCGCCCACGCCGATGAGCGTTGCATCGCCTCCGCCGCCGTAGACCGGGCAGCCCGGCGCAAGGCCAAGCTCTGCCGCGGCTTCTTCACTCAGGGGGTCTGCAACGTCGGTGCATTCAATTATCTCCGGCATGTGGTCAAACTCCACGCCGTACATTTTGCACAGCTCGCGGCTCCAGCAGCCCTTTCCGGGGCGGCTGTCGTAAAGGAACGTCGAATACGCCGAATCGCGCGTCATGATGAATCTTCCCGTGCAGCGGCAGATGAGATACTCCTTAACATCGAGCCATTTGTGAACCTTTTTGAACACCTCCGGCTCGTGCTTGCGCACCCATTTGTATTTCCACAGGGGGTCCTTCACGCTCGTGGAGGCAGCGCGCGTTCTCACAAGGCTTTTCAGCAGCATGAGCACGTTCACGCCCGAAACCGTTATACCGTGGGTCTGGCACTCGGCAAATTCCTTTTCCGCGCGCTGATCCATATAGCTCATGGGTCTGCGCAGGGCCTTGCCGTTTTCATCGACGAGCACAAGTCCCTGCATCTGCGAGCAGAAGGATATGCCGCCGATCTTTTCGGGGTCTATCCCCGTCTTTTCGATAAGGCGGCGAGTACTTTTCTTCATCGCCTCCCACCATTCGTCGGCGTCCTGCTCGGCACCGCCGTCGGGCATGATATAAAGGCCGTAGCCCTCATACTCGCCCTCGAGCAGCCGCAGCGTTTCGCCGGCCTCGAAAAGGCAGGTTTTCACGCCCGTTGTTCCTATGTCATACGCGATAACATACATTCTTTATCCTCTCCCTATTTTCAATGCGTTTTTTGCAAAACGCATAAAGCATTCCGTCATTTTATCCGTATCGTCGGCAATGTCCTCGCCGCAGAATATTTTCATTCTCTCCGCGTAGTAATCGCAGCTGTAGGAAAACTGGAGCATCATAAACATATCGTCAAGGAAAAACGCGAAAAGCTTAGGGTCAAGCCCCGGATCGACCGTGCCTGCCGCACGCGCGTTTTCAAGAAGCTCCGAATATACCCTCGCCGTGCGCCCTTCGATCTCGCGCGCAAGCTCGGCCGCGTATTTTTTGCAGCCGCCGGAGGTGATTTCGTTATACATCGCGTTGTGGCTTTTATGCTCTCTCGCGTGGACGATAAGCGCGCGCACGATGCTCTCTATGCCGGACTCTATATCCGTTTCGTGCGAGATCGCCTCGCTCAAAACCGCGTCGAGCAGCGCCAGCGAGTGACGCACGCAGGCAAGAAAAAAGCTGTCCTTATCGCCGAAATACTTATATATAACGCCGACCGAAACGCCGGCCTTTTTAGCTATAACATTGATATTTGCCCTGTCCAGACCGCGCTCGGCAAATTCGTCGATGCCCGTTTCGAGGATGAGCTGTTTTGCGTTGTCGTCAAGTTTTTTGTACATTTTCCGTTCTCCGTCAGACTGTGTCGTGAGTGGCTGCTCACAAGATAGGTATATTATACGCCTGCACCACACCGCGAGTCAATGCTTTTTTGGAAAAAAACAACGGATGCTCTGGCGAACATCCGTTGTTTTTAAATAGGGTATTAGAAAGCGAGGTGATTAGAAGAGACTTATTTAAATATCAGCCGCCGAAGCCGAAAAATCCGGGCGTCTGCTGCTGCGACTGGCTCTGCTGGCTGTCCTGCTGGTCGGCTATGGCAGAGGTGGTCTGCTCGCCGATTTCGACGGTCAGGGTAAGGGTCTGACCCTGACGATAAACGCTAAGTGTGAGCTTATCGCCGGCGGCGTGGTCGGCTATTATGGAGCTGAGGTCGCTCTTGCCGCTTATCTCCGTGCCGTCAACGGCGGTGATGATATCGTTTGCCTGAAGTCCGGCCTTGTCGGCAGGGCCTCCCTCGGTGACGGACGCAACCGCCGCGCCGGCCGGGGTGCCGTAGTTCTTGGCCTCATCGCTTACATCTGCGACCATAACGCCGATGTAGGGCTTTGCAACATAGCCCTTTTCGATGATGCTGTCAACGATGCTGCGCACGGAGTTTATGGGGATGGCAAAGCCGATGTTGTCGATCGATGCGCCGGAGCCGGACGAGCCGGAATATTTTGCGTTGGTTATGCCGATGACCTCGCCATAGAGGTTAAACAGTGCGCCGCCGGAGTTGCCGGAGTTGATGGCGCAGTCGGTCTGAATAAGATTCATGGTGACGTTGTTCGACATCGTGACCTCGCGGTCAAGCGCGCTCACTGCGCCCGAGGTCAGCGAGAAGGTAAGCTCGCCGAGAGGGTTGCCGATCGCAATGACTGAATCGCCGACGTTGAGGTTATCCGAATCACCGATCGTGACCGGGGTGAGGTTTTTCGCGTCGATCTTCAAAACGGCAATGTCGTTGCTCTCATCGTAGCCGACGAGCTTTGCGTCGTAGCTTGTGCCGTCATAAAGAGTTACCTTGATGGAGCTTGCCGACTCTATGACGTGGAAGTTTGTGAGTATATATCCGTCGGAGGAATAGATAAAGCCCGAGCCGGACGCCGCCGACTGCGTGGTGTAGCCCCAGTAGTTTGTCGTTACCTGGGTCGTGATACCGACGGTGGAGTTAACGTTCTTTGCATAGACCTCGGCAGCGGTCATCTGCTTGCTTGTGTCGATGCTTGCGGTGTTTATGACCGAGGTCGGGCGCTTGCCCTCGTTGACGGTAGTGCCGCCGCTCGAGCCGCCGAAAACGGCGTTTCCTATGGCCGAGCCGCCGAAGCCTGCGAGCATCGCGGCAACAAGCAGGCCGGCGACCATCGTGCCGGGCTTTTTCCAGAACGGCTTTTTATCCGCCTTGGGCATTTCCGGCTCGGCTTTGGGAGTCTGCTGAGAATTGCTCTGCTCATCCTCCGGCTTGTGGCCGTAAAAGAAGCTGTATTCACCGTCAACCGGTGCGTTCTGCTGATCCTGAACGTTTTCGTTTTTGTTTTCCATGTTATCCATGCTGGTGGCCTCCTTGTGACTGAGCACATAATGTATCTTTAGCACATAATGTATCTTTTCGCCGCATTTGTCAATCCGGCGGTCGTTGTTGGTCTGCCGCTTCGGCGAAGCTTTGCTCGCCCGGTGGGCAGTTACCTGTATTTCGTGGAACTGTCATGAGAATAAGCCGCGAACCTGAAATGAGCTGAAAAAGTTTTGTTATCAAAATGTGAATTTGAAAAAACATGCTTTGAATTTTTCCCCTGCGCTGTTAAAATGATTTCAGGTTCGTTTCAGTTGAGTATATTAATATGTGTATCGGAGATGATACTATGCGTATTCTTATAGCGGAGGACGAGGTCGGCATTGCAAAGGCCTTGAAGCTTGTTCTCGAAAAAAATCGTTTTGCCGTCGATATGGTTCACAACGGACTCGACGCGCTTGAATATATGCTGTCGGTTTCCTACGACGCGGTGGTGCTTGATATAATGATGCCCGGTCTTGACGGGCTTGAGGTCTTAAAGCGCGCGCGCGAAAAGGGCGTGGGAACGCCGGTGCTGTTTCTCACGGCCAAGGCTGAGGTTGAGGACCGCATAGCCGGTCTTGACGCAGGCGCGGACGATTATCTGCCCAAGCCCTTTGCCATGGGCGAATTTATCTCGCGCGTGCGCGCGCTCACACGCCGCAGCGGAAATTACGCGCCCGACGTTATATGCGTCGGCGGCACGAGCCTTGATCTTAGCTCCTACACGCTTTCCTCCGTCGGCGGCAGCGTGCGCCTTAATAATAAGGAGTTTCAGCTCATGGAGCTTTTCATGCGAAATCGCGGCCGCGTTTTTTCCACGGATGCCCTCATGCAGAAGGTCTGGGATCTCGACACGGAGTCGGAAACGGACGTTGTGTGGACATACATAGGCTTTTTGCGCAAGAAGCTCAGGCAGCTTGACGCGGATGTTGAGATAAAAACCATTCGCGGCGCAGGCTATGCGCTGGAGGCAAAATGATGCTTACGAAAATGCGGCGCAGATTTATAGCCTCGGCTATGGCGGCGATGGGAGCCGTTACGCTCGTGCTGCTGGTCGCTATAAATCTGTGGAACTATAATATAACAACAAACAGGCTCGACGACACGATAAACTCGCTTATAACCACCGGCAAAAATCCTTACAGCGGCTCGTCGAGCTTCACCCTGCCGGACATTTTCAGCGATAATTCGCCGGAGTCAAAATACATGACGCGCTATTTTGCCGTGGTGTACGACTCCGACGGCGACGCGGTGCGCGTGTTCAGCGATTATATTGCAACCGTCAGCGCGCAGGAGGCGCTTTACTATGCGTCCGACGCGCTGTCGTCGGGGCATACACAGGGCTATTACGGCGACTATCGCTATTGCCTCAAAAGCGGCTCGTCCGGCGCGGCGGTCATATTCTTAAACGCCTCGCCCGAGCGGCAGTCGATGAAAACGCTTTTTAACGTATCGCTCATCGTTGCGGCGGCGAGCCTGCTTGCAGGCTTTGCGCTCGTTGCTGCGTTTTCCAAAAAGGCTATCGCGCCGTATGTGCGCAATATGCAGCTGCAAAAGGAGTTTATCACCGACGCCGGACACGAGCTTAAAACTCCGCTGACCTCGATATCCACGAGCGCGGACGTTTTAAAAATGGAAAACGGCGACAACGAATGGGTCGATAACATCCAGAAGCAGACCGTGCGCATGTCAAAGCTTGTGAAGAACCTCGTTATGCTCTCGCGCCTTGACGAAGGCATGCCGCTGCCGGATAAGAGCGATTTTTCGCTCAGCGACGCCGCATGGGAGGCCGCAGAGCCGTTTGAAATGCGTGCAAAGGCGCAGGGCAAGAGCTACAGCCAGAACATTGCACCCGATCTCAACATGACCGGCGACATGGCCGCCGTGCAGCAGCTTATATCGATCTTGCTCGACAACGCGTTTAAATACTCCGATGACGGCGGCGAGATCCGCCTGTCGGTCTGCGCGCAGCATAAAAATAAGGTTATCGAGGTCTATAATACCTGTCCGCCGGACTCGCTCGGCGACATTGACAGGTTCTTCGACCGCTTCTACCGTGCCGACAAATCGCGCGCTTACGACGGCGGAACCGGCATCGGCCTTGCCATAGCGCGAGCCATCGTCCAGGCGCTCGGCGGCAGCATAAATGCCGAGACATCCGACGGAAAGAGCATAGTTTTCCGCGCCGTGATATGAAAATGATATGAAAAAGTCCTGCTCAAGAGCAGGACTTTCAACGATCACTCGGACCGGGATCGTAGTCTCCGAATATCATATCGTCAATATCTGTTCCCATGTTTTTCACCTCAGCTCAAATTCAGCATACCTTCAGTATATGCTGCGACCGGCGGAAACATGACAAAAATTTTTATTTACGCCCGAGCGTAAGCTGACGAGAGCTCAACACAAACTATCTCGGGCCGGTTGAAAACGCGCGGAATCGGCACGGAATTTCCGAGGCCGCGCGAGACGATCAGCGTATAGCGGCCGTTATTAAACTGCCCTGCGTCAAAATCGGGGAACAAGCGGCGGTCGGTTCCGATAAGTCCGCCCACGCCGGGGATGCGGATAAGTCCGCCGTGCGCATGGCCGCAGAAGATAAGATCGACCGGCAGCTCTGGGTATTCTGTCATCCAGTAGTTTCGATGCCCGAGCAGTATTTTGAACGCGTCCGGAGCGACATCGTTCATTTTCTGTGCAAGCTCGTCGGGGCTGAGCATGTCTGCGTAGGCCAGCGGATCTTCAACTCCGCCAAGGAGTATCTCGTCATCGCCGCGGTTTATCGTAAGATACTCGTTGCTTAAATATTTTACGCCGGCGCGCTCCAAAATGTTCCGGACCTCGACGGCAAGTCCCGAGCCGAACTCGTGATTTCCGCTGATGAAATACACCGGACACAGCTTAACAAGTCTGGCAGCGAGCTTTTCGACGGCAGCGAGGTCGCCCTCGTCGGTCACGAAATCACCCGTAAGCGCGATCATGTCCGGCTCAAGCGAGCCGACTTTATCGACAAGCTCCATGCCGTCCTCGCCAAACTCCGCGCCGTGAAGATCCGACAGCTGCACGATCTTAAATCCGTCGAAGCTCTCCGGAAGCTTTTGAGATGCCACCTCGTAGCGGCTTATCTCAAGATCCTCTCGGCTGTCTTTTATTAAAAATGCCGCAGCCGCCGCGATCAGCGCAAGAATAATAAGCGCCGTCAGGCAGCCCCGGCATCTGTGCTTTTTGCCCTTAGTTTTCAATTTGCATCTCCGAAATGTTTAGCCATAGTTTAAATCAGTTTGAGTCAATTGTACCACAAAGCCGCCAATGCCGCAACTTTGGTATTGAAACCGCCGTGCTTTTGGGGTATAATGTATAAATCACATCCAAATTAAAAAGGAAGACAAGACATGAGTGCATCAACCGAAAGAAAAAACAGGCAGACCGCTCGCAGCGAGGGCTCCTATGCAAAGGACATCAATGCGAAAAAGGAAGCCGACAAGAAAAAAAAGCAGAGGACCAAATGGATCATCGTAGGCGTTGCCTTGGTCATCTTCTTTGCATTTGCAATTTACCTCAACTCCGGCGCACTGTACAGATCGCTTGACGCGCTGACAGTCAAGAACACCGAAGTTACCGTCGGCGACACGACCATTTCCGTCGGCGAGCGCGGCTTCTCCGTGGCTGAGTGCAACTATGTATATCATATGCAGTATATCAGCCTTATGAACACCTATGGCAACTACGCCTCCACCCTTCTGCAGCTTGACACCACCAAGCCTCTCGACGAGCAGACCTGCCCCCTGAACAAAGAGGGTAAGGAAAACTACACCTGGGATCAGTATTTCCGCGACGCGACCAAGTCCCAACTTGTGCAGCTTGCAGCCTTCGAGGCTTATGCCGAGCAGCATGACATCAAGCTCACGGACGACGACTATGCCGAGATCGACGAGACTATCAAGTCCATCGAAAGCACCGCTAAGGAAAACAACTATGGCAGCGTCAGCAAATTCCTCGCCGCAAACTACGGCCGCGGCTGCAACGAGTCCGTTGCACGCGCGATAATGGAGCTTCAGACCCTCGCAGGCAAGGTTCAGACAAGCATCACCGATGTCGAGACCTACACTGCCGAGCAGCTTGCCGAAAAGTACGATTCCGTCAAGGACAGCTACGATAAGTTCACCTACAGCTACTATCTCGTAGCTGCCGAGCTCCCCGAGCACGAGCACTCCGAGGATGAGGATGAGCACGCTCACGAGCCGACCGACGAGGCAAAGGCAGCAGCCAAGGCTACCGCAGAGGAGATCCTCGCGAAGCTCAGCGACGGTACCTCTCTTGCAGACGCGGCCAAGGCAGTAGTGACCGACGCCGAGGTCAAGGAGCAGACCGATCTTGCCGGTTCCTCCGTTGAGACCGCTCTGTCCGAGTGGATAAAGAGCGCTGACAGAAAGGCCGGCGACACCGCAGTCGTTGATTCCGACACCGGCAGCTATGTCGTCGTGTTCACCAAGCGCGACAACAACCAGGCTCCTACCGAGGAGAGCGGCGATCAGAACTACTGCGACTATGTTGCGGAGAATCTGCTCAAGCAGGATGTGCTGAGCGAGTGGAACGAGCATGTTTTCAGCGGCATCGTCGAAGCTTACAAGGGCTCGTACAACGGATCTTCCCGCTATGTCGGACTCTGATAAATTATGATTTAAAAAGGCCGTTCCAAATGGGACGGCCTTTTCTGACGGAGAAATTATAATGAACGAGAGAACCATACGCGCCGAAATGCTCCTCGGAGCCGAGGCGATGGAAAAGCTCAAAAACGCGCACGTTGCCGTGTTCGGACTCGGCGGCGTCGGCTCATGGTGCGCCGAGGCGCTCGCGCGAAGCGGCGTCGGGCATCTTACGCTTATCGACCAGGACACGGTCGGCCTGAGCAACATAAACCGCCAGCTGTGCGCGCTGACCTCGACTGTCGGCATGCCGAAGGCCGAGGTAGTCAGGCAGCGCCTTGAGGACATAAATCCCGATGCGGACGTGAAAACCATCGTCGGCCGCTACGACGCCGAGCACCGCGAGGATTTCTTTGCAGACTACGACTTCATTGTCGATTGCATCGACCTTGTGGCCTGCAAGGTCGATCTCATCCGGACGGCAAAGAGCCGCGGCATACCCATCGTGTCCGCCCTCGGGACCGGCAACAAGTGCGACGCGCAGCGCCTTACGCTGTGCGACATAAAAAAAACCAGCGGCTGTCCGCTGGCAAGGGTGGTGCGCAAGGAGCTGCGCAGCGTCGGCATTGAGCATCACGACGTTGTTTTCTCGCCTGAGGAGGCGATGAAGGCAGCGCAGTTTGAAGCGCCGCCTCCCGGCCGCCGGAGCGTTCCCGGCTCGCTGGTTTGGGTACCGGCAAGTGCGGGACTGCTCCTGTGTCAGCACGTTGTTTGCTCTATAATTCAATGACCTGAGGATGCACATCGGGATCGTGATTTGCAATGACCGCAACGCAGTCTGGATCGTTTGCCTGCTCCTCTATCCAATCGAATGACTTCAGCGTGGCCTTTTCGTTAAAGCCGAAGCCCGGCAGTATCCTCTCGCGCCACGAGCGCTCGGTGAACGCGGCATCCGAGGTCAGGATAACAAACTTTTTGCCGTTTTTAATCTTTACGCCGATCTGTCCGTCGGTGTGTCCCGGCAGACAGACGAATTTTATCGTATCGTCGCCGAAAAGATCATATGACCACCACAACGGGCCGTCCATCGTTCCCTTGAACCAGAAGTGCTCGATCGGAACGCCGCTGTACATGCTCTCGGGCTGACGCAGCTTATACACTGTGCGGATAGTCCACCAGCCCTCTTCCTCGGGCAGCAGGATGCGCTGCGCGTTTTTCACCGAGCGCAGGCCGCTTGTGTGGTCTGCGTCCAGATGCGTGAGCACAACGGCGTTCAGCTCTTCCGGCGTAATGCCCATTTGAGCAAGCTGCTCGGCCGCAGTCTTGCCTTTTTCCACCCACGGGTGATAAAATGCAGCAAGATAGCCGGGCAATTGCCGCTTCACCGCCGCTGCGTCATAAACGCCATCGGGGCTTATCTCGCGGCTCCAGCCCGTGTCGATAAGCACCTTTCCTTTGGGATGCTCAATGAGATACGCCGAAACCGGCAGCTCGACGCGGTCGGCAGCCTTATCGAAAACGCCGCGCCGCGCATTTTTCAGGTTCACTCCGCCGCCATACGGCACAGCCTTCGACACGAGCATGCTGCCGCAATGCAGAACATGTATCCTGATCGGTGATCTTTCATCAGTCATAATTCAGTCCTCACAGTTTTTATTTACCACTTGGTAACATATTATCACAAAATATCGGCCTTGTAAATAACCGCAAAGGAGATAAATATGCCGCTTATTGTTGACAAGGAAGCCGTGCGCATGGAAATACTCATGGCATTCCAGCGCTGCATCGATCGCAAGCCGCTGACGAACGTTTCGCTGCGTGACATCGCCGCCGAGGCGAACATGAGCCATGCAAAGCTTTTGAATTATTTCGACAGCAAGGAGGATCTGCTCGTAAGCTATGTGCGCTACACGCGCGATTACATGAGCCAAAAGTGCCTTGCCTGGTTTAACGAGCATGACCGCGCCGACTACGGCTCGAACGTCGAATACATGAACGCCTTCATGAGCTATGTTGCGCGCGGAAAGACCGGCGAGCAGCGCCCGAACGCAACCACGCAGACCTATGTTCTTGCCCATTACAACGAGCGTGTCGGCGAGCTTGTTCGCGAGGAATTTGCCGAGTGGCGGCGCGTGATGGAGCTGTGCCTTAAGAGAATTTACGGTGACGAGGTCGGCGCGCGCGAGGCCGAGGGCATGATGATCCTCATTGCCGGAACGTTCATCTGCAACTACAACAACGCCCTCACCGGCGGCATAAGCGACAATATCATCGGCTCGTTCAAGAAGCTTTTAAGTGAATAGATACGAAAAACCGGAGTCATGCGACTCCGGTTTTTTCTGCACTTTTTGCGCCGGCGAAAAGCCTGCCGAACAGGTTTACGAAAACGCCGGTCAGCAGCGCGGCGGCGATTTGTTTTGCTTTCATATCATTGCATCCTTATTTTCGATTAAGCAGCGCGTCAAGCTCACCGGACATAATCGCAGGGAGGCTGCGGCGTATCTTTTCCTCGTCCCAGTCCCACCAGCTTAGTCTCCTGAGCTTTTCTATCGTCTCGTCGTCAAAGCGCTTGCGTATCGGCTTTGCCGGAGTTCCGCCGACGATGGTGTAGGGCGGCACGTCCTTGGTGACAAGTGCGCGCGTTCCGATTATCGCACCGTCGCCGATCGTAACGCCGGAGAGGATGACGGCCTCGTAGCCTATCCACACGTCGTTTCCGACGACGATATCGCCGTGATTATCCCACGCCTGCGCTATTGAGCCGACATCCGTCGGCAGTTCCCATTCCTCGAAGTATATCGGGAACGGATAGGTTGACAGACTGCCCAGCGTGTGGTTTGCGGCGTTGAAAATAAACTTTGCGCCGCAGGCGATGGAGCAGAACTTGCCGATTATGAGTTTATCGTGGTTGCACTCGGGATAATGATACAGCACGTTGTTGCGCTGAAAATCCCGAGGGTCTTTTTCAAAATCGTCATATGTGGTGTAGTCTCCGATCTCGATAAAGTCACTGTGCACAACGTTTTGCAGATACACGGTGCTGTGACCCTGACTCCGGGGATACACCTTCCATTCGGGTATCATATTCATTTCTCCTTACAAAAGCCGCTCCCAGCGCACGTTTTCCCAGCCGCTCGTGTCAAAAACACTGCGCACGGCGCTGCTCATATGCTGCAATTTTTTCTTTATCGCCGGAGATTTTATAAGCTCCTGCGCATCATCGTCGCGCGTCATGAAAAACTCCATTATCCGCGCGCGATCTTCGCTTGCAAAGGTGCGCGAATAGCCGTCAACAAAATAAACGCCCTCGTCGCCGCCGCTGTAATACGTCCAGCGCCGGCTGTCGGGGTCGGAGTAGTCGTAGCCCTCGTAGTACGAAAAGCCCTGCGGATTGAGCTGCGCCCAACCCTCGACCGTAAAGAGCGAATAGTCGCAGGATAGAATGTGGTTTTCCGTCGCGTGCCAAAGCTCGTGGCACACGATGCCGTCAAGCTCATATGCCAGGCGGATATCCAGAGCGATATTCTGCCACGCGCCGCGCTCATAGGTACAGCCGGAGGTGCCGAAGCCGCTTTTAATCTCCTCAACGAGCAAAAAGCGCACGCCGCCCTCGCCCGTTGAGTTTTTCAGCTGCGCAAAAAATCCGTCGGGATACAGCGCAAGGCAGCGCTCGATGCTCTTGAGAGCTGCGTTTATGCTGCCAAGCTCCTCGCGCGAATCCATTGTATCGGTCAGCGCGATATCGTAATCGCACTGCGCCGCCGCGCCTGCGCATTGGCTCGAAAGCAGAATCTGCACACCGTACTTCTCGCCGAGAGCGTCGGCCTGCTGCCGCGCCTGCGAAAGCGTCTGCGCGACCTCTCCGCCGCTTTTTTCGCCAATGTACGCCTGCGCAAGCTCATCGTTCACCGTAAGCGGCGACGCAACGACGGCAGCATCGGCAATGTCCTGAAATTCAAGCCCTCCGGTGTAAATAACATACAGGCTAAACGCCCCGTTTTCGTACACCGAGCCGACGAGTACCCCCTCATCGGGAAGATAACATGCAGAGTATATCGCCCCGGATATGCCGACAGACGAGAGACTGCACGAGCGCACCTTCTGCCCGACGGAGTAAAGCGTGCTCACCTCGCTGCTCGTGCCCATTAGATACGGCGAGGCGCATATGCCGTAGATCTCGCTGCTGCCGTCGAGGAATATGCCTGCATCGGCAAAGAAAAAGCCGCCGTCATCCGCGCCAAAGAGCACACTGTAGCCCATGGTGTTTTCGTCAAACTCCATAAGGCAAACGTCCGCGCCCGAAAACACGGCCTGATATCGCTCGGCGCACAGCATGGAAAACTCACCCGTTACGGGGTCAAATATTGCCGAGCCGCACTTGCTGCTGTAAGGTGAAAGGTAAAAATGCGCAAGCATCCTGCTGCCGGAAGCATCGAATGCGGCAATGTCCAAAAATCGCAGATCGTAGTCAAGCTCGACTGCCGTTGTCTCTCCGCTTTCAAGCTCCGCGCGGCACAGAACATCGTCGCGCAGGAAGTAATAGCTCTTTGCGTCATACGAAAAATATCCGTCGCAGGTTTCGACTTTAACCGTGCCAAGATCGGCAAGGTTGGGGCTTAGAAGCTGCCACATATTATGCTCGCGGTCGCACAAGGCAATGCGCTTGTCGCAGAATGACTGCTGCTGCAAGACCCACTCGCCGTCAAGCTCTTTTTCGGCGGCCACGCTGTCGGCGTCAAGGTCAACAAGCTCAACGGTCGTGACCGCTCCGCTTTCGTCCGTGCGGCACATGGCGACCTTCGCGCCTCCGGCAGGGCAAAGTCCCGTGAGTGAGCTTGGCTGCACGCAGCTGAGTCTTCGCGCGGCGTCTGGTGTCTCGGGCGCGGTGCTCGCCTTGCATCCGCTTAGGATAAGCGCCGCCAGCAGCGCCATAAAAAGCGCCTGAACAATGCGCTTCACGCCTTTGCTCCCTCGTACCATTCGAGCACGGCGCTCAAATTCTCGGCCTTGACGCGCTCGCTTCCCGTGAGCATCATGTCGAGCATATCATCCTCGTCGGGCGTGCGGTCGGCCTTGTTTTCAAGCGCCTTGCCGACGGTTTTCACCATCACATCCATCATTGCGCGGTAAACGCCGTGCAGCTTCTTCACATCAAAGTTGCCCTGAAGCGTGAACAGCGCGGTATTCTCGGGAATATGGTTTTTCTCGCGTACCTCCTTGATCTGAGTGCCGGTCTGCCCCATGCCGACGCCGCACACGGCGTGTATTTTATAGCGCTTTGCGGCGGCAGAATAACCCTTTACGCCGCTTGCCATTATCCAGCCGAGGTATATTATCCCGGCGTTGGCCGAGAGCTTATCCTTAGCGTCGCCCAGCGCAAATGCCGGAAGTCCGATCATCTGCGATAAAAGCTCGGCGTATCTTTTGGTGCTGCCTGTGTTTGATGTGTAAACTATTGCGTCCATGTGATCTATCCTTTCATTCGTCCGAACGGACGTTCGATATGCATTTTGCTTTATAGATATTAGCCCCCTGCGGCAAATAAACAGCAAATTACTCCTTCAGGCAAAAAAGATGTATGCCGAGGGCGGCGTTAAAGCCCGTTGCCGCAAAAACGCTGAAGCGCTCGACAACGCCGAAGTATTCGGCCGGAACTATCTTCATTCCCATTGCGCCGACGAGCATCATGCCGAGGGCAGCGGCCGCGCACACGCCGTAAGACCGGCAGCCTCTGTCACGCGCTCCGGCAACGATGATCGTAACGAGTGACGCTATCGAAAGCACAACGACCAGCGCGGTTATCACAAGGTGCATCTTGTCCTGAAATGCACCGGCATATCCGCTGCTGCTGAGCGGAAACATGCGGAAGCCCACCGCGGAGATCCACTCCATCGCAGCAAAGATATATATTCCCGTGCGCAGTAGCCTTGTCTTTTTCCCCTGCATCCCGACGCACACGAGCATCACGCACATGACCTCGCACACGTTATACAGGCTGCTGAGCCTGTTCCACATCTCAAGCGACGGAGCGTCGGCAGCGCTAAGGTCGCTCACTGCCTGCGCCATCCAGTCGTAGCCCGGATATGCAAGCGGCGAGAATACCACCGCCGCCGTGTACGACAGCAGGCTGACTATTCCCAGAAGCCCGAGCTTTTGAATCAGCGGTTTTTTCATCCTGATCACCCCTTTTTAAGCGTGCACCGCGCGGAAGAACAGCTCCGTGTGCGCTCTGAGCTTTTCAAGGCACTCCGCCTCGCGCTCGGGTTCGCGGTCGCATATGCCGATAAGCGTTATTACCGGCGCAACATACATCATTGCCAGCGCCTCGGGATCGTCGGGGCGTATCTCCCCGGCGGCAATGAGGCTGCGGAATATGGCCGCGTGATAATCGACCAGCCGCTCGACGTATCGGTGGGAATACAGCCGCGCAAGCTCCGGCGAGCGGAACTGCTCGATCGTCATCATGCGCCGGAACCGGCTTATCGGCTCGTCGTGCAGGCTGTACAGAAAAACCTGCCTGAGCTTGTCAAAAAGCTCGCCTGCCGTTATCTGCGAAAACTCGGGAACGTCGCGCCGGGCATCCTGAACGTGGACCGAGAGCCTGTCCGTCCCCTCGGCATAGCGCGCGGCCGTCGATTCGACTATCGCGTCGAATATCGCCTGCTTGCCGGGAAAGTGATTGTAAAGCGACGGAGCCTTTATCCCGACCGCCTGTGCGATCTGCCCGACGCTGACCGAATCGTAACCATACTCCGAAAAAAGCTCCAGTGCCTTATCGAGTATCTTCTGCTTTGTGTCCTCCTGTTTCATACGCTCTCCAAACTAACTAATATTCGTTAGTTTGGAGTATAATACTTTGCCCCCTCGCTGTCAAGGGGGCGGAGTCGATTTTCGGTCGGAAGTGCATCGGAATTTTTTCACTTCTGCGAAACTATGCAATGGACAAAAGTCCCCCGATGTAGGATAATGAAACCTCATCAGGAGACTTTTTAATTTGCAGGAGGACACAATATGGTTCGCGAAATTTGCAAAGACGAGGCGTTTCTCGCGCAGAAGGCAGAGCCGGCCACGGCGGATGACCTCGGCGTTGCGCAGGATCTTTTGGATACGCTCATTGCCCACAAGGACGGCTGCGTCGGGCTGGCCGCAAATATGATCGGGGTCAACAAGCGCATCATAGCCTTTGAAAACGGTGGAAAGTACATGATCATGCTCAACCCCGTCATAATAAAAAAGCTCGACCCGTATGAGGCCGAGGAGGGCTGCCTGTCGCTTGTCGGCACGCGCAGGACCGAACGCTGGCGCTCCATAAGAGTTCAGTGGCAGAACGAAAAGTTCCAGACTCGGGTCAAGACCTTCACGAGCTTTACCGCCGAGATAATTCAGCACGAGATCGACCACTGCGAGGGGATCATAATATAAAGCAACGGAAAACTCCTCACCTTACCGGTGAGGAGTTTTTGCGCTCATGTGCCGAAATATAGGCCAAAATGATCTCCGCGCTTTTTTCCGTTCCAACGGAGGAGTCAACCGTCAGCTCATAGTTTTTGGCCTCGCCCCAGCGCATGCCGGAGATATGCTTATAATAGGCGGCTCTCGCCTTATCCGAGCGGCGGATATTGCGCTTTGCCTCCTTGAGCGTGTCGCCGTAAACCTCCCGGACTCTGCCGATGCGAAATTCCATCGGAGCATGGACAAACACGCGCACGACGTTCTCGTAATCCTTCAGAACATAGTCCGCGCTTCTGCCCACAATGACGCAGCTTCCGTTATCGGCGATCTTCCTTATGATCTTCTCCTGCGCCTCGATTGCGTGCTGCACGACGCGCGTGCTCAGATACAGCTCGCGCAGGATATCCGGCGAATTTTTGTGTACATCGGAAATGAACTCCTGATCAAGGCCGCTTTCGTGGGCGGCAAGCGCGATCATCTCCTTGTAATAGAACGGTATGCCCAGCTTTTCGGCAACGAGCTTGCCGATCTGCTTTCCGGATGAGCCGTGCTCGCGGGCAATGGTTATGATAACTCCCGGCGCCGAGGACTTCAGCACAGGTGCGGCAATGCTTTGAGCCGCGCCGAGAGACGGAGTTTTGACATAGTCGCTGTTAAGAAACTGCCTGTAAAACACAAGGCCGACAATGCTTGTAACGGTATCCGTCACGGGGAAGGTCAGCCAGAACCAATTAAGGCCGATGCGTGAAAACGCATACCCCAGCGGCACGAACAGCACGACCGTGCGGATCACCGTCAGCGCCGAGCTTTTCAGGCTCGAACCGACCGCTTGGAAAAACACCGGGAATGTCAGCGACGTCACCAGCGGCAGGAAGCTTACGCCGATGATGCGGAAGGCAACGCGCCCGATATCAATGACCGCCTCATCGGAGCTGAACGCGCGAAGCATCTGGGTCGGGATAAGTTCAAAGCACAGCGTTCCCAGAGCCATGAGCGCCATTCCGAAGCAAACGGAGGCCCAAAGCGTCTTTTTGCACCGATCAATGTTGCGAGAAGCATAGTTAAAGCTTATGACCGGCACGATGCAGGTCTGCATGGCGCCCAAGGGGATGAAGAAAAAGCTCTGCCACTTGTAGTAAAGGCCGAGGACCGTCACCGCCTGGTCGGAAAACGCCGCCAGAATAAGATTAAGTCCAAATATGTAAAACGTATACGCCGACTGCATCAGAATATTCGGCGCACCGAGGCGGAATATCTCGCCGATGTGGTGCGGATATACCGCCCTTTCGGGAGATCTGCGGAAACCCTTTTTCATGACGATCAGCGCCGCGACTATCTGCCCGGCAACCGTTGCGGCGGCAGCGCCCGAAATGCCCATTTCCGGCAGGCCGAGCATGCCGAAGATCAGCAGCGGATCCAAAACGATGTTCGTTACCGCACCGGCTATCTGCGCGATCATCGGCGTTTTCATGTCGCCGCCTGCCTGCAGCACCTTTGTCCAGATGCTCTCAAGGAAAAGTCCGAAGCTAAAAACGCAGACTATCCTGCCATAAACGACCACATCGGCGATTATCGCCGGGTCGTCGGTGGACATTTTTGCAAACGCAGGCATGGCGCACCACGATATCGCGGCAAACAAAAGCCACAGAAAAACGGCCAGCGGAGTTCCCACGCCGGCGTATTCGTCGGCCTTTTCGTTTTCGCCGACGCCAAGCTTTGCGGCCATGACGGTGTTGATGCCCACACCCGTACCCACGGCAAGCGCGATCATCAGAAGCTGGATCGGATAGATGATCGACAGGGCTGTAAGACCCGATCCGGAATATCTGCCGACAAACAGGCTGTCAATAATGTTGTACAGCGCCTGAATAAGCTGCGCGAGCATAACAGGCGGCGCAAGCCTGAATAAAATTCTGCTGATTTTTTCGGTTCCGAAAAGCTTTGTTGTTTCCATATGTGCCTCACCCTTTTCAAACGGAACTGAGGCAGTATATCACCGTCGCCGATAGTTTTCAATAGGCTCGGCAAAAACATTTCGCACTGTAATGCACATTAAGCTGACGAGAGTCGAACACGTATCGGTTTTGCCGGGCAGATTTCCGCCCATGCCGCGTTAAAGCTCTTGACAATACGGCAGTATTATCTTTAAGCTTTGCCTTGCCGGAGCAAAAATCTGCTCCGGCAAAACTGAAAAGCACCTGTCGGCTGTGCTTTTCGAGATATTTTCGGCTTTCTTTGATGCAGGTGGGCTGGCGCCCATCAAGGCAAAAAAGGCGAAAATAGCCGGAAGGGTACGCCGACAGGCGATATGGGTTCAACTCTCGTCAGCTTAGTCATATCACTCTTTTTATAGCAAAAAATCTTGACTCTACAATAATTGTAGAGTTTAATATAAGCATGACGAGAGCCAATCCGTTTTTAATTGTCTATGGGCATAAGATGTATTTTGCGGTTTCGTTAAGGACGGCCCTCGTCATACTTTTTTGAGGTGATATACCGTGGAGCGCAATCTTACAACGGGCAGCATTTTCAAAAACATCGTCATTTTCTCGCTGCCGTATTTTCTGTCTTACTTCCTCCAGACCCTTTACGGACTGGCGGATTTATTTATTATAGGCCAATATGAGGGCATTGCATCGACAACGGCGGTTTCCGTCGGCAGCCAGGTCATGCACATGCTGACGGTCATGATCGTAGGCCTTGCTATGGGCACGACGGTGTCTATAGGCCGCGCGGTCGGAGCCGGCGACAAAAAGCGCATGTCCGCCTGCGTGGGAAACACCGTTACGCTGTTCATGCTCGTTTCCGTCGTGCTGACGGCGGCGCTGGTGCTGCTGGTCGATCCTATCGTTTCCGTGATGTCAACTCCGGCCGAAGCCGTGGACGGCACGGTGCGGTACCTCACCGTGTGCTTTATCGGTATCCCGTTTATAACCGCGTATAACATCATAAGCAGCATTTTCCGCGGCATGGGCGACAGCAAAAGTCCGATGTATTTCATTGCGGTGGCCTGTGCGGCAAACATTGCGCTCGACTATCTGTTCATGGGCGCGATGCGCCTCGGCCCCATCGGCGCGGCGCTGGGTACAACGCTTGCGCAGGCACTGAGCGTGCTCGTTGCATTCATCGCAATCCGCCGGCGCAGGAGCGTTGCCGTCTCGCGCGGCGATCTTCACCCCCGGCGCGACGTTATGGGGCAGATACTCAGCATCGGTGTGCCCGTTGCACTTCAGGACGGACTTATCCAGATCGCATTTATCCTCATAACCGTTATCGCAAATCTCCGCGGCCTGACGGACTCGGCTGCGGTCGGCATAGTCGAAAAGCTCATAAGCTTCCTGTTCCTCGTTCCGTCGTCGATGCTCTCGACGGTGTCCGCCATCGGCGCGCAGAACATCGGCGCCGGGGATTACGGCCGGGCAAAGCAGACCATGTGGTATGCCATCGGCATTGCGGTCGGCTTCGGCATCATAGTATGCATCCTGTTCCAGTTTATCGCCGAGCCCGTGGTCGGCCTATTCACCTCGGACGAGGGCGTTATCGCCGCCGGTGGGCAGTATATGCACGGCTATATCTTCGACTGCCTGTTTGCAGGCATCCACTTCTGCTTCAGCGGATATTTCTGCGCCTGCGGCAAGTCGATGATCTCGTTTATCCACAACATTTCGGGCGTTGCGCTCGTGCGTGTTCCCGGCGCATACCTGATGTCGAAAATGTTCCCTGCGACGCTGCTCCCGATGGGCCTTGCAACGGCGGCAGGCTCGATCTTGCAGGTTCTTATCTGCATCGTCGCATACAGGATAATATGCCGCCGCGGAAAGGACGTGCATGCCCTTGGATAAGAGCAATCTGTTTTCTATCGGCGACGTCGCCAAGCTTTTTAACCTCAGCACCGGCACACTGCGCCACTATGAAACACTGGGACTTATAAAGCCCGAGTACACGGACCCCGACACGGGCTATCGCTACTACAGCGTGCGGCAGTTTGAGCCGCTTAACACCGTGCGCTATCTGCGCGTGCTGGATATGCCGCTCGGCTCGATCGGCGATTTCCTCCAAAACCGCGACGTTGATGTCATTGAGCAGAAGCTCCGCCGTCAAAAGGATGAGATCGTAGAAAAGCAGCGCGAGCTTGCCGTTATCGAGCGCAAGATAAACAGCCGTCTGCGCATGATAAGCGACGCGCGCAGCACTCCGCTTGACGTGATCGAGGTGAAAACGCTGCCGCCCTGCCGCCTTGTCTGGGTCGAAAAACCGCTGAGCATCAGCGATCCGTTTGACATGGAGATGCCCATACGCAAGCTCGACAGCGCGCACGAAACGGCCGTGTTTCTCGGCAAGGTCGGCGTCGGCATATCGTGCGAAAATCTGCTCGGCGAGAGGTTTGATAAATACGACTGCATTTTCCTCATTCTCGACGAGGATGAGGACTTTGAAGGCGCAAAATGCGTTCCGGAAACCAAATGCGTCAGCCTGCGCTACTGCGGAAGCCACAGGGAGGCCGCCGCACAGTACGAAAATCTCTCGCGGTACATGCGCGAGAACGGTCTTTCCCCTGCCGGCTTTTCGCGCGAGGTCACGATGATAGACTTCGGCATCACCTGCGACCCCGAAAAATTCGTCACCGAGATCAGCATACCCGTGACCGAGAAATAGAAAAAGACCGCATCCGTTTGGATGCGGTCTTAAACTTTGTAATTTTAAATTACTTAATGCCGTACTTCTTGTTGAACTTATCAACACGGCCGCTGGTATCGACCAGCTTCTGCTTGCCGGTGTAGAAGGGGTGGCACTTCGAGCAGATCTCGACGGTGATGCCGGGGCGGGTCGAGCCGGTCTCGATGGTTGCGCCGCAAGCGCACTTTATAACGGTGGGCTGATAGTTAGGATGGATTCCTGCCTTCATTGTTCATATCTCCTCGTCGTAGGCTATCTTGAGCACGCAAAAAGCGTGGTTACAAGACGCAAAGGTAATTGTAGCACAGCGCTTTGCTATTTGCAAGAACTTTTTACGGTTTCGCCCGAATATAAGAAATATAAAACGCACTCGCGCACGGGCTTGCCGGTCATCCGCTGCGCGGCATAGGCATAGGCCTCGAGCTGCCTTGCATAGCTTTCGGCACGCTCGGCGGTCTCCTCGCCGCGGACTCGGTCGGTTTTGTAGTCAATTATCGTAAGCTCGCCGTTCTCCTCGATCATGCAGTCGATAACGCCCTGCATGAGCACACTCTCGCCCTCGCCGCCGGGGAAGAATTTTTCCGCCGGACACAGCAGCGAAAACTTAAACTCGCGCTTTCGCGCATCGGCCGACATTATGCGCTTGCCGAGCGGCGAGGAAAACAGGCGCAGTATGCTGCCTGTATCGACGGCCTCGGCCTGCCGGGGGCTTAAAAACCGCGCCGCAGTCAGCCGCGCAAGCTCTTCGCGTATCTCCTGCTCGGAGCCTGTTTTTTCATAGTCGATGTATTGCAGAAGCATATGCGTTGCCGTGCCGCGCGCTGTCGGGCTGAGCTTATCCTCGCCGCCGCGCCGGGGCGCGCGAAAATGCGTGCGAGATTTCGGCGCGATGCTCTGCGCCTCCTCGTCGGGCGCTTCAAGGCGCTTCAGCTCCGTTGCCGTGACCTTCGAGGGCAGCGCGGAAGCAGCCGCATGCGGATACGAAAACTCGGCGTTTTTCTCAAGCACGGCAACAAGCTCCGGGTCTGCACAGGCGATATCCGCCGCGGCTTCTATATCCTGCTGCGCCTCCTGAGCCTCCGTGCTCAAAAAGCTAAGGCGGAATTTCTCCTGCTCTGCACACAGCTGAGCATAGATCATCCATTCGGCCATGCTCGACGCGCCGAGCAGCACCTCGGCTGACATGGGACGCGTGCATTGCAGCATCATTTTCTGCATTTTTTCCTCGGGATGCTTTATCGCCGCCGTGACGAAAAGCCGCTCTCGTGCGCGCGTGAGCGCAACATACAGCAGGCGCATCTCCTCGGAAAGCTGCTCGCGGCGCAGCCGCTGCTTTATCGCGCTGCGCGCAAGGCCTGGATATTCAAGTCTGCGCGCGGTGTCGTAAATTTTCGCGCCGAGTCCAAGCTCGGGGTGGACGAGCACCATCTGCCGGAGGTCGGCATCGTTAAACCTGCGCGCGGTATCGCACACGAAAACGACCGGGAACTCAAGTCCCTTGGACTTGTGGATGGTCATTATCTTCACAGCGTCCCCGGACGATACCGCACCCATGTCTCCGCCGCGCTCGGCAAGCTGCCTGATCCAGCGGCAGAAGCGGTGCAGGCCGCGAAATCCTCCGGCGGAGAATCGCTTTGTAAGAGCGATCATCATGCGCATGTTCGCGCACCTTTGCGGCGCATCCTGCATGGCGGCGCAAAGCGCCATAAGGTCAAGCTCATCATAGACAAACATCAAAAGCTCGTCGATCGGCATCTCGGGCGCACGCGAGCGCAATTTATCGAGCACCTCAAGAAAATGCGCGCACTTTTCGCTGTGCTCTGCGGCCTTTTTCAGTGCCGTGAAGAAGTCCGATTTTCGGTCGGCAAGGCGGATTTCGGTAAGCTCGTCGGCGGAAAAGCCGAACGCGCCCGAGCGCAGCACCGCGATGAGCGCAACATCCTGATGCGGATTGTCGATAACCGCAAGCAGGCTCATGAGCGAGGCTATCTCCGTCGAGCCGAAGAAGCTGCCTCCCTGCCCTGCCGCAACGGGTATGCCGCGCAGGATAAGCTCGCGGCGATAGGTTTCGCCCACCGAGTTTGCCGAGCGCATGAGCAGCGCTATATCGCCGTAGCCGAGCGCGCGGCCGTTTACCGTCATTCCCGAGCGCATAAGCTCGATTATTTTTTCCGCAATTGCGGCGGCCTCCTTTTCGGCCTTGCCGCGCAGGTCGTCCTCGTCGGCACACACGTCGATGAGGATAAGCTCCGGAGCCACGCCCTCATCGTCGTAAACGCCGCCGCATTTAAGCTGCGCGTTTTCGTCGTAATCGACCTCGCCGAGCTTTTTGGACATGCATGCCGCGAAAACGCCGTTTATACCGTCGATGACCTCGCGGCGCGAGCGGAAGTTTTCCTGGAGCATGATCTTCACAGGCTCGCCCTCACGCGCATCGGGCAAAAATGCGTATTTTTCGTATTTATCGGTGAATATCAGAGGGTCGGCAAGGCGGAAACGGTAGATCGACTGCTTCACGTCGCCGACCATAAACAGGTTGTTCCCATCCCTTGAAAGTGCGCGGAATATCTCGTCCTGAACGGAGTTTACGTCCTGATACTCATCGACCATTATCTCGCAAAAGCGCGCGCCGGTTTCGCGCGCAAGGGCTGTCGGGCTTCCGTCCTCGTTCGTCAGAAGCTGGGCGGTAAGGTGCTCAAGGTCTGCAAAATCCACCTCTGCCCTGCGGCGCTTTTCTGCGCTGTAAGCCCTGTCAAAGCGCAGGGTCAGCTCAATGAGCGCTCGCATGGCAGGCGCCGAGGCGCGCATGTCGCTCAGGAGCTTTTCGCTGTCGTCCGAGAGCATTTTCGTGAATTTTTCGCAGTCCTTTTTGCAAAGAGCGCGCACCTGCTTTATGTACTCGGAAAGCTCGGGGTCGGGCGAATTTAAAAGCCTGCCAAGCGTTGGGAAGCTTACGGGCAGCTCCTGCCGCGCCCTGTCCCAGCCGAGGGCGCACGCGCGCGAAAGCGAGCGCAGCGAAAGCGCTGTGTCGGCGCAGCTCGGGCCGTATTTTTCGGCAATGACGGCGTTTTCGGCAGCTTTTTGGCACATATTATCCATTCGCTGCGCCCAGTACTGCGCCGAGGCGCTGACCTCCTCGAGGATCTCCGCGCCCCAGACGGTTTTTCCTGCGTCATCGGCGTCGGCTTCTATTGCCTCCAGCTGCGCGCCCAGCCACTTTGCAGGGCGAGCGTGGCTCTGCGTTTTGCGGTGCAGCGCAAGCACGGTTTCCGCAAGTCTGTCGTCGCTACGCCCGGCGCCGACAGAGTCGGCAAGGAGCTTAAAGCCCTCGTCGGGCGCTTCGTAGCACTCATCGAGCACGCGCTGGATAACGCGCTGCTTTATCGCCTCCGCTCTGTCCTCCTCTATGACCTTGAACTCCGGTGAAAGCTGCGCCGCGTGGCAGTTTTCGCGCAGGAAGCTCTGGCAGAACGAGTCGATCGTGCCGATCTGCGCCTTGGCGCACAGCGCGCTCTGCCGCTTGAGCCTGCGGTTATCTGGATCTGCGGCAAGGCGCTCGGATATCTCGTCGAGTATTCGGCTGCGAAGCTCCGCGGCCGCGGCCTTGGTGAAGGTTATGACCAGAAAGCTGTCGATATCGGCATCGTGCTCTATTCTGCGAAGCAGGCGCTCGGTGAGCACCCTTGTTTTTCCGCTTCCGGCCGCCGCCGACACAAGCACGGCGCGTCCGGTTTCCTCGATCGCGCATTTCTGCGACGCTGTTGGCTCAAACCTCGCCATCTTCCTCGCCTCCCTCCAGAACGCTCCACACCTTCGTTGCAGGCAGATGCGGAGTAGATCGCATGCTCTCGCCGTTTTCGCCGTCGGCAAAGCGGCATGCGTCGAAATAATCGCAGTTTATGCAGGCATTCTCCTGCTGGCCGGCATAGTAAGGGTCGGCGGCAATACTGCCGCGCCGAAGCTCCGACGCCATTTCGCACAGCGTTTGGTCGATATGCCGGGCAAGCGTGCCCAGACGCTCTGCCGAAACGAGCGCATCGCCGGCAGGGCCGTTTTTCTTGAAATCAACGGGTATATACTTTGGCGTGTCGGCATGCTCCATCGCCCGGATGACCTCCGGATCGCTGAGCACAAGGCCGCTGCGGCGCAGACCCTTGCTGCGCTTTTTCTCAAGCTCGGCATCGCTTATATCCCCATCCACGCTTATCACTCCGTCGCGCGCCGGAACGTACAAAACCCCGGCCGGGACGATCTCCTCGCCGTACAGAAGCTTTCCGTTCTCGCCCAGCGAGAAAAGGTACAGAAGCATTTGCAGATTCATGCCGTACAGCACGTCGGACAGGTCAAATTTCTTGCGCCCGGTTTTGTAATCGACAACGCGCAGATACAGCTTGCCCTCATGCAGCCATCCATCCACTCTGTCGGCAACGCCGGTGAGCACGAGCTTATCCTCGCCCTCGCCAAGCTCAAGCGGCGGAAGCTGCGGCGTGTCGGCAAAGTCAAGCTCGAACGACAGCGGCTGAAAATCGCTGCGGCGCAGCTCGTCGGCAAGGTCAAGCACTATCCGATGCACGCTGCCGGTCAGGCGGCGGAAAAGGTATTCAAAGCGCTTGCTTTTATCGCGAAAATCGTTAAGCTCGCGCGTGATGTATTCGTCGATGTATTTATCGCACAGCCGCGTAACGGTCTCGTCATCGACGCTCTTGTAGCCGCCCATGGAGGCGACTTCGCGCGAGACCTGCTCCAGAATTTTGTGCATAAACGTGCCCATCTCGGGCGCGGTGAAGCCTGCCGGCTCATGCGGCTTTGCCTTGAGCGCGTACTGCATGAAGTAAGCAAAGCGGCAGGACGCAAATTTATCTATCCTCGAGGCCGAAAGGCGCAGTTTATCGCCGTAAAGCGCCCTGACCGATGCGCGCGAAAGGCTGCCGCGGCTGCGGTTTGCCTGTGCTTCAAGCGAGCGCAGACGCTCCGGCTCGTGCCGGGCGAAAAACTCGGCCGCGCTTGCGGCACATACTCCGCCGCCGTGCAGCGACTGCGCTGCAAGCTCCAGCGCCGGGGCGGCGGCGTTAAGGCGAGCCATATCAATGTCAAACTCGCAAGCTTCAATTCCGAACATGGCCTTCGCGCGGTTTACTACAAACGCCGGGCGCTGCTGCGCGCCCGAGCCGTCGGTGAGCGCATAGCAAAAGCTCAGGCTGTCCGACGGCAGCGTCAGGCAGTTGTACACTACCGAAAACGCGCGCCACAGCTCGCTGTCTCCGACGCCGCCGAGGTCAATGTCCATCTCAAGCAATCTGCGCCGCTCGTCGGTCGAAAAAACGCCGGTGTCCGTTTCCGTGCCGGGGATGCGCTCATCCGTTGCGCCGAGGACGATCAGATGCTTTATATTGCGGCGGCGCATGCGATCCATTTCGCCGGCCGTCACGCAGTCGAGCGAGGCCGGGATCGTTCCGATATCGTAGCGCGAGAGCATAAGCGAAAACAGGCGGCCGAAATATTCCGCATCCGCCGGAGTGTCGCCGAGCACTGCCGCGCACTGCTCGAGCGCGTCGACCGTTATATCCCACAGCTGGGCGTATTCCTGCGCCGCGGCGGCCCGGCCGTCTTTTTCCAGCTCCTCGGCACGCGCCTGGAGCTTATCGGCAAGCCCGAGATCCTCGAGCAGCGCCGCCAGCGCCTGTGCCTGTCCTGTCGCCGTCGAGGCGGCAGAGGCATTTTCGGCAAAGCGCATAAGCGGCCGGCGCGCCGTTTCGCGCAGAAGATTTATGTGCTCAAGCGTCTGCTCGGACGCCTCGTCCGGCTGCTTGCCGTAGCCCTCCGGGTGCAGCCGCCAATTTTCGGCTCTTGTCCACGCCGAGCCGTGCAGCTGCCACATGAAAACGTAGTTTTCAAGCTCGTCGCACTCGCCTGTATCCAGTCCGCCGAAGCCCGTGCGCAGATAGTCGAACACATCGTCGGCCTCCCAGCCGCCGAGGATGATCTCATACGCCGACTCGATAAGCATCGGCAGCGGTTTTGAGAGCATGTCGGCCTTGCGCGCTGTGTATATCGGCGCACCAAAGCGCGAAAATGCCGACTCCAGCGGCAGGCGATAATCGTCAAAGCCCTTGGCGCACACGGCGATATCGCGCCAGCGGCAGCCCGTGTCGCGCACGAGCGACACTGCCTCGGCGGCAGCAAACTCGCACTCGGCATTCATGTCGGCTGCACTTATTATTTTAATGCGGTCTTCCGCGTCGCCGGCCTCGACGGCGCGGTAGCTGAACATGTTTTCGCAAAATTCGCCGAGCGGCTTTGCCTTGGTGCTTTCGTCCTCGCGGCGCTCGGTCTGCGCCTTGATGCCGTTATCGGCGGCAAATTTCAAAAGCGCCGAGGCTGTTATGCGGCTGAGCGCAAAGACCTCGCTTCCGCCGTGCAGCTCGTCGCAGCCGAGGCACACGGTAAGGCGCACGCCCTTTAAAAGCAGCGCCTCGAGCACTCTGCGCTCCTGCGCGGTGAAGTCTGTAAAGCCGTCAACAAACACATGCGTGCGCTCGCTCATCGAGCACTGCCCGATCTGCTGCGCAAGCACGCTCAGCCGGTCGGACGGGTCTGCCCTTCCGTTTGCGACAACGCCGTCATAAGCTTCGAGTATAAGCCCCAGGTCGTGCAGCTTATCGCCAAGCGCGCCCTCGCAGGTCTCCGCGGCATCGAGCAGCTGCTCGCTCGTCACGCAGGCGCTTTTGAACTCGTCCACGGCGCCGAGCAGCATCGTCTGAAGCTCGGCCTTGCGCCGCGCCGCACCGTAAACGCGCAGCCGCGAATACAGCCCGTCGGCAGCCAGCGCCATGCACAAAAGTCTGCCGCCCTTGTCGAGGTATTCGTTTGCCGCACCGCCGCACTCGGAGCTTATCTCGCGCGCAAGTCCCGTGAACGACAGCACCTCGGCATACAGCGACAGGCCGTCGCCGCACACGGCGCACAGCTCGCGCTCGGCCTCGTGGCTGTATTGCTCGGGAACGAGCAGTATATACCGCTCGCCGCTGTCCGCGCCGCGCCGGATCTCGTCCATGATCGCCGCGCTTTTGCCCGTGCCGGCCGTGCCGTAGAGTATTCTGAGCATTCTTCCACCGCCTTGAAAATTTCTAACACTTTATTATACCAAACAATCCTCCCCCTGTCTATTTTTAGAGGCGCATTACCACACCTACGGATACGCATATTGCGGTTGCCCGGTGTCGAAGTTACCGACGAAACCGTGGTTGCCGCGCGTAACGCAAGTGCGATGCTGAATTTTTGCACCGCCCCCTTGTAGGGAACGGGCAAGCCTGTTCCGCGTGTAACGGTTTTGCCGGCAGTTCCCGGTCGGGCTGACGCAATAACCGTATCGGTATTAGTGTAAAAACGCCACCGAAAAAACCTTGGTGACGGATGAGGTGTTATTAAATCTGCGGTGCTAACCGCCACATTATTAAAAAAGGGCGAGCAATGCTCGCCCCTACTGCAATAATGAAGCGGCTAACGCCGCAATTTGAATTACACCTCATTTGCCGCAAGCGGCATCTTCCCCTCAAGGGGAAGACAATTAGAGGCGACTTTACGCTGATGCCAATACGGTTATTGCGTCAGCCCGACCGGTGAGTGCCGGCAAAACCGCAGCAAACGGGCGATCAATGATCGCCCCTACGCCGTGACATTAATGCAGTCTAATGGGACGCGAAACGTCGCGGTTTTCTCCGCTCTTTCGACACCGGGCATCGGAAATCACCGTATCCGTAGGTGCGTCAATTCGCCTCTAAAAAGAAAAGCCGGCGACTTCGGTGGTGGGGAGAGAGAAGGCTATCGTGCCGGCCTCGGTGTCGGGCCCGGCCTTTTTGATGATCGAGGCCATGATCTCGGACTTCTGCTCGGCCGCAGCGACGATGAGAACGACCTCCTTCTCCTCGGCGAGGGTGATGTTGTAAAACCGCGGATCCTTCTCGCCGGTGCCCTTGCCGTGCAAAGTCGTGCCGCCGCGCGCACCGGCAGCGCGAGCCGCGTTCATGACCATATCCGTACAGCCCTCGTTGGTGATCGCGACTATCAGCTCGTAAGCGAAGCTGAGCGCAGGCGCCTGCTTCACGTTTCTGTTGTCCTGATTAAGATATGCCAAGGCCTTTCCACCTCCAATACTTTTTACCGGCACGGCAATAACGATGCCGTGACCCGGAACGCCCAGATGCAGTCTGCGCCGCTGGTCGGCGATGAGCTGCTTAGTTTTATCGCTGTCGGCAACGGTCAAAACGACGCGCTTTTCGTTCGACTCGATGCCGAGAAGATCCATCATGCTCTGCACGGCCGTGCCGCGCCCGTGCATGACCACCGTCATCGGCAGCTTGAGCTCGGCGCATATCGCGCACAGCGTGTCGAGCGCCTCGGGGTTAATTATTGATATAACGTAGTTCATATCGCTTCCTCCCACAGCTCGATGATATCGAGGTCTCCGTAAACCTCCTCGCTCGCCTCGCCGCGCTTTGCATGCTTCTCGAACAACACGCCGACTACCTGGATCGACAGCAGCGGCATCATCGCGACCATTGCAACAACGCCGAAAGCGTCGCTGAGCACATTGCCGCCGAGCGCGGTGGATGCGCCCATCATAAATTGCAGCATGAAGGTCGCCGTCATGGGACCGGAGGCAACGCCGCCGGAGTCGAAGGCTATCGCGGTGTAGATATCCGGCACGAAAAACGACAGGCCGAGCGCGATTGCGTAGCCGGGAACGAGAAACCACATGATGCTTATGCCCGTCACGACGCGCAGCATGGCAATGCCCATTGCAAGCGCAATGGCGACGGAAAGGCTGATCTTTATCGCCCTGCCGGGTATCGCGCCGGCGCTGACTTGCTCGATCTGCTTTTCAAGAACGCCGACGGCAGGCTCGGCGGAAATTATGAACCAGCCGAGCAGCATCGACAGCGGAATTAGCAGCCACTTGGCTCCGCTTTCGGCAAGCGCCGCGCCCAGCGATGCGCCGAGGGTCGAAAAGCCGACGTTCACGCCCGTGAGGAACAGCACAAGGCCGACATAGGTGTAAACAATGCCGATGAGTATCTTTGCAAGCGGCCGCCCGTGCAGGCGCAGCAGGCACAGCTGGAAAATGAGGAATATCGCGACGATCGGCAGCAGCGCAACGGCCATCTCAGCCATGTAATCGGGTATCGCGGAGATGAAGGCCGAGCCTATCTCGCGCGTGTCGGCAAACGCGGCGGCGCTTACTCCGGCGGTCGCCTCGCTGTCGTTATAGAAAAATCCGAGGATGAGCACCGAGAGTATCGGTCCGATCGAGCACAGCGCAACAAGACCGAAGCTGTCGGCCTCGGCGGCGCGGTCGCTTCGTATCATCGAAACGCCAAGCCCCATTGCGAGGATAAACGGCACCGTCATCGGCCCGGTGGTGACGCCGCCGGAGTCGAAAGCGATGCTCAGATAATTGCGGTCGGTGAACGCAGCCAGCACGAAGATGAGCGCATAGCAGGCTATGAGCAGCCATCTGAGGCTCGCGCCGGTGAGGATTCGCAGCATACACACCGTCATGAAAAATCCGACGCCAACTCCTACGGTTATGAGCAGAACGCTGCTTTTTATGTGCGGAACGGTCTGCGCAAGCACCTGAAGATCCGGCTCGGCTACGGTTATCGCAAAGCCAAGCAGAAAGCTCACGCCGAGGATGAGCGGCAGATTTTTTGTTTTGGTCAGCGCCGTGCCGATCTTCGAGCCGATGGGCATCATCGCCTGCTCGGCACCCAGCGAAAACAGCCCCATGCCGGCAACTATCAGCAGTCCGCCGATGAGAAAGCACAAAAGCAGGTCGGCCTGCATAGGCATCACAAAAAGACACAGCACTATTACTATCGCGACGATCGGCAGCACCGAAACCGCCGCCTCGCGCGTTTTTTCGACTATCGCAGTGCGATTGCTCCCAAGCTCAACTGATTTTCTGATAATATCACTCCTTACTTTTTTGGAGGCGTTTTAACGCTTCTGCCGATACATTTATTGCGTCGGCCCGGTATCGAAGCTGCCGGGCATCACAACAATGATCGCTTGCTGAAACCGTATGCGCTCTTGTCAATCGAAGGTATCTTCGGAAAGCGCGTCGAGCATTTTCTGCTGAATGCGGACATATTCGCGCGCGTCCTCCTCGCCGAGCTCCCTCAGCGCTGCGGAAACGCGCTCGATAGCCTCGCGGCGGCGGCTGTTTATAAGCTCGCGCCCTGCATCGGTCAGCAAAACGTTGACCCGACGCTCGTCATGCTCGTCGGCGCTGCGGCTGATCCAGCCCTTTTGCTCAAGGTGCTTTAAAAGCGCCGCAATGCGCGCCGACGAGACTCCCATGCTGCGGCTCAGCTCCGACGGACAGCTCGGCTCATCACGCAAAAGCAGTAGGCTCAGCGCAAAAAACTCGCCGCCGCAGGCATCGCTGACAGCCTCGCCGGCCGGGAGATGGCTAAGCCTTGCCCTGACCGACAGCATCTTTTCCGCAAGAGAAAAATAGTCCATTGTTGTCTCCTTGCAATTTAACTAACACTATTAGCTAAATGATAACATAAAAATCGCCTCTATGCAAGAGCATAAAGGCGAAATATACCGTTTATTCATATTCTGAACGCTTTCTTAAGGCTCAGTCATAGCCTCCGTTTGCGGGCGGCAGGGCCGTCCATTCCGGCAGCTCCGTCACGGCCTTCTTAACGGAGGTCACGGCGTTTATGAAATTTGCGGCGTCCTCATCCGAGGTCATGTGGTAGACGGCCGTCTGATCGCCGCAGATAAGAAGGCTCCTTCCGTTCAGTGTTACGGAGATCTCGTAATGCTCGAGCGGGATCATGGAAACCGCCTTTGATTTATCGTCCGCGAGCTCCTGCGAGGTCATTTCGCGGTCGATATCCGTAAGGCGATATTTGCAGACAAGCTCGTACAGCCGCTGCAAAAAGTCCGGCTCGGGGCGAAGCTCCGCCGATGCCGTCCCGTCCGAGGCAAGATCCTTTTGAATACTGCCCGTCTGTGTGTCCAGGATGTTTTTCTGCGTCTCGTCATACCACCATGAAAAGCGCAGCGAGAAGTCGTCCGGAATTGCCGGAGTGTTTTCTGGCGCTGCGCCCCGAAATATGCCGCAGCCTGCGAGCGAAAAAGCAAGAGCAAGGCACAGAATGCTCGCGGCAAGCTTTTTTGTCATGATCTCTCAACTCCTTTTGTGTTCTTTGCCTGTATGACGCCGAGGGATGCGGAAATGTTCCCGCAGAGGGAAGAAAAGCTTCTTAGGCCATTGAAAGGCCTGCCGCCGGCATGGTACAATTATATTAGGTAGGTATACACAAAGGCGCACACAGTCCGGATACGGGATCCACGCAATATATATCGGCAGATGTGTCAGGACGTCTGTGAAAAAGCGGCAGACAGGTCAATGTTTAGTAAGGAGGTAAAGGCATGGCTTTCTGGGTATTTATGCTTATCATGGGATTGCTGATCCCTTTGACAATGGTCGGCTTCGGCAAGCTGTTTTTGACCAGAGCCCCAAAAAACATCAATATGGTTTTCGGCTATCGAACGGTGATGTCCATGAAGAACAGGGACACATGGGAGTTTGCTCATAAGATGATAGGGAAGCTGTGGCTTCGGTGCGGCCTGGCGATGCTGCCGCTGTCCGTGATCCCTTTCCTTTTCGTGATTGGCAAGGATGCGTCGGCCGTCGGAAGGGTCGGAATAATCGTCATTGCGATCCAGATGCTGCCGATGCTGGGAACTCTCTTCCCCGTGGAAGCGGCTCTCAAGAAGAATTTTGATAAAAACGGTGTGCGCAGGCAAATCGGACTTTGATAAAGGAGATTCTCGTATGAATAAAAAGCTTCTTAGGCCATTGAAAGGCCTGCCGCTTTGTCACAGTGCCTGCTTGAGCGTCAGGTCACGTCGATGAGGTATTCCGTGACGATTCCGTCGCTTATCGAGATTATGAGCCACATGTCGTCCATGTAATCTACGCCGAGGCAATACACGAGCGTGGTCTCCGGCGGATAGTTTTTATCGCTGAGCTTGAAGGAGGCCGGCCCGTCGCCGTCTTCCTTGCCAAGAAGCGCTATGACGTCGGCCTCGCTCATTCCGGTGAGCGGGTGCTTTTCGAGCATATCGGCGACGATCATGTAGCGCCCGTCTGCATTCGAAAGCCACTTTTCCTGCGAAAACGTGTGCTGATAGCGGTACACGCAGAAAGCGGCCGCTATTATCAGCAGCACGGCGATCAAAACAGAAAATGCAATAATAATACGCACTTTGGCACGCTTGGCCTCGTTTTCCATCATTCAAAGCTCCCTTCGATGTTTTAAAAACAGCTGCTTATTCAAAGAATAAACAGCTGTTTTTTGATTCTTCGATTATGCCTCGCCGCGCTCTTTGAGTGCTTCCTTGCGTGAAAGGTTTACTCTGCCGCGGTCGTCGATCTCGGTGACCTTGACCCAGGTCATGTCGCCGACGTTCAGAACGTCCTCGACCTTCTCGGTGCGCTTGAACTCAAGATCCTTGATGTGGCACATGCCGTCCTTGCCCGGAGCAAGCTCGATGAATGCGCCGATGGGGATGATGCGGACGACCTTGCCGTAGTACAGTGCGCCGACCTCGGGCTCGAAAACGATGTTTTCGATGGTCTGGCGTGCCGCGCGGCATGCCTCGATATCCTCGGATGCGATGAAGATGCTGCCGTCGTCGTCGATGTCGATCTTGCAGCCGGTGTCTGCGGTAATCTTCTGGATGACCTTGCCGCCTGAGCCGATGACCTCGCGGATCTTGTCGGGATTGATCTTCATCTGGATCATCTTCGGTGCGCTCTTTGCAAGCTCCTTGCGAGGTTCGGGCAGAGCCTTGAGCATGACCTCGTCGAGGATCTGGTAGCGAGCCTCACGGGTGATCTCGAGAGCTTCCTTGACGATCTCGTGCTTGAGGCCATCGTTCTTGAGGTCCATCTGGATGGCGGTGATACCGGTCTTGGTTCCGGCGACCTTGAAGTCCATCTCACCGTGGAAGTCCTCAACGCCCTGGATGTCGATAAAGGTGGTGAAATCGTCGCCGTCCTGAATAAGGCCGCAGGAGATGCCGGCAACGGGAGCCTTAATGGGAACGCCTGCGTCCATAAGCGCCAGCGTTGTGCCGCAGATGGAGCCCTGCGAGGTCGAGCCGTTGGAGGACAGGATCTCGGAGACTACGCGAATGGTGTACGGGAAGTCCTCTACCGAGGGGATGACGCTCTCGAGCGCCTTCTCGACCAGTGCGCCGTGGCCGTATTCGCGGCGGCCGGTGCTGCGGCTGGCACGAGCCTCGCCCGTGGAGTAAGAGGGCATGTTATAGTGATGCATGAAACGCTTCTCTTCCTCTTCCCAGATGGTGTCGAGCTTCTGGGACATGGACAGAGTTGCAAGTGTTGCTATCGAGAGCACCTGAGTCTGGCCGCGGGTGAACAGTGCCGAGCCGTGAACTCTGGGGATGATGCCGACCTCGCTGCCGAGGGGGCGAATCTCGTTCATTGCGCGGCCGTCAACACGCTTGCCGGCCAGCAACCATTTCTTGACGACCTTCTTCTGCAGCTTGTACAGGATCTCGTCCATGTACTGCATCATGTCGGGGTGCTCCTCAGAGTACTTCTCCTCCATTGCGGTGACCCACTCGTTGACGCGCGCTTCGCGAACGTTCTTGTCGTCGGTATCCATGCAGTATTCCATGCCCGCAAACTCGTTCTCGACCAGCTTATTGAACAGCTCATCGTCGAATGCAGCATGCTCGTACTCAAACTTCGGCTTGCCTATCTCCGCGACCATCTTGTCGATGAGGTCAAGAACCGGCTGGAGGTGCTCATGAGCCTGCACGATGCCCTTGTACATGACATCCTCGGGGACCTGATCTGCCTCGGACTCGATCATGACGATCTTCTTATGGGTTGCCGCGATGGTGGTGGTCATGCGGTTGGTTTTGCGCTCTTCCTGGGTGGGGTTGAACAGGTACTTCTCGCCGTCCCAGCCGAGGACGATGCCTGCGATGGGGCCGTTGAAGGGAACGTCGGAGATGCTGACCGCTGCCGATGCGCCGATCATCGCGGTGATCTCGGGGCTGCAATCGCGGTCAACGGACAGGACCTCGCATGCAATGACGACGTCGTTGCGCAGGTCGGTCGGGAACAGGGGACGCATGGGGCGGTCGATCAGGCGTGATGCCAGGACTGCCGGCAGGCTGGGCTTACCCTCGCGGCGCATGAAGCTGCCGGGGATGCGGCCGACTGCGTACAGCTTTTCGTTGAAGTCAACGGACAGAGGGAAGTAATCAATGCCGTCCTTGGGACGAGCCGATGCGGTGCAGGTGACAAGAACGGTGGTCTCGCCGTAGGTGACCAGAACCGCTGCGTTGCACAGCTCTGCCATCTTGCCTACTTCCATCTTCAGAGGACGGCCTTCGTACTCGATCTCAAACTTTCTGTAATCGGGAAACTCTTTGTGCGTGATTATCATTTGTTTTGCTCCTTTTCATTTTTCTATTTTCAAAAACCGCCGGAGCATAGCACTTGAAAACGGGTTTCACTCCGAAGCCTATTTTCAAATACTAAGCTCTTTTAGTGGCGATTTGAGATTTTACTTATACGTTTTTTGCGGTATCCCGGTATCGAAACAATGGAGAAAACCATAACGTTTCGCTACCCAGTAGTGCAGCGCTGAGTTTTGCACCGCATCCCATTGGCTCACCTGTCAAGGGGAGCAGGCAGCTTTGCTGCCGAGGGGTTTTAGTGGCGATTTGACGCAGCTGCGGATATGCATATTGCGTGAACCCGGTATCGAGGCTGCGGAGGAAACCATTGCGTTTCGCACCCCATTAGGCCGCACTGCTCGTAGGGGCGATCATTGATCGCCCGATCCTAACGGTTTTGCCCGCACTCACCGGTCGTGCTGACGCAATAGCCGTATCGGTATCAGCGTAAAGGCGCTATTAAAAATCCGTGCCGTAGGCACACCGCAATTATTCATCATTCATTATTAACTATTCATTTTTCAATGTGCCAAAACTTCTTTTGACACATTGAAAAAAGCAGGGGACATATTCACTTGTCCCCTGCTTAAAACCTTCATACCCTTCGGAAATGCCGGACTTACTTGCGGATGCCCAGCTTTGCAATGATTGCGCGGTAACGCTCGATATCCTTCTTTGCGAGGTAGTCGAGCAGACGGCGGCGCTTACCGACCATCTTGTACATGCCCAGACGGCTGTGGTCGTCGTTGGGATGAACCTTCAGGTGAGCGGTCAGCTCGCGGATGCGCTGAGTGAGGATAGCGATCTGAACCTCGGGAGAACCGGTGTCGTTCTCGTGGGTCTTGTTTGCCTCTATAACGGCGGTCTTGGTCTCTTTGGTGATCATAATGATACCCCTTTCATGATTTTTATATACCCAATGGCTAAGTAAAGGGAGGAAAGGTCTCCCGATCACTGAGCACACGGGCTTAGCCTTGTAATATTACCACTTACGGCGGCGTTTGTAAAGAGCTTTTTTCAGTTTGAGAGAAAGCCGTCGCCGCCGGGATTCAACTCTGCAGTCTTGAAGTACAGGCTCTTCAGGGTGTCCACGCTCGCGCCCTCCGTCATGCCGACAGACCAGCTGCTGCCGTTAAGATACCAGTAAACGATGCCGGCGCCCTTTCCGTCGAGCTTGAATAAGGGGTTTCCCTGCAAAAGCTCCAGGGTCATTGTCGGATCCTCGGTCCACTCATAGCTCATACCGGAGATGTCCTTCTGTTCATCCGTTTTCTGAGCACGGATGGTGAATGTGCCGTAATCCGCCTGATACAGCGTCTCGTCTCCGTCAATCGCCGTGTACACGGGCGTTTTGCCGTCGATCTCGGGCATGACGATACCGGCGGCCTTAAATTCCTCGGCACTCGATTCATGCACGGGGTTTGCTATCCGGCTGTTATCGTTTTCATCGGTCTTCTTGGCTTTATCGTTTGTCTGGCTGCCGCAGGCACACAGCGCGAACACCATTGCAAGGCACAGCGCCGCGCAGATCATTTTCTTAAAATTCTTCATTTTTATATGCTCCTTTCAAGGTCATGATGATCGATCAACGTCTCTATGACGAAGCCGCAGCAAAAAATGTTCCGCAAACATTTGATATTATTCGCCCCGTGTGATAACATTAATTTGATTTTAACAGAGGAGAGCGAAAATGGACAGCAATTTTTTTGCGCTGATCTCGCGCATGCGCTACATCGAGCGCTGGAGCCTGATGCGCAATTCGATACATGAAAACATTCAGGAGCACAGCCACATGGTTGCGGTGATCGCGCACGCGCTGGGAGTTATTCGCCGCGACGTTTACGGCATCGACTGCGACCCCGAGGCCTGCGCCGCCGTTGCGCTGTATCACGATGCAAGCGAGATACTCACCGGCGATCTGCCCACGCCGATAAAATATCACGATGACGAGATCATGAGCGCTTACCGCCGCGTCGAGACCATTGCGTCGAAAAAACTGCTGGGCATGCTGCCCGAGGAGCTTCAGCCGGCCTTCGAGCCGATATTGACGGGGCAGACTCAGCGCGAGCTGCACCCGATAGTAAAGGCTGCCGACAAGCTGAGCGCCTACATCAAATGCATCGAAGAGCGCAAGGCCGGCAACAACGAATTTCTAAACGCCGAAAAGCAGACTCTGGAGGCAATACACGCTTACAACATGCCGGAGGCCGAATATTTCATCGAGCATTTCATTCCGGCATTTGAGAAAACTCTTGACGAATTGGGGACGATAAAATAATGGAAAATTCAAAGCTTCAGAGAATAAACGAGCTTGCGCGCATAAAAAAAGAGCGCGAGCTGACCGCCGAAGAAACGGCCGAGCGCGACGCGCTGCGCAAGGAATACCTCGACGAGTGGCGCAAGGGCGCGATCGAGGTGCTTGAGAACACATATATCCAGACGCCTGACGGCAAAAAGCACAAGCTCCAGAGGAAGGACAAAAAATGACGGCATTTTTCGTCTGCTTAAACGCGGTCGTTCCGATATTTCTCATCATGGCGCTCGGATGCCTTGCAAGGCATCTGGGCGCTATTAAGCGCGAGGACGTTCCCAAGCTCAACAGGCTTTTGTTTCGCTATTTCATGCCGGTGATGCTGTTTTACAACATCTACACCTCCGACCTGTCCGGCGCTGTGCAGCCGAAGCTTCTGATCTTTGCAGCCGGCGGCGTGCTCCTCGAATACGCGCTTGCTTTCGCCTACGTCATGCTGACCGAGAAGGATACTGCCAAGCGCGGCGTCAAGATTCAGGGCATTTACCGCTCGAACTTCGTCATTATCGGTCTGCCGCTGGCAACGGCGCTCGTCCCCGGTGCGGACGCAGGCCCGGTCGTCGTGCTCATCTCCGTTGTCGTTCCGATGTTCAACGCCATCGCAGTGATAACGCTTGAGCTGTTCAGCGGCAAAAGGCCAAACGCTCTCGGCATCATCATAGACGTTTTCAAAAATCCGCTCATCCTCGGCACGGTCGTGGGCATTGCGTTCCAGCTGCTCGGCATACATCTGCCCGAGGCGCTGCTTTCGACCATAAAGCAGATAAGCGCCGCCACCAACCCCATGATGCTGTTCATGCTCGGCGCATTCTTCCAGTGGGGCGGCATACATAAATACATTAAGGATCTCGTTGAAGTCTGCCTCGGCAGGCTCGTCGTTATGCCGGGCATCTTCCTCACTGCCGCTTACTTCTTCGGCATACGCGGCATCGCCTTTGCCGGTATGATCGCCATTTTCGGCTCGGCCACGGCTATTGCGTCCTTCACCATGGTTCAGCAGATGGGCGGCGACGATGAGCTTGCCGGCGATATCGTTGTTTCCACCAGCGCCCTGTGCTGCTTCACCATGTTCGCCTGGTCCCTCATCTTCAAATCCATCGGAGTCTTTTAGAGGCGATTTGACGCACCTACCGATACGGTTATTGCGGTGTCCCGGTATCGAGGTTGCGGAGGAAACCGTTTTTGCTTCGCGTAGCGTTAGTATGTTGCTGAGTTTTGCTGTAGCCCGGCAGCGCAGACTGTGTCTGCGAAGTAATAAGTAAAAGGAAAAAGTGAAAAAGTGCGGTATTCGCCCAAAGGGCGAATGAATTTAAATCCGTGCCGTAGGCACACCACACCTATTCACTATTACCTATTACCTCTTCACTGCGGCCAAAGGTCGCTTGTCGGGAACAGGCTTGCCTGTTCCGTGTGTAACGGTTTAGCCGGAAACCATCGGTCGGGCAACCGCAATAACCGTATCGGTACCGGCGTAAAAACGCCACTGAAAAACCGCTTGCGGCAGATGAGGTGTTATTATATCCGCGCCGTAGGCGCTACATTATTGTCATATGTATCGGTTTCGTCGGCACCAAAACATATAGTCGTAGGGAACGGATTTATCCGTTCCGCTTGTCCCGGTTTCGTCAGCATCCACCGGTCGAGCTGACGCAATAAACGTATCCGCACAATGTAAATGCGAATCCAAATAGATGACGCCCGGCAAAATTTATCCGAAATTGACTTTTTCACAATGCAGGAGAAATACAATATGACAAAAATCTTATTTATCTGCCACGGCAATATATGCCGCAGCCCGATGGCGGAGTATTTTATGAAAGACCTCGTGCGCCGCGAGGGGCTGGAAAATGAATTTGAGATAGCGAGCGCGGCAACGAGCCGTGAGGAGATCGGAAACGATGTGTATCCTCCTGCGCGCAGGACACTTTCCGAGCACGGCATTGCCTGTCCGCGCCGCGCGGCAAGGCAGCTCACGCGGGCCGACTTCGATAAGTATGACCTCATCATCGGCATGGACAGCGAAAACGAGCGCGGCATGCGGCGCATCTGCGGCGACGGCGACGCTGCAAAGATACACCTGCTCATGGACTACACCGACCGCCCCGGCGACGTTGCCGATCCGTGGTACACACGTAACTTTGAAGCAACCTGGCGCGATGTGTACGACGGCTGCCGCGCCCTGCTGAAAAGCCTGAAATAAACAGAATTGGCATGCCTTATGGCATGCCGCTTTTGTACGCTGCCGAAAGTGCCGTAATCTCCGCCGAATACGACGATGTTTTGTTGACAAACAGCCGCTTCTCTATATATAATAGTTAAGATTGTACAGCATTACCGGCAAAGGAGGAGTGCTGCTTGGCTTCGGGCGGAAAACACCTCAAAAAGCAAGCGAATAACAAGCGCGGAAGCGGCGCCCATCTGTCGGAAAAAGACAGGCAGCGTGCGGCCCGGCGGCGCTCACGCAGCGCCAACCGACGCGGCAGACTCAGGCGCGGCGCACCGCAGATGATAGTCATGCTGCTGCTATGCATCGTCATGATATCGCCGCTGCGCAGCTGCATAATAAGCGACTCGGACTATGTCGGCTATGCCGCCGCACGCGAAACGGCTCTTGCCGATGCCGGTATCACTCAGGAAAAGGCAGCGGATCTTTCGACAGAGATGATCAAGATTGACGACACCGTTTGCTATAAGGTTCAGTTCACCGGCACGGTCACCGACTATCGATACATAATCGATGCAAAAACCGGCCTCATAATCGGCCAGAATTTTTACAGAACAGAAGGATAAATAAAGCGTTTTTCCAGAAGCAGGGCATGGTTAATATGCCCTGTTTTCATTTATGAGACACAATTAAATGTGTGTAATAACAAATTAATCGCCAAACAGAGGCGCGTTTGTTCAACATAAAGCACAAAAAACATGTTAAAACAGGGATATATTGTGGTTGCAATTTGTGAAAAAAAGTGTTATACTTATTCCGCTATTGTGAGGGCGCACGTCAACCTATGGCGTGATACTATTTTGTAAACGTTCGACACCGAGGTTTTACCGACGGCGTCTACCGTGATAAATTAGTCAATCATATTTAAAGGAAGGAAGAACCATATGATGAACGAAAAGTACGCACCACTATTCACTCCGTTCAAGATTGGCAATGTCGAAATAAAGAACCGCATTGTCCAGTGTTCCATGGGCGGTACCTCTCTGTTTGGCTGGCTTGAGCCCTGCCATTTCGACAAAGAGGCAGCTTATTTCCTGCTCCAGAGAGCTCAGAAGGGCGTTGGCCTTGTTCTCCCCGGCATGCAGTGTGTCCGTGATACCATGGGCCGCCGCTGGCTGTATCAGAACAAGAGAATGTTCAAGCAGCTCAAAGAGTACATGGTAGAGTACCACAAGACCGGCGCAAAGCTGTTCATCCAGCTGGCAGCAGGCTTCGGCCGCTCCATGGCAGTTACCCCCTGGATGGTCGTCCTGAACAAGAATCCCATCCTCAACAAGATCGCTTCCCCCATCGTTGACGTTAGCTACAGCTGCGCTTCCGCATCTGCAACTCCTAACCGTTGGCAGGAGGATATGCTCTCCCGTCCTCTGACCGCTAAGGAAATCCACGAGATGGTCGAGGCATTCGGCAAGACCGCAAAGATGCTGCGCGACGCAGGCGTTGACGGTGTTGAGATCCACGCTGTCCACGAAGGTTACCTGCTCGACCAGTTCACCATGGAGAACTGGAACTGGCGTGAAGACGAGTACGGCGGCTCCTTCGAGAACCGTTTCCGTTTCCCCGTTGAGATCGTTCAGTGCATCAAGAGATATGCCGGCGAAGACTTCCCCGTATCCCTGCGTTACTCCGTCAAGTCCTACACCAAGACCTGGGGTAAGGGCGCTGTTCCCGGCGAAGAGTTCGTAGAGTGGGGCCGTGACATGCCCGAATCCGAGAAGGCTATCAAGTACCTCGGCGACGCAGGCTACGACTTCTTCAACTGCGATAACGGTACTTACGACGCTTGGTACTGGGCACATCCGCCTCAGTACATGCCCGACAACTGCAACCTCGCAGACGTTGAGCACATAAAGAAGTTCACCGACAAGCCCGTAGCATGCGCAGGCCGTATGCTGCCCGAGACCGCCGCAGAAGAGATCGCTGCCGGCCGTCTGGACGCTGTCGCAATCGCACGTCAGAACCTCGTCGATCCCGATTGGATCATCAAGATCCAGGAAGGCCGCGAGGACGAGATCAAGCCCTGCATCCGCTGCCACAACGGTTGCTTCAACTTTGCTAAGTACAAGGGCACCGCAAACATCCAGGGCCTTGAGGACTCCCTGCACCTCGGCCGCTGCGCACTTACTCCGTCCACCATGCAGCACAACCGCTACAAGATCGTTCCGACCAAGAACCCCAAGAAGGTTGCTATCGTCGGCGCAGGTATCGGCGGCGTAGAGGCAGCTCTGGTTCTTACCCAGCGCGGCCACAAGCCCGTTATCTTTGAGAAGACCGACCGTATCGGCGGCCTGTTCCTCACTGCTTCCGCAATGAGCTTCAAAGAGAACGACAAGGCTCTCATCACCTGGTATGAGAACGAAGTTAAGAAGGTCGGCCTCGACATTCGCTTCAACACCGAGATCAACGATCTGGGCATTCTCCGCGGCTATGACGAGATCATCGTTGCAACCGGCGCAGTTCCCAGAAAGATGCTGATCCCCGGCTTCGAGAAGTGCCTCACCTTCACTCAGCTCCTGCGTGAGAAGTACCCCGTAGGCGACAAAGTGGTCTTCTTCGGCGGCGGCCAGTCCGCTTGCGAAGCTGCATACGAGATGGTCCTCCAGGGCAAGCACCCGATCATCGTCGAGTACGCAAAGGACCTCGTTCCTGCACAGAACGTCTGCCTGTCCAACGCTTCCTTCCTGCGTGATGTTCTCGAGTATCACAAGGTTCCCACTTACCTTGAGCATACTATCCGCGAGATCAAGGACAAGACCGTCGTTATCGCTTCCAAGGACGGCAAGAACGTATTTGAGGTCGAGTACGACAACATCGTAAACGGCATCGGCTTCGTTCCCGCACCTGTCGGCGGCAAGGGCAAGAACATCCACCGCGTCGGCGACTGTGTCACCATCGGCAACCTGCGTACCGCTATCTGGCGCGCATGGGACGTCTGCATGAAGATATAGTTTCCAGACCCCAATAAAACCAAAGCATAACAAATCCGGTACGGAAAATTCCGTACCGGATTTTTTCTTTTTAGAGGCGAATTGAGGCTGCTGCCGATACGGTTTTTGCGTCAGCCCGACCGGTGG
>ENA-ORML01000041-ORML01000041.1-human-gut-metagenome-genome-assembly--contig:-NODE-41-length-159030-cov-11.832710_pt1 | contig 159030 bp, 123 predicted proteins | sample MGYA00242103_ERZ508995 | MGnify/ENA primary metagenome ERZ508995 (study PRJEB26280, sample SAMEA2338702) | human gut metagenome | biome: human gut; feature: human-associated habitat; material... | reverse complement strand
CGCTGGTGTTGGGACTGACCATCTTTTTTAAGGTGCAGAATGTAAACGTCACGGGCAATGAAAAATATACGGCGGAGACCATTTTTGCTGCCTCTGGAATCGAAAAAGGGGAGAATCTGTTGACATTTGGAAAGTCCCGGGCGGCCGGAAGAATTTTGGCGGAGCTTCCTTATGTCAGTCAGGTTCAGATTGGTATAAAACTTCCGAATACGGTTAATATTGACATTGTGGAGCTGGAGGTGTCCTATGCCGTCCGAGCTTCCGACGGCGCCTGGTGGCTGATGGACTACAGCGGAAAGCTGCTGGAGCCGGTGGACGAGGCCGAGGCGGCCAAGCATACCCAGGTCTTGGGCGTCCGGGCGTCCGGGCCGGTGGAGGGCGCGATCTTCACCCCGGGCGATGCCGACGATTCCCAGCAGGCCTCCTCCGGACAGACGGAGCAGACCGATGGGGTGACGGATTCTCCTGCGGACCGGGCCCAGGCGGCCCTGGAAATTCTCAAGGCCCTGGAAGAGACGGACCATATGGGAGATGTCACCACGGTGGACGTGTCCTCCCTGTATGATATTCAGCTTTGGTACGGCCAGCAGTACCAGATTCTGCTGGGCGGCCCCACGGAGCTGTCTTACAAGATCCGCTATATGACCCAGGCCGTCGCCTCCCTGCCGGATTACCAGAGCGGCGTTTTGGATCTGACCTTCCAGGAGGACCGCAAGGCCGTGTTCACGCCCTGGTGAATTGGAAGATCCTGGGAGAAATGAAAAACTTTGGCGAAAAAATGGGAATTTCTATTGACCAAATGGGAGTTTCACGATAGAATAAACGGGTATAAGTGTGCTCGGTTTCTGCCCCACACGGGGCGTGAATACAAAAGATTACATAGGAGGAGAGCAAAATATGTCTAGTTCTGCCATTGAGTCTTATCCGGATAAGGTTGTAAATATTAAGGTCATCGGCGTAGGCGGCGCGGGCAACAATGTTGTCAACCGCATGATTGAGTCCGGTGTGAGCGGCGTGGAATTCGTCGTCGTCAACACGGACAAGCAGGATCTCAACAAGTCCAAATGCCCCAATAAGCTCCAGATCGGCGAGAAGCTGACCGGCGGTATGGGCGCCGGCTCCAAGCCGGAGATCGGCAAGAAGTCCGCCGAAGAGAGCCGGGCCGGGATCTCCAAGATTTTGGAGGGAACCGATATGGTTTTCATCACCGCCGGTATGGGCGGCGGCACCGGCACCGGCGCGGCCCCCATTGTGGCGGACCTGGCCCACGAGGCCGGGATCCTCACCGTGGGCGTGGTCACCAAGCCCTTTAAGTTTGAGGGCGCCAACCGGATGCGCCAGGCCGAGGCGGGCATTGCCTCCCTGTCGGAGAAGGTGGACTCTCTGATCATCATCCCCAATGACCGCCTGAAATACGTGACGGAGCAGAAGATCACCTTTGCCAACGCCTTCGGCATTGCCGACGACGTGCTGAAGCAGGCGGTGACCTCCATCTCCGAGCTGGTGGGCTATTCCGAGCGGGTGGTCATCAACCTGGACTTCGCCGACGTGTCCGCCGTCATGAAGGACGCCGGTCGGGCCCATATGGGCGTGGGCATTGCCTCCGGCCGGGAAAAAGCCGAGCAGGCCGCCATGACGGCTGTGGCCAGCCCCCTGCTGGAGACCTCCATCAACGGCGCGACGGGCGTTCTGGTCAATGTCACCGGCTCTCCGGAGCTGACCCTGGACGATGTGGAGACGGCGGCCAGCATTGTGCAGGAGGCGGCCAACCCCGACGCCAACATCATCTTCGGCGCCACGTATTCCGATGAATTTGAAGATGAGATGCGGGTGACCGTCATCGCCACCGGCTTCGAGAGCAAGAAAGCGGAGACCAATACCCACTCCGGCCGGTCGGCGGCCAGGCCGGGTCCCTTCACCGCCGCCGGTGAGCGCGCCAAGCCCGCTCCCGTGGCCACGGAGGATGTGGACGACATCGACGAGATCTTCAAGATCTTCAACCGGTAAGCGTTTTGTATGCATCCGGGGCGCACCGCAGGCAGTCCTGCGGTGCGCCCTTCCCATGCCGCGTCGTCTGTTTTGCGCGATGGCACCGTACTGCGGGGAAGAATCCCAAAAAAATTTTCAAGTATTTGCAAAAAATTAACATTTCCCTCTTTACTTTTGCTCTGTCGTGCATTAAAATGGAACCGTGGTAGCCACAGATTCCCATTTAAAATACACAATTACGGAGGATATCATATGAATAGCAGAAATAGAAAGGCAAATCCCAACAGCCCCCTGTATCAGGCGATTCTGACCCTGAAGACCCCGGAGGAGTGCTATAACTTCTTCATGGACCTGTGCACCGTTCCGGAGCTCAACGCCATGGAGCAGCGCTTTGAGGTCGCCCAGCTGCTGAACCAGGGCATGATCTACAACAAGATTCTGGAGCTCACCGGCGCCAGCAGCGCCACCATCAGCCGGGTAAACCGCTCTTTGAACTACGGCACGGACGGCTACCGGCTGGTCATTGACCGCATGGGCAACGAGGAAGAGGCATGAGCGCCTACGGCCCCTTAGCCGCCTCCTATGACCGGCTGACGCGGGATGTTCCATATGGGGAAATTTTGGCATTTGCACAAATGCTTCTCACAGAACGGGGTTTGAGGCCCCGTTCTGTGTTGGATTTGGCCTGCGGCACGGGCGCCATGTCCCTGCTGCTGGCAAAAGCCGGGTATCAGGTGACCGGGGTGGATTTGTCCGAGGAGATGCTGACTGTGGCCTATGACAAGGCAGTGGCTCTGGAGGACAACCGCCCTTTCTTTGTGCGGCAGAGTATGCAGCGGCTGCGGCTGCCGGAGCCGGTGGATTGGGTTCTGTGCTGCCTGGACAGCATCAATTACCTGACGGACCCGGCGGCGTGCCGCGAGACCTTTCGCCGCGTCTATCGGGCCCTCAAGCCCGGCGGGGTGTTTCTGTTCGATGTCAACACGCCGGAGAAGCTCCGGGAGATGGACGGGCAGGTCTTTCTGGACGAAGACGACGATGTGTTTTGCGTCTGGCGGGGCAGCTATGAGGAAACGGAGCGGATTTGTACCTATGGGATGGATCTGTTCCAGCGTCAGGGGGGCCTCTGGCGCAGAAGCCAGGAGGAGCACAGGCAGTACGCCTATTCCCTGGATGAGCTGCGGGAATTCCTGCAGGAGGCGGGATTCGCCTCGATCCGGATGTTTGCAGACCGCCGCCCGGAGCCTCCCGTCCCGGGAGAGCAGCGGGTCTATTGGATGGCGATTCGGGAGGAAACGACGCATGCATGATTATATTGTACGGGCCGTCTCGGCAGACGGCTTTGTGAAGGCGGCGGCCATCCGCTCTACGGAGCTGGTCCGCCGGGGCGCGGAGATTCAGGGCACCACGGCCACGGCCACAGCGGCCTTAGGACGGGCGCTGACGGCGGCTTCCCTCATGGGCAATATGCAAAAGGTGGATGACGGTTCGGTGACGCTGCAGTTCAAGGGTGACGGTCCCTTGGGGACGATTCTCTGCGTTTCAGACGCCGTGGGAAACGTCCGGGGCTATGTGCAGAATCCGGCCGTCCCGCTTTTGGAGCAATACCCGGGAAAGCTGGATGTGGGCGCCGCCGTGGGTCGGAAGGGGATGCTCACCGTGATTCGGGATCTGCAGATGAAGGAGCCCTATGTGGGAAGCGTGCAGCTGGCCACCGGCGAAATTGCGGAGGACATCACGGCGTACTTTGCCCAGAGCGAGCAGACGCCCACCGCCTGCGCCTTGGGCGTCTTTTTGGAACGGGACCAGTCGGTCCAGGTGGCGGGCGGCTATCTGCTGCAGCTGCTGCCCGGCGCGCCGGAGGCGGTGATTGCGGCGCTGGAGACGGGGATTCAAAGCGCCGGGGCCGTCACGGACATGCTCCGGTGCGGAAAGAAGCCGGAGGAGATCCTGACGGCGGTGTGCCCCGGGATGCAGCTGGAATTTTTGGAGACGACGGAGGTTGCCTACCGCTGCTACTGCAGCCGGGAGCGGGTCGTGGGCGCCTTGATCAGCCTGGGCCGGAAGGAACTGGAGGAGATCGCCCAGGCGGGTCAGACGGTTCATATCGGCTGCCAGTTCTGCGACGCGGACTATCGGTTCCAGCCGGAGGAAATTCGGGAACTGCTCTCTAAAATTTAGAATTTCACCGGAAATTAAGGGAAATCCCTGGTTTTTTCCAGAAGAAAATATCTTGGAAAAATTAGAAAAAAGTGCTTGACAAAATGGCGGTCGCTGTGTATAATGATACCCGTCGCTGAGATGTGCTGAGCTCCGAAAGAAAGCGGGCGCCTCGAAGGACACCCCTTCGGGAGCATAGCTCAGCTGGGAGAGCACATGCCTTACAAGCATGGGGTCACAGGTTCGAGCCCTGTTGTTCCCACCACGATTTTGGCCCGGTGGTGCAGTCGGTTAGCACGCCAGCCTGTCACGCTGGAGGTCGACGGTTCGAGTCCGTTCCGGGTCGCCATTTTGTTCACGCTGAGCAGAGCGCTTGCTCTGCTCAACATGCCTCTGTAGCTCAGTCGGTAGAGCAGGGGACTGAAAATCCCCGTGTCGTTGGTTCGATTCCGACCGGAGGCACCATGAATGCGGGTGTAGCTCATCCGGTAGAGCGCCACCTTGCCAAGGTGGAGGTAGCGAGTTCGAGCCTCGTCACCCGCTCCAAACAAATAAGGAACGCCGCCGCGTTCCTTATTTTATATGGTACCGTGGCCAAGTGGTAAGGCAAGGGTCTGCAAAACCCTCATTCCCCAGTTCAAATCTGGGCGGTACCTCCAAGAAATCAGCCGGCAGGTTTTTCTAAAACCTGCCGGCTTTTGTGTTGTCTCCATACGCTGTGATATTTTGCCGCTTGGAGCGTCTGCCGGGAGGCTTCAGAGAAGAGACCGGGCTTTGCCCCGTCTTGACGGCGGCTTCTGCAGCTCGGAGCAGACTGCGCCCGAAAGAGGGAGGCAAAAAGAGGCCCGGTGGAGGAAATACCTTGAAATTCGGTCGTTTTTTGGCTTCCTGTGTAAAAGATTGGGAAAAATGCTTGCAGTTTGCAGGGCCATGGGATATAATAGCCCCAAAGTAGCCGCTTTGCCCGGCTTGTCTTCGCCGGTTCTCCCGGCCCCTTGGGCCGATGGAAACCGGCGGATCCGCAGCGCCGGGCCTGCGGAAAGCGGCTGCAAGCGATGGGGGGAAATGGCATGGGCCGGATTGACAAGGAAAATTATTATTTGGACATTGCCGAGACGGTATTGGAGCGCTCCACTTGCCGCCGGATTTGCTGCGGCGCCATCATTGTCCGCAATGATGAGATTGTGTCCACCGGCTATAACGGCGCGCCCCGGGGCCGTGCCAATTGCATCGACCTGGGCTATTGCGTCCGGGAGCGGAAAAACGTTCCCAGGGGGCAGCGCTATGAGCTGTGCCGCAGCGTGCATGCAGAGGCCAACGCCATCATTTCCGCCGCCCGCAGCGAATGCATCGGCGGCACCATCTATCTGGTCTGCCGGGACGCCGTCACCGGGGAGCTGCTGGAGCGGCAGGAGCCTTGCTCTGTGTGCCGCCGGATGATCATCAATGCCGGCCTGAGTAAAATGGTGGTCCGGGATTCCGATGGACGGTACCAGATTTTCAGCGTGCAGGATTGGGTCTTTCACGACGACACACTGTTGGACCCCGTGGCATGCAAGGAATAAGGAAAAGAGCCCGGCCTGCTTGGGGCAGGCCGGGAAGCGCAAACAGAAAAAGCGCCCCGCGAAAGCGGGGCGCTTTTTCTCAGCGTAAACAAACAAAAAGAGAGAGGTAGGAAGTAGTCCAAACTAGAAGGACAAACGAGAAATGCGACGTAAGGGATCCGGCTCACGGCTTCCGTATCACCTTACATGAATAAGATAATTGGGACTTTTGAACGGGGTATGAATAAAAAGAAAACAAAAGTTGAAAGAGCCGTGAACGTCAGAAAATGGGGCTTCGTGTTTAAAATATGGAGAAAATCAGCGTAAAAATGCCGGTATGAGCCCATGAATCTTGCCGGGGACCTCTATGCCCGGCTTTCGGAAAACGGGCTTTCCGGAGGGGCGTCGACTGCCGGGAGGCCGCGTTCGGACCGTGTAAAATACCGGCGCTCACCGCCGCTTCGGATGGCAGGTAGCTGGATAATAATGGAAAATTTGTTGTGGGGAAATATTTTGGTTTTCCTTTTTTCTTTTTGATTTTGAGGGTGTTTTTTAGAAAATTGTTAAATTTTAATATAGAAGCTCGTGGAACGTCCGGTACAATGTGAGATATTTTTGCAAAAATTCTCAAAAAGATCTTGAATTTTTAATAATGATGTGCTAGTATAGAGACACTGGCAAATAAGAATTTGGTTTCATATAGTAAAAATCCAGCATCTAGCCTCAAGGATGGATCATCAGTACCGGCCGGTGCTATGATAGATCAGCCCGGCAGCGGATATGGTGCGCAACATGTCCGCTGTCTTTTTCGCAAACCCGGGCAGTCGAAAAAAGGCTGTACGTTAATTGCAGCCGGGGCAAAAGAAATTAGCAAAAATATCAAATAAATTAGGAGGAAATTTTATGAAAAAACTAAAACGTTCTCTGGTAGCTGCGGCCTTGGCCGTCAGCATGGTGGTTCCGGTCTTTGCATTATCCAGCAGCACCACGCATAAGTATGATTCCGGGGACTATGCAGATGCGGATGGAGGGACGTATTCCTACAACTGTGATACGGCGGCCAGCACCAGCAGCGCAAGCGCGCGGATGACCTATGGCAAGAGTTCAAGGAGTATTTCTTGCACAATCACTGCGAATGTGCAAACTAGCAGTGGTAATGTTCAGAGAACCGACGGGGATGTTGGAAACAGCAGTGTGTACGCTTCGGTAGGCGCGGGAACGGGAAAGATTACCAGCGCGACGGGAAAATATATGATCGGCTCCTCAACAATTTCTGTAGGAACAGTCAGTTAAACGGCCGATAAGGAAAGAGTTTACCAGACTCTGCCGCTGCCCTGTTTCAGGGCAGCGGTGGAGCTTCCTAATTTTTTGTTAAGAGGGGGAGAACGCATGAAGCACCGGAGCGGTTGGAGGCATACCGGCGTGATTGGGCTTGTGCTGCTATTGCTGTTATCCATGCTGGGCTGTGAACAGAACCGGCAGGGCGGAGAAAAGGAAACGGAGGGAACGTCAGAATCTCCCAGTCAAACGTATTCAGCAGGCTTTGTGCCCCAGGAGCGAACGGGAATTCGGGAACAATACCTTGCGATATCGGGAAACTCATTTGAATGTACGGACACAGGCGTATACTTCATGTGTCAGGATATGCAGGGGAATAGTTTTCTCCTCTATGGGGACCATGGCTCGGATACGCTGGTGAAGCTCTGCGGCAGGCCGGACTGTGACCACAGGGGCCAGGACTGCAACGCTTATTTTTCAACAGGTGGATCGAGTGTTTGCTACTACGACGGGTATATATACGTAACAACTGCCAGTGGGGGGAGTGTCGAGCTATTCCGTTTAAATCTGGATGGATCGGACCGAGTAAAAGTGATGGATTCCAGCGGCGCAAATCCTGGACCTGGATATAGCGGAACTGTGGACACAATGGCTTGGAACGGCGTTTTTTCCTTTTCCCTGTCAAAGATTGACAAGGAAGGAAATGAGGAACTAAAATCATATTATTATCTGTTGGATGGCTCTATGGAGGAGCTTGGGGAAAGAATTCCCGGAATCGGCGGTGTTAGCGATGGGCAGCAGAGGATTATAGTGAGCGAGGCTCAATCTGGTGAACCGAGCCAGGGTGGCTTATATCTCTGGGATCCGTACACCAATGAAACGACATATTTGGTAGATATGCCGCAGACCGGTATCGGGTACTGGGGCGTGGAGACCTCGTATTACATGCAAAAAGGCGTGGTTTACCAGCTAAACTATGCAGACGGAAGCAGTCAAGCGGTCTTTGATACAGGTTTAAAAGGCGAGTGCCGGTTGAGCTGCACACCGGATTACATTGTAATCAGCGAGCATTTGCCAACGGAGAGCGAGTTGGCGGAGGAGCCGGAGCTGGAGGCCACGTCGAAGGTGCCGACCCTGTACATATACAGCTGGGACTTTGAGCTATTGGAGAAGGTGGAGATGCCGCATCCGGTGAAGATTCGAACGGACGATATGCTCTGCGGAGAGACAGAGGATCGCCTGATTCTGGCGGCGCAGATGTTTGGAGTTCCGGAGTATTACATCGAGAAGTCCGACATCGGCACAGGAAACGTGGAAATTCATCCGTACCAGCTGCCCGACCTGGACTTAGAGGAGGATTAGCTTTTAAAAGAAGTTCTCCGAAAAATCTCGATTATGTCTTGCATTTTTGGAATATACGTGTTAAGATGAAACTAAGCTCCACCACTGCCCCGTAACCGGTGCAGCGGTGGAGCTTGCTCCATTGAGATAAAGATGAAAAGGGGGAGAACGCATGAAGCACCGGAGCGGTTGGAGGCATGCCGGCGTGATTGGTCTTGTGCTGCTATTGCTGTTATCCCTGCTGGGCTGTGAACAGAACCGGCAGGACGGAGAAGAGGAAACGGAGGGAATGTCAGAAGCTCCAAGTCAAACGGATTCAGCAGGCTTTGTGCCCCAGGAACGCACAGGAATTCAGGAGCAGTATCTTGCGATATCGGACAATTCATTTGAATGTACAGACACAGGTGTATACTTTCTGTGTCGTGATATACAGGGAGACAGTTTTCTCCTCTATGGAGACCATGGCTCGGATACGCTGGTGAAACTCTGCGGCAGGCCGGACTGCGACCATACGAGCCAGGACTGCAACGCATACTTTTCCACAATGGGAACAAGTATTTGCTACTATGACGGCTACTTATACGTAACAACGATTAGTGGGAGGAGCGTTAAATTATTTCGTATCAACCCAGATGGCTCCGACCGCATAGAGGTTATGGATTCCAGCGGTGTGTCTCCTGGACCTGGATATACAGGGTCCAGCGATGCGATGGCTTGGAACGGCGTTTTCTCTTTTTCTCTATTTAAAATTGATGAAGAAGGGAACGAGGAAACAAAATCATATTATTATCTATTGGATGGCTCTATGGACGGAGCGGAGGAAATAGATTCCGGCATTGGGTGGATTAGTGATGGGCAGCAGTGCATTACAGCAGGCCAGGCGCAATCCGGCGTAGCGGGACAACGGGGATTGTATCTCTGGGACCCGCATACCAATCATTCGGTACATTTGGTAGACAGACCACCGAACAGTACGGGATACTGGGGCACAGAGACGGCATATTACATGCAAAAGGGTGTGGTTTACCAGCAGGACTATGCAGACGGAAGCAGTCAAGCGGTCTTTGATACAGGTTTAAAAGGGGAGTGCCGGTTGAGCTGCACGCCGGATTACATCATCGTCAGTGAACATATCCCCACAGAGAGTGAATTGGCGGAGCAGCCGGATTTGGAATTCACGTCGAAGGTGCCGACCCTGTACATATACAGCTGGGACTTTGAGCTACTGGAGAAGGTGGAGATGCCGCACCCGGTAAAAATCTGGACGGACAATATGCTCTGCGGAGAGACAGAGGACCGCCTGATTCTGGCGGCGCAGTTGTTTGGAGTTCCGGAGTACTACATCGAGAAATCCGACATCGGCACAGGAAACGTGGAAATTCATCCGTACCAGCTGCCCGACCTGGACTTAGAGGAGGATTAGCTTTTAAAAGAAGTTCTCCGAAAAATCTCGATTATGTCTTGCATTTTTGGAATATACGTGTTAAGATGAAACTAAGCTCCACCACTGCCCCGTAACCGGTGCAGCGGTGGAGCTTGCTCCATTGAGATAAAGATGAAAAGGGGGAGAACGCATGAAGCACCGGAGCGGTTGGAGGCATGCCGGCGTGATTGGTCTTGTGCTGCTATTGCTGTTATCCCTGCTGGGCTGTGAACAGAACCGGCAGGGCGGAGAAGAGGAAACGGAGGGAACGCCAGAATCTCCCAGTCAAACGGATTCAGCAGGCTTTGTACCCCAGGAGCGAACGGGAATTCGGGAACAATACCTTGCGATATCGGGAAACTCATTTGAATGTACGGACACAGGCGTATACTTCATGTGTCAGGATATGCAGGGGAATAGTTTTCTCCTCTATGGGGACCATGGCTCGGATACGCTGGTGAAGCTCTGCGGCAGGCCGGACTGCGACCATACGGGCCAGGACTGCAACGCATATTTTCCACAAAGCGGGTCGAGCGTTTGCTACTATGACGGCTACCTATACGTAACGACGATCGGAGGGGGCGCGAAGCTATACCGCATGAACCCGGATGGCTCCGACCGAGTAGAAGTGATGGATTCCAAGAGTGTAAACCCTGGATCTGGATATACCGGAACCAGCGACGTGATGGCTTGGAACGGTATTTTCTCCTTTTCCCTGTTTCGGGTTGATGAAGAAGGAAATGAGCAAACAAAATCGTATTACTACTTGTTAGACGGTTCTATGGATGAGGTACAGGAAATAGATTCCGGTATTGGATGGCTGAGCGATGGTCAACAATGCATCACGGCAGGCCAGGCGCAATCCGGTGTAGCGGGACAGAGAGGCCTGTATCTCTGGGACCCGCACACCAACAGTTCGACGTATTTGGTAGATGTACCGCTGACGGGTACCGGGTACTGGGGTGTGGAGACCTCGTATTACATGCAAAAAGGTGTGGTTTACCAGCAAGATTATGCAGACGGAAGCAGTCAAGCGGTTTTTGATACAGGTTTAAAAGGAGAGTGCCGGTTGAGCTGCACGCCGGACTATATCATTGTCAGTGAACATATCCCTACAGAGAGCGAGTTGGCGGAGGAGCCGGAGCTGGAGGCCACGTCGAAGGTGCCGACGCTTTACATATACAGCTGGGACTTTGAGCTACTGGAGCAGGTGGAAATGCCGCATTCAGTGAAGATCTGGACGGACCTTATGCTCTGCGGGGAGACGGAGGACCGCTTAATTCTGGCGGCGCAGTTTTTGGGAGTTCCGGAGTACTACATCGAAAAGTCCGACATCGGCACAGGAAACGTGGAAATTCATCCGTACCAGCTGCCCGACCTGGACTTAGAGGAGGATTAGCTTTTAAAAGAAGTTCTCCGAAAAATCTCGATTATGTCTTGCATTTTTGGAATATACGTGTTAAGATGAAACTAAGCTCCACCACTGCCCCGTAACCGGTGCAGCGGTGGAGCTTGCTCCATTGAGATAAAGATGAAAAGGGGGAGAACGCATGAAGCACCGGAGCGGTTGGAGGCATATCGGCGTAATTGGTCTTGTGCTACTATTGTTCCTATCCATGCTGGGCTGTGAACAAAACCGGCAGGACGGAGAAAAGGAAACGGAGGGAACGTCAGAATCTCCGAGTCAAACGTATTCAGCAGGCTTTGTGCCCCAAGAGCGCACGGGAATTCGGGAGCAATATCTTGCAATATTGGGAAACTCATTTGAATGTACGGACACAGGCGTGTACTTCATGTGCCAGGATATCAAGGGAAGTAGCTTTCTACTGTATGGAGACCACGGCTCAGATACGCTGGTGAAGCTCTGCGGCAGGCCGGACTGTGACCACACAGGCGGGGATTGCAACGCTTACTTTCCCTCAACGGGAACGAGTGTATGTTACTACGATGGATATCTATATGTAACGACTGTCAGTGGGGGAAGCGTCGAGCTTTTCCGCTTGAATTTGGACGGATCAGACCGAGTAAAAGTGATGGATTCCAGTGGCGCAAATCCTGGACCTGGGTATAGCGGAACTGTGGATGGAATGGTATGGAACGGCGTTTTTTTCTTTTCCCTGTCAAAGATTGACAAAGAAGGAAATGAGGAACTAAAATCATATTATTATCTGCTGGATGGCTCCATGGAGGAGCTTGGGGAAAGAATTCCCGGGATTGGTGGCTTTAGCGATGGAAAGCAAAGGTTGGTTTGCAGCGAGGCGCATTCCGGTATGTCGAGATGGATGGGTTTGTACCTTTGGGACCCGCACACAAATGAGACGAATTATTTGGTGGATGTCCCGTATCTCTGCACGGGATATTGGGGTGCGGAGACTTCATATTACATGCAAAAAGGTGTGGTTTATCAGCTGAACTATGCAGATGGAAGCAGTCAAGCGGTCTTTGATACGGGTTTAAAAGGCGAATGCCGGCTGAGCTGCACGCCGGACTATATCATTGTTAGTGAACATATCCCTACAGAGAGCGAGTTGGCGGAGGAGCCGGAGCTGGAGGCCACGTCGAAGGTGCCGACCCTGTACATATACAGCTGGGACTTTGAGCTATTGGAGAAGGTGGAGATGCCGCATCCGGTGAAGATTCGAACGGACGATATGCTCTGCGGAGAGACAGAGGATCGCCTGATTCTGGCGGCGCAGATGTTTGGAGTTCCGGAGTATTACATCGAGAAGTCCGACATCGGCACAGGAAACGTGGAAATTCATCCGTACCAGCTGCCCGACCTGGACTTAGAGGAGGATTAGCTTTTAAAAGAAGTTCTCCGAAAAATCTCGATTATGTCTTGCATTTTTTAAATATGTGTGCTATAATAAAACTGGGCTCCACCGCTGTACCCATTTCCGGGGCGGCAGTGGAGCTTGCACTTTCATAGAGTTTGAAGAAAAGGGGGCGGGCAAATAAAGTGTGATGGTTTCTGGAAGGAAATGGGTATGCTGAGCCTGGCGCTGTTATGACAAACAAAAAGCAGGTTGACTTTTATACGGTTTTCTCGGTATAATATCCGTATGAAAGTTGGTGAGTTTTTTTGAAGCAAAACGCGATTGAAAAATTGCTTGCGGAAAACAACGGCATTTTAAAAACGGCTGATGTTGTTGCCGCTGGCGTTTCCAAAGAAACTTTTTACAAATATGTGAAAGGCGCGGGGCTTGAAAAGGTAGCGCATGGGATTTACCTTTCGCCCGCTGCGTGGGCAGATGAAATGTACCTGCTGCAAGCCCAAATCCCAAAAGCCATATATTCCCACGAAACTGCGCTATACCTGCATGATCTCGCAGAAATGGAGCCGACGCCGCTTACGGTAACGGTATCCTCCCAATATAACAGTCCGGCGCTTGCAGAAAAAGGTGTAAGGATCGTTTATGTAAAAAAGGAATGGCACGCGCTGGGCGTTTGTTCCGTGCTCTCGCCGGGGGGACATTTGCTTAACGTCTATGATATAGAACGTACGATCTGCGATGTAATTCGAAAAAGGCGAGAAATGGATATTTCCGTCTTTAATTATGCATTGGTGGGATATATGAAGCGAAAAGATAAAAATCTAAACCGTCTTATGGAGTATGCGGAGACGATGCGGTTAGAGAAAAAAATCCGAGAAACAATGGGTGTGCTGTTTTAATGATTAGAACGTCAAGACAGTTAAAGGATTTGGTTCGCAATATGGCAAAGGGCGACAGCGGTAAATCGCAGCTGCTAATTCGCAATTATGCAATGGAACGCTTTTTAGAGCGCGTCGCCCGTTCAAAGTACAAAGACAATTTTATCTTAAAAGGCGGTATGCTTGTTTCTGCTATGGTAGGGCTGGATAACAGGGCAACAATGGATATTGACACGACAATTCGCAATCTGCTACTTGACGTGGGACATGCAAAACGGATAGTAGAGGAAATCGCTGCCGTAGAAATTGACGACAATATCCGCTTTTTCATTCGGGACGTTTCAAACATTATGGACGAAACGGAGTACGGCGGTGTGCGCCTTTCCCTGGATGCATTTTTAGATACGACAAAAATTCCGTTAAAGATCGACATATCAACGGGGGACGTGGTAACGCCTGCCGAAATTACATATCACTACAAGCTGATGTTTGAGCAGCGGTATATCTCTCTTTGGGCGTATACCCTGGAAACAGTGCTTGCAGAAAAAATCGAAACGGTATTCGTGCGGGCAATCTTTAATACACGACTGCGTGATTTTTACGATTTATATATTCTGCAAAATGTGGGTATGAAGATAGACACAAAAATACTTGCCACCGCACTCAAAGCGACCTGCCGCAAGCGAGGCAGTGAAAAGCTGCTGTCGGAGTATCGCCGTATTTTGGATGAGATCAAAGCCAACCCCACCATGCAGCGGTTTTGGAAGAGTTATCAAAAGAAAAACGGCTACGCGGCGGGAATTGCATGGGAAACAGTGATGCACGCAATCCGCGCTTTATGCGATAGCTGCATTTTATAAAACAAAGGAGCTATGGCTATATTATAAAGCCGAGCTCCGCCGCTGCACCCATTTCCGGGGCGGCAGTGGAGCTTACACTTTCATAGAGAAAGAAGAAAAGGGGGAGGGCAAATGAAGTGTGATGGTTTCTGGAAGGGAGTGGGTATGCTGAGCCTGGCGCTGGGGCTGACCCTGTCCTTACTGGGCTGTGAGCAGAGTCGGAGAAACGGGGAGACGGAGCCGGAGGGAACGGCAGAACCTCAGGTGCAGGCTGATTCGGCGTGCTTTGTGCCCCAGGAGCGCACGGGAATTCGGGAGCAATATCTTGCAACATTGCAAAACTCATTTGAATGTACGGATACGGGTGTATACTTCATGTGCCAGGATATAAAAGGAAACAGCTTTCTGCTGTACGGAGATCACGGTTCGGATACGTTGGTTAAGCTGTGTGGGAGACCGGATTGCTATCATACAGGAGGGGAGTGTAACGCTTATTTTGACGGTGGAACGAGTGTATGCTATTATGATGGATACTTATATGTAACGACTGCAGGTGTGGGAAGCGTAAAATTATTTCGGGTAAATTTAGATGGCTCAGACCGGATGGAAGTGATGAATTCCAGCGGATTAGACCCCGGTCCCGGGTATACAGGAACAGAGGATGCTATGGCTTGGGGCGGTGTTTTTTCTTTTTCCCTATTTAAGGTTAATAAAGACGGGAGTGAAGAACGTAAGTCATATTACTATTTGTTAGATGGCTCCATGGGTGGGATACGAGAGAGAATGCCTGGAATTGGAGGCAAAAGCGATGGGAAGCAATGTATAATTGGCGGTGAGGCGCATTCCGGCGTGCTGGGAAAGACGAGTTTTTATCTTTGGGAGCCGGACACCAATGAGACGAATTTTTTGGTGGATATCCCGAATCTCTGTACGGGGTACTGGGGTGCGAGGACTTCATATTACATGCAAGAGGACGGTGTGATATACCAGCAGAACTATGCAGACGGAAGCAGTCAAGCGGTCTTTGATACAGGTTTAAAAGGGGAGTGCCGGTTGAGCTGCACGCCGGACTATATTATTGTCAGTGAACATATTCCCACAGAGAGTGAATTGGCGGAGCAGCCGGATTTGGAATTCACATCGAAGGTGCCGACCCTGTACATATACAGCTGGGACTTTGAGCTATTGGAGAAGGTGGAGATGCCGCATCCGGTGAAGATTCGAACGGACGATATGCTCTGCGGAGAGACAGAGGATCGCCTGATTCTGGCGGCGCAGATGTTTGGAGTTCCGGAGTATTACATCGAGAAGTCCGACATCGGCACAGGAAACGTGGAAATTCATCCGTACCAGCTGCCCGACCTGGATTTGGAGGAAGAGGATTAAACTTTTATGTGGATTCTCACATAACAGGGAGGATTAGAATATATGATGTCCGGCGTCACGTCGCTGGACGCCGGGTCAGCATAGGTCCGGGGTCCGGCGGGGGGCGCGGTAGAGACGGACCTGGATAATAATGGAAGATTTATTGCGCAGAAATATTTTGTTTTCTCTTTCTCTCTTTCAACTTCGCGGGTATTTTGTTGGAAATTGTTGAATTTTAATATAGAATACCTCGAATTTATAGGTGAAATTTGCAATGTTTTTTCAAAAAATTTTAGAAAGTTCTTGAATTTTCGATAATCATGTGCTAGTATGGAGGTGCTGAGAAATCAGGATCTGCTATCATACGGCGTAACATGCAGCATTCCATGCCAATGAGGGCCGTGTCGCCCGGCGCGAAGATCCCTCAGCCCGGCAGGGGATATGGTGCGCAGCATATCCCCTGCCTTTTGGCAATTCCAATTTGAAGAATCCGTCACCCATGGATACCCCCATTTTTGCATGCTGCAGCAGCAACACGCATACATATGATTCCGGAAACTTTGCAGATCTGGAGGGTAAGACCCATTCCCGCAGCAGGATTTCGGCAGATACCGTCCAGAGAACCGCCGGGAATTGGGGAAAGAACTGTGTTTGCGCTTCTGCAGACGGGAGCGGGCTCCATGACCAGCGTGACGGGAGCATGGCGGGAAAACTTTTGTTCTATTGTGTAGATGTTAGCGCCCAAACAACCGCGCGGGACAGGTTATCACATTTCATTTGCCGGACTGGGGTCTGGAGACTGGAGGAGACATGGAACTGCGGATTGAGCATCTTATGAAACGGTACGGGGAGAAGGTGGCGCTTGCGGATTTTTCGTACACCTTTACGCCTGGAATTTACGGAATTTTAGGCGCAAATGGCGCGGGCAAGAGCACGCTGATGAATCTGATTACCGACAACGTCAGCCGGGATGGCGGCAGCATTCTGTTTGATGGGACCGAAATTTTAAAGCTGGGCAAGGCCTTCCGGGCAGCGGTGGGCTACATGCCCCAGCAGCAGGGCATGTATGACGATTTCTCCGCCCGGGCGTTTTTGCGGTATATGGCGGAGATTAAGCAAATTCCCGCCAAACAGGCTCGGGCCCAGATTGAGCAGCTGCTGGAGGTGGTCAATCTCCGGGAGGTGGCCCATAAAAAGGTGGGCGGCTTCTCAGGGGGGATGCGGCAGCGGGTGATTCTGGCGCAGGCCCTCCTGGGAGAGCCCAAGGTCCTCATTTTGGATGAGCCGACGGCCGGACTGGACCCCAAGGAGCGGCTTCGCCTGCGGAGGTACATCGCGGATCTGGCCCAGGATCGGATTGTGTTTCTCACCACACATATTGTTTCGGATATTGAATCCATCGCCCGGGACGTCCTGCTGATGCAGGAGGGGAGCATAGTCGCCCACGGGACGCCGGAGGATCTCATGGCCCGGGTGGGCGGGAGCAGCCTGGAGGATGTGTACATGGCGTATCTGGGGGAGGAATGACCATGGAAGCAAAGCGTATTTTGCTGGGAAAGCAATTTCTGTTTTTCCTGGTTTTGCTGCTGATACTCAACGGGTTCTTTTTCCTCTATCAGCAGACCGGCATGACCGGGGACATCCGCTTCTACGGCGACGCATACAGTCGGCGCATTGACGAGCTGTCCGGCTATACCTGGGAAGAGGTGGTGGAGCAGTGCCGGGCCGACCGGGATTATGCGACGGAGCAAATCTTCACGGACTCCAGCTGGAGCGCAGATCCGGAAAATATGCTGTTCCTCCGCCTGGCCCAGGATCTCCAGGAGCAGTATGCGTATCTGACTTCCTATGAGGACTATTTGGAGCGCATCGGCTCCGACGCCAAAAAGCTGCAGGCGGTGAGCTTTTTCTCCGATCCGGATAGTCTGGCCTATCAGAATACCGTGAAGACGGCGGAAGATTTTGAAGCCATGAAGGGCGTGCCCCTCACGGCGGGCCGGGATCGGGCCGTGACGGCGGTGTTTTCCGACAGCTGGGCGGATTACAGCATTTTGCTGCTCCTGGCCTTGGTGTGCGGTCTGTTCCTGGCGGAGCGCCGGAAGGGCCTGTGGCCCATGATGTACGCCGCGCCCGGCGGCCGCGGGAGATTGGCCTGGAAGCGGGCGGGCATTTTGCTCGCTGCGGCCTGGATCGGAACGCTGTGCATCGCAGGAGGGAAGATTCTTCTGTCCGGCTGGCTGTATCATGGCCTGGGAGAATGGGGCCGGACCTTGCAGTCGATCCCCATGTTCCAGAATGTCCCCACCCCCATGACCGTGGGCCAATTTTGGCTGCTGTACCTGGGGGTTAAGGCGATGGGCGCCTTCTGGATCGGTCTGGTTCTGTGGGCGGTGCTGTCTGCCATTTCCAATTTGAGCCTGGCGCTGTGTGTGCTGGGGCTGTTGGCCGGAGCGGAGTACGCCTGCACGGCCATTGCCTCCAGCTCGGCCTTCGCCTTCCTGCGGTACTGCAACCTGTTCAGCTATATCGACTACATCGACGTGTTTACCCGGTATTTGAATTTAGAGGTTTTGGGCGGCCTGATTTCGGGCAGCCGGCTGGTCCTGGTTTTGCTGCCGCCTCTGTGCGTGATTTTCCTGGCCTTGAACGTGGCTGTGGCCTGCCGGAAGCGGCCTGTGGGAAAAGAGGGCCGGATGCTCCGCTTTGCCGACGGCCTCCGCCGGAAGACGGACGGCTGGACCTCCCGCCACCGCTTGTTCGGCTTTGAGGGGAAAAAGCTGCTGATCCGGCGGAAGGGCATTGTGCTGCTGGCGGTGTTGGTTCTGGTGCTGCTGCAGGCCCAGGCGCCCCCCCGGCAGTATGACCCTCTGGATATGTACATACAATACTATGAGGAAAAATATGAGGGCCCGATTACGGAGGAAAAAATTCAGGCCATCCAGACCGAGGCGGAGGCGGCTCAGGAGCCGGATCGGGTGGCGGCGCTGCAGCAGATTGCCGGGAAGGCACAAGAGGCGGCCCCCGGGACCTGGATTGTCCCCTCCGGCCCCTATGATGCCATATGGAGCTACAATTTAGATAATTATCACCGTTCCACCGCCCTGAAGGCGCTGCTGTTTCTGGTGCTCCTTCTGGCGCCCCTGTTTTCACAAGAGCGCCAGGCGGATATGAAGCCCCAGCTCTTTGCGGCTCCCGCCGGTCGGGGAAAGCTGTGGAGGCGGAAATGGACCCTGGCGCTGCTGCTGTCCACCCTGGTTTGGGCCATGGTGTACGGTACGGAGCTGTACCTCACCACCCGGTCTTACAGCGATTTTCGCTGCCTGGCCGCGCCGCTGCAGAGCCTGGAGGCCTTTGCCGGTTGGTCCGCGCCGCTCACCATTGGGCAGGCAATGGTTTTATACTATGGGCTGAAGCTGATGACGCTGTATGCCGCTGCCGCCGTGTGTATGCTTTTGTCCGGGTGGTGCCGGAAAAATCAGAGCGCCCTTCTGGCCTGTACCGGCGTGCTGGTGGTTCCCGCCGCTTTGTCGGCCATTGGTTCCAACGCGGCTGCGTTCGTATCGCTGCTGTTGCCCTTGGCCTGTGTGGAGGTCTTTTCCAATCCGGTCCCCTTTGTGCTGACGGCGGCGGTGGGCGCTGCCGCGTGGTATGCCTCCTGGTACTTCCAGGCCCGGCGGCATTTGGCGTAACGCTCCACGGCGTATTTCTGGCCGGGCAGATCCTGAGACGGGATTTGCCCGGCTTTTTCCGCCTTCTGTTTGCCCGCACCGGGCCGGGGGGAATCGACCTGTCGGCACAGCGGCCGGTGGTAGGCGGCGCGCCGGTTTCCGGGGGTTCCCATTTTCTTTTTCTTGACTTTTTTCTCCACTGCGGGTAGACTGGTATTGTCCCTTTCCAGATGATCACAAAGGAGAGACCTTTATGCCGAATTTTGCGATTGTAACAGACTCCGCTGCGGAGCTCCTGGAAGAGCTGGCAGCCAAATGGGATGTGCGCATCATGCCCATGGAGTTTACCATGGGTGGAAAGTCCTATTTGCACTACGCCGACTACCGCCAAATGGACGCAAAGACCTTTTATGACCGCCTGCGCAAGGGCGAGATGGCGACCACCTCGGCCATCAATCCCCAGAGCTATCTGGAGTACCTGCGGCCGATTTTGGCATCGGGGCAGGATGTGCTGCTGCTGGTGTTTTCTTCCGGCCTGTCCAGCACGTATCAGAACAGCCTTCTGGCGGCAGAGGAGCTGCGGGTGGAGTTCCCGGACCGGAGGATCTGTGTGGTGGACACCCTGGCGCCCTCCGGCGGCCAGGCTTTGCTGGTGTACCATGCTGCCCGCCTGCGGGAGTCGGGGGCAGGCCTGGAGGAGACCCGGGATTGGGTGCAGGCCAATAAGCTCCACATGGCCCACTGGTTCACCGTGGACGACCTGATGTTTTTAAAACGTGGAGGGCGGATTTCTGCCGCCACGGCGGTGGTGGGGTCCATGCTCTCCATTAAGCCGGTGCTGCATGTGGACGACGAGGGCCGTCTGGTCCAGGTGTCCAAGACCCGGGGCCGCCGAGCCGCTCTGCGGGCGCTGGTGGAGAAAATGGAGCAGACGGCGCTTGACCCGGGCAGCCAGACGGTGTTCATCGGCCATGGAGACTGCCTGGACGATGCCGAGTGGGTGGCCGGAGAGGTGCGCCGCCGTTTCGGCACCCCGGAAATTACGATTGCCTATACCAGCCCCATCATTGGGGCGCACTCCGGCCCCGGTACCCTGGCCCTGTTTTTCCTGGCCACGGGCCGCTGAGACAGAGAAACGCAAGACAGGATGGAACATACGTGATGCTGCAAAAATATCTTTTGGTTTTCCTGGTTTCCATGGTTCCCATGATCGAGCTTCGGGGAGCGGTGCTGCTGGCTCCGGGCCTGGACCTGCCGATGCTCCCTTCTTACATCGTCTGCATTTTGGGCAATATGCTCCCGGTGCCCTTCATTTATCTGTTTGCCCGGAAGGTCCTCACCTGGGGCGCCGGGAAGCCGGTGATCGGACGCTTTTTCCAATGGTGCCTGGTCAAGGGACACCGGGGCGGAGAAAAGCTGCGGTCCAAGGCCGGTCGGGGGCTGTTTCTGGCCCTGATGCTGTTTGTGGCCATTCCGGTGCCGGGTACCGGCGCCTGGACCGGCACGCTGGCCGCCAGCCTTCTGGATATGGAGTTTAAGCCGACGGTGTTGGCGGTGCTCTCCGGCGTGGCCATTGCCGGGGTGATCATGACCCTGGTGGGCACCGGCGTCTTCGCCGTATTTTCTTCCCAGTGAACCGGACAGAAAAAGCCTGCCGGAAAACGGACGGTGCTTCCGTTTCCGGCAGGCTTTTGGCCTGCACTATGTGCTCGGGCGCGAGCTTAAGAGAGCAAATAGGCGGCTACAATTTCTCCGAAGTAGACGGTGTGGGGGTCCTGCCCGGCTGCGCCGGTAGTTTGCGGATAAAATTTTTCCTGGATTTCTCCGGGCATGGCTGAGAGGTCCTGCTTCCGGCGGTACAGCACTTTGCACTCCAGGGTGAGAGGCAGCTCCTCGATGGCCGGAACGGAGACGACCTGGGGCGCTTGCAGCGTCAGGTTCAGCGCCTTGATTTTATCCGTGTCCCGCCCGGAGCGGGAGCCGCAGAAGCTGAGGATGGATGGAACCGGCTTCTCCCAGGGAATGTTGACGGTAAATTCCGGATTTTGGTCCAGAAGCTCCTTGGTGTACCGGCTCTCCCGTACGAAGGCGGTAAAAATAGGCTTTCCCCACTCGATGCCCAGGGTCCCCCATCCGATGGTCATGGTGTTGACGGTCTCACCGGCTTTGACGGTGAGCAGGACCCCGGTTTTCAAAGCCTGTAAAATGTGTTGGGCATAGTCAAAGACTGCAATTTGTTGTTTCATAGCATGGACTCCCTTGTCTGTGGAATAATAACATGATATACCGGCGCGCGGGAATTTTCAAGGGCATATTGGCCGGGAGGAGGATCTGCCCGTCATCCCGGAGCCCCGCGCCGCACGAGGCTTGCCGTAGCCGCCCCATGGTCCGCCCCCGGCGGGATGGGCAAGACGGACAACGAAAAGGAGAGAAACGCAGAATGTGGATTTTATTCGCTTTTGGCTCGGCTTTTTTCGCGGGCGTCACCGCAATCTTGGCAAAATGCGGAATCCGGCAGACGGATTCTCATGTGGCCACGGCGGTTCGCACCGTGGTGGTATTGCTTTTTTCCTGGATTATGGTGTTTTTAGTCGGGTCCCAAGGGGACATCCCGGCAGTGGACGCCAAAACCTGGGCGTTTTTGGTGCTCTCCGGCCTGGCCACAGGCGCGTCCTGGCTGTGCTATTTCCGGGCGCTGCAGCTGGGGGACATCAACAAGGTGGTTCCCATTGATAAGTCCAGCACGGTGCTGACCATGGTGCTGGCCTTCCTGTTTCTACAGGAGGGCCTGACCTGGCTCAAGGCGGCGTCCATGGCGGCCATTGCCGCAGGCACCTACCTGATGATTCAAAAGAAGGCGACCGGGCAGGAAAAGACCGGAAGACGGGCGTGGCTGCTCTATGCGCTTCTTTCGGCGGTCTTCGCCAGCTTGACGGCCATCTTAGGCAAGGTGGGAATCGAGGGCGTGGAGTCTAACCTGGGCACGGCGATCCGCACCGGGGTGGTTTTGGTGATGGCGTGGGTTGTGGTTTTTGTGACGGGAAAGGGGCAGGAGGTCCGCCGGATTCCCCGGCGGGAGCTGGGCTTTCTCTGCCTGTCCGGTCTGGCCACCGGGGCCTCCTGGCTGTGCTATTACAAAGCCCTGCACGACGGACCGGCCAGTGTGGTGGTGCCCATCGACAAGCTGAGCATTCTGGTGACCATTGCCTTTTCCTATTTTGTGTTCCACGAGCGGCTGACCCGGCGGGGCGCCGCCGGTCTGTGCCTGATTGTGGCGGGGACGCTTGCCATGCTGCTCCCGGTGTAACGGCTCGCCGCCCGGCGTCAGCCCTCGTCTGAGAGGGTGTCGTCCACTGCCTGCCAGGCTTGGCTGAATTCCTGGTCCCGAAAGAGCTCGGTGAGGCCGGTCAGCTGCTTGAGGCGGAGAATTTCGTCCCGGTCCATGCCCAGGTGCTTGGAAATCCAGGCGTCCGACCGGCCCAGCTCGTGGAGCTCCCGGATGATGTTGCTCATAAGGCTGACGTTGTGGGACCCTCTGGCCCGGTTGTGGCGGATGGTGCTGGCCATCCGGCAGTCGATGGGCTTGTGAATGACGGAGACGGGGAGCTTGCCCCCCTCCCGCCGGTAGATGTCCGGATAATCCAGCATGACCCGGTAGCGGTGGAAGCCGTCTACGATGATGTATACGTCGCGGTCGGCGTCATAATAGCATACGATGGGCATGGTATAGCCGTCCTCCCGGATGCTGTCGTACAGCAGCTTCAGCTCCGGCGGGGCGACGGAGTTTGGATTGTATGTATTGGGCTCGATCTTCTCAATGGGGACCGGGATGATGCCGTATACGGGACTTACGAATGCCATGTTTTTTCACCAAGCTCTCCATATTTTTGCTTGAGACTTTGGACCATACGCTGCTGCTCCCGGGTCAGGCCGAATCCCATGGAGCGGCAGTTGTGGTCGTTTTTTAAAATGCAGAAGCACATGCGCTTCCAGCTGGGAATATCCCGGGTGGATTTGATGTCGTCTGTGTGGTCGGGAATTTTGCCCAAGAAGATGATGCGGGTGTTCCTCATGACGGTGTAGTTGGAGACGCCGTTGCGGCGGATCCGGTATCCGTGCGCCTCCAGCTCCCGGATGGTCTCCTCCTCCAGCCCGCCTCCCACCGTGTGCCAAAAGCGAATGGAGGTTTGAAATTTTTCGATGTAGCCCTTTCGCAGCCGGGCCGGCAGGGTGGCCAGCAGGAAATGCGTGTAGGACTCCCAGGTGTGCCCCGGGGGCAGGGTGATGTTCCGGTACCCCATGGCCCGTGTTTTTCCGTATATGGCGCCGAAATTTGCCCCCTGCACACGGCCGACCAGCTTGACCCAGATCTGGGGGTCAATGATCCGGTACAAATTCAGGCTGTCTTTTGCGCTGTCGTTGAACGGCGAGGCCACGCGCATTTGGGAGGGCTTCAGGCCGGCCATGTAATACAGGTCGTACAGCCGGTTGTAATCATAATGGAAAATGGCGTTTGCGTGCCAGACGTCCCCGGTGGTCCAGTCATATAGGGGCGAAGCGGTCCACACGTCCTTGAATTGCTTGCTGATCCAGCAGGTATCCCGGTAGCCGTGTTTTTTGTTGAGAAAGCCGCTGTAGCGCTGGAGGGACTCGTCGGCGCGGATTCCCAGCAGGCAGACGGTTTTTCCATACCCGTGGGATATGCGGTACCAGCGGCAGAACTGCCGGGCCAGGTCCTCCTGGTGCATTTTGTAGCGGTATGTGGTGATGGGATTGTTCTGCAGGTGAATGACGTAGGGGTGCTCCGGCATGGGACGCACCCAGGCATCCTGCGCGGTGTCGTCCCATGGGTACCAGAACATCTCGTAGCTGCTCAGGGCGGTCCGCGTCGCCATGGGCAGGCACACCCAGTAGGGCTCCACGTCCTTCTCCACCCGCGCAAACGTGCGCTCGATGTACTGGGTGGTGGCGCTGTACTGCGCCTCGAAGTCCTGGTGAAACAGGCCGATGCGCCGCTGGGGGTAGTATTTTTTTTGGAAGTCCAGGACGAGGTTGAGCAAGAGGCCGCTGTCCTTTCCTCCGGAAAATGAGACGAAAATATTTTCAAATTCCCGAAATAGGAAGTGAAGGCGGTCTTGCAGGGCGTTATATACGTTCTGATCCAGGTATGTCCGTTTCATAGATGCCACCAGAGCTCCCGTTACAAGAAATAGAACATGCCTGCCTATTATATGACAAATTCTGACAAATTTCAACGTTTTATCCCCCAATATAGCGGTAAAACCAGGGACCCAAACGGCCGCGCCGGAAAGGCGGAGGCTTGGGGGAAGGCCATCATGGAAAAGAAAAAACGCCGATGCGCCGGAAAAGACGTTGCTTCCGGATTGGCAGCGGCGGCCGGGGAGGGGATTTTCAACCCCGGAGGATCAAGGGTTTGCCGTAGGAAATGCGTTGACAGTGGGCCGGATGCTGGAGTACAATATAGTATCGTAACCGCAGCGCGTCCGGGTCGGCTCCCGGGCGCTTCGGGCGGAAGCGTGGATGCACCGCCGATTCCCGGCCGGTGAGAAAGGAAGGATTGTGTATGATTTATCGGGAATTTCAGGATTTGAAGCTGTCGGCCCTGGGTATGGGCTGTATGCGCCTGCCGGTGCAGGAAGGCGATGACAGCCGTGTAGATGAAGAAGCGACGGCGGCCATGGTGGACTACGCCATGGCGCATGGCGTCAACTATTACGATACCGCCTGGGGCTACCATGGCGGCCATTCGGAGACGGCTCTGGGAAAGGCCCTGGCCAAGCATCCCAGAGATGGGTTTTATCTGGCGGATAAGTTCCCCGGATACGACCTGTCCAATATGGGCAAGGTCCGGGAGATTTTTGAAGCGCAGCTGAAAAAATGCGGCGTTTCCTATTTTGACTTTTATCTGTTTCACAACGTCTGTGAGATGAACATCGACGCCTATCTGGACCCCCAATACGGCATTTTGGACTATTTGCTGGAGCAGAAAAAACAAGGCCGGATCCGCCACCTGGGCTTTTCCTGCCACGGCAATCTGCCGGTTTTGAAGCGGTTCCTGGAGGCCTACGGCAGTCACATGGAGTTTTGCCAGCTGCAGCTCAACTACATAGACTGGACGTTCCAGGAGGGGAAGACGAAGGTGGAGCTGCTGGAAGAGTACCACATTCCCGTCTGGGTGATGGAGCCCCTGCGGGGCGGCCGGTTGGCCCGGCTGACGGAGCAGGAGGCCGCGCCCCTGCAGGCCATGCGGCCGGAGGAGTCCGTTCCCGCCTGGGCCTTCCGCTTCCTCCAAAGCATCCCCAATGTGGGGGTCACCCTCTCCGGCATGTCCAATTTGGAGCAGCTGAAGGAAAATATCGCCACCTTTGCGGCGGAGAGGCCCCTGAGCGCTTCGGAGATGGAGGGGCTGCTGAAGACGGCGGAGCGTATGGTGAGCCAAACCGCCCTGCCCTGTACCGCCTGCCACTACTGCGTCAGCCATTGTCCCCAGGGCTTGGACATTCCGGCTCTGCTGGCGCTGTACAATGAGCATAGCTTCACCGGCGGAGGCTTCATCGCGCCCATGGCCCTCTCTGCGGTTCCCGGGGACAAGCAGCCCGGCGCCTGCATCGGCTGCCGCAGCTGTGAGGCGGTCTGCCCGCAGCAGCTGAAAATCTCCGAGGCCATGGCCGATTTCGCGGCAAAGCTGGGCGGATGAGCGTTCCATTTGCCGCTTCGGATCTCCGGAAGCTTCGCTTATCACCCTGATCGAGCGTGCGACTCCGGATATACTTGAGATGATAGGAGGACACTGTATGACGGCGGGCGGTTGCCTTTTGAAAAGAAGGAAGGGCATGAAACAATTTTTCCTCTTTGCCGGATCTTACTTGTTTCTGCTGGTTTTGTCCTATGGGTTTCCGGTGGCGGGAGACGACTGGTTTTTTACAACCCGTTATCAAAATGAGGGAATCTGGGATGCGATTCAGCGAGGCATTGCAATTTCCAGGGTCCACTTTTTTTCAACGAATGGCCGTTATTTGGGGAATGCCTTTTCGGCCATATTTGGATGTTCCGACCTGTGGCGAGAAGTATTCCGGTGCGGAATCGTGCTCGGCATTTTGCTTTTGCTGTGCCGCTTCTGCGGCATTCGCCGTGGGGTACCGTATGTGGCGATGCTTGCCCTTTTGGTTGCTTTGCCTGCGCGCATCTTCTCGGAGAGCTATGCCTGGGCAGCGGGATTTTTCAACTATGTGCCGCCGGCGCTGTTGATGCTGGCGTATTTTCTCGCCATAGATCCATTGGCGGACCGGGAATATCGAGATCATGGGTACCAATTCCCGCTTCTTTTGCTATTGGGACTTTGCACCCAGTTTTTTGCAGAGCATGTGACGGTGGCTGTGTGTCTGCTCTCCGTCCTGCTTTGGATTGGTTATCTGGCTTATGCCAGGCGGTGCTCTTGGAAACTGACGGGGTATACCCTAGGCGCTTTGGCGGGGGCGGTTCTCATGTTTTGCGCTCCGGGCTACCGTAACATCGGAGAGGAAGGCTACCGAACCATTTCTCAGTCGGCGTCGGATCTCATGGCGGTGGTCCAGGGGAATTTTCTAAAAATCACCGGCTGTCTCACAGAGGACAACTGGGGCGTAATCGGGTTGCTGTCCGCTGCCTGCATTGCGCTGCTGGGCCGGGGTGTCAAGCAATGCCGGGGACGTTCCCAGAAGCTCCGGATTCTCACGTTGCTTTTGGTGACGGTTCCGTTGGTGTTTTTCTATGCGAATCAGCACATACTGGATGCATTTCAATACAAGCCTGCTGTGAGCCGGATGACGTTCGCTTTGGATGTAATCTGCAATCTGGCCTACCTGTGGGGCCTTGTCCAGACCGTTTTTCTGTGTATCAACAGTCCGCAGGCCAAAAGACGGGCGCTCCTGCTCCTCTTGGCTGCTGTATTGGTGCTTGCTCCGCTCTTGGTGGTGACCCCCATTGGCCCCCGTTGCCTTTACGTGCCGGATGTTTTTTTAATCGGTCTATTTTTCATTTTGGCTGGAGAAGTGGTACGCGCCGGGCATATGGAAAAGAGCGCGCTGCGTTGGCCGGTTCTAGCCGTAGCTTGTTCGGTTTTGTTGTGCTATCTTTGGATGATGGTTTGGAACGGGCATGCAGAAACTGTGCGGGTCCGCTATACCGAGGAAAAGCTTTCGCAGATGGCCACGGAAATTACGCTGCCCAGCTACCCCTATTCCGCTTATATTCATGGTGGGGACAGTGGAACGATTCATCAGTACTATTTCCACGCTGTGCCGGGAGACGTCACCTTTTATTTTGTACCGTATGAGGTTTGGAGCTGGGAATGAAGACTTGACAAACAAGCGTTTTTTGTTATAATGTTCGAAAAGATGGAAACGTTTAGATGGGAAGAAGTACCCAGGCAACCCGCTTTCAGAGAGCCCCCGGTTGGTGCAAGGAGGCAAGCGGCCCTGGCGAAATACCTCCCGGAGCGGCCTGCCTGAAGGCGCAGTAGGGCAGGACGGGTCGGCCCGTTACAGCCCCGGTTTGTAAAAACCAAGAGGAGCCCGCCCCGGCGCGGGCTTGAATCAGAGGTGGTACCGCGTTTTTTACGCCCTCTGTCCCAACAGGGACAGAGGGCGTTCTTTCTCGGACGCTGAGCCTGTGCCGAAAAACCGGCTTTACAATCTTGGAAGAGAATATGTGTAACGTGCTGGAGAAAGGAGTTTGAGAGATGGAGCAAGTTGCAATTACCTATTTGGGTCATGCCTGCTTCTGCCTGGAATCGGGCGGATTTCGGACGGTCATCGACCCCTATGCCGACGGGATGGTGCCGGGTTTGCCGCCCCTTCGGGTGGAGGCGGAGGCGGTGTTTTGCAGTCATGCCCACGACGACCACAATTTCACCCGGGCGGTTGCCCTCCGGGGGCCCAAGGGACCGGGGCCTGAGGTGGAGCAGTGGCAGACGCCGCATGACCCGGAGGGCGGACGGAAGCGGGGGATGAATACGGTCCGGGTGTTTCACTTCGGCGCGCTCCGGGTGGCCCATCTGGGAGATTTGGGCCGTCCCCTCACGCCGGAGGAGGGGCAAAAGCTCCAGGGGGTGGACTGCCTTCTGGCGCCGGTGGGCGGATACTATACCATAGACGCCGGGCAGGCCCGGGCGCTGGTGGAGCAGGTTCGGCCCCGGGTGACGATTCCCATGCACTACCGGACCCAGGACGGCGGATTCCCGGAGCTGAGCCAGCTGGAAGCGTTCACCGGAGGCTTCCCCGCAGTCAGCCGGGGCGGCAGCACGCTGCTGCTGAACGAGCAGACGCCGCAGCAGGTCCGGGTACTGACGCCGCTTTGCGCGTCGGAGATTTCGATCCGTTCCGGAGCGCGCCCGGCCCTGGAGCAGCTGCTGCATCTGTATGCCGATGCCGGTTGGGCCCGGTACACGGCGCAGCCGACCCTGCTGGACCAGGCGTACGACCGGTCTTTGGCCGTGTGGACGGCCTGGGACGGCGACTGCCTGGTGGGCGCGCTGCGGGCGGTGGGAGACGGCTGCACCGTGGCCTATATCCAGGACCTTTTGGTGCTGCGGCAGTACCAACGCCGGGGAATCGGCGCCGGGCTTTTGCGGCAGGCCATGCAGCAGTTTGCGTCGGTGCACCGGCTGGTCCTGCTGACCGACGACCAGCCCGCCGTCCGGGCTTTCTATGAACACGCCGGCCTTCGGCAGGCCGGCCGGTACGGCTGCACGGCGTACGTGCGGTTTGCAAATTCGTAAGAACAGGGGGATCACAAAATGAAATTGTATGACGAACTGGTGGCCCGGGGCCTCATTGCCCAGGTGACCAATGAAGCGGAAATTCGGGAGATGATTGACCACGGCAAGGCCACGTTTTACATTGGCTTTGACCCCACGGCGGATTCTCTCCATGTGGGGCATTTTATGGCCCTGTGTCTGATGAAGCGGCTGCAAATGGCCGGAAACCGGCCCATTGCCCTAATCGGCGGCGGGACGGCCATGATCGGAGACCCCTCCGGCCGGACGGACATGCGTTCCATGATGACCCGGGAGGTCATTGCGCACAACAGCGCCTGCTTCAAAAAGCAAATGGAGCGCTTTATTGAATTCGGACCCGGCAAGGCGCAGATGGTGAACAATGCCGACTGGCTTCTGAATCTCAACTACGTGGAGTTCATCCGGGACATCGGCGCCTGCTTCTCGGTCAACAACATGCTCCGGGCGGAGTGCTTTAAGCAGCGGATGGAAAAGGGCCTGTCCTTCCTGGAGTTCAACTATATGCCCATGCAGTCCTATGACTTCTACTACCTCTTCCAGCACTACGGCTGCAATATGCAGTTCGGCGGCAACGACCAGTGGTCCAATATGCTGGGCGGCACGGAGCTCATCCGGCGGAAGCTGGGGAAGGATGCCCATGCCATGACCATCACCCTTCTGCTCAACTCGGAGGGGAAGAAGATGGGAAAGACGGCCAGAGGCGCCGTGTGGCTGGACCCCAATAAGACCAGCCCCTTTGAGTTCTACCAGTACTGGCGGAATGTGGAGGATGCGGACGTGCTCAAGTGCATCCGGATGCTCACCTTCCTGCCCCTGGAGCAAATCGATGAAATGGCGAACTGGGCAGACGCCCAGCTGAACACCGCCAAGGAGATCCTGGCCTTTGAGCTGACCAAACTGGTCCACGGCGAGGAGGAGGCCCAAAAGGCCCAGTCTGCCGCTAAGGCCCTCTTTGCAGGCGGCGGGGACGACAGCAGCATGCCGGAGACGGCGCTGCCGGAAGAGAAGCTGACGGAGGGGAAAATTGGAATCCTGAATCTGCTCACGGCCTGCGGCCTGACCGCCTCCAACGGAGAAGCCCGGCGTCTGGTGCAGCAGGGCGGCGTCTTTGTCAACGAGGAGAAGGTCCCGGGCATCGATTACGCCGTGACCCGGGAGCAGCTGGAGCAGGGCGTGAAAATCCGGAAGGGGAAGAAGGTCTTCCACAGAGTGGTCCTGGCCCCATGAGTCGGGAGGTGCAATTTGGAAAGGCCCGAATCGGGGAATTTGCGGCGGTCAACCGCCTGGCCAGACAGGTCCATGAGCTTCATGTGGCCTGGCAGCCGGAAATCTTCCGCAAGACGGAATTTCCCATCTCCCAGGCCGCCTTCCGGGCGCTGGTGGAGGAGGAACGGCTGTACGTTCTGCGGGAGGGGGAAGCGCTTCTGGCCTATGGCATCGTGTCCTTCCGGCAGATGGACGGGCCCGGGCTGGCGCCCAGAGCCGTAATGAACCTGGAGCAGCTGTGCGTCTCAGAAGAACGCCGCCGCCGGGGTCTGGGGCGGCAGCTGCTGGAATGCCTGCTGCGCTTGGGCCGGGAGAGGGGCTGCACCGACCTGCAGCTGACCTGCGACCCCCACAATATAGAAGCGGCGGCCTTTTATCAGAAGCTGGGGATGACCGTCAAGACGGTGCAGTACCGGCTGAAGCTGTAGCGGCGGCCTGTCCGCAGGCCCCGGGTTGAATGGGAGAGAGGCGGCTTGTCCTGCGGGACATTCGGAAAGGCCCCTTCACGTGCCGGTTCCCTCAGGACATGCGCCTGAGGGAACCGAGGGTTCGACTCTTTTACGGGGTTCTGCGACACAGAAGACACGAGATTTTATCTGAGGAAAATTCCCCAAAATCATGGGGACTGATCAGGTGGAGGAAATTTTATGAGTACAATATGCGGAGCGAACTGCGACCTTTGCAGCCTCCGGGAGACCTGCCGGGGCTGTGCGGAAACCTGCGGCCGTCCCTTCGGCGGGGCCTGCCTTGCCGCCGAGTCCATAAAGGCCGGCGGCAAGGAGCGGTTTGCGGAACAGAAGCGGCAGCTGATCTCCCAGTTTAACGCCCTCGGCATCGAGGGTATGCCCGAAATCACCGAGCTTTTTTGCCTTTGCGGTTCGTTTGTCAATCTTGCCTACCCCATGCCCAACGGCCGGCAGGTGCAGCTCCTGGACGACAAAAACATCTATCTCGGCACGCAGGTGGAAGGAGCGGGGGAGGATCGATGCTTTGGACTGGTCGGAGGAACAGATTTTCTCCTTGTCTGCACATACGGCGAGGGAGGAACCGATCCCCAGCTTGTGATGTATCGGAAAACCTGCTGAAACTGCGAGCAGCCCCGAAGATACAGACAGCAGAAGGAGCCCCGAAATAGAAAATATTTCGTTTGATGCCCGGTGGCGTAGCGTCAGCGGCGCTACCTCTGTTTTAGTTTGGATCGTTGGTGGTTGCAAAAGGGAATGGGTGTCAATGATCTCCGTTTGTTTCCTGGAAAAAGCTGGGTTTTGCCTGTACATGCATTTTGCTTTCAGGGAAACGAGAGAGATGCAGCTTGTGCAACGATACAATGTTTTATGACATACCTACAGATCAGAGGGTAGGCACATAGATAAAGAACCGCGCGTTAGTCTGTATACTTGGTCGCATTGGCGGGCAATATCTAGATCGTGCGTTACGATCACAACGGCTTTATTTTTATAATTTACAGTCTCTCTTAAATACATCATTACAATGAGAGAATTTTCTTGATCCAAAGCGCCTGTTGGTTCATCAGCCAGTATGATTTGCTGATCGCAAATCATACTGCGGATGATTGCAACACGTTGCCGCTCGCCGCCTGAAAGATTTCTTACCGTCGTATTTAATTTGTCGGTGACATGAAGCTTGTCGGCCAATTTTTGCGTGATTCTTCGGTATTCCGCAACGCTTTTTTTCCTTTTGCTGTATAAAGTGGGGACAAGAATGTTCTGCCATGCGCTATCTTCCTCGATCAAAGCAAAGTCCTGTACAATATACCCGAAATACCGATTGCGCAACTGACACCTTTGCCTGTCGTTTAAACGGCTTGTGTTTTGACCATCTACAAAAATCTCACCGGAATCAGGAGCCAAAACAATTCCCATTAAATTTAGAAGCGTTGTTTTGCCACTGCCAGAGGGACCCATAATGGCGACCATCTTGCCCAATGAAACAGTCAGAGAAACATTGGATACAGCCTGTACTGTGGTGTCATGGTCCAAGAAGCTTTTGCTGACTTGACGAATTGATAATATATCCATTAATAATCCCTCCTCAAATTCCCCAAGCCGTTTAATGTACCGATTCTTCTCCCTGCATAGTTGGCCGAAAAAATATACAGAATGAAAATTAGAGAAACGAGTAACGGCAGGAGATACCATAACGCCATCTGATTGACAGCCAGAACATACACGATGCCGGCAATGGGAAGGGCATGCAAAGCGAGGACAAAGCCGCCCACACGTCGTTGAATCATGCCGATGGGCGCACCGTATAGGTGGTGTACGGTGTAATCGGCAACACGCACCTCGATCATTCGAATTATGTTGCACAGCAATAACAAAAGCAGCAATACACCCGATAAAATATAAAACCATATGTATAGTCTGTGCGCACGTATGGATGCAACTGTTGTTGTTTTTGTAAACTCCTCGGTTGATATCCCTCTATAGAGCGCACCATATTCATTATAAAACATGCTTTGGAGTTGGTTAATTTCTGCATCGGATGGATTCAAAAGTACCATGCGACCAAATACCTCGCTGCTTAATCTCCACCACGGAAACATTGCATCGATTGTTTGAAAGTCCCGTGTACAGAGAATGAGGGCGTTTGATAGCATGGGGTTTTCGGCTTCTATATAATATAAAGGATGAAATAGATCAAAATCTGACCCGACTGTACCGATGACATCGATTTTCTGACCTGCAATCGTAAAACTCTTTCCAACATCCTCTTTGTGTGACTCTGGGGTAAAAAAGGCCATGGATGACTCGTAATCTAATCCTGCCAAATTGCCATACTGCCCAAAAAGAATAAGAATTGATCCGTATTTTGCATCTACAAATCCGTCATTCCCGATAAAAACATAGCTTCCTGCATTGCCATCGGCGGATAAATTGTGCTGTAAATACGAAATTACGTCTGGAGAATTTGATATTTGCCGGTTGCTGGATGCAGGCTCCATTTGCGTGGGCATAAACTGAAACATAACAACTTCCTTGTCAATATATGACCTGATGGAAGAATACTGCTTGCGAACAGAAGAAAAGCTAACAGATAAATAAAGAATTGCCATAGCTGTCATGGTTGCAACGATGATATAGAAAATAGCCCAGGTCCATTCTTTTTGAATGTCCCGCAAAACCTGTTTTAGTACCATTTTAGTATCTTCCCTCCTTCCCGCGATTTTTGTGAAGCCAGTCAGAAAAGCAAAATATCTGCAGGAAACCGGCGAATAAGATATTACAAAATCCGCTGATTACAGCGACATGGATATATGCCCCCTGATGAAGGAGGTTGAGCTGTGTTTTCCCTAGAGCATACCCCAGAGATGTGCCTAAGATGGCAACACAGCTGAGTTTGAACAGGAGCTTCCCGAAAAGCGACAAATAGGTCGCACCATACAGGTGATGTACAACTAAGTATCGATTGCTTTCTCGATACATCATAAATACAGAAAATACAGCACAAAAGATGAGGCCAAGAAACGCAAACAGCATAGAACGGGAGACAAAATCGTCAAGAAACATTTTAACAATTATTTCCCCAATGCCGAAATGACTATCACTATAAGTTTGAAACTCTACCGTTCTGCCGGTATTTTCTATTATATTGCATAACTCGGATAAAATATTGGAATCTGAAATATTTGTATACAGGAGACCTTCCATATCGGTAATATTTAATAGAGGGAAGTAGAAAAAAGAATTTCCCTGGAAGGCGGGCGCATATTCCCGATCTATTGTTCCTAGTATTTGATAATCATATACTCCTGGAAATAGCACATCATCCTCTACATAGCTATCGAGGTTCTTTGACGTATTTTGAATTATGGCAGTTTTCGGATCTTGCCCGGTAAATGAAACATGATATGTTGTCTCAAACCAACCGGCATAATCGATCGCAGCGATACCAGCGGCAGAAAAGCCTTTGTAAAAGAGCACGGCATGGTGTTTCGATGCCCATGCGGAAAGCGCTTCCTTCATGGAATCAAGTTTTTGATTTTTTTGAAGGTTGGATTCACTTTCGTAGGAAGACGCATAAACGATCAGTCCAGAAAAACCATCTGTGGCCGAATCAAAATGTGTATTGTATACCATGTAGAAAAAAAGTGTCGTGAGCATAAAAGTAATAAGCAAAGAAGTGAACGACAACAAAGTACCCTTTCTTCTTCCCATAGCACTTTCCCCCCATTCATAAACTCGTGAGCCCCAAGCGCGTTACATCAATTCCTCATGTAATGAAAATGTGAATTATTTTGTGACCGGCGAAACGCTGACCGGCCAGATTCCTGTTCCGGTGGGGACCCAATCGAAACCATACCGAAATTGGGTCTTACGGGAATTGGGGATAACGGAGTCCGTATATGTATAGCTTCTGCTCAAGATGCGACCGTCGGAAGGACCGGTACCCCATGCAGTGTATAGTCTGCCTGTATCTGCTGTAATGTTGCCAAGCAAATCGTAACGCCAGTAGCGGATATAGCCACGAGCGGCATGGCTCCCGTTTTCTACATATGACGGCTGGCATTGTACATAGCCATAATAGTAGAGGGACATATCGTCATGGCTGTTGGTAGCGTAGTTTGGGGACGAAGAGGCCGCTAATGCGGTTGCGGCGCCAGTCAGCAGAAGGACAACGAGCAGACAGGACATGAATGCGGCAAACTTTTTGTTCATAAATCCTCCTTTCTTTGGGGCTCACGAGTGCTTGGGAACGGGTCAGAAGAATTTGCGGCTGCTTTTTGGATGAGCCGGGAGCATGCTGCAACCGGAAAACAATGCGGCATACCAAAAGACCATGACGGCAATGATCCAAGCAAAATCACGAATCGGGAAAAAGGAAATTGTGGTAAAGCCCTTGATACAGATATACGCACATAGATACGACAGAGGAATCCCTCCGACGTTGCGCAGGACCACAAAGACGCCGCTCCGTTTGCGAAAAACCATCAGCAGGATGCCGAAGATCAGTACAAGGGCTGCAGAAATAATAGCCAGATAGCTTAAAGAAAGAGAGGCTAGGGAACGCTTGCCGGCAAAATCGGTTTTTATATTGCTCCAAATAATCGTATTGTCGTCATGTGGGTCTGCCGAACAATAAAAGACCATGTTTGCATCTGCCGGGATGCGATAGCATGGAGCGTCTTTGCCGAGAAATCGATCTAAAATAGAACTCCATGCCATAATATCAACATAAACATTTCCGTCAATATCGACATACCGCGTGGCTTTGTAAGAAGTGATGCCGTCGTGAAATATGATGATTGCATCCCGATCTGAATATTCTACAACTTGAAATAAGTCTTCTGTATTTGGGAGGTATTGCGGCGAAGAGAGAAAGGAAAAAACGGACAGTAAAATGACCGCCAGGATTGCAGTCGCCAATACAGCGGTTAAGCATTTTTTCTTTTTCAAATCTCGACGGATGCGGGCAAGCGGCTTCAGGTCGTATTGCGGAACCGGAACTTGTTTTTTCATGGCCTGCAATTCAGTGGAACAAGAGCGGCAATGCGCCAAATGTTTTTCGACCACCTGTGCCGTAGCATGGCTTGCCATTTCTTCGGCATAAAGCGGTAACAGATCTTTTATGATTTCACATGGAAGGTCCATTCATCATCCTCCATTCGTTTCTGGATTTTTGCTTTTGCTCTGTGGTAAGTAACACATGCCCAGTTATCGCTTTTTTGGAATATCCGGCCGATTTGCTGAAAGCTCAGGTCGCAAAAGGTCCGCAGGTAGAAAACTTCTTTATACGGCTCGTTCAAAGCGTGCACAATTGCGTAGATCTGCGCTGCTGTTTCAGATTGCGTAAACGCCTGCTCCATATCAAACGGGTCGGCAACGGCAATCTCATCAATGGGAACATCGCGATTTGATTTCTTTTCCAGGTAATGCAGATAACTATTTTTGGCAATCTGACATAGCCAAACCCGAATGTCACATTTTCCCTCAAATTGGTCCATTGCAGCCATAGCCTTCATGAAAGTTTCGCTGGTGATATCTTCAGCAATGACCTCGTTTTTTGATAGTTTTAAAGCAAATAGATACACGTCGCCAAAGTACAGCTTGTATACTTCCTCCAGATTTGCGTCACCCATGACTCATCTCCTTCCTCTACTATATAAGACCGGTGAGGCTTTCAAATCTTACAGAGGGAAAAATTTTTCTTTTTCCATGCGCAAAAGCGTCGCTCTCCCCCATGCGCCGGTTGATCCGTCGGATGGGCATAGCTGCGTCCGGATTTGTTAGAATGCAACGGAATCACACCCTGCTTGCCGCAGTGCTTTGCCGGATACCGGTAAGCTGCAGCAATTTTCTTTTTTATTATACCACTTGCTTGCGGTATTGTCATGTTTTGGAAAGGACCCGTCATGGTGTCGGCCGGTTTTTCCGTTTTTTCCATGCCGTATCTCGCGGCCGACCATACAAGCAGGGTTTCCCCCATCCAGATCCCCGCACTGCGGCAAGGGGGGTGGATGGAAGCTTCGCGTATTTCCATCAGCGGGCCCCTATGAGACTGCCGAAGAAAACAGCGCAAACGGAAAACACCCTGGGGTGCTTCCCACTTGCGCTGATTCCAAGATCGAATATTAGATAACGGCTGCTTTTACGGTTGTGTGGACATCAGATGACGTGCGTTTCTCTGCTCCGGATCTTTTTGGCTTGAGCCCCCTGCTGTCCGGGCTTTATCTGGGCCGGGTCCGTGACTTTGCAGCCGAAGGGCTGTGGGGTTTACCCACGGAGGAAGCCGTTACCCGTGTTCCGGCTCCGGGCCTGGGCCGGAGCTGCTTCCGGGGGTCCCGGAGGGAGCGCCCACCAAGCGCCGCAGCAGCTCCAGATGCTCCGGCGTCGGGTCCGTAAGAGGCAGGCGGCAATGGCCCACGTCCAGTCCGGCCAGGCGCAGGGCGGCCTTGACGGGGATGGGGTTGACCTCGCAGAACAAAGCGTCGATGATGGGCATCAGGGCGGCTTGGAGATTGGCGGCTTCCCGGTACCGTCCGGCCAGGCACAGCCCGGTGAGCCGGACCACGGTTTCGGGGTAGAGATTGGACAGCACGGAGATGACCCCCAGACCGCCCAGGGCCATGACGGGGACCGTCTGATCGTCGTTGCCGGACCAGATGAAAAACTCCGGACCGCAGGCCTGCCGGATGCGGGCGATTTTTCCCACGTCTCCTCCGGCCTCTTTCACGCCGCAAAAGTTGGGATGGGCGGCCAGGGCCCGGTATACGGAGACGGGAATGTCCACCCCGGTGCGGGACGGGACGTTATAGGCGATGCAGGGGATATGGACCTGATCGGCAATGGCGGTGTAGTGGGCGATGAGCCCGGCTTCTGTGGCCTTGTTGTAATAGGGGCTTACCAGCAGCAGGCCGTCGGCGCCCAGCTTTTCCGCCTCCTTGCTGAGCGTGACGGCGTGAGCCGTGTGGTTGGAGCCGGTGCCTGCGATGACCTTGCACCGGCCCCGGACATAGTCCACCGTGTGGCCGATGAGGTCCAGCCGCTCCGTGTCGCTCATGGTGGCGGACTCTCCGGTGGTTCCGCAGACCACCAGGGCGGCAATTCCGGCTTTCATCTGCCGGTCCAGCAGCTGATCGTATGCTTCCGTATGGACGAAATCCAGCCGGAAGGGCGTGACCAGGGCGGTACATGCGCCTTGGAACAGTGGCTTCATTCAGAATCCCTCCTTCAGCTTATTGTATGCCGGCCGGGGCCGGTTTTGTCAGTTGCAAAGGAGCCGGGTTTGTACTATAATACCCGAAGACTTGCAAATATCCCCGGAGCTGAGGGAGGCTTTTTTATGAAGACCCACGATTTTTGGTATGATTTGCCGGAGGAGCTGATTGCGCAGACGCCCCTGGAGCGCCGGGACGGCTCCCGGCTTCTGGTTCTGGACCGGGAAAGCGGCGCCATGGAGCACCGGCATTTTTATGATATTGCAGATTATCTGAACCCCGGAGACTGCCTGGTGATGAACGACTCCCGGGTGCTGCCGGCCCGTCTGCTGGGGCGGCGGCCCACAGGCGGCGCGGTGGAGGTGCTGCTGCTGCGGGACCTGGGCGGCGGCGCCTGGGAGTGCCTGGTGAAGCCGGGCCGGAAGATGCAGGCGGGCCAGGATGTGGAATTTGGAGACGGCGCGCTCACCGCCACGGTGGCTCAGGTGCGGCCGGACGGCAACCGGGTGGTGCAGTTTCACTACCAGGGGATTTTTCTGGAGATTCTGGAGCGCCTGGGCAAGATGCCCCTGCCGCCTTATATCAAGGAGGAGCTTCGGGATCAGGAGCGGTATCAGACGGTCTACTCCCGGGAGGCGGGCTCCGCCGCCGCGCCCACTGCCGGTCTGCATTTTACCCGGGAGCTTCTGGAGAAGATTCGGGAGAAGGGGGTGTCCGAGGCGTTTGTGACCCTCCATGTGGGCCTGGGCACCTTCCGGCCGGTGAAGGCCGAGGAGATTGCCGACCATCACATGCACAGCGAGCTGTGTATGATGACCGAACAGACGGCGGAGCTGCTCAATGAGACCCGGCGGCGGGGCGGCAGAATCATCTGCGTCGGCACCACCTCCTGCCGGACCCTGGAATCTCTGGCGGCGGAGGACGGCAGCTTTTCCGCCCGGAGCCGGTGGACCGACATTTTTATCTATCCGGGGTACCGCTTCCGGGCCATGGACGGCCTGATCACCAACTTTCACCTGCCGGAGAGCACCCTGGTGATGCTGGTCTCCGCATTTGCCGGTCGGGAGCACATCCTGCAGGCCTATGCCGAAGCGGTGCGGCAGCGCTACCGGTTTTTCAGCTTTGGAGATGCCATGCTGATCCGGTGAGGGCCTCGGTCAGGGGAAAAACCAAAAAGCAAAGTATGTATGTGCGGTACCGCGCCGGCTGGGAGAAGCCGGAATGATTTTTTGGCAGGCCGCGCCTCCGGGGAGGGAGGCGGCTGCAGCAATCTGGGAGGAATCGTATGTTTGAATTGCTGAAAACAGAGGGCAAGGCCCGGCGGGGCGTGTTTACCTGCGCCCACGGCACGGTCCAGACGCCGGTTTTTATGAATGTGGGCACCCAGGGCGCCATTAAAGGAGCCCTCAGCGCCAAGGATTTGCAGGACATCGGCTGCCAGGTGGAGCTCTCCAACACCTATCACCTGCACCTGCGCCCCGGGGACCGGGTGGTGCGGCAGCTGGGGGGCTTGCACAAATTCATGACCTGGAACGGGCCGATTCTGACGGACTCCGGGGGATTTCAGGTGTTCTCCCTGGCCTCTCTCCGGAAGATCAAAGAGGAGGGCGTTTATTTTTCGTCCCACATCGACGGCCGCCGGATTTTTATGGGGCCGGAGGAGAGCATGCAGATTCAGTCCAACCTGGGCTCGGATGTGTGCATGGCCTTTGACGAGTGCATTGAGAATCCGGCCCCCCGGGACTATGTCCAGGCCAGCGTGGACCGGACTTACCGCTGGCTCCAGCGCTGCAAGGCGGAGAACAGCCGCCTGAACGCCCTGCCGGACACCGTCAATCCCCACCAAATGCTCTGGGGCATCAACCAGGGCGGAACCTACCGGGACATTCGGGTGGCGCATATGCAACGCATTGCGGAGCTGGATTTGCCGGGCTATGCCATCGGCGGCCTGGCGGTGGGGGAGAGCACGCAGGAGATGTACGACATCATCGAGGCGGTGGAGCCCCATATGCCCCGGGAGAAAACCCGGTATTTAATGGGGGTGGGCACGCCCGGCAACATCATCGAGGCCGTAGCCCGGGGGATTGATTTCTTCGACTGCGTCATGCCCGCCCGAAATGCCCGCCACGCCCGGCTCTTCACCTGGGAGGGCGCCGTCAATCTGAAAAACGCCAAGTATGAGACGGATGCCGGACCCTTGGACCCCCAATGCGATTGCCCGGTGTGCCGCCGCTACTCCCGGGCCTATTTGCGCCATCTGTTCCAGGCCGGCGAGATGCTGGCCATGCGGCTGTGCGTGATGCACAATCTATACTTCTATAACCGTCTCATGCAGCGAATTCGGGATGCCTTGGATGCGGGATGCTTTGCCCAATTCCGGGAGGAATATTCTGACCGGTTAAGTCGGCGAATTTGAAAATACCGCTTGCAAATCCCGCTTGGGATGGTATAATGATGGGGAATAAAATACGGAGGAATTGCAATGCACTTATTTTTGGAAACCACGTCGGCAGGCGGCGGGATGGGAAGTATGATTATCATGATGGTGGCCGTTGTGGCCGTCATGTACTTTCTCATGATTCGCCCGGAGAACAAGAAGAAAAAGGAAGCCGAGCAGATGCGCAGCGCCGTCAAGGTGGGCGATAAGATCATCACCATCGGCGGTGTGGTAGGCGTGGTATGCGCCGTAAAGGACGACAAGATTGTCATTGAGACCAGCGCGGACCGGGTTCGGGTGGAGTTTGCCAAATGGGCGATTTCTTCCAACGAGACCGCGAACGAGGCGGCGAAGGCTGCAGCCGAGAAGGCCGCTGCGGCCAGAAAGCGCGCCAAGGAGGAGAAGAAAGCCTCCAAGGGCTGATCCATTGCCCCGGAGGGAGCCTGCCGGTGTTTCTGCTTGCGGAAACACCGGCATTTGTATGAGATTTTACAGCTGTTTTACGAAACGGCTGCAGAATTTATCTTAGAATGTAGTATAATAGGGTTAGCCGGTAGAGACGGAGAAAGGCGGCGTTGCTTCATGCCATCAAATTACGCACACCATCACTTCGGACAGCGGGTCTGGCGGGGGATGCCCCCCTGGATGCGCCGGTATGTCCAGGCGGACCGGACGTTGTATGAAATCGGACAGCACGGACCGGATATCTTGTTTTATTATGGAGCGCTCCGGTCCAATCCGGTCAGCGCCGTAGGCTACGAAACCCATGAGAAGCAGGGAAGGGAGTTCTTCTCCCACGGGGCGCGGGCATGGCAGGAAGCAGGCCGACCGCCTGCCATGCTGTCGTACCTGCTGGGCGTGGTGTGTCACTTCACCCTGGACGCGGCATGCCACGGCTATGTGGAGAAAAAGATGCAGGTCAGCGGCCGGAGCCACACGGAGATTGAGACGGAGTTCGACCGCTATCTCCTGGAGGCCGATGGATGGGATCCCCTTCGCCACCGGCTGACCAGGCACATTCGGCCCAGCAATGCCCGGGTTTCCATGATTGCGCCGGTCTATCCGCCGGTCAAGCCGGAGGAGGTCCTGCACGCGCTGTGGGCGATGAAATGCTACGACGGCTTGCTGACGGGGCCCAGCCGGTGTAAAAGGGGCCTGATTGACCTGGGGCTGAAGCTGACCGAAAACGGCGAGATGCACAGTCTGATGATTCCCCGGGAGCCGAGTCCCGCCTGCGCCGACAGCAACCTCAGATTAAAAAAGCTTCTTGACCGGGCTGTCCCGGAGGCCCGAAGGGCCATAGAGAGCTTTTTGGCATTTTGCAGGGAGGGCACGCCCCTTCCCCCTTCCTTTGACCGGACCTTCGGCGCCGGAGCGGGTTGGCAGAGCATACCCGTGCTGCCCTATGAACAGGAGGTTGGCTATGAAGTTTAAACTCACTGCCTTGGAGAAGAAATGGGTCTTGTATGATGTGGCGAACTCCGCCTTCACCCTGCTGATTTCCACCATCATGCCCATTTATTTTAATTACCTGGCCGACGGGGCGGGGCTGTCCTCCGTGGATTATCTGGCCTATTGGGGTTACGCCACCTCCCTGGTGACGGTTCTGGTGGCGATTTTAGGGCCGACCCTGGGGACGATGTCGGATTTGCAGGGGCGGAAGAAAAAATTCTTCCTGGGCTCGGTGCTCATCGGCTCGGTGGGCTGCGTGGTGTTGGGCTTTATGCAATCCTGGATTTGGTTTTTGGTGCTGTTTGTGCTTTCCAAAACCGCCTACTCCAGCAGCCTGGTCTTTTATGACGCCATGCTGCCGGATATCACGCAGAGAGAGCGGATGGACGAGGTTTCCTCCTACGGCTACGCCTGGGGGTATATCGGCAGCTGCATTCCCTTTGTCGCCTGCCTGCTTCTGGTTTTATCCTATGAGTCCATGGGGATCTCCATGGAGACGGCGATGGCCCTGGCGTTTTTCCTGGTGGCGGCCTGGTGGCTGGGCGGCGCCGTTCCGCTGCGCCTACCGGCAGAAGCACTATGTGCAGGCCCGCCATGCGCCGGTGGCGGAGAGCTTCCGCCGTCTGGGGAACGTGTTTTCCGAGCTGCGCCGGAAACCGGAAATTCTCTTTTTCCTCCTGGCCTTCTTTTTCTATATCGACGGCGTTTACACGGTCATCGACATGGCCACGGCCTACGGGACGGCTCTGGGGCTGGATACCACCGGTTTGCTGCTGGCGTTGCTGCTGACGCAGGTTGTGGCGTTTCCCTGCTCCATTTTCTTTGGCCGTCTGTCCCGCCGGATGGACGCCAGGGTGATTTTGTCCATCTGCATTGGGGCGTATTTCGGCATTGCGGTGTTTGCCTTCTGGCTGGAGAGCTTGACGGATTTCTGGATCTTAGCGGTGTGCGTGGGAATGTTTCAGGGGACCATTCAGGCGATTTCCCGGTCCTATTACTCAAAGATCATTCCGGCGGAGCGGGCAGGGGAGTACTTCGGCATTTACGATATTTGCGGAAAGGGCGCCGCCTTTACCGGGACGATCCTGGTCTCTGTGGTCAGCCAGGTGACCCACAGCACCAACGCGGGGGTGGGCTCGCTAACCGTGATGTTCCTAATCGGATTTCTTTTGTTCCAGGTTGCCGCAGGGAAGCGGACCCAACGAAATGCATAACGGGGCCGGGGAAGATGCCGGCCGGGCCAAGGGGCGCGCTGCACAGGGTTGCGGCGCGCCTTTGTTTTGCGCGGTCCCGTTTTCAACCCTTCCGCCTGGGAAAGATGGGAAGCGGCGGCCCATTGTGCGCTTTTTCTCTGTCGTCATGTGGTATGCTTGGGGCTGCAGGAAGGGGGAGAAAAAAGGCCGGATATCTATACAGGACATGAAAATCACATATAAGGTTGCAGATGAAAAATAGAATTTGGTTTCTCGCATACAAAGAAGTTTTACATAAAAAAGACAGGACGCGGAAAAGGCAAGGCAGCCTGAGGTTTTCAAAAAATGTTACGAAACATAGGAAAATGACGAGGACCGGCGGAATCTCCACCGATTTTTTTTGCTGGGGGCTTTATTTGTAAAAAAATTCGAATTCCTGATTTAAAACGGGGGAATGACAGCGCTTTATTCGGCTGAATATTTGCTGCTTTTACAAAATGCAGAAACTTGCCGTATAAAAAGTCAAAACCCTGGAAAATTTTACCTTGTAAAATCCTAGTAAGTGTGATACAATCCTGATAACGCATTGCAGCACCTGGATACTTGTCCTATTGCTTAATAGAGCAAATCGTTTTTCCAGAAAATTCCAGTTGGTGGAAGAAGTGGTCGGATATCTCTCGCGGGAAACCGCGTGGATATGAAATGCCGGCGCAAGCCGGTAAATACACGAAAAGGAGAACGAGTATGAAGAAAATGCATCTGCCTTCCCGTCTGCTTTCGCTTCTGTTGGTGGTTGCGTTGCTGTCCAGCTTTGCCGTACCCATCGGCGCTACCGGCAGCGACACAAGCGTCAACTTCAAGCAGGTAGACAACGGCGCAGTCTCCGAAAGCCTGCTGCAGGAAATTTCGGAGCAGGAGTCCAATGAACCGGATTATGCGGATACCGACGTGGTCCGCGTATCCATCGTTCTGGAGCAGGAGTCCACTCTGGAAGCGGGCTTCTCCACCATGGACATTGCAGAAAACGCTTCGGCAATGTCTTATCGGGAAAACCTCCAGAATGAGCAGGCCAAATTGACCGATTCCATTGAAAAGGCCATTGGTGAGAAGCTGGACGTGGCGTGGAACCTGACGCTGGCGGCCAACATCATCTCGGCCAATGTGGAATATGGTCAGATTGCAAAAATCGAAGCGCTCTCCGGCGTACAGGAGGTGGTTCTGGAGACAAAATACGAACCCCAGACCGCAGACGCTGCAGAGCCCAACATGGCCGTTTCCACCCAGATGACGGGTACCAACCTGGCCTGGCAGTCCGGCTACACCGGCGCAGGCATGCGGGTGGCCATCATCGACACCGGCTTGGATTGGGACCACCAGTCCATGGATCCCGATGCTCTGGCCGTAGCTCTGGCGGAGGACGCCGGCTACGACGACATGGAGTATGAGGATTATCTGGCTGCCATTGATGTGATGGACGAGGCCGAGGTGGCGGAGAAGCTGAGTCAGCTCCACGTTGCGGAGCGTTCTCCTGAGGTCACCGCCGCAGATTTGTATCTGAACCTGAAGACCCCCTTTGCTTACAACTATATTGACGAGGACCTGGACGTGACCCATGACAACGACGGCGCCAGCGAGCACGGCTCCCACGTGGCCGGCATCTCTGTGGCGAACCGTCTGGTGAAGTCCGGCGACGACTATGTCTCTGCCGTGGACACGGTGGGCGTAGTGGGCAACGCGCCCGACGCCCAGATCATTGTCATGAAGGTCTTCGGCAAGGCCGGCGGCGCGTATGATTCCGACTATATGGCCGCCATTGAAGACGCGATCATTCTGGGCTGCGATTCCGTGAACCTGTCTCTGGGTTCCGCCGCCGCCGGTATGACCACCAACAGTACATACCAGGATATCCTGGACGGCCTGGTGAACACCGACACCGTGGTGGTTATGTCCGCCGGTAATGAGGGTTACTGGGCGGAGATGGCGAGCCCCATCGGCTATCCCTACCTGGAAGCTGCCAACTACCACACGGGCGGTTCTCCCGGTACATATACCAACTCTTTTGCCGTTGCCTCTGTGGACAATGACGGCGGTGTCGGCAAAGCTTTCAGCGTAGCCGGACGGAGCTTTGTGTATAGCGAGACAGAGTATACCAACAAGCCGCTCAATACCTTGGATACCTCTGCCGACGGCAGCGGTACCGACCTGGACTACGTGTTTATCGATGGTGTGGGCCAGCCTTCCGATTTTGAGGGGATTGACGTCACGGGGAAAGTGGTCTTCTGCTCCCGGGGCACCACATCCTTCTTTGAGAAGGCCGAGGCTGCTGTGGCGGCCGGCGCCATTGCAACCATCATTTACAACAATGAGCCGGGCGTCATCAATTTGGACCTGAGCGACTATACCAAGACGGAGCCCTGTATCTCCATTACCCAGGATGCCGGTAAGTACATCCGGGAGAATTCCGTGGATGCCGGCGGCTATTTCACCGGTAAGATTACCGTCAGCAAAAAGACGGCGATCGTCCACAATGATTCTGAGACGCTCACCGTCAGCGAGTTCAGCTCTTGGGGCATCCCCGGTGATCTGAGCATGAAGCCTGAGATCATCGCGCCCGGCGGCAGCATCTACTCCCTGAACGGCGCCGTTTCGGCGACCGATCAGTACGAGCTGATGAGCGGCACCTCCATGGCGGCTCCCCAGGTCAGCGGTATTGCCGCTCTGGTGAAGCAGTACATTGAGGAGAATGAGCTGTCTCAGCCCGGCATCACGGACCGCGCTTTGGCGCAGAGTCTGATGATGTCCACGGCGACTCCTCTCAAGGACGCCAACGGCAATTACTACCCCATTTTGCAGCAGGGCGCAGGTCTGGCCGACACGGCTGCGGCGACCAGCGCGGATTCTTACATCACCGTCGACGGCATGCCCGACGGCAAGGTGAAAGCGGAGCTGGGCGACGATCCCAACCGGACGGGCGAATACAGCTTCAGCTTCAACATCCACAACATTTCCAACGAGGGTAAGGTGTACGCTCTGTCCGCAAGCCTGTTTACCCAGGATGCGTTCCGGTCCTACGCCAATGCCAACATGAGCCAGGACGAGACCGCTCTGTTCATGGACACCCTCGCCACACCTCTGGATGCCAAGGTCACCTGGAGCTCCGACGGCCAGATCGTGAACTCGGCCGGCGAGATGAGCAACTGTGACTTTGACGGCAACGGAACGGTGAATGCCGACGATGCCCAGGCCCTTCTGGACTATGTCTCCGGCGCAAGGGATACCATCAACGCCATAGAGTTTGCCGATGTGGACAACGACGGCGATGTGGATTCCTACGATGCCCACCTGTTCCTCAATAAGCTGGGCAAAGATACGGTGACTGTGCCTGCCGGCGAGAGCGTCAACATCACGGTTACCATGAAGCTCACAGAGGAAGAGAAGGCTTACTTGAACGAGTACTACACCGGCGGCGCTTATGTGCAGGCGTTCGTGTTTGCCGAGGCCCTGACCAATGCCGAGGGTGTGACCGGCACCAGCCACTCCATCCCCATGCTGGCCTATTACGGCAACTGGACGGATATGTCCATGTTCGACATCGGCACGGCTCAGGAGTTTGCCACCGGGCAGGATGTCCGGACGCCCTACATGGCCAATACCGAGACCAACACCTTTGCCATTACCTACGCCAACGATACCGCCAACAAGTATGTCTTCGGCGGCAACCCCCTGGTTCCCGACGAAGTTTACATGCCTGAGCGCAACGCCATCAATTCCGTCAATGGCGACAAAATCTCCGGCGCGTCCTTTGTGGCCATCCGGAATGCGGCTGCCTCCAGATTCCGCGTGACCAATGTGGCCACCGGGCAGACCCTGGCGGAAGCCTTCCCCGGCGCAGTCACCGCCGCTTACTACTACAGCAACGGCGGCCGCTGGATGAACACCGGCTATAACCTCAACACCAACTGGGCCCCGGAGGGCCTGGCAGAGGGCGACCAGATAGAGGTTGCTCTGTCCCTGGCGCCTGAGTATTATCTGCAGGCCGACGGCTCTGTGAATTGGGACGCCATGGGCGACGGCGCCACGCTGTCCACGGTAGCCACGGTGGACAACACGGCTCCCGTTCTGGAGGATGTCTCCCTGAGCCTCACGGGCAATACCCTCACCGTCACGGCCAGCGATAACCGGTATGTGGCCGCTGCGGTTCTGTACAATGCCGGCGGCACCGGTGTTCTGGCTTATGCCGGAGCCAAGGCCGACGCTCAACCCGGCCAGAGCTACGAGTACACCATGAGCATGGACGGCGTCAGCGGGAAGAAGTTCCTGCTGCAGGTCGCCGACTACGCCATGAACGTGGCCACTTATGAAGTAGAGCTGCAGCTGGGTGAGGAGCAGCCCCTGCCCGAGCGCATCGCTTTTGATGTGGAGCTGGGCGCCTGGGTCGGCTTCAACCGGGAGTCTGACCATCCTTTGGAAGCTTGGTCCTCCGCATCTGAGATCTATCTCGCCGCTACCATTGTGGATCATATCGCCTTTATCGCCAACGAAGACGGGTTCCTGTATGTAGCGCCGGAGGATGAGCTCTCCGATCTGACGCCTGTGTGTCAGATGGACATCATCCCCACGGATATGGCCTACAACCCGGCCGACGGCATGATCTATGCGGTTGCCGATGGAGTTCTGTATACCGTGGATAAGCTCACCGGCGCGACCCAGGAGATCGGCGCCATCGGCGTGAGCACCAACACCCTGGCCTGCGATGCAGAAGGCACCTTCTACTGCAACAAGTACGGCTCCGGTGAGGTTTACTCCTTCACCCTGGATACCATCGCGGCCCCCGAGCTGTTGGTAAAAACCAACCTGTCCACAAGCGCCTATGTGCAGGCTATGGAAATTGATCCCAATACCGGCCTGCTCTGCTGGAACAGCTACTACGCCATGAGCTTCCTGGGCTTTGTGTTCGGGTACAGCTACTATTACGAGATCGATACACAAGCGGGTACCTATACGCGCTACAACGATCTGTATGACGAGCTGACTTGCTTAATCATTCCCGAAAAGACCTCCGGCGGCGGCTGGACGGAGCCCACCACGGAAGTTTCCGGCATGCAATTGTCTGCCGGCTCCCTGCGGATTCTCCGCGGCGGCTCTGCCAAGCTGACGGCCAATGTGCAGCCCTGGACCGCCACAGACCGTTCCGTCACCTGGACCTCTGCGGATCCCAGCATTGCGACCGTGGATGCCGACGGCAACGTCAAGGCTCTGGAGAAGGGCGAGACCACCATCACGGCGACCTCCAACCTGGATCCCACTGTATCGGCTTCCTGCACGGTCATTGTAGAGACTGTGGAGGTCACGCTGGAAGGCGCCGTACAGGATGCCGACGGCAACCCCATGCTCTTTACCTGGGACCTGGAGAACGACAGCACCTGGACCGGCGGCACGGCCCTGGATACCAGCATTATGTCCGTCACCAAGGATCCCCTGAACAACGTGCTCTATGTCAACGACGCCGCGACCAACACTTGGGCCATGCACAAGGTGGATCCGGCCACCGGCGAGAGCGTCGAGACGGCGGGCAACTCGACCGGCGTACCTCTGTGGGATATGGAGTACAGCTCCTACTTCTCCACTGCCGAGGCGCCCATGGTCAGCAGCGTATACGGCTATTACTTCCTCTCTCCCAAGGATCCTATGAATCTGGACTCCATGGCCTTTGATCTGTCCGGCCGCGTCAACTATCTGACGGCCATCACGTCTCTGGGCTATGAGGAGTACTGGGATGAGGACGATCAGGTGATGCTGGATACCGAGCATGTGCTCCTCATGGATGAGAGCGGTACCATTTGGCACTTCTGGATCTATGAGACAGACCAGGGCATGAGCGCCTGGCTGGCGTCGTATCCCTCGAACCTGCCTGAGCTGGGACTCACCTTTGAAGGCTACAACAACATGGAAGCGATGTACTGCTCCCTGATTGTGGGCGAGGACGGGAACCTTTATCTGTCCTACTTCACAGGCGATACCAACCAGATTTACCAGTTGGTCTTCAACGAGGAGGCCGAAACCTATGAGGCTGCCCTCCTGGGCGATATGGGCAACGGCGTATGGCCTGCCGCTCTGATCTCCGCCAGCTCCAATACTCCGGCGGAAGGCGGCAACCAGGCGTTGATCCCCGCCGATGCCGTGAAGCTGGATGCGGAACCGGTTACCACCGAGGAGCTGCAGGCGGCTGCCGCCGGCGCTGCGGTGACCATGAATGCGGTCAGCCCGGCCGACAACGCCCAGAAGGACCAGATGGACGTTTCCGAAGCCGACGTACCGGCCGGTTCTCTCCAGGCCGTTCAGGTTGGCGACATCCGTAAGACCGATGTGAACCGTCTGCCCTTGGAGCTGAAGGGTGTGGAAACCGGTACCGAGTGTCAGGGCAAGACTGTGACGCTGTCCATTGTTGCCGACAACGACACCACCAACGGCGTGTACACCGTGGCCTATGACGCATCCAAGGTGACCTTCACCGGTAAGTCCGGCCTGGTGGATTACACCAGCTTCTCCGACCGCGACGGCGTAGTGACCTTCGCCTATGCCGCCAAGGATGCCGTTCCCGCCGGTACGACTTTGGCCACGCTGACCTTTACCGCCGAAGCCGACACCGAGGCCACCTTCACCATCACCACGGTGGAAGAGGGCCGGAACAAGCCGGGAACCTCCGAAACCCTGACGGTCACCGTGCCGGAGCACGACTATATCGTCTCTGTGGTTCCCGCGACCTGCACGGAAGGCGGCTATACCCTGTATACCTGCCGGAACTGCGGCTCCAACTACAAGGATCACTTCACCGAGGCTCTGGGCCATGACTGGAGCGCTTGGACGGTGCAAACGCCCGCCTCCTGTGAGATCGACGGCGTGGAAGCCCGCACCTGCGCCCGCTGCGGTGAGACGGAAACCAGACCCATCCCCGCAACCGGTCATAACTACGACATCACCGTGGTTGATCCCACCTGCACCGAAAGCGGCTACACCCTGTATACCTGCACCGTCTGCGGCTACAGCTATCGCGACGAGGTCGTCGAGGCTACGGGCCACAGCTGGGGCGAGTGGACCGTGACGAAGGAAGCCACCTGCGAGGAGGCAGGAGAGGAGACTCGCACCTGCGCCAACTGCGGCGAGACCGAGACCCGCGCCCTGGAGGCCACCGGCCACAACTGGGGCGAATGGACCGTCACCAAGGAAGCCACCTGCGAGGTAGCGGGAGAGGAGACCCGGACCTGCGCCAACTGCGGCCAGACCGAGACCCGCCCGATTCCTGCCACCGGTCATACCTATGTGGAGACGGTTGTAGCGCCCACCTGCACCGAGGAAGGCTACACCCTGCACACCTGCGAGGTTTGCGGCAGCAACTACAAGACCGATGTGGTGGAAGCTCTGGGCCATGACTGGAGCGAATGGACCGTGACGGAAGCCGCCGATTGCTTCCATGCCGGCAGCGAAACCCGGACCTGCGCCCGTTGCGAGGCGTCCGAGATTCGTACCATTGCCGCCAACAGCGACAACTGCCCGTCCAAGGCCTTCAAGGACGTGGACATCAACAGATGGTATCACAAGGGGATTGACTTTGTGGTTACCCAGGGCCTGATGGAAGGCGTTGGAGACGGCCTGTTCCTGCCCAACGGCAACCTGACCCGGGGTCAGATGGTTACCATTCTGTACCGCCTGGCCGGTCAGCCGGAGATCAGCGGCAAATCTCCCTTCACGGATGTTCAGGAAGGCCGCTTCTACGCGGATGCGGTTGTCTGGGCTGCTGAGAACGGCATTGTCAAGGGCGTAACCGAGGAGCTGTTTGTACCCAATCGTTTCGTAACCCGGGAGGAAATGGTGACCATGTTGGCCCGTTACGCAGAGCTGAACGGCGTTGAAATCACGACGGAGGGCAGCTTGAGCGCGTATCCGGATGCGGACCAGGTCAGCAACTATGCCGTGGCGTACATGACGTGGGCCGTGGAGAACGGCATCCTCAACGGCGCCGAGGGCATGCTGATTCCTCGGAAGACTGCGACTCGTGCACAGGCTGCAGCGGTTCTCCTCCGTTACTGCGAGGCCTTCGGCGAGTAAGAGACACAGGGCTTGCTGCGTATCGAAGCATTGAGCCTATGAATTTCCAAAGCACACGGCCCCGATTTTTCGGGGCCGTGTTATTTATTAAAAAGTCCCGCAAAGCTTCGCGCTTACAGGCGCCATCGAAAGCGAGACATCGGGTTTCCTCGCCACATACGTGTGAGAGAACATGTGGCAGAAGCACAGCTCCGCCCTGCCGGCACGTAAAATACGCAGGCAGGGCGGAGCCGCTTGTTTTCTTTAGCTTTCTTTTTCTTCGTGAAGAAGGACGGTTTTTTCCAAATAAACGGGCCGGTGCTTGGACTGCTCAAAAATTTTTCCCACATATTCTCCAATCAACCCCAGACAGAACAATTGCAATCCGCCCAGCAACAGGATGAGAACAATGAGAGAGGCGTATCCCGGTACGGCAATGCCCCAAATCAGCTTTTGCAGCACCACAACAAATAGATAAATCATGGACGCGAAGGCGGCGGTCAGGCCCAGATAGGTGGCGGCCCGGAGCGGCGCGGTGGAAAAACCGATGATGCCGTCGACGGCATAGCGGAACAGCTTCTTAAAGGACCATTTGGTGGTACCGGCCGCCCGCTCACAGGCGGTGTAGGGGATAAAACAAGTGTTGTATCCCACCCACGCGAAGATTCCCTTGGAAAACCGGTGATACTCCGGCAAAGCCAGGATGCTTTCCGCCACCTTGCGGCGAAACGTACGAAAATCGCTGGCATCCGGGCGCAGCTTCACAGTAGAGAGCTGATTGATGAGCCGGTAGAAATTTTCTTTGAAAAAGGTCAGAACCTTCCCGTCGCCCCGTTTATCCTGGTAGGCTGCGACGATGTCGAACTCCGGCTTGGCGTCCAAAATCTCCACCATCTCCCGCACCAGCTCCGGACGCTGCTGCAGGTCTGCGTCGATCAGGGAAATGTAGTCTCCCTTGGCGCGGGACAGACCGGCGTACAAACCGGCTTCCTTTCCAAAGTTGCGGGAAAAGCTGATGACACTGACGGGGCAATCCTGTGCGGCATAGAGCTTTTCCAGCTCCGGCAGGGTTTGATCGCTGCTGCCGTCGTCGACGTAGATAATCTCATATGCGTACCCGCAGCCTTGAAAAGCGTGCATGACCGCTTTTTGAAAGGCTGCTACATTTTCTTCCTCGTTGTAGCATGGAACGACCAAAGATAGCTTCATATATATTTCCGCCTTTTTTGTCATTGCCGTTATTATAGGGCCGATTTGCCTTTGCGTCAAGAGAATTGGCAGAAAAGTTCAGGCGTACCGAAGTACACTGCGGAAAAGGAGGGAATTGGGCGACGAAATGCCGGAGCTCCGCTTTTGCTGCCCGGCGGGTGATTCCGGGCGGGATTTCGGCCTGCAGGAGCGGGATCTTTGGGCGCGTCAACCCAAAGTCGGCGTTCTACACAAAATACTTCTTTTTTGAAATATATCTTGCAATTTAGAAGTATCTGTGCTACACTTGGTTTATCCGAACCACCGTGTCGGAAAACAGAACGAGGAGGAATATCCAATGAAGGCAATGTGGAAACGCGTCTTATCCGTACTGCTCTGCGCCGCCCTGGCACTGAGCATCTGCCCCATGACCGGGGCAGCCACCACCGGCGAATCCGACGAAAAAATTGTCTATGGACAGGCGGGCGCCGTTACCTTTGTTCCAGAGGGGTATACCTATATCTTTTTGGACGAGGACGGAAACCGCTCCTATTCTCAATTCGCGGCGTCCGATATGTACATATCCGAACGCAGGCTGACTGCGGAGGAGGCACAGGCGCTGGCTGCCCTGGACTATGAAGGGCAGGAGTCTGTAGCCCTGGAGGACGGCACCGCCATTACAACCAAGACCTTCGATGCCCGGCAGGCCGCTGCCTATTCTCAGGCGGTGCAGGAAATTCTCTCCGGCCGGTCCCTGGAGGCTGACGATACCGTCACCCTGCGCCTGGAGGCCCATCCCCGGTCCGAGAAGGTGCCTGTTCTGATTGTCTTTGAGGACGAGCCCGTTGCCCGGATGGAAACCATGACGGTTCAGGTAGGCACAGAGCTGGGGCAGAAGGAGCGGTCCGCCATGGAGCAGGTTGTGGCTGCCCAACAGCAGTACACTCGCGCCATGGAGAAAAAGCTGGGCTACAGCATCCAGGTGGAGAAAAATTTCTCTCTGATGGTGAACGCCGTCTCTGCCACGGTTGCCTACGGCGATCTTCCCGCCTTGCAGGATATGCCCGGTGTGAAGGAAGCTTACCTGATGCCGACCTTCTCCGTGCCGGACGTGCAGGCCACGGCGGCTGAAATCACCCCCGCCATGAAGTATGTGGGCCCCGGCATGGGCGCCGCCGCAGCTTGGGATTTGGGCAATCGGGGCGAGGGGATGCTGGTATCCGTCATCGATACCGGCCTGTATCTGGAAAACCCCATCTTCGCCCAAGCGCCCGCCGATGCCGGCCAGGTCGCTCTGAGCAAGGAAGACGTTGCGGCTGTTTTGGAACAGAATCAGCTTCACGCCCAGACCCTCCTGGAGGGCGTCACGGTGGACAGCGTATATTACAGCAGCAAGATTCCCTTCGGCTTCGACTACGCCAATCTCACCGCAGCTTTCGGCAACGACGACAACTATTTGGGACACGGTACCCATGTGGCCGGCATTGTGGCCGGTAATCTTCCTGAGGATTTACAGGAGGAATATGAAACCGCTACCTTGGGGATCGCGCCGGAAGCGCAGCTTCTGTCTATGAATGTATTTGATTCCAGCGGCGGCGCACAGATGGACTGGATTCTGGCTGCTTTGGAGGACTCCGTGCTTCTGGGCGCGGACTGCATCAACCTCTCGCTGGGTTCTGCAAACGGCCCCGTCTGGATGGAGGGAGTTACCGAAATTTATGATGCGGCCTGCGAGGCGGGGATCCATGTGGTGGTTGCTGCAGGCAACGAGGCTTTTACCGGCAGCCACAGTCTCTGGGGCGGCGATATGGTGAAGACCAGCTCTGTTTCCACCGGCACGGTGGGAATGCCCGGCAGCTTTGATTCCGTTCTGACCGTTGCCAGCGCGGAGAACTCGCACGTCCTCAGCGGCAATGCCGCCCGGGGCAATTATCTGATGTATACAGACTCCTATGGGAACTCCAATACCTTTGCCTATCAGGAAAAGGAAGACGTGCCGGAGGGGAAAACCCTGCGGGAGCTGTACGAAGGACAGGTGTTCTCCTACGCAACCAGCTTGGAAGATGCCGAGGGCAAGCTGCTTTTTGCTGAATTTGCAGGCGGAGATGCCTCCCGGCTGGCTGCCGAGGCGAAGGAAGCCGGCGCCGTGGGCTTGGTTTTGTACGCACCTTCTTTGGACCTGTTCTACAGCTATGTCGATTATACCGTGACCCATTATGACCTACCTGTGGTTTCGGTTATGGGCTATTATGCCGTCCATGTCTTAAACCGTGATGTGACCAAGGGGAAATTAACTGTGGTCGGGACGTGGAACGACAGCAGCATAGCCGGGCAGATGTCCAGCTTCTCCAGCTGGGGACCTACGGACGGCCTGACGCTGAAGCCGGAAATCACCGGGATTGGCGGAAATGTTTTCTCCGGCTGGAACGACGGCTTCGCGGTAGCCTCCGGTACCTCTATGGCTTCCCCGGCAGTTGCTGCAGCAGCGGCCCTGGTACGGCAGCACCTTCAAAAGAGCGGTTTGGAAGAGGATGAGCTCAATCATGCGGTCAATTGCCTGCTGATGAGCACGGCGTCCCCGATTCTGGACGAGGAACACCATGCGCTCTACGCCGTACGCCGTCAAGGCGCCGGTCTTGCCAATATAGGCGCAGCCCTGGCCTCCGAGGCTTACATTCAGGTTACCGGAACCGACAAGGCCAAGCTGGAGCTGGGAGACGACCCGGCGCGCACCGGCGTATATGAGATGTCCTTTGAGGTTGTGAACTTCTCTCAGGAGCAGAAGGAATATACTTTGGATACCACGGTTCTGGGGCAGGTTGCAGAAGGGGGTCAGATTGTAGACGGCGAGGTGACCTACCTCACCTTACCCTACGAGAAGGAGCTTTCTGCCGGCGTTACCTCCAGCCTGACCGACGGCACGCTGACCGTCCCGGCCGGCAGCACCGCCCAAGTGACGGTCACCGTCACCCTCAGCGAAGCCGACCGGCGCTATATGGAGGAGCGGTTCCCCTGCGGCGCCTATGTGGAGGGCTTTGTGCAGCTCTTAGGTAAGGAAACCCCCAATTTAAGCGTCCCCTTCCTGGCGTTCTATGGGGACTTTTACAGCGCTCCCATTTTGGAGGACGGGACGTATGAGTCGCTTTTGGCAGGAAACGACTCCTATACCACCGCCGACCAGTTCCACAACTCCATTTGGGGCTATGACCACACGATGCAGTACAACAACCCGGATTTGGGAACGGCTCCGAAGCAGCGGTATTTGGGCCAGACCAACAGTGGCGCAAACCAGTATCCCTACTGCATTTGGGACGGGAGCAGCGATACGCTTCCTTTCCAGATTCAAAAATCCGGAATTTCCCCCAACGGAGACAACGCGCTGGATTTCTTCACAATGGGGCTCGGTCTGCGCCGGAATGCGGAAAATATCCGGTATACCGTTACAAACCAAACCACCGGCGAAGTCCTTTGGACACAGGAAACAGGCCGGGTGGGAAAAACCTACTACAACAGCACGTACGATCAGGTCATGTATGCCGGTGTGTATGCCAATGAAAGCCTTTCCCTTGATTGGCTCTATCCGATTTACGGGGAGACAGACTTCTGGGGAAATGTAACTTATTACTACGACACCAGCACCTGCCTGCTGCCGGAGGATACCCAGGTGGTGATTCAGGCAGAGGTGTTTCCCGAAAACAGCCGGGGAGAGGAGCGTGAGCCTGAGGTAATTGAGTTCCCGCTATACATCGACACAACAACGCCGTTAGGCAGCGCGGAGAACTATATTATTGAATCAAAATTAACTGATTACGGAGACTATATCTCTACGTGGATGGATTTGTCCATCGTTTCTGTAGAAGACTGGTATCCTGACTACGGCTATATGGCTATCCTGGAGCAGGATGAAGACGGCAATTGGATGGGCGGCCGGATTTCCGCCCATGTATACAGTACCGGTGTCCCCGGAGCGGATGTGGAGCCTTCAGCTGGTTTCAATTTGGAGTTCCATTACGGCACCAAGAGCATCATGATGGTCTCTGATTATGCCGGCAACATCTGTATGCTGGAAACCGTGCTGGACGAATCCCTGCTGGACTACGTGGAGCTTTCTGCGGAAACGACTCAGCTGGATGTGGGACAGACCCTCACCATAGAAAACAGAGCGGAAAATGAGTACACCATCCAATTGGCCTGGCAGACCTCCGACCCGGAAATTCTTGAGATTGTGGAAGAGGAGGACGGCTCCTGCACCGTCCGGGCCGTCGCACCCGGCACGGCTACGATTAGCGGCGGCTTCGGCCACTGCGATGGGCTTGGCGCCGACGGCAAGCTGATGCGCTCTGTAGAAATCAAGGTCATAGACCGCTCCCTGTGCCATCAGATCGAGCTGCGGAACTCGAAAGCTCCCACCTGCACGGAGGACGGCTATTCCGGCGATGAGGTATGCACCAACTGCGGGGAGACGATTTCGGTAGGGGAGATCCTTCCGGCCTATTGCCCCAGCAGCGCGTTTACTGACCTGGATTCCACCCAGTGGTACCATGACTATGCCTGCTATGTGCTGAGAAACGGTCTCATGAAGGGCACCGGCGCCACAACCTTCGCCCCCTATGCTCCCCTGACCCGTGGGCAGATGGTCACCATTTTGTACCGCGCCGCCGGAGAGCCTGAGGTTACCGGAGCCAGCCCCTTTTCGGATGTAGTCCAGGGCAGCTATTATGAAAAGGCTGTCATTTGGGCGGCAGAGCAGAACATTACCGAGGGCGTCTCTGCCACAGCCTTTGCACCCTATGCCGATACCACCCGAGAGCAGATGGTTACGTTCCTGTATCGCTTTGCCCGGCTCCAGGGTGCGGATGTTACCGCAACCGGTAGCCTGGAGCACTATTCCGACGCCGAACAGGTATCCCCCTGGGCAGTAGATGCCATGATCTGGGCCGTGGAACAGGGCATTGTACACGGAACTGCAGCCGATATCCTGAACCCCCGGGGCGTTGCGCGCCGGATTCAGGCGGCAAAGGTCATGGCTGTATGGGATCAGAAGTTCTGATTTTTTCTTGAGCCGGGTCCCCCTTGGGTCTATGCCGCAAGGGGGACCAAAGAAAATGAAAATTTCTCCATTTTCATTGCCAAAATTACCAGGACCTGCTATACTGGAATTACCATACTGAGGAGATTCCGCGATGAATGTTACAGTAAACCGAAAACCTATGCTTTTGTTGGAAGCGGCAGAGCTGGTTTACGCCTACGTCAACCGGGTGTCTGCGGAGCAGCTGACAGGTAACGGGGCGTATTGCATTCCCGCCGGGGATGTGCAAAATATGATGAATACAGCTTGCGCAGGCCTGGACAACAGCAACCCCCTGCTGGATTTTTATTTCAGAGGGGTTACCCTGGAAGAGGGGTACGCGCGAAAATTTTACCTGGCAAGCTGCATTCTGAATCTGGCCAATTTTACAAGCTGCTCCGCGCCCCGGGATTTGGTGGAGGCCCTGTCTGCTTACTGGAAGCGGGGACAACGCCCCTTGCAAGTGGAGGGGATCGACATGCGCACCGTGCATCTTTCTCAGGCGGCGCAAAGCTTTGTCCCCTTATCTCAGCAGGTGATGCGGTTGCCCCTTCCGCAGGAATTCCAGATGAAGCTTCTGGATGTTCTTTTGGACTATGAGGCGCATCTGGGGTGCGTGGCCCGGCTTTTGCAGCCGGTGGTCGATGCGCTGGAGCCTCTGCTGGAGCCTTGGGTGCAGCGGGCTATGCCTTTGGCGGATGCCTGGGAGGCTCTGCTCGTAGACAAGCAGCTGGATGCTCTGGACTCTGTGCATAGTAATTGGGAACCCAAGGGCTACACCAGCATTTACATGGCGCTGCGCTATTTCTTCCCGGAGGGAATGGCGGCGACCTTCTTTTTAAGCGACGGCGCGGCGCATTTGTATATGGGCGTGGCCATGTCTGTGGATATGAGCCACATGGAGGGGGAAGAACAGAAATCGAATGAGCTGAATGAGCAGGAGCTGGCGGCTCTGCGCCTGTTGGCAAATCCCGCCAGAATCAAAATGCTCCGGCTCATGGAGGAATCTCCCAAGAATTTCCAGGAGGTTGCCACAGCACTGGGCATGAACTCCGGCGTTGTCTTTCGCGATATGAACAACATGGTCAATGCGCTTCTCCTGCGAAAGGAGCTGATTTGCGGAAGAAATTATTTTGTGACCAATCGAAGCGTCATCCGCCAGCTGACCGGTAAGCTGACCCGCTGCCTGGATTGAGAATTCTGCAAGACTACCCTGAAATCTGCGCCAAGCTCCGGTATGCCGCTTTTATTCTGCCACTGCCGTCAACGGAGACAATCCGGCAGCTCAGGCGATTTTAGAGGCGATGAAGCAGGTGATAGAGGGCATGAAGAGCATGAACCAGAATCCGGAAATCCGGCAGCAGCTGGAGAGCACCCTGGATGAATGAAAAATACCCCTGAGTCGGCCGAAAAGAGCTGACTCAGGGGAAGTTTTTTGCAGTCGAAAATGATAAACGCGGCTTCCAAATGTCGTCAAAATGAACAAAAGGAGCAATCAGAACATTTTGCAGAGGAAAAGGGGAGAAAAACCGCAGAAACAAGAAAAAGCGCCACTTTTACAAGTGGCGCATACCTGGTGGACGATAACGGACTCGAACCGCTGACCCTTCGCACGTCAAGCATAGAGGTCCGAGGTGGTCTACGTCGGAGATAGTCTAAAACCGGCTGTGGCAACTACCCTCCCCGCGAGCGTGCGCATCGTTGTGCCCATTGGGCAGACACTCGCGCCCACCGCGGGGAGGGTAGTTGCCACAGCAAGGACCCTGGAGCAATCTACACCTATTTTTTGAACCTCCCTTCGGTCGGCTATGATGACGGAGAAGAGAGGGCGGATTTCAGACCGGTCACTGCCTGACGCATAGAGAGAAGATCCGGATGGGTATACCGAGCAGTAGTACCGATGTTGGTATGTCCAAGAAGCTGTTGCACGGTGCGGAGGTTGGCACCGGAAGCAAGGGAGAGTGTAGCAAAGGTATGGCGGCAGCAATGAGGCGAGAGCCTACGCACATCCGGCTCAGCCTCCCGCAGCTGGTGGAAGAAGCGGTCATAGTCCCGGGAGAAATTCCGAGGATTCATCAGAGTACCGGACTTGGTACCGAAGACATAGACGCCGGTTTTGGGCAGAGCATGGAGCCGATAGGAGAGTTCAGGAAGCAACGGTATGACGCGGAGACTTGCAGAAGTCTTTGCTACATGCTCCTGAACACGAGGTTGATTTTGGTCCATATACACAGCGCGATTCACAGTGAGCGTATCATCGGTCAAGTCGGTCCATTTCAGACCCAGCAGTTCGCCACGCCGCAGGCCGGTCAGCAACAAGGTCAAGACAGCTGTGGCAATTCTTACATTGGAGCAATCCAAGGCGAAGCTGATGATACACTTGACTTCTTCCAGGGTAAAAGCCTCTCTGGGACGTTCAGCAACGCGAGGAATCCGCAAATGCTTAGAAGGATTTTTCCAACACAGATCATTATCCAGAGCGTCACAGAATAGCGAATGAATCAGAACCCGCATCTTGTCCATGTAGGACTTGGAAGAAGTCCGAGCAAATTCATTCAAGAAAGCTTGCAAGTGCATGGGGAGAATGTCCGTCAAGTCCATTTGCTTTAAGCTGTCCGGGATATGTCGGCAGAGAATTTCCAACTGATGGTAGGAGGTGTCCTTGATGGTTCCCAGCTTGTAAGACTGGAGCCACAGAGGAAGCCATTGCCCCAGTGTCATACAGAACGCCTCCTTTGTGTGTACGAGCCGATATACTCAGCCAGAGAGGAGAAAATGAAACGCTCAACAGCCGGCCAATTATCCGGAGCCAATGAGGAATTGCTGACGTGCTCCAGCATGGACAGGTATTTACGCCTTGACTTTCTATCCACGGAAGAGGTCATGAGTTCGATCAACTCCGGATAGAGCAGGCAGGCTTTTACAGGGAATGGGAGAGAGTCAAAACCCAGGTCAAGCTGCAAAGAGCGGAAACAGTACATTTGCGGGAAGAGCTTTGAAAAGTCACCGGCAAATCCACCGTCTACCGTAATTTCACAACGAGTCACATCGCAGGTAAGAGAGGACTCTTTGGTTTTATCATAGAGCTTGAGAGAACCGTGGGACTGCCTGGCGCCTTGATATTCGGTAACAGAACCATCTTCCCGAAAAAGCCGGTAGCTCCGACGCTGGTCCCGAATCAGGATGATGGAATCCCGCTTGCAGGGGAAATCGAAGGCAATGTCGAAGCGAATCAGTTCCACCTTCCAAGCAGAACCTCTCAAACGAGCAACCACATGTTGGGAGATCTCCAGAGGAACTTTGTTGGGATTATAATCGAAGACGGCTTCCGGTGCGATTTGCTTACAGGAGCTGTCAAAGCAGTAACGGCCGAATAGTACGGCGCAAGACCAATCAACACCGGAGAGTGTGCAAGTCCTACAGTAGGAACCAATCTTGAAGTAGTCCTTGTATGACCATTGGACATCGCATCCTTGAAAGAACATGTTGTCGATATGGCAAGAAAGCTGGTCGATGGAGGCTACAGAACACCGCTTCTCATAGCTGTAGTTCTGGTACTTGTATGTAAACTTGAGACGGATGCTGTCCACCGAAATGCGGCAGGAGGGCATATCTAAATACCGTCCGTATGGGATACCTTCATACACAGAACTCACCTCCAGGAGAACGGAAGCTCTACAGAGCAAGTGCAAGTGGGGAAAATTCCCCGTTCAGGCCCCTGTTAGAATAGGGGGCCGAGGGCATTTTTGTAATAATTCTGTAACCTTTCCAGGGAAGTCATGGGGGCGCGCTGCTAAAGCAACGCGCGCCCCCATCCTGGGTGATTCGATGCGGATGGGGAGCCCCAGCAACCAACCGACCTTGCAGCAAATCGGAAGTGCCGAGACGGCATACAAGGCGAGCCGGTGAGACCCACCCGGTACCGACAGCCGACGGGAAGCCGGAAGCGCCGGAAGGAGTGCCTGCAAAGGCCTACAGCGGTTCAAGACGGCGCGGACCGTTCCAAGAGGTGCACAGCACACCAAGAGTTGCGGTAACATGCCTGCGGGCATAGGCTGTTCTACTGAGACCGCCCGGAAGGAAGGGGAGGCTCCCGGAAGTCAATGGTTAAAATCTCAGGAAGCTGACCCCAAGCAGAAGAAAGCAGCTGATGGTATGTAAACCACAATTCAGAGCAACGGTCAATGCAGACATCTTCAGCGGCAGACAGCAGCAAAGCAAAGTCATACAGGCACACAGAATCGGTCTGACCAATGTGCAAAAGACGCTCCTCCATAAAACTCACCTCCTCTTCTGTTAGAACGCAGATAGTAATCACTGCAATATGCATGATACCACAAGGTGCGGCGACTGTCAATACAGATAGTGAATTTTACTATCTGCGTAGAATTGACGATTGAACAAGAACGCAAGATGCGGTAGAATAAAAACAAGAACGGCGAGGAGGGCAGAATATGAACAACGAGCTAAGCCCATACGAATACCAATTTACAACCGAGGAACGAAAGAAAATCATAGCCCAGACATTGGAAGAAATCAGAAAAAGCAAGGGATACTCGCAGAAGCAAGTAGCAGCCTTCATCAAAGTGAAGCCGACGACCTACAACACCTACGAAAGCGGACGGACGGAACCACCGGCTGAGATTCTGGTCAGGCTGTCTTATCTTTACCGGACGCCGGTTGACACCCTGGTGCAGCGAGACCGGCTTCACAGGGGAGCGCTCGACATACAAAAGCAGCTGGAGGAATACCAGAAGCAAGCCCGCCTGATGGAGGAACAGCTGACTGCCAACAACGGAGACAATCCGGCAGCACAGGCGATTTTAGAGGCGATGAAGCAGGTGATAGAGGGCATGAAGAGCATGAACCAGAATCCGGAAATCCGGCAGCAGCTGGAGAGCACCCTGGATGAATGAAAAATACCCCTGAGTCGGCCGAAAAGAGCTGACTCAGGGGAAGTTTTTTGCAGTCGAAAATGATAAACGCGGCTTCCAAATGTCGTCAAAATGAACAAAAGGAGCAATCAGAACATTTTGCAGAGGAAAAGGGGAGAAAAACCGCAGAAACAAGAAAAAGCGCCACTTTTACAAGTGGCGCATACCTGGTGGACGATAACGGACTCGAACCGCTGACCCTTCGCACGTCAAGCGAATGCTCTACCAGCTGAGCTAATCGTCCAGAGCACGTTGCCTATTATAGCGCCCGCGGCGTAATTTGTCAAGAGGGGAGGATGCTTTTTTCCCAACAATATGGAGCGGCAATTTGTGATACGCGGCGGCTTCCGTAGAAGCAAGCGGTGAGATCGTGGTACGCATATTTCTCTCAATTTTAGTTTTTCCCACGATTCCAATTCTGTTTTCCCAGAATTGCTGTGATCATGCGACCGATCCGATTTCTCGATCGGACATTTCCTATTCTTATCACCGGCGGGCGCCACCGGCTTTTGTCTTTTTCATTTATATGTTTGCCGTTTCCGGACTGCTTTTCCGGTTGACTTTTCCTATTCCGGGGGATATAATGACAGAAAAGAAAAGTGAATCGGTTTCAGTGCTGCCTGGATTCCTTCGGGGCCAGGTGGAGAATAGAGAACCGGGTGCAAATCCCGGGCGGTACCGCCACTGTAAACGCGGAGGCTGCATACGTGACGAAAGTCGGTCATTGGGGAACTCCCTGAGAAGGCTGTATGTGCGCTGTGGATGCGTGAGTCAGGAGAACTGCTGAAGCTTTCTTTCCCGTCAGGCCTTTGCGCGTACAAGGTTTGGCGCGATTTGTATGTGGAAAAGCGGCCACGACAATGGGACTTTGGTTCGATTGTCGTGGCTTTTTGCATGTACAGTCTGTGACTCGAAAGATCTTCCCTGGCAGAACTTGCCGCATTTGCTTTTCTAAAAAATTTTTGGAGGAACGAGTCATGCAAAAGAGAATCGTCAGTATGCTTTTGGTTCTGGTCATGGTCCTGGGCATACTACCCGCCCCAGCTTATGCGGTGGGCGGAGAATCTCACATTTCGGTTCTGGATTCTGCTCCGGCTGCCGCAGAGGTGCCCGCCGGAGAAATCTATGAACTGGATTTGTCTACCGTCTTTTCCGACGGAGAGGGACACTCCCTAACCTACGCCTTCAGCGGCGGCGATTTCGGGGAACACACGAAAATTACGGACGGTAGGCTGTATTTCTCCGTCAGCGAACCGGGCGATTACACGCTGGTCGTTACGGCTACCTGCACGGCAGGCTCCACCGCCAGTCACACCGTGGCAGTTACCGTGACGGAGGCGGATTCCGGTAGCTCTGCGCAGTATGACTATGATGAGACGCCTGCCGCCTCTGTGACCGTCTACGTCACCATCTCCAACGATGGAAAGCCCCTTCTGAGTAACGGCGGCGGGAGTGTTGTAATGGCCAATTTGGAGGTTACGGTACCCTATTTCGACCTGGGCCTTTACGGTTTGGATGCTTATTACCGTTACCACACGGAAAACGGACAGGGCGCTTATGTAGACAACGTGATTGTAGCCCGTCCCACCGCACTGCACCTGTACATCTATCTTTTGGAGCGGTATTACATGGGACTGGACGAGTCCGAGTGCTGCCGGGGTACTTCCGGCGTTCTGAATTATTCTGAGAATACTGCTGTTCGTTACTTTGACGGCACGCTGGCGTATAATAGCGGGTCGCTGAAGGCGGCAGACTTTTCAGGCAGTCCCACCAGCTTTTTTATGAATAATTTCTGGGGGCACGACCTGAACCTGAAGTATTACCGCAATCACATGTATCCCCTGATGAGCCCGGGCTGGGGCTCTACTGCGGACTACATTCTGCTGTCCGACGGGGACGCCATCGACATCGGCCTGTTCACCGATTGGGGCTTCTATCTGGAGGGCGAGTTCTGCTGCTTTGACCGCGATGTCTACACCGGGGAGCCGGGGGATACCCTAGCGGTCGGGCTCCGGCGCTGGAACGCGGAGAGCAGTGAGCTGGAGGCCTATGCCGGTCTGGATGTGGCGCTGTACAACTCCAAGTGGGAAAAAGTCCAGGATTTGGCAGATGGTGAAACCAATACCGGCGCGGACATCCGCATTACCCTGCCCCAGACGCCCGGCGTTTATTACCTCCTGGGCATGGATGTCAATGCAGGCACAGCGGACGCGGTGAACGCTCCGGCTGCGGCTCGAATTGAAGTGGCCGGTGAGGCGGCTCCGGAGGAAGGCTATCTGTCGCAATTGGCTCTGTCCCAGCTGCGGCAGGTGAACGTCAACGGCACGGCAAAGGAATTTCCCATGGACCCTGCCTTTGCCGCTTCGGAGCATACATACACGGTATGGGTACCGGACAACCAAACCGGTACCTATGCCTGGGCCACCCTGTCGGAGGCCGCTCCGGAGGGCTCCGAAATCACGGCCAAGTGGAATCATACCAGCGGCGCAGCCAAGACGGCGGCGATTACCTCCGGCTCGTCTTACGGGCAATTTCTCAGCGGCCTGCTTTCCGCCGGTGAGACCGGCGGCGACGTGACCCTGGAGGTGGGGGCCGGGGAGGACCTCCAGTCCTACCTGCTTCATATTCTGCGCACGCCCACCCTGTCTGACCTGTCTTTGAAGGATGAGAACGGCGATGCGGTCCGGCTGAACGAGACCTTTGGGGCGGAGACGACGGCTTACACAGCCAGTACCACGGCCGATGAGCTGACGGCCTTGGCCGAGCCCTATGAACCGGGGTACACAGTGACCTACAATGGAAGCGAAAGCGGCGTGATTCCCCTTTCCGACGGGGAAAATACCGTCGTCATTGTAGTAAAAAACACGGCTGGCTACGAAAAGAGCTATACCTTGACGGTCAACAAGGTTGCTTCTATTTCCGTCACGTTTTCGGTGACGCCGGCGGACGCCACGGTGAATCTTCAGGACAGCTTCGGCGACCGGATTTGGCCGGTGAATGGGGCCTATTCCCTGTTGGCCGGCGCCGATTACAGCTACACCGTCACCAAAAACGGCTATATCGGCCAGAAGAACAGCTTCCAGCTGACCCAGTCCGGCGTTGTGGAAATTGCGCTGGAGCAGGCGCCTGCCAACGAGTCCATAGATGAGACCATCTATGCCCAGTGGGGCAGCTTCCGGGGAGAAAACAACCTGGGCATTACGGAGGCGAGAACTCCCTATGACCCGGAGGAGGCGGAGCTGCTGTGGGCTGCGCGGTACGGCTCCGGCTGGTCCTCCGCGCCCGGTTCCCCCATCCTGGTGGACGGGGATATTGTGACGTACATCGGCAGCACCATCAAGCGGTTGGATCGGAACACCGGCGAGATTGTGGCGGAGGGAACCATGGCAGGTTCCTCCAGCTTTTCCATCGTTCCGGCCACCTATGCTGCGGGAATGATTTTTGTGGGCCTGTCCAACGGAAGAATCCAGGCCTTCAACGCGGAGACCCTGGAGTCCCTGTGGCTTTATACCGATCCTCTGGGCGGTCAGCCCAACTGTCCCATTACCTATCAGGACGGATATATCTATGCGGGCTTCTGGAATAGCGAAACCAGGGACGCCAACTTTGTTTGCCTGTCCGTGACGGACGAGGACCCCACCGCAACGGAGGAAAGCAAAATCTCCACCTGGAGCTACACCAGAGCCGGCGGCTTCTACTGGGCCGGCGCCTACGCCACAGAGCAGTTTGTTCTGGTGGGGACGGATGACGGCCAGAGCGGCTACAGCTCCGAGTCCGCCAGCTTATTGGTTTTCGACCGGCTGACCGGCGCGCTGCTGGACTCCCAGGACGGCATCCGGGGAGATATCCGGTCCAATGTCTCCTATGATCCCGATTCCGACCGGGTGTTTTTCACGTCCAAGGGCGGCGTTCTGTGCAACGCCAAGATCGACTGGACCACCGGTGAAATTCTGGATTTCCAGCAGGTGGTTTTAAAGGATTCCAAGGGCAACGATTATGCCATGTCCACCTGCACGCCTTCGGTGTACAACGGACGGATCTACCTGGGCGTGGCCGGTACCAGCCAGTTTGGAGATTTTTCCGGACACGGCATCTCCGTTTTCGACCTGAATGAGGACGGCACGATGGTCAACGCCTATGTCTATGACATCAAGGGCTACCCCCAGACCTCTGCCATGGTCTCTACGGCCTATGCCGACGAGCAGGAGGGGTATGTATACATTTACCTGCCCTACAACTCCACGCCCGGCGGGGTTTCCGTGTTGAAAGACAGAAAGGGCCAGACCGAGCCCATCACCACCACAGACGAGGGCTACAGCGAGGTCTTTACCCCCCTGTCCCCGCTGAGCCAGTATTGCATTTGCTCTACCATTGCCGATGAGTACGGCACGATTTATTACAAAAACGACTCCTGCTACATGATGGCCGTCACCTCTCAGATTCTGTCCATTGAAGTCACGCAGGCGCCCACCGCCTGGACCCAGAATGAGGACGGAACCTGGACGGCCGAGGGCCTGAAGGTGGCTGCCAATCTGAAAAATGGCCTTCAGCGGGACGTGACGGATTATGTGACGGTGGCGGAGAGCCGGGATGCGGACAATTTAATTGTCAGCTACACCTATGGCTTCGACAGCGCCAATTACGGCCTTAAGACCCTGACCACAGAGATTCCGAAGCCTGTGGAGGCTCCCGAGGAGACCCAGGCGGTCATCCGCCTCAGCACCTCCGGCCAGACTGCACAGCTCTATGCCATTGTCGATGGCGTGGAGGAGCAGACCGACCTGCTGTCCGGCGTGACCCAGGAAAACAGCACTTACACGCTGGACCTGCTTACCGGCGAGTACCGCCTGTACGCCTACGATGCCGCCGGCAATTGCAACGGCTCCATGAAGCTGGTGGTGACGCGAGAGGGCGAGCCCACCGGACTGGGCGACTATGCCGAGCGGAACCATTTCTTTGTCCTGACCGCCTCCGGCATCTACGCAACCAACCGGGATGCGGAGGGCAATCTCTGGGTGGACGGCACGGACTATACCGTGACCGGCTCCGCTACCAACCAGGCGAAGACCTTCGACCGGGAGTCCACCTTCGGCGTGGACAGCAACGGCCGTAAGAGCATGCTGTGCCTGGAGGGCGACTCGGTGACGCTGACCTACCGGCCCGACGAGACGCTGCATCCTACCTTCATGGACACGGTTCTGACCAGGACCCTGAACGCCAGCTACAGCTATTTCAGCACCGCCATTGCCGAGGGCGTTCTGGTGAACTTTGTGGTTCCGAAGGACGCCACGGTGGATGCGGGCCGGTTCCACACCTACTACGTGTATGACTTCTATGAGCTGTACAGCAGCGACCTGACCGCCGAGGATACCGACACCTACACCTACCGCGTCCCCAAGGGAACCCAGTGCTTCTACCGGGTGCAGCATGAGGACGGCGTCACCTACTGGAATTACGCGTCCTGGGGCGCTGAGTCCACGGTAACCGTCTCCGCCCAGGATCTCTATCTGGACGATACAGATTTCACGCCTGCCACCATTTACCGCTATGAGCAAAATGTGTACGACCTGGCGGATATCTATGTGAATGTCAATGAAAAAGGTTACATGGATCTGGACGTGGGGGAGACTTATGAGCTGAATGTCTTCCGGAACTGGATGTCTGTGGAGAGCTTCATCAATTCCAAGGTGGGTCTGCCGGATATGCACTATCAGGTGATCGACCCGGAGGGAAATCCCAGTGACGTTCTGACCATTGCGCCCAATGAGAAAAACAGCTCCGTAGCCACCGTCACGGCCAATCGGGAGGGCACCGCCATCATCCTGGTGACCTATGACGCCATGACGCATATGCAAGGTATGAGCAATACCGCTTCCAAACGGTTCTCCGCCATCTGGCCGGAAAATACCGGTGTGATTGTGGTGACGGTGGGGGCAGACGGCTCTGCCATCCAAACCAATATGACCATAAACGAAGGGATGAACGCCGCCATAGAAAAGCTGGCGGAGGACGCCCTGGATGCCGAGCACGATCCGTTGTTCTATGTGGGGGAAGAGGGCGCGAGCTACACCTTCACGCCGGAGAGCGGCTGCACCGTCACCGTCAACCGCCCGGTGCTGGGGACCCGGACCGTGAGCTATGCGGGCTTTACGGACGACGGCGTTTCCGTCGGGGAAGACGGCGCCGTTACACTGACCGGATTGACTGCGGGCCGGAATATCGTCCGGGTGGAAAAGGACGGCCTCGCTACCTATCAGATCATCACGGCCAAGCAGGTGAGCTATGAGCTCCAGGACGCCGACGGCAACAAGCTGGAGCGCGTCAAAGCAGGAGATACGGTGAAAATTCAATTTACCGGGCTGACAAACCCCGCAGAGAAGATGTCCGGCAACTACAATTTTAACGCCAACCTGTATTATGTGGGAGAAGACGGAACCAAGTTCGGCGACGGAACCGGCGGAATCGGCGTATATGATTTCAACGGGAACCCCGCCCGCCAGACGCGCACCATTACCATTCCCCAGTACTGGACGGAAGATACCTATACGCTGTCCGGAGGCGCCATTCGGCTGGGCGGCTTCGGCAGTCCTGCCGGCGCGCACCGCTCCACCACCTACGCCAAAGGTCTGAATCAGAACTTTACGGCCCGAAGCGTGAAGATTTTCTTGGGCCGGCTGCCGGAGATCACGATTGAACTGGAGCATACGGACTTTATCAGCGGCGCCTTAAGCTTCCAGGATGAGACGGGCAGCGCCGTTGCCCGCACGGACCTGACGGTAACCCTGACCGATGAGGCGGGCAATGTGCTTACAGTAGACGAGGACGGCGCCTTCCTTGCCCTGGAGGGAACGTATCAGTATACCGCCATGGGTACGGGCTATGAATATGTCTATGGGACCGTCTCCGTCACGGAGGAGGGGGAAAATTCCTTCGTGATTTCCATGAAGACCGCCGCAGAAAATGCCTGGGACGGCGCGACGGAAACCGAGCCTGCGCAGGACGGCGACGGGGTTTATCAAATTACGTGCGGCGCTGAGCTGGCGTGGTTTACCCGGCAGAGCCAGTCCGGCGCGGCAGTCACCGGCGTTTTGTGCAACGACATTGATCTGGCCCACTATCCCTGGACCTATCAGGGCGGCTCCGGAAGCAACGCCACCATTTTGGACGGCCAGGGGCACGAGATTGTCTCCTTAAATTCCTCCGTCGGCCTGTTCTATTACCTGAATACCGGTTCTGAACTGAGAAATCTGACGGTTCGCGGACGGGTCGACGCCCAAAATAATGCCGGCGGCATTGTATATTATTTCAGAGGCAATGTCATAGAGCATGTGGAGAGCTATGTGGATGTCACGGTCCGTTCCACCACGACCAGAGGCGGCGGTGGCATTGTGTACGCCCTGGGAAGCGGCGCCATCCGAAACTGCGCCAACCACGGCGACGTTTCGTCCACCTATTCCTCCGGCGGCGTCGTGGGGAGTATCATGGGCTGGGATGTGACAATTGAAAACTGCTACAATACCGGCGATATTTCCAGCACCGGGTCCTATGCCGGCGGTATTGTGGGCGACACAGGCTACAACCAGCGGATCCTCAATTGCTACAACACCGGTCGGGTTTCCGGCAATCAGTACGTCGGCGGCCTTGTGGGCGACCTTCGGGGCGGCACGACCGGCAGCGCCCAGTACCAGGGCCCCGCTACCTTGACCAACGGCTATAACGTGGGCGAGGTGACCGGCACCGGCAGCAGCATGGACCATGTGGCCAATATCGCCGGCCGGGTGAGAAGCGCAGAGATGGTTTCCTGCTATTATTTGGATACGGCTTCGGTGGGCGACGAAAAGGCAGAGGCAGTGTCGGAAGAGGCGCTGCGCGCTTTGGAGCTGGGAGACGCCTTCGGCCTGACCTGCCACGGCTATCCGGCTCTGAAATGGCAGACGAATGTGACCTTCCACACCCTGGAAAACGGCGTGGTCACGGCGCCTACCTGTACGGAGCGGGGCTATACCACCTATGTCTGCCCCACCTGCGGCGAGACGGTATATACCCAGTACACGGACGCCCTGGGCCACACGGAGGATGTGGATCGGACCGTGGTGTATCAGATGTATCGGGAGTGCGTCTGCGCGGTCTGTGGGGAGACCTATCGGATTTGGAACGACGTGCGCCTGAGCTACATCGACTTCCAGTACCACAAGGAGGGAATCCTCAACGCCGCTTGGAGCGATGAGGGCGATGATCCCTGGAGCTATCAGGAAAAGACCCAGCGTCTGGAAAGCGCCAACGCCGGCAAGGCAAATTCCGTCTCCACCACCAAGCTGACGGTGACGCTGCAGTGGCCTGCCGCCGTGTCCTTCCAGTACGGCGTCTCTTCCGAGAAGGACTGTGACCTGCTCAAGATCACCATGGAGACCAACGGGCAGACCGAGACCATTGCCGACGGCATCAGCGGCGAGGAACAGGGCGCCTTCGCCCGGGAGCTGGAGGCCGGCGTTTACGTCTTTACCTTCTCCTATGAAAAAGACCCCGGCGTCGACGACGGCCGGGACGTGGGCTGGATCAGCGACCTGAAAATCCAGCAGCCCGACCATGATCTCCATGGTCAAATTGTGGACGAAGCTTATCTGAAGACCCCTGCGGACTGCGAGAACCCGGCGGAATACTATTACGTCTGTCTGGGCTGCGGCGAAGTCAGTGAGGAGAGCTACAGCAGCGGCGCGCCTCTGGGCCATAGCTTTACGGAGACGACCGTGTTGCCTTCCTGCACCGAGGACGGCTATACGCAGCACCAATGCACCCGCTGCAGCTACAATTACCGGGATGCCTTTGTGGAAAAAACCGGGCACAGCTATACGTCTCAGGTGACGGCTCCCACCTGCACCACCGCCGGCTATACCACCCACACCTGCTCGGTTTGCGGTCACAGCTCCGTCAGCGACGTGGTAGAGGCCCTGGGTCATGACTTTGAGGACGTGGTGACGGCGCCGACTCACGACAAGATGGGCTATACCACCCACACCTGCAAGAGCTGCGGAATCAGCTATGTAGACGGCTATACCGATGCGCTGGGCCACAGCTATACCCGGTCTGTAACCCAGGAGCCTACCTGTACCGAAGAGGGCGTGATGACCTTCACCTGCGACTGCGGCGCCGGCTACACGGAGCCCATCCCCGTGACGGAGCACGCTTGGCAGGCGGCGGTAACGGAGCCCACCTGCGAGGACATGGGCTACACCACCTACACCTGCGCGCATTGCGGCTGTTCTTATATCAGCGACCTGCAGAATTCCTTGGGACACAGCTATGTTTTGCAGAATGTGAAGGAAGCCACCTGTACCGAAGCGGGGTACACCGGCGACCTGATCTGCACGGTTTGCGGGGATGTCAAGAGCCGGGGTGAGGCGGTTGCAGCCCTGGGCCATCACTACGGACCGTGGACTGTGACCCAGGAAGCGGATTGCTTCACCGACGGCAGCCGGGAGCACACCTGCTCGGTCTGCGGATTTGTGGAGCAGGAAGGGATCGCGGCAAATTCCGACAACTGCCCCTCCGGCGAGTATACGGATCTGCGCACCGGCGCCTGGTACCACGAAGCCGTGGACTTTGTCCTGGCCTCCGGCTACATGACCGGCGTGGGAGGCGGACGTTTCGCCCCGGATCAGAGCTTGACCCGTGGTCAGCTGATCACGATTCTGTACCGGATGGCCGGCGCCCCGGCGGTGAGCGGCCGGATGCCCTTTGCAGACGTGTCGGAGGAACGGTTCTACTACGATGCAATTCTCTGGGCGGCGCAAAACGGCGTTGCCAACGGCGTGGGCGAGGGGAGATTTGCCCCCAATGCCAAGCTGACCCGAGAGCAAATGGTCACCTTCCTGGCTCGCTACGCCGAGACGCAGGGAGTGGATGTGACGGCCTCCGGCAATCTGGCAGACTTTTCTGACGCCTCCCGGGTGTCGGACTTCGCGGTCGATGCCATGGCTTGGGCTGTGGAACAGGGCGTGATCACCGGCGTGGGCGATCGTACCCTGGCGCCTCTGGGCGGCGCGACCCGGGCACAGGCGGCGCAGGTTGTGCAGCGCCTGGCGGCTCTGCTGGGATAAGCTGCAACGTATGTAAAGCCCCATTTGCATAACAGCCGTACTCCGGCAGGGTTTCCTGCCGGAGTACGTGCCATGTTGGAAACAACCGAAAGGATTTCCTATAGAGGATGGGGAAGGCCGTTGCGTGGGGATTTTCCCCGCCGGCGACGCACAGAACCCGCGAGACGGCCGAACCGCCGGTTCCCTCGCCCATGTTCCAGGGAACATGGCTTTTGACGGAATTCGCGCCTGGGGGCGCAAGGCTCCGCCGGGCTTTTTGCCGGGCGGCCGCACACCGGCAGGGTTTCCTGCCGGTGTGCAAAATCAGCTCACAGCGGGAAAGCGTTCCTGCTGCTGAGAAAGAACAAACGGGACCGGCTTCCAACCCGGTGCGGCCCGCATAGCTGAAATGGCAGTTGACTTTTCTTGGAAACGGGTATAGAATAAAAACAAAATCGTATAGTTTGAAACCGTTTCAGTGCCGTCCGGATGCCTGAGGGGCCGGATGGAGAATAGAGAACCGGGTGTAAATCCCGGGCGGAGCCGCCACTGTGAACGCGGAGGCCGCACACATGACGAAAGTCGGTCATTGGGGATTTCCCTGAGAAGGCTGTGTGCGCGCTGGGGATGCGTGAGCCAGGAGAACTGCTGAGACGTATTGTGTCGGATCCTTCGCGTATGGGGATTTGGCATTTTTGACGCAGAAAACCGGCTGCGGCAATCGGATGAAGATCGGATTGCCGCAGCTTTTACTATATTTGCCGCAGGCATAGGGGAGGGCTTCCGGCGGCTGGGGCGGGGTGCTCCGGCGGGGCGGCGCTGCCCGGGAGAAAGGACTGAGCCTGAAAAATCCCCCAGCTTCCTGCGCCGGGGGATTCCGAAAAGGATGGTGGACGGAAGCGGATGAAAAAAGACCTTCTCATTCTTCTGATTTTGGTGTTGGCCCTGTGTCTGTTCCTTTTTACCACGGATTTTCAGACCGTGGATCAGTACTATTTGACCCATTTCGATGAGATTACGCCGGACAGTGAGACGGTCACCATCTCCATCCGTTGCGACGAGGTATTAAACAACTACGAAAAACTGGACAAAGCGCTGCAATCGGAGGAGTACGTCCCGCCGGATGGGATCATTCTGCCGGAAACCGTCTGTGTCCTCCGGGAGGGGGATACGGTTTTCGATATTCTGAGCCGGGCGGCCCGGTATTACCGGATTCAGCTGGAGTATCAGGGCGCCGATCAGAACCTGCTGGGGACGGTTTATATCCAGGGAATTCATTATTTGTATGAGTTCTCCTGCGGCAGCGGCTCCGGCTGGGTCTACTGTGTCAACGGCAGCTTTCCCAACTGCGGCTGCTCGGAATATGTGCTGTCGGACGGCGATCAGATTGTCTGGTATTACACCTGTAATTTGGGCAGGGACGTGGGGGCGCTCCCGGGAGGAGAAATCGAATGAATGCCTTTTCCAAAATACATCCCGGTGTGACGTCTGTCTATTTTTTGGCGATTTTGCTGGTTTCCATGTTTGTGATGAATCCGGTGATGGAGGCCTTAACGCTGCTGGGCGGGTTGCTGTATTGCTGGAGCCTGACGGGCCGGGGAAAGCGGCTGCGGGAGCTGAGGTCTTCTCTGTGTGTCGTGTTCTTCATGGCGCTGGTGAATCCGCTGTTTTCCCATAACGGAAAGACGCCCCTGTTTTTTATGAACGGAAACGCCGTGACTCTGGAGGCCGTTGCTTACGGAGCGGCCATGGGCGTTATGGTGGCGGGGGTGCTGCTGTGGTGCAAGTGCTACAGCATCCTGATGACCAGCGACAAATTTGTGTACTTGGTGGGCCGCGCCATGCCGAAGCTGGCGGTCGTGCTGTCTTCGGCGCTGCGTTATGTGCCGGCGCTGAAGCGTCAGGCTGGAAAGGTGCAAAGAACCCAGCGGGCCATGGGCTTGTACACCTCGGAGAGCTACGTCGGCCGGGTGCAGGCCTCTTTGCGGGTTCTGTCGGTGTTGGTGAGCTGGTCGGTGGAAAATGCCATGGAGACGGCCCGCTCTATGACCGCCCGAGGCTACGGCCTGGAGGGTAGAACCCATTATTCCAATTTCACCTTTTCCGGCCGAGACGCCGGGTTTTTGGCGGCGATTCTGGTCCTGAGCGGCGGGACGGCAGCAGGACTGGCGGCCGGGGCGCTGGAATTTACCTGGTATCCGGCGATAGGCGGCGCGGCGTGGACGCCGCTGGGCCTGTGTTCTTATGGATGCTTTGGTGTGCTGGCCATACTGCCTGTAACGCTGGAATGGGAGGAGCAAATTCGTTGGAACTACTCAAGATCGAAAATCTGAGCTTTACATATCCCAAGGCTACGCAAAAGGCCCTGGACGAGGTGTCCCTGTCTTTGGAGCGGGGCAGCTTTTCCCTGCTGTGCGGCCGGTCCGGCTGCGGAAAATCCACACTTTTGCGGCTGATCAAACGGGAGCTGGCCCCATACGGAGAGAAAAGCGGCGCGATTTTCTACTGCGGCGCGGCGCTGGAGGCGCTGGAACCGCGGATCAGCGCCGGAGAAATTGGATTTGTGGCCCAGAACCCGGAAGAGCAAATTGTAACCGACAAGGTATGGCACGAGTTGGCCTTCGGCCTGGAAAATTTAGGGGTGGAGCAGCTGGATATCCGCCGCCGGGTAGGCGAAATGGCCAGCTATTTCGGCATTCAGGATTGGTATCACCGGGACACCGATGCGCTGTCCGGGGGACAGAAGCAGCTTCTGAACCTGGCGGCCGTGATGGCCATGCAGCCGAAGCTCCTGCTGCTGGATGAGCCCACGGGCCAGCTGGACCCCATCGCGGCGGCGGACTTCATCGCCACGCTGCAAAGATTGAACCGGGAGCTGGGGCTTACCATTGTGCTGGCGGAGCACCGGCTGGAGGAGGTGTTTCCCATTGCCGACCAGGTGATTGTCATGGACGGGGGAAAGCTCCTTTATGTCGCGCCTCCCCGCGCTGCAGCGGCGGCGTTGAAGGGGCATCCTTTGGAGCAGGGCCTTCCCAGCGCCTGCCGGATCTGGAGCGGCTTAGGCGCGCCGCCGCCGTGTCCGCTGACGGTCAGAGAGGGCAGAGAGTTTCTGGAGGCGGGCTATCGCTGCCGCAAAGGGGCGCAGGTTCAGCCGGCGGAAAGAGAACCGGGGCCTCCGGTTCTGGAGGCCGAGCATGTCTGGTTTCGATATGAAAGGCAGTCGGCCGACGTGCTGCGGGACATGTCCTTGTCTGTCCGCAGAGGAGAAATTTTCAGCATTTTGGGCGGAAACGGGACGGGAAAGACGACGACCTTAGGCGTATTGGCCGGTCTGGACCGTCCCTACCGGGGAAAGGTTTTGGTGTCCGGACGAAAGATTTCCGACTATCGAGGGCCGTCCTTGTACCGGCGCCGTTTGGCGCTGCTTCCTCAAAACCCGAAGACGGTTTTTCTGAAGCCCACCGTGGGGGAGGATTTGGAGGAAATGCTGCAGGCGATGGATGTGCCCCGGAGCGATTGGGCCGGGCGAATGGAAGCGCTGGTCCTCCGGCTGGGCATTGGGGATTTTCTGGACCGGCATCCCTATGATTTAAGCGGCGGGGAACAGCAGAAATGCGCTCTGTGCAAGCTTCTGTGTACGGAGCCGGAGCTGCTTCTGCTGGATGAGCCCACAAAGGGCCTGGATGCTTTCTATAAATCCCAATTTGCGAAGCTTCTTTTGGAGCTGAAGGACCAGGGAAAGACCATCCTGCTGGTGACCCACGACGTGGAGTTTGCCGCAGAGGTCTCCGACCGTTGCGCCTTGTTTTTTGACGGTCAGATCATTTCCCAGGGGGAACCCAATCGTTTTTTTGCGGCGAATAACTTCTATACCACAGCTGCCAGCCGAATTTCCCGGACCTTATTTCCCAATGCGGTTTTGTGCCGGGACGTGGTAGCTCTGTGCAAAGGAGAGCTGGGATGAAGAAGTATCTTGCGGCGGGGCTCATTGTGTTGGCGATTCCGGGGGTGCTGATTTTGGGCGCCACGGTTTTTCAGGATAAGCAATATGCCTGGATCAGCCTGGCTGTGGCGGTGCTGGCCTGCGTTCCGTTTTTGCTGTCCTTTGAGCGGAAGCAGACCGGGAATTCCAAATTGATTTTGATTGCCGTGATGACGGCGCTGTCCGTGGCGGGGCGGCTCCTCTTCGCAGCGCTGCCGGGCTTTAAACCGGTGACCGCCATGGTGGTTCTGACGGCGATGTACTTTGGCGGGGAGGCGGGATTTCTCACCGGAGCGCTGACGGCGCTGTTGTCCAACTTCTATTTCGGACAGGGGCCGTGGACCCCCTTTCAAATGTTCACCTGGGGCCTGTTGGGCTTCTTCGCCGGACTTCTTCGCAACCGGCTGAAATCCAGCGCGATATTTCTGGCAGTTTACGGCGCCTTTGCCGGGGTGGCCTTTTCTCTGATCATGGACGTATGGTCGGCGCTTTGGGTGGACGGCACATTCCAGTTGGCCCGTTACGCTGCGGCGGTGGCTACCTCACTGGGATATATGGCGATTTATGCGGTGTCCAATGTAATTTTTCTGCTGCTTTTGCGAAAGCCGATGGGACAAATTCTGGGCAGAGTCCAGGAGAAATACGGGATTAACTGAGCGGGGGGATGTTGTGTGCGCTGGAAGCAAACCGTAACAAAAGGGGCGACGGCGGTCCTGATTTTAGGAATTTTGCTCAACCTGGTGCTTATGACCGGCAGCTTCCGTCAGGTGGAGCCCGGGGATCTGATTCCCCACGAGCAGCCGCAAATTTCGGCCGAGGCGCTTTCCTCCTCCCAGAGCGGCGGCGTGGAATCCGATTCCCCCCGGGAGGAGACGGAACCGCCGGAAGAGACGGAGCCTCCGGAGGAGACGGAGCCCCCGGAAGAAACGGAGCCTCCGGAGGAAACGGAACCCCCGGAAGAGACGGGGCCTCCGGAGGAGACGGAACTGCCGGAGGAAACTGCGCCGCCGGAGGTGACCGCGCCGCCGGAAGACGCCCGGCCCCCTGAGGAGACGAAGCTTCCGGGAGAATCTGCGCCTCCGGATGAGACGCAGTCTCCCGGGACGCCTACGGAGCCCAGCCCCTCCGGCGGGGAAGAAGGGGACGATCCGGAGCCCGGCGGCCCTGGGGGCGATCAGCCGGGCGGCGATCCAGGGGAAGGCCCCGGAGAGGGGGAAGGCCCGGAGGATGACACCCAGCCGAAAATCGTCACGGATTTGATGGACTGCGTCTTGACCTATGACCAGCTGGAAGAGGATGTTCTGCCCTTCTACGCCTATATTGCAAACGGTCGGGCGGACATGTACCTGCGGGTGAAGCTCCGCAACAGCCGGACTCCTGCAAACGGCTCCTACCTTTCGGCAACGGGGCGGAATTATCAGGCGGAGCTGGCCCGGCAGGAGAATAACTACATTACGCTCTACCTGAAACAGGGAAATAAAACCCTGCAGGAAACAACCTGTGTTATTTTTTACACCGCCCGAAAGGCCGATGCAGACAATCCGGAGGTGGGAGAGCATCCCCCTGTGGTCACCACCAATCTCGACGGCTTTTCCGGGGAGATGACCAACCGGAACTTTACGCTCCTGGTTCGGGCCCGTACGGATGAAGGAGAGATCATCTATTCGGACAATATTGTTGTGACCCTGGATGGGGAGCCTGTGACGGCGCCGACCGGCAGCGATGTATACGAGTACCAGCTGTATTTTGAGGACCCGGTGCAGGGAGATACCGAGATCCACGTCATCACGGTTTTGGCCTGGGATGACCGGGGAAATTCCACCTTCCTGCGGTATGAGGTGACCTATTCCTTTGTCGATACGGGAGGCGTCGTTGGTACGGCCTACATTTTGCTGGATGCCACCACGGTAGGTCTGGATCCGGACACCCTGGGCGGTGCGTATGCCTATCAGATTAAGCAAAATGAACCGGCCTCTTACGCCGTCCTGGCCATGCTGGAGGAGTTTGGCTATGAGGTGCAGTATGCCCGGACGCCGGACGACGGCTTTTATCTGCAGCGGATTTCCCGGGGCGGTATGATGGACTACGGGAAAATTCCGGAGAATCTGTGGGCCAAAATTTTGGCCGATGAAATCGGCCTGACCGGACAATCCAGCGCGAATTCTCTGGGTGAATTTGATTATACCCAGGGCTCCGGGTGGATGTACTCGGTGAACGGCGTGCTCTATGCCGGCAAAAGCCTTTCGGATTATTACCTGAGCGACGGAGACACCTTGTATCTCCGCTTTACCTTGGCCTATGGGAAGGATATCGGCGGCTACAATTCCAGCGGCGGAAGCTATGGAAAGCTGCCTACCTATTGCGGCAAGTGGATCAACGGAACGTATCTGGATGAGCATCGCTGGGGAGAGGAAACCGTTCTTTTAGAGCCGACCTGTACCCAAGCCGGAACAATGGCGCAGACCTGCTCCGTCTGTGGAGATGTCCGGAATGAGGTTCCGTTGGAGCCCTTGGGCCATGACCTCGCCCAGGTGACCCGTCAGGAGCCCACCTGTACGGAGCCCGGCTCTGAGACCGGTGTGTGCAGCCGCTGTGGGGAAACCGTGCAAACCGTCCTGGAGGCGCTCGGTCATGACCTGACGGAAACCGACCGCCGGGAACCCACCTGCACGGAGGCAGGCTATGTGATCAGCAGCTGCAGCCGCTGCCATGAGAGCATCCAGTCTGATCTGGAAGCGCTCGGTCATGATTTGACGGAAACCGACCGCCGGGAGCCCACCTGCACGGAGGCGGGCTATGTAATCAGCAGCTGCAGCCGTTGCCATGAGAGCGTCCGGTCTGATCTGGAAGCGCTCGGCCACGATTGGAGGGAAACCGACCGCCGGGAGCCCACCTGCACGGAGGCGGGCTATGTGATCAGCAGCTGCAGCCGCTGCGATGAGACCGCTCAGACTGCTTTGGAGCCTCTGGGTCACAACTTTGTGGAGACGGGCCGTCAAGAGCCCGCAGAGGGACAGGAAGGTTGGGTGGATTACGCGTGCAGCCGGTGTGGCGAAACCAAGCGGGAAACGCTGCCGCCCACCGGTTCGCCGGTGAACATGCAGGGTTTTAGGAGGAAAAAACGTGAGACGAAAAGTCCTTAGCATTTTCCTGGTCTTTCTATTGGCATTGCCGCTGTGTATCCGCATCCGGGCTTCCGGCCTGGAGTGGACGGCTTTGGCGGAGCTTCTGGACGCCGCTCCGGATGGGCTTTTGCAATCCAATGCGCTCACGCCGGGAGATTCTCTGTCGGACTGGGTGGCAATTCTGGCGGGACGGTCCGGTGAGACTGGGGGAGCGGAGGCTTACCTGGAGAAGCTGTGGAAGGAGGTATCCCGGCGGTATGAGCAGACCGGCGGCCTGGACGCAGTTCAGGCCACCGCCTGGCATAGAACGGCGCTGACGGTGATGGCGCTGGGCGCAGATCCCACCTGCTTCGGCACAGACGCGCAGGGGCAGGCCATAGATCTCATTGCGGACGGGACATACGCCTGGGATACCACGGAGAGCTTGGGCACCCAGGGCCTCAACGGGTGGATCTTTGCCCTGATTACCCTGGATGCAGGCGCCTATTCTGTTCCGGAGAATGCCGGTTACACGAGACAGGAGATCCTCGACGCCATCCTGGCGGCCCAGGAGCCGGATGGAGGCTTCGGCCTGGTTGCCGGAGCCTCGGATGTGGACATCACCGCCATGGCGCTTCAGGCGTTGGCGCCGTATCAGGAGCGCTACGCTTCGGAGGTGGAGCAGGCCTTGGCTTATCTGTCTGCTGAGCAGACGGCGCAAGGAGATTTTATCTCCTATGGAACAGCCAGTGCGGAGAGCTGCGCTCAGGTGGTTATGGCGCTGTGCGCCTTGGGCGTCGATCCAAGGACGGATGATCGCTTTGTCAAAGCAGGCGGCAGCGCCCTGGATGGGCTGCTGCTCTATCAGACGGACACCGGCGCCTTTTGCCATATCCTGGGAGACGAGGCGAACCTTTTGGCCACGGAACAGGCCGGGCTGGCCCTGTGCGCCCTGGGGCGTCTGGAGGAAGGAGCGGGGAGACTGTATGATTTTACAGATACGCCGCTTCAGGCGTATGAGCCGAAGCAGACGAGATTCCCCTACGGCATCGTGGCAGCCGTGGCTGTATTGGGGGTTGGGCTCGTAATTTTATGGGTATGGAAAGGGAAGGTATATGGACGAAACAACAAAAAGACTGATTCAGGAAGTGAAAAAGGTCATTGTCGGAAAGGATGAGGTCATTGCACGCATTTGGATGGCCATTCTGGCTCGGGGACATGTGCTTCTGGAGGACGTACCCGGCGTGGGTAAGACCACCATGGCTTTGGCGTTTGCCAGGGTGTTGGGCTTGGAGGTCAAGCGGGTCCAGTTCACGCCGGATACCATGCCTTCCGATATCATCGGTTTTTCTGCGTTTTATCAAGGCAACCTGCAGTATCAGCCGGGCGCGGTCATGACCAACCTGCTGCTGGCCGACGAAATCAACCGTACCAGCCCAAAGACCCAGTCTGCGCTGTTGGAGGCTATGGAGGAGGGCCGGGTGACGGTAGACGGGGTGACGCATCCGCTCCCCACCCCCTTTGTGGTGCTGGCGACTCAGAACCCGGTGGGCTCTGCCGGAACGCAGAATTTGCCCAATTCTCAGCTGGACCGGTTTCTCATGAGGCTGTCCATGGGGTATCCGGACCGGAAGAGCCAAGTCAATATTTTAAAGGACCGTCACGAGAGCGACCCCTTGTCCACAGTAGAACCGGTCCTGACCAGGGAGACTCTGGTTGCGGTTGTGGAGGCTGCGGAGAAAACCTATGTTTCCGATCCCATTTATGACTACATCGCGGCCTTGGCGGAAGCCACCCGAGAGCATCCCATGGTGCAATTGGGCGTCAGCCCCAGAGGCGCCATGGCCCTGTGTCGCACGGCCAAGGCAAGGGCATTTACAGCTGGAAGGGATTATGTTCTGCCGGAGGACGTTCAAGCTGTGGCGGAATTTGTGCTGGCGCACCGGCTGATGCTCTCCTCAAAGGCCCGGCTGAACGACAGAACGGCAGAGGATATTTTAGGGGAAATTCTGGCTTCCGTTCCGGTTCCCCGGCTGTCGGAGCGGCGCAAATGAGACGGCTGGTTTGGTTGTGCCTGACGGCAGGCTGTGCCTTGGGCTGCATGCTGGCCCCTGGAAAGGCGTTTTCCGCCGGACTTGGCTGCTGTGTGATTTTGCCGGTATTATCCTGGTGCGTGCTGTGGGCGGTAAGGAGCGGGGTGCTTCTTTCGGTGGAGGCGCCGTCTGTCACGGAAAAGGGAACCAGAGTGTCCCTGGAGCTCCGCCGTACCGGCGGCTGGATGCCGACGGGGCCGGTGAGCGTCCGTTTGGTTATAGAGAATACCGTGACGGGAGAGCGGATCCAAAAAAGGGTCCTGTTTACCGGTGAACAGGATATGATTTTGGAATGCCCCTGGTGCGGCTGTCTGGAATGCCGTTTGGAGCGGGGCCGGCTTTGGGACCTGTGGGGGCTGCTGCCCGTCCCCCTTTCGGTTTCCGTCATGAAACGAGTTTTGGTTATGCCGCATACGTTTCCGGTGGAGATCACCTTGGAGTCCGCTCCGGCCGATCCGGAGGATTGCCGGGAGTACGCCCAGGACAGGCGGGGACAGGATCGAACAGAGGTCTATCAAATTCGGGATTATGTGCCGGGAGATAGCCTGGGCCAGATTCACTGGAAGCTGACCTCCAAACGGGAAAAGCTTCTGGTGCGGGAACCGGCTTGTCCGGAGGACCGATCTGTTTTGGTGATGGTGGACAGAACCTGGGGTAATATTGGACCTGAGTATGCGGATCTTCTCATGGAGGCGGCCGTGTCCATCAGCCAGGCTCTGTGCGGTCAGGGGCTTTCTTTTCGCCTTTGCTGGAATGGGGAGAGCATGGTAAGCCATGACGTGACGCAGGAGAATTTTCCCGAAGCGGTGGCGGCGCTGCTCCGCTCCCGAACCACTGCCGGTATGAGCGGAAGCGAGCTGTACCTGCGCACCTGCGGTGTGCCGGATGCCGGGCGGGTTCTTTATCTGGGGGCCCGGGAGCCGGCCGGTGCATTTTGCCGATCTCCCTTCTGCAAAGCTTTGATTTTGGGGCAGGACGGCTTTACGCCGGAGACGGCGGCGGAAGCCCTGGGAAATTTGAGTTGGAGTTGAGAGCCTGTTGAAACCGAAGAAGATCACCATGGGTTTGACCGGGCGGCGGCAAAAGGCGGAGACGTTTTCTCAGAGAGTGTCCCTGCTGCTGCCGGCGGCGCTCCTGTTTCTGGGTCTGTGGGGCATGGCGCAGGTGCTGTGGAACCTGACCCCGGCTTGGTCTATTTTGGGGCTTTGGGCCGTGGCGGTTGTGCTGCTGCCGTCGTGGCAGCGCGGTTGGCAGCGGTGGCTGCTTATGGCGCTGTGCCTGGCGGCGCTTGTGGTCTGTGTCGCGGCGAGAGAACCTCTGACCGACGGCCTTGCTGCGCTGGCTGACGGCGTAAATACGCTGCTGACCCAAAAGACCGGATATTATTATTTCCCCTATGAGACCGGCGGAATCCATCCTTTGACCAAAGGACTGCTGGCTTTGACCTTAGGCGGACTGACCGGGGTATCCGTCCGGTGCCTCCGCGGCGCTGCGCATCTTTTGTGGGGCCTGGGGGTTCTCCTTGTATATCTGCTGGTGGATTTGCAGGCCGGTTTTTGGCTGGGCTTGTATTTGGCCGGGATGCTTTTGCTGGTGGTGCGCCTGAGCGCAGGCGCGGGGAAGCCCCTGGCGGCGGCCGCCCTTCTGCTTGGCGTTTTGGGCGGGATATGGATATGGGTGGGCCCGGCTCTGGCCTGGGAGGGCGCTGGAGACGCGCTGTCTGCCCGTATCCATGCTCTGCGGTATGAAGCGGCGCCCAATCCCATGCCGGAGGGCCGTCTGGAGCACTTGGGCCCTTTCTCTCCCGGTCAGGAGCCGGCGCTGGAGATCACCATGGATGCGTGGAGTCCGCTTTATATCCGGGGCTTTGTGGGCGGCACGTATACGGAGCAGGGCTGGAAGCGGACGGATCCGGAGACCCTGGCGGAACGAGCCGGACAATTCTATGTTTTGCAGCGAGACTGTTTTAGCCCCGCCGCGCAAATGGGCGCAGCAGCCCGCTGGCTGGGTACGCAGGAACAGACCGCCTTTTCTCTTCAGGTTTTGAATGCCTGCAAGGCGGAGGCGTATGTACCCTATGGAGCCGACACCCTCCAGACCGATGCAAGGGCGCTGCTGGGGGAGGGCTATTCTCCCGGTGAAGCCCTGTCCGGCGCAGTGTATTGTGTGGGGGACAGCTATCTCATGCAGGCGGAATTGGCTGCCGGGAACAGCGGCGGGGCCTACACCGACGGCGAAGCGGTTTATCGGGATTGGGTTTACGAGGAATTTCTAGCCGTCCCGGAGGAAACCTACCGCCTGCTTTCCCAGCAATTTACCTTGCCTTCCGAGGCTATGACCACGACGCAGGCCCGGCGGGAGGTGCAGTCCCTGTTGGATGCTTGCCTGACCTACGACGAAGCTGCCGTCATGTCCACGGGAGGGAAGCCCTTTTTAGAGTATCTTTTGACGGTCAATCCCCGGGGCTACAGTGTGCAGTATGCCACCTTGGCTACGTTGTTGATGCGCTGCTGCGGCATCCCGGCCCGGTATGTGGAAGGCTATCTGCTCTCCGGCAGTAAGATTGAGGAGGCGGAGCCTGGCCAGACGCTGGTATTGACCCAGAGCGACAGCCATGCCTGGGCGGAAATCTATCTGGACGGAGTGGGATGGATTCCCTTTGATACGACGCCGAATCATAAAAACGAGGTGGTCTATGCCATGCCTCCCGGCGGCGGTAGCCAGGAGACGGACCAGATGTCGCAGGTCGGTCAACCGCTCGCCCAAACCCAGCAGGAAATTCAAATCCAGCAGGAGGGGCGGGAGGAGACCCGAACCGACGCGGATGGGTGGACGCTTTGGCCCCTTTGGATTCTACCGGCCCTGGCGCTGCTGCTTTTGGTTCTGCGAACCGTTCTTCTTCGCCGAAGGTTGCGGCGGCGCGTGGCTGCATTTTCCACCGGCGAGATTCGGGCCGCCAGCTTGGATTGCCTCGTTTACACCGGGGAGCTTTTGACCGACGCGGGGCTTTCCCGGCGAAATGTGCCCCTGACCCACAGAGGCGCGGAGATTGCCGCCCTCCTGGCTCCGGTGAGAGAAGAAAACGTGCAGGCCGTGCTGGCGTTGGCCGCAGAGCTGCGGTTCAGCAATCACGTGGTGACGGAAGAGAGCCGAAAACAGGCGTTGGATGCCATGCAGGCAGTTCTCAGCGGCTGGAAAAGGAAAATGCCCTGGTACCGACAAATCCGGGCAAGGTGGATTCAGTGTATCATTTTATAAAGGAGGAGCAATTATGAAACGAAGCAAATTTACCAGAGTCTTGGCCGGTCTGCTGGCGGTGGTCATGGTGCTCGTCTGCCTGCCGACGGCAGGCGCGGCTCAGGCAGGACAGTTTGTTCTGGCTGTGGTGACGCAGGAGCAGGTGCTCGTCGAGCCGGAAACCGTTTCCTATGGTCCGGGAGATACCGTCCGCACGGCCCTGAAAAATTCCGGGCACAGCTTTGAAGGGATTGATACCGGATTTGTCTTTGCCATTGACGGGGTGGAGGACAACTACTCTCTTTTTTACGACGAGGGAGGCTATGATCTGGATGTGCAGGCGGATACGGTGACGGTGGTCTGCTTCACGACGAAGCCGGAGCAATATTCGCCCCAATACCTGATGCTGCTGTCCACCATGGCTGCATACAACGCCGGTACCGACGGCGTTCAGGGCTATGAGGCGGCGCAAAAGGCCTATGCGGCCGCCCTGCAGGCGCTTTACGATGCGACTGCCGGTCAGGCGGAATCTCTGGCAGCGGAGCTCCAGAAAGCCATGGATGATTATGCAGCCTACTTGAAAGGGGAGACGGTACCGGTTACCCTAGCCGTCGCCCAAGGGCAGGAGCAAAACCGTGCGGTGAATGCAGTTTTTACCGGGGAGTTTGGAAATACGGTTGCGGTGGAGCAGGCGACGGAAATCAACTTGATTCCCGGAAACTACACCTTTGACATTTCTGACGGCGCCGTCAGCCATGTCCGGGGCTCTGTGACGGTGACGGGCGCGCAAACCCTCACGGCCACCTTGCCCAGCGGGACGTGGATAGCGGATGTGGATTTGGGCTTGGACAGCGGAGACAGCTGGGCGCCGCTGGAGCGCCGGGGGAATACTTACTATGTTCCGGACTATTCCGTGGGGAACCTTTACCCCTATATCGTTCCTGGAGAAGGGGTGGATACCAAGGCCTGCGGCGTTTATTTGTCGGGGGTTGAAAACGCCTATCGCCGGACTTGGCTCAGTAAGCAGACCGTTTTGGCGAGGATTCTGACGCCGGACAGCATGGAGGGCGCGAGCCTGGCTCTGGAGGCCAGAATGGCGGACGGGGATTTTACACAGTATCAGCTGTTTTCTATGGAGCTGGTTCGAGTCCCGACCTTGTCCGACTTGGCGGTAATCGGCGACGGTACCCGGCTTCCGCTCAATTTTGATCCGGCTGTGACGGCATACGATGTAACAACTACCTCCGACGTCCTGACGGTGATGCCGGCGGCTCTGTGCGCAGATGCCGTTGTGACCGTGAACGGTGAGATGGGAGAAGCGGTGGAGGTCCCTGTGGCGGACGGCGGGGAAATCCCGGTGGAAGTGTCCCATAGCAATGGACAGAAGACCGTGTATACGTTACAGGTGACGAAAGCCGAAGCTGTAGATGTGACCCTGACCCACGACGCCGGAGTGGAAGTAGAGGTGATCAATGAGGCGGGGGCGGTGATTGCGCCCCGGAGCCGGAACGAATATGAGCTGGTGTTTCCGTTGATCCCCGGTGAGTCTTACACGTATGTGTCGGGGAAAAATACCTGGTACCACACGACGGCTTCCTTCACCGCTTCCTCAGGCCTGACCGTGAACGTCCCCACGCCGGAGACGGAGGACTGGCTTTCGGGCCTTCATGTGGGGCCGACCCGCCAGATTTCTTACCGGTCGGACCGGGAATTTTCTCCGGATTGCCATGCCTATACGTATCAGGTGGGCTCCGGCAGCACCTCCTTTGGAATCACCCCCACCTTGTCGGATTCTGCCGGAGACTGCGAGATGACCGGCTATTTCCCGGATTATCGCTATTGGAACGACGCGTACGGACAGAGAACCACGCATCCCCAAAGTGGGGTGTACCAGATTGTCTCTACCTTCCTGGGGACCTCCGGCGAGGGCAACGAAATGCGTCTGGAAATCAGCCGGGAACGCGACGGCGTGACCTATTATCAGGATTACTACCTCACAGCCCAACGGTTGATGCAGTTGAATGCGCTGGAGCTTTCCACACAGGGGCAGAGCCTGGTGCTCAAGCAGGACAACGAGTCGGAGGCCGCGCAATTTAATAAAGAGGTATTGGGCTATCAAGCTGCTGTAGGGCAGATGCAGAGCTCCGTGACGTTGGGCATCCAGCTCTACTTCAGCAACGGAGGACACGACGAAGCCGTTCTGGTTACGGTCTCCTGCGGCGCGCATCAGCAGATTTTAGACTACACGCCGCTCCCCGTGGAGGAGTTTCAGCAGGTCACCCTGCCGCTGGACACCGCCGAGCTGTCGGAAGTGATTTCCATTACGGTTTCCCGGGAGGGCGCCGTCTCTCAGACCTATACCATCCGCCTGGAGAAGCTTCCCGCCGTGGAAACCGAGTTCCAGGTGTCCCCGGCCGACGCCGTGGTGTTCCTGAAGGATGATTTGACAGGCAACCGCATCTGGCCGGACAGCGACGGGATGTATGTGCTGAATACCAACGGAAGCTACACCTATACCGTTACGGCCTATGGGTATGTCGCCCGGACGGCAAGCTTTGCCGCTGGAGAGGAGCAAAAGATCATCTCGGTTTCTCTAGACAAGGCGCCGGATTCTGTGCGCCAGGACATCGCACAGGAAGGGGATTGGATCAGCTTCCGGGGAAATGCGGACAACAATGCGGTCACCGATGTGCCGGTTCCCGTTACGGCGGAAAAGACGGTTCTCACCTGGGCCAATCGCATCGGCGAGGGCATGTCCGGCGGCGGCGTGGGCTCCCCCATCTTGGTGGGAGACGTCCTGTACACCTACGCCAATACCTCTGTGATGAAGGTGGACCGAAACACCGGAGAGGTGCTTTTGTCCAAGGAGATGGACCACGCCTCCAGCTTTTCCATCACACCTCCGGCCTATGGAGAGGGTATGATTTTTGTGGGCCTGTCCAACGGCTCCGTGCAGGCCTTTGATGCTGAGACGCTGGATTCCCTCTGGCTCTACACGGACCCTCTGGGCGGCCAGCCCAACTGCCCCATTACCTATCAAGACGGCTATCTTTACACCGGCTTCTGGAACTCGGAGGTCAAGCAGGCGAACTTTGTCTGTATCTCGGTTACCGATGAAGATCCCACCCAGGATCAGGAGGCGAAGCAGGCCTCCTGGACGTACACGGACAAGGGCTTTTACTGGGCGGGCGCCTATGTATCGGAAGATTTCCTGCTGGTGACCACGGACGATGGGGACGGCGGCTATACGAAAGGCCACGGCGATGTTGTGTCTTTGGACCCCCGTACCGGACAGGTGCTGGATTGCCTGACGGTCTCCGGTGTAGGCGACCTGCGGAGTACCGTGTGCTATGACCGGGAGACCGACGCTTACTATTTCACCTCCAAGGGCGGCGACTTTTACCGGATCCAGGTGGACCCCGACGGAAGGTTCCGTACCGGCTCCCTCAAGCGGCTGCATTTGAGCAACGGCTCGGAAAATGACGCCACGCCGCCCATGAGCACCTCGACCCCGGTGATCTATAAAGGGCGGGCCTATGTCGGCGTATCAGGGACTTCGCAGTTCGGCGCTTACTCCGGCCATAATATCTCCGTCATTGACCTTTCAGCCTGGCAGGTGGCCTATTCCGTTCCCACGCAGGGCTATCCCCAGACCAGCGGCTTGCTCACCACGGCCTATGAGGAAGAAACGGGCTATGTATACGTATATTTTATCGACAATTACACCCCCGGCAAAATCCGGGTGATTCGGGACCGGGCAGGACAGACCGCGCCGGATCCGGCGTACATGACCACAGAGACCTATGTTTCCAGCGGGGAGAGCCGGACGGTTGAGACGGCGTATGTGTTATTCACACCCCACGGCGCCCAGGCTCAGTACGCCATTTGCAGTCCCATTGCCGATGACTACGGCAATCTCTATTTCAAAAACGATTCCGGTTATCTCATGTGCCTCAGCAGCGTCATCACGGAGCTGAAGGTGGAGGCGGAGCCGGAGACCATGGAATACGAGGTGGGACAGACTTTGGATGCATCCGGGCTTCAGGTGACGGCGCAATATGCCAACGGACGGAACCGGGATGTGACAGCCTATGTTTCCTTCTCCCAGGAGCCTCTGACGATGGAAGATACGGAGTTTACCCTGACCTGTGATTTTGGAGAAAACCAGCAGATGTATCAAAATCAGGACGGCCAGTCGGGCGTCCCGTACCATGTTCCCACCGCAACGCTGGATTTGACCATCTATGAAGACCATCTTTGGGACGAAGGCGTGAGCGGCAAAGAGCCCACCTGCACAGAGGCAGGTCAATGGATTTATACCTGCATCCTGTGCGGCGAAACGAAGACGGAGGAAATACCCGCTACCGGCCGGCACAGCTGGGACGAGGGCAGCGTGACGCGGGCGCCTACCTGCGTCGACGATGGCGAGATGACGTATACCTGTACCGTCTGCCACGAGACGAAGGTGGAGCGGATTCCGGCCTCCGGCGAACATGTCTGGGATGACGGCGTCGTCACGAAGGAGCCCACCCAAACCCAGGATGGGGAAATTACCTATACCTGTACGCGGTGCGGCGCAGTCCGGGTTGAGCCGGTCCCCGCAACAGGTCCCTGCGACGGAGGCGAGGATTGTCCCTGCCGGTCCTTTACGGACTTGAACCCCGACAGATGGTACCATGAGGGGGTGGACTATGCGCTGAATACCGGGCTGATGGTGGGCGTGTCTGAGACCCTCTTCCGGCCCGACGGCGTTTTGACCCGGGGTCAGCTGGTGACGATTTTGTACCGGCTGGCAGGGGAACCGGAGGTAGCAGACTTTGAAAATCCCTTTACGGATATCGGCACGGATTTTTACTATACCAAGGCAGTGCTGTGGGCAGCGCACTACGGCATTGTGGAAGGAGTCAGCGAGACGGAATTTGCGCCCCATCATGTTGCAACCAGAGAGCAAATGGCGACTTTCCTGTATCGCTATGCGGACTATACCGGTCTGCGTACGGAAGCCGAAGCGGACCTTTCCCAGTTTGCCGACGCCGACAGCATCAGCCGCTGGGCACGGGAGGCTATGACCTGGGCCGTAGGGACCGGATTGCTTCAAGGGGTTTCCGACACCCGGCTGTCTCCCAGAGGCACGGCGCTCCGGGCGCAGTTTGCCACTGTTATGATGCGTTTTTCAAACGGCTCCCGCTGAACCGGCCGGACCGTCCCCATACCGGGTTCGAGTTCAGGTCATAAGGACTATAAAAAACAAACAAGCATCCTCCCATACTGAAAAGATGCTTGAAAAAGAGACACAGGTGTGCGCCGGGACGTCTGTCAAAAGGAAGAGGCGAAGTTTCCTCCTTTGACGGACGGCCCGGCGCCGTGTTGTTTCAGACCCGGTTTTCCACATAGGAAACCAGGTCGCTGACGGTATTGAGCTCTTCCAGATCCTGACGGCGCCAGGGAATGGAGAGCTCGTCGGCAGCTGCCTGGAGGATATCGGCCAAGTCCCCGTCGCTTAACTCCAGCTCCGACCGCAAATCGGACTGCATGGAGATCTGCTCCGGGTCACAGACGAGAGAATCGGACAGGAGCTGCTGAATCAGTTCGTATACCATTGCGCACACCTCTTGATACGGGATACCGTTTCCGGCGACACACAGTATACTAGATGATGGGGGCGTATGCAAGCCCTTTTTCCGAGATGGGCGAGGGGGTCAGCGGTTGCTGATGCCGGAGCAAATCTGACCGAATGCTTCGGCGGCTTCCATGGCGTACTCCGGCGCGTTGGCCAAATCTCCCAATGTTACCATGCCGCAGAGTCGGCCCCGCTCTTCCACCGGAAGCCGCCGGACCTGTTCCCGCGCCATTTTCTCAGCGGCTGCGGCCAGACTCATGTCTGCGCCGACGGTGACCACACGGCCGGTCATGATGTGCTTCACCGGAACCTTTTCCGGATTCCGGTCTGCTGCCACGCATCGCAGCACGATGTCCCGGTCGGTGATCATCCCGCAGATTTTGCCGTTTTCGTCACACACAGGCAGCGCGCCGACGTTGTACCGCGCCAGCATTCTGGCGGCTACGGCGGCCGGCTCCTCGGGACCCACGCGGATCACCCGGGGCGTCATAACATCCTTTACCTTCATCGCTTTGCACCTCCAAAGGCCGCTCCACCGGCGGCGTTCTACCAGGTAGTATGGAACAATTTGGGAGATTCTATACGGCCTCCCGGCGGAAAACGAACAGGCGACGGCCTTTTTAACCGGCGGAAGCTTCAAATTTTCCTGTATAAATTTCGCCGTTTTCTGCAACCTAAGAGTGATACTCTTCCAAGGAGGCAGAAAACATGAAGGACGAAGAGAAGCGGGAAACGATCCCCTGGGAGGCGAAGGACCCCAAACCGCCGGTCATTCACAGTTCGGTTCCGGGCAGCCGGGGCGAGAGCCACCGCCGCAGTTGAGCGGTGCGGTGCTATCACTGCCGCCGGGGGCAGGGAGGGACCTGCCCTTGGCTGGGCCGGGGCGGCATTTGCCTCTCTCCGGACCGGGGGAAAGCGACCTGCAAAGGAAAAAAACCGGGAATCTCCTCCTGAAAAAGAGATTTCCGGTTTTTGCGTTTCCGTGGGTTTCCCGGCGCAGGAGGTCCGGAGGCGGCCGTGCCGTGGTCGGATGAATAGGATGGACCTCTTCTTGGGCCGCAGCTTCTGCAGGAGCTCTGCACTATAAGCGCAAGCCCGCTCCTGCCGGAACCCGAAGGATGTTTTGACAGTACGCTTCTACGTCGAAGGGATCCAGAGCGGCGTCTTTACGGAGGTACAGAGGGTGGTGGGGGTGGCCTTTTTTGGAAATCGGTCCCGCCGTGAACCACCGGGCGCCGACGGCCCGGCCCAAGGCAATTTGGTCGGCCAGGCAGGCGGCCAGGTAGTCCCGCTTTTCAATGATGGCGCCCCAGGCGGCCCAGACGGCGGGCTGGGGATGCAGGGACAGCAGATATTGAAAAGCCCGCAGATTTTCCCGATGGAGTCGTTCGTTGCACCGCAGCTCCATGGCGTCCGGATCGGTGGCCCGCTGGGCATATACGTTGAACATCAGGAAGCTGTCGAAGCCGTTTGCCAGGGCGATGCGTTCCACGGACTTCAGGGTGTTGTCCAGCCGGTCCGGAATGGCGGTGGAGGGGTTGATGCCCATACAGATGAGAGGATGCTTCCCCCGGGTTCCCAACACATACCGGTATTCCCCATAGACCTTGGGAACATAAAGCCAACGGGTTACGTCATAGTCCGGCGCAGGCTCCAGAGCCTGGCGGAGGGCGTCTTCAAAGGGGAGCAGTTCCAGCTCCCGGGTTTCACCTTGGGGAACGTGTTGCATAAAAACCTCCTTATGGGGTATCGTCGGGCTGATCGGGAAACCAGCGGTAGTCGGCGGGATCGTGCCAGCTTTGCCCCTGGGGATCCAACCCTTTCTGCCGGCACCATCCGGCGTAGGCCGCCTCCAAAAAACGGGTAAAGCCCTGCATGTTGTTTTGGAGGACCACATTACCGGCCTCTGTGCAGAGAACCAGACACACGCTCCGGCGGGCGATGGACACCCGCTGCCCGAGAATTTGCGCGTAACGGAAACGAGCGGTCTGACGTCCTGCCCGGAAGGTGAAGCCGTCTTCCGTGTAGTCAATGCCGGTCTTGCGGTAGGTGGAAATGGCGTAAAGGGACATCCCCGCCAGAAGGACGGCCCCGGCCAGAAACATCGGGGCTTTGCCGGCGATTCCATACCAGGCGCAGGGAATGACCGCCCCCAGGAGCAAGGCGCTGAGGATGGGATAGCGAAGGGGGAGGCGTACGACGGGCCGCCCCTGGGCCCACCTTTGCAGGCGTGCCGCCCCCCGGTCCACCAGAAAACAGAGCCCCAAAACGGCGGCCAGAAGGAGCGCCAAAACGACGTATTTCACCGGCAATCCTCCGGCACGGCGGCCCATAGAACCTGGTCCACCGGCACGTCGTGGGGCGCCGTTTCCACATGGGGCAGGAGCTGGAAATCATAGCACAGAGCCAAGGTGGGGTGCCCCGGCTCCCGGGCCAGAAACCTGTCGTAAAAACCGCCGCCGTAGCCCAGCCGACGCCCGGACGGGTCGAAAGCCAGGCCGGGCATCAGAACCAGGGCATGGGGATCGTCGGCCTCGGGCCCGTCTGCCAGGGGCTCCGGAATGCCGCAGTAGCCGGGCGCCACAGCGGAGAGATCCGAGATCCAAAGAAAGCGCATGGTATCTCCCAAGACCTTGGGTACGGCCACCCGCTTGCCCGCATCCAGGGCGGCCTGGAGAAGGGCAAGGGTGCGGACTTCCTGATTATAAGAGAGGTATCCGTAAACCGAGGGGGCGGCTTGAAACATGGGGCAGGCCAGGGCCTGCCGGGTGAGCGCCCGGCTGCAGGCTTCGATTTGGGCCGGAGTCATGGCCGCCTTCCGCTCCCGGATTTCGGCGCGCAGCGCTTTTTTATCCACAGTGCAAGTCTCCTTTTCTTTTTTCCCGATTATTGTACTGGAATCGGGAGGATTCGTCAACAAAAGAAAAGGCCGGTGGGGAGAAATTGTACAGAAGGCTCCGGGGAAAGCGGGTGATCTCAGACCCTGCCCGGCTGCAGGGAATACCGGAACAGGCGGCCCTGCCGTTTTGGCAGCTTCCCTGCGGTTGTGGGAAACAAGGAAATTTGCGCGCCTTCCACGGAGAGCACGGCCTTCCTCGCGTGCTTTTGGATGAGCCGCAAGGGGGTAAAAGAAGCGGCGCTCGGTTTTGTGGGAAATCTGCTAATTTTTGTCGGAATGCAGCGGATGCCGGAAGGGCAAACTACCATACGACAAAGGGGAGGTGCCGCAGTGAACAAATTAAACAGGGAAAAGTCCCCGTATTTGCTCCAGCATAAAGATAATCCCGTGGACTGGTACCCGTGGTGCCCGGAAGCGTTTTTGAGAGCGGAGAGGGAAGACCGGCCGGTTTTTGTGAGCATTGGGTATTCCACCTGCCACTGGTGCCATGTGATGGCCCATGAGTCCTTTGAGGACCCGGAGGTCGCCGAGCTTTTGAATGCGGGCTTTGTGTGCATCAAGGTGGACCGGGAGGAGCGCCCGGACGTGGACGCAGTGTATATGGCCGCCTGCCAGGCCATGACCGGCTCGGGGGGCTGGCCCCTGACGGTGTGCATGGACGCCAAGCAGGTGCCGTTTTTTGCCGGGACCTACTTTCCCAAGAGGAGCCGGTATGGGCAATGGGGCCTTATGGAGCTGCTGGAGCAGGTGCTGCAGCTCTGGCGCACAGACCGGGAGCGGCTGTTGGCCTCCGGCCGAAAGGTGGCCGAGGCGCTCAACCCGCCCCAGGAGGCAGGCGGAGCGCCGGAAAAGGAGCAGCTTCAGGAGGCCTACCGCTGGCTGCGCCGCAGCTTTGATTCCAAATGGGGCGGATTTGGGACCAGTCCCAAATTTCCCACAGCCCACAACCTGCTGTTTCTGATGCAATTTTACCGGCTGGAGCAAAAGCAAAAGGCGCTGGATATGGCCGAAAGCACCCTGGACGCCATGGCCCGGGGCGGCATTCAGGACCAGATCGGCGGCGGATTCTCCCGGTACTCCACCGACGAATCCTGGTTGATCCCGCATTTTGAAAAGATGTTGTATGATAACGCCCTGCTGATTTTGGCTTATCTGGAGGCGTATCAGCTGACCCGCCGGGCGCGCTATGAGGACACGGCCCGCCGGACGGCGGACTACGTCTTAGAGGAATTGACCGGCCCGGAGGGGGGATTTTACTGCGGACAGGATGCCGACAGCGACGGCGTCGAGGGCAAATACTATGTGTTTACCCAGAGCGAGGTCCTGGATTTGCTGGGCCGACAGGACGGAGCGGCCTTTTGCAAGCTGTACGGCATTTCGCAGGCCGGGAACTTTGGCGGCAAAAGCGTTCCAAACCGAATTGGCCGGAAGGAGGAGCCCTGGAGCCGGGACGACCCCAGATTGCAACGGCTCCGGTCCTATCGCAGGCAGCGGGCGCGGCTGCATACCGACGACAAAATTCTGCTCTCCTGGAACAGCTGGATGATCCTGGCCTTGGCCCGTGCGGGACGCGTGCTGTCCGAGAGCCGCTATTTGGAGGCCGCCCGGAAGGCGCAGCGGTTCATCCGAACGCACATGCAAAGGGGCGGCCGGTTGTTTCTCCGGTACCGGGACGGCGAGGCGGCCCATGGGGGCCAGCTGGAGGACTATGCCGGATACGCGCTGGCGTTGCTGGAGCTGTACGACGCGACCTACCGGCCCGCGTACCTGCAAGAGGCCGTTGTTTGGGCGGAGCAGATGCAGGCGCTTTTTGAAGACCCGGTCCACGGCGGGTATTACCAGACGGCCCGGGATGCCGAGCCGCTGATTGCCCGCCTGAAGGAGACCTACGACGGCGCCATGCCCTCGGGAAACTCCGTCGCGGCCATGGTGCTGGTTCGCCTGGCCAAACTGACGGGAGAGTCCTGTTGGCAGCGGGGCGCCGACCGGCAGCTGCGTTTTCTGGCCGGGGCCATGCAGTTTCACCCGGCCGGACATTGCTTCGGCCAATTGGCGCTGGCGTTGGCCCTGTATCCCGGCAGGCAGTTGATCTGCGCCGGTCCGGCCGTTCCGGAGGAGCTGCGGGCCTACAGCCGGACGCGCCCGGCTCTGGGCCTGGATATTTTGTATAAGTCGCCGGAAAATGAAAAGGTTTTGGCGCAGTGCGCGCCCTTTACCGAGTCGTACCCGGTTCCCCAACAGGGGACGGTTTGGTACCTTTGCGAAAACGGCGCCTGCCGTGCGCCGGTCACGGATTGGAAGCAGCTGCACTTGCCGGAGAAGTTTTGATCAGGGCCTGGAGAAAAAGCCGGGACAGGTCCGCCATGGGTTGGACGCGGGGACAGGAGAGGCGGAGCAGGCGGGAAACGGGCGGTATGCACCCCAAAGGGACGGCATACCGCCCGCTTCCTTTTTCCGGCGCTTCAGCTGTAGGGTGCGGTCCGGAAACAGGGCGGCTTATGCAGCCCCCGGCGCCGAACGGCGGCAGAATAGGCGGAAAATCACTTGCAATTGCATGGGGAAATTGGTATAATGAACTGATTCTTAGAAAAATGAGACGGCGAGGTTCCACTGTGTATCTAAAATCACTGGAAATTCAGGGCTTTAAGTCCTTCCCTGACAAGACGACGATTCAATTTGGAAGTGATATCACGGCCATTGTCGGTCCAAACGGCAGCGGAAAGTCCAATATCTCAGACGCCATTCTCTGGGTGATGGGCGAGCAGAGCACCAAAACGCTCCGGGGCGCCAAAATGGAGGACGTGATCTTCGGCGGCACCCAGAAGCGCGCGCCGGTGGGGTTTGCCGAAGCGACCCTGACGCTGGACAACACGGACCGGGCGCTGCCCTTTGACGCCCAGGAGGTCATGGTGACCCGGCGCTATTACCGCTCCGGTGACAGCGAATTTTACATCAACAAGCAGTCGGCCCGCCTGCGGGACATTCACGAGCTGTTTATGGACACCGGCCTCGGACGGGAGGGCTATTCCAATGTGAGCCAGGGCCGGATTGATGAAATCCTGGCGGTCAAAAGCACGGACCGCCGGGAGGTTTTTGAAGAGGCGGCGGGGATTTCCAAGTACCGGCACCGCAAGGAGGAGACGGAGAAACGGCTCCTTACCACAGAGGACAACCTGCTTCGCATTGGAGACAAGGTATCCGAGCTGGAAATTCAGCTGGAGCCCCTGAAGGCGCAGTCTGAGAAGGCGAGGAAGTACCTGGAGTACAAAGACGAGCTCCGGGGCCTGGAGGTTGCGGTGTGGCTGGAAAATCTGGCGCAGATTGCGGCTGCGGCGAAAAAAGCGGAGGAGGATTACGCTTCGTCTTCCTTTGTGCTGGAGCAGGAGCACACCGCGTTGGACGCGTTGTACCGGAAGACGGAGGAGCTGAGCCGGACGCTGCGGGAGCAGGATGCCTCCCTGGAGGAGATCCGGGGACAGGTGGCCGCGCTGGAGGCTGCAGACCGGCAGTTTGACGGCCGCCTCGCCCTGCTTCAGGGGAGCATACGCAACAACGAGGAAAATACGGCGCGCATCCGGGAGGAGCTGAGCCAGCAGGACGGGCGCAGCTCCGGCATTGCCCGGCAGATTGCCGGAAGCCGACAGAGGATTGCAGCCATTGACGAGGATTTGAAGACCCAAACCCAGGCCCTGGACCAAACCCAGAGCCGGATTCAGAGCCTGACGGCCAATGCCGAGGGGATGACCAAGCGCTTCCTGGAGCTGCGAAGCCGCCAATCTGCCCTTCAGTCGGACATCGCGGGACGTCAGGCGGATTTGGCGGCCCTGGAGGAGTCGGTCCGCCAGGCCGAGGCCCGGATTGGGGATTTGCAGGGGGATTTGGATGCGGGCCGTCAGAGGCAGGAGCAGGCGCAGAGCGCCATGGATGCCTGCCGCAGCGCCCTGCAGGACGGCAGAGAGCGGGTCCAGACCCTGGGCAATGCCATTTCCGGCTACCAGCTGCGCTACGCCGGCCGGCTGCAGCGCCGGGACGGCCTGCAGGAGGACCTGCGCCGCCAGACGGCTCAGTTGGACGCCACCTCCGCCAAAGCCCGGGTATACCGGGCGATGGAACAGGATTTTGAAAGCTATCAGAAGTCCGTCCGCAGCGTGATGCAGGAGAGCCGCCGGGGGGGCTTGCAGCACATTCATGGGCCGGTCTCCCGGCTGATTCACACGGAGGACCGGTTTACCACCGCCATAGAAATCGCCCTGGGAGCGGCAATGCAGCAGATTGTGGTAGGGGACGAGTCGGACGCCAAGGCCGCCATCGCCTTCCTCAAACGGACCGGCGGCGGTCGGGCCACGTTTTTGCCTCTGGGCGCGATTGCGCCCCGCACGCTGCAGGAGCCCGGTGTGGAGCGGTGCCGCGGATTTGTGGGGATTGCCTCCCGGCTGGTCCGGTGTGAGGAGCGCTACCGGGACATTGTGGAAAACCTGCTGGGTCGGATCGTGATCGCCGAGGAGCTGGACAGCGCCGTTGCCATGGCCAAGCAGTACCGGAGCCGCTTTAAAATTGTGACCCTGGACGGACAGGTGATGAATCCCGGCGGTTCCATGACCGGCGGTTCTGTGGCAAAGGAGGCGGGGCTTCTGTTCCGCGCCAACGAGCTGCAGCGGCTGACCCGCCAGGAGCAGGAGCAGAAGGGGAAGAAGGAGGAGACGGAGCGCGCCCTGGCAGAGGCCCAGCGAGCTGTGGACGAGACCGATTTTGAGCTGACGGCGGCCAAGGAGCAGCTCCGGACGGCAGAGGATGAGGTCCTCCGCCTGGAGGGAGAGGAAAAGCAGCACGATGTTCTTCTGCAGGCGCTGCTGGATGCGGCGGGCTCGGCCGACCGGGAGATGGAGGCGCTGCGCGTGCGGATGCAGGCCGACCGGGAACGGGCGGCCGGGGTTCGCGCCCGGCTGGAGTCCCTGCGCGATCAGCTGGCCGATGCGGAGAACACCCTGGATTTGCTGAGCCAGGACCAGTCCGACGCGGCCCGGCAGACGGAGGCTCTGACCGGGGAGGCAACCGCCCGCAAAACCGAAATTGCGGCCTTGGAGGCCGAGCGCCGGTCGGCGGAGGAGAATGTGCAGCGGCTGGAGTCTCTGCGTGCAGCGATGGAGGGAGACCGCGCCCAGAAGACGACGCTTCTGGAGGCGTATCAGGCGGATGCCCACCGGATGCAACAGGAGATGGAGCAGGTGGCCCGGGAACGGGGAGAGAACGGGGAGCAGACGGCTCAGAAACGGGGCGTCCTGCAGGAGGCCCTGGCCTCCAGGGCCCGGACCGAGGCCCAAAAGACCCGGACCGAGCGGGAGGCCCAGGAGAAAAATAAATCCATTTTGACCATGGAACGGGCCTGCGCGCTGCTGGAGCAGAAAAAAATCACCACCGCCATGGAAGAGCGGCAGGTGATCGATAAGCTTTGGGACACCTACGGCCTGACGCCCACCACGGCGGCGTCGGAGCGGGCGGAGCTGGAGTCCGTGGGGGCGGGCAACCGCAGAATTGCAGAGCTGAAGCGGAGAATTGCCGGGCTGGGAACGCCGAACCTGGGGGCCATTGAGGAATACGCCCGGGTCAACGAACGGTATACATACCTCACAACCCAGCGGGACGATGTGCTGACCTCCAAACGCGAGCTGGAGAGTATCATTCGGGACATTACCACAGAAATGACCTCGATTTTTGTGACGGAGTTTCAGAAGATCGATCGGTACTTCCAGCAGACGTTTACAGAGATGTTCGGAGGCGGAAAGGGCGCTCTCATTTTGGAGGATCCGGAGCATCCCCTGACCTGCGGCATTGAAATTCGGGTTCAGCCGCCTGGAAAGCAGCTGAAGACCATCACGCTGCTGTCCGGCGGGGAGAAGGCCTTTGTGGCCATTGCCCTGTACTTCTCCATTTTAAAGGTCCGGCCCACGCCGTTTTGTATGCTGGACGAGATCGACGCGGCTTTGGACGACCGGAATGTGGAGCGGTATGCAAGCTATTTGCATCATCTGTGTCAAAAAACGCAGTTTATTGTCATCACGCACCGCCGGGGGACCATGGAGACAGCGGACGTTCTCTACGGCGTCACCATGCAGGAGCAGGGCGTTTCTAAAATTCTCCATATGGATTTGAATCAGATGGAGCGGGAACTGGGAATTATAGAGTAAGGAGCGATTGTGCCATGGGATTTTTCAGCAAGATTAAAGAGGGACTGACCAAGACCAGGAAGGCAATGGAAGATACGCTGAGCAATGTGTTTTCCGGCTTTTCCAGTCTGGATGACGATTTTTACGACGAGCTGGAGGAGTGCCTGATTTTGGCGGATCTGGGCGTCGAGACCGCCGGTCGGGCGGTGGAGCGCCTGCGCCGCCGGGTGAAGGAGCAGCGGCTCCGGGAGCCGGAGGAGGCCCGGCAGGCGCTGCGGGACATTCTGGTGGAGATGCTCCAGGTGGGGGATTCGTGCCTGCGCTTGGGGACGAAACCCTCTGTGATTCTGGTCATCGGCGTGAACGGAGTGGGAAAGACCACAACCATCGGGAAGCTGTCCAAGCAGCTGATCGATGAGGGGAAGAAGGTTTTGATGTGCGCCGGAGACACCTTCCGGGCGGCTGCGGCGGACCAGCTGGAGATTTGGGCGGAGCGCACCGGGGCGGACATCGTCCGGCAGCATGAGGGCGCGGACCCGGCGGCTGTGGTGTACGACGGAATTCAGGCGGCCAAGGCGAGGCAGGCGGACGTGATCCTCTGCGATACGGCCGGACGGCTGCACAACAAGGCCAACTTGATGAACGAGCTCAATAAGATTTCCCGGATTATAGACCGGGAGCTGCCGGAGGCGGAGAAAGAGGTGCTTCTGGTGCTGGATGCCACCACGGGACAGAACGGCCTGCTTCAGGCCAAGCAGTTCAAAGAAATCGCCGGGGTGACGGCGATTGCCCTGACGAAGCTGGACGGTACGGCCAAGGGCGGCATTGTCATTGCCGTGGCCGACGCGCTGCAGATTCCCGTAAAGTACATCGGCGTGGGGGAAAAGGCGGAGGACCTGATGCCCTTTGACGCCGGGGAATTTGTCCGTGCGCTGCTGTGAGGTGCCGGAGATGAGACACGACGGAAGAGCGCCGGACCAGCTCCGGCCGGTATCGCTGGAGCTGGGTTTTACCAAATTTGCCGAGGGAAGCTGCCTGATTCGGGTAGGAGATACGGTCGTTCTGTGCAATGCCTCTGTGGAAGAGCGGGTTCCGCCCCATGTGACCCGCGGCGGCTGGGTGACGGCGGAGTATTCCATGCTCCCCCGGGCCAACCGGGAGCGAAGTAAGCGGGATGTTTCCAAGCTGAAGCTGGCGCCCCGCAGCGCGGAGATTCAGCGGCTGGTGGGCCGGTCGCTCCGGGCAGCGGTGGATTTGGAAGCGCTGGGCGAAAGGACCGTGACCATAGACTGCGATGTTCTGCAGGCCGACGGCGGAACCCGGACGGCTTCGGTCACCGGCGGCTTTGTGGCCCTGGTTTTGGCTTGCCGGCGTTGGATGGACCAGGGGCTTCTGCGTAAGCTGCCCATTAAGAGCTGCTTGGCCGGTGTTTCCGCCGGTATCGTGGAAAATCAGGCCGTGCTGGATCTCTGCTACGCCGAGGACAGCAGGGCCGCCGTGGACTTGAACTGCGTGCTGAACGGAAACGGAAATTTGGTTGAAGTCCAGGGCACCGGAGAGGGCCGCCCCTTCACCCTGGAAGAGGAGCGGAAGCTGCTGGACCTTTGCGCAAAGGGGTGCCGGGAGCTGATGGCGCTGGAGAAAAAAGTTTTGGGGGAATTGGTATGAAAGTGGTGTTGGCCAGCAAGAATCCACATAAGCTGGTGGAAATCAGCGCCATTCTGCAGCCGCTGCAGGTGGAGCTGGTACTGGAGTCGGAATTGGGCGTGGATATCGAGGTGGAGGAGACGGGGCAGACCTTTGAGGAGAACTCGTTTCTCAAGGCCCATGCGGTGATGCAGGCCACGGGCCTGCCGGCCTTGGCCGACGATTCCGGCATTGCAGTGGACGCGCTGAACGGGGCGCCCGGCGTGTACTCCGCCCGGTATGGAGACGATCCCGCCTTGGACGATTGGGGGCGGCTTCTGCTGCTGCTGAAGAATACCGAGCACGTACCCGACGGACAACGGCAGGCGCAGTTCGTCTCGGTGATCACCCTGGTCTATCCCGACGGCCGCGTGATTCAGGCCAGAGGAGAGGCCCATGGGGAGCTTTTGCGGGAGGCCCACGGGCAGGGCGGCTTTGGCTACGATCCGATTTTTTACTACCCTCCGGCGGGTAAGACCTTCGCGGAGCTGACGGCCGGGGAAAAGAATCGGGTTTCTCATCGGGCCCGCGCGCTGCAGTTGTTTTATGAAAAGCTGTGTAAGGAGGCAGAGCATGCTGACCAGTAAGCAAAGGGCGGAATTGCGCGCCCAAGCCAACGGCCTGGACACCACGCTGATGGTGGGCAAGGGCGGTGTGACGGATTCGGTTGTGTTGGAGGCCGTGACCCAGCTGGATGCCAGAGAACTGGTGAAGGGCCGGGTTCTGGAGGCCGCCTTGATGAGTGCCCGGGAGGCGCTGGACGCCCTGTGCGCGGCCACCGGCGCGGACGGGGTGTGTACGGTGGGCTCGAAGTTTGTGTTGTACCGGGAATCGGAAAAGGTCAAGCGGGCCCGCAACCAGGTGGGACGGGCCAAGCTGTCTCCGGTCTCGGTTGCCAAGTCCAATCCGGTGCGCAAGGGCGCACAGGCCCGCCGCAAGGCGGCCCGGGCGGAACGGGAGCGGCGCAACGCCTATTTCCGTCAGACGGCCATTGACCGGGCCATTGAGCGGGAGAAGGAAAAGGCCGCCCGGCGGGAAGCGAAAGACTAGACAAATTAGGAAGCATGAGGTGAAGCCATGGGTAGGATTGGGATTTATGGCGGGACCTTTAACCCGCCCCATCGAGGACATATACAGGCGGCACGGCAGGCGGTGGAGCTGTTGCATCTGGACAGGCTTCTGTTTGTTCCCGATGGCTGCCCGCCGCACAAAACCATGCCGGAGGGAAGCCCCCCGGCCTGGGAACGCCTGGATTTGGTGCGTCTGGCGGCGCAGTCCGTACCAAAGGCGGAGGTTTCCGACCTGGAGCTCCGCCGGGATGGAAAAAGCTATACGGCCGATACGCTGGAGCTGCTGCATCAGAGCTACCCCCATGACCAGCTGTTTCTCCTCATGGGGACCGACATGCTTCTGACCTTTCCACAGTGGAACAAGCCGGAGAAAATTTGCCGTTTTGCCACTCTGGCGGTGATGCTGCGGGACCGGGAGGAGCCGCAGCTCCAGGAGCGGCTTCAAGCGCAGGCCCAGGTGATCCGGAAGAAGCTGAACGGCAAGGTGAAGTTCCTGAAAAACGAGATGCTGCCCATGACCTCTACGGATGTGCGCCGGATGCTTACGTTTCAGGCGGTGGGGGACATGCTGCCGCCGGAGGTGCTGGAGCGGATCCGGGCCTGCGGCTATTACAAGGTGAGCCGGGATTTGCGGCGCCTGCCCATGGAGCAGCTGGAGGCCGAAGTAATTTGCCTGCTGGACCCCAAACGAGTGCCCCATGTGCTGGGCTGCCGGGATACGGCTGCCCGTTTGGCCCGGAAATACGGTGCGGACGAGACCGACGCGGCCCGGGCCGGGCTCCTGCACGATGTGACCAAGGCCCTGCGGCCGGAGCTGCAGCTTCAGCTGTGCCGGGAATACGGCGTTGGGTTGGACGCGTTCAGCCGGGATAATCCGAAGACGCTCCACGCTGCCACCGGCGCGCAGGTGGCCCAAAGAGTGTTTGGCGAAAACGAAGCGGTGTGCCGGGCCATCGAGAGCCATACCACAGGCAGAGCGCACATGAATACGTTACAGAAAATTATTTACATTGCCGATTATATGGAACCCAATCGGGACTTCCCCGGGGTGGAGCAGCTCCGGAAAGCGGTCGAGGGGGATCTGGACCGGGCGGTTCTTCTGGGCCTGGAGATGACGGTGGATACGCTCCGCAGCCAGGGCAGGCGGGTGGCGCAAAATTCGCTGGACGCCATTTCCTGGCTCCAAACTGCAGGCGCATGATGCCCGCCTGCGCCTTCGAGGCGGAAGAAACGGAACGGTATGTGAGGCAAATTTGACGGATGAAAAGGAGAAGGTCTATGTTGACATCAAAAGAAGTGGCCGCTGCTGCAACCAGAGCGTTGGACAGCAAAAAGGGAGTCGGAATCAAGCTGATCCGGGTGGGAGATGTGACGACCTTGGCGGACTATTTCCTGATCTGTACCGGTACCTCCAACACCCATGTCAAAACGCTCTGCGACTACACGGAGGCGGTTTTGCAGGGACTGGGCGAGACCCTGCTGGGCCGGGAGGGACACCGGGGAAACACCTGGGAGCTTTTGGATTTCGGCTGTGTGGTGATTCACGTGTTTACCAATGAGGCCAGACAGTTTTATGATTTGGAACGTCTCTGGAGCGATGGGCAGGAGATTTCCCTGGATGAGATTCTCCAGGAAGACGGACAATAGGAGGAAGGTGCGCACATGACATATGATTTTAAAGCCATCGAACCGAAGTGGCAAAAGATCTGGGAGGAAAAAAACCTGTATGCTGCGGAAAACGGCGGCGAGAAGGAGAAATTTTACGCCCTGTTTGAGTTTCCCTATCCCTCCGGCGCCGGACTGCACGTCGGACATTGCCGTCCCTATACTGCCATGGATGTCATTGCCCGCAAGAAGCGGATGGAGGGCAAGAATGTGCTGTTTCCCATCGGCTACGACGCCTTCGGCCTGCCCACGGAAAACTATGCCATCCAGCACCATGTGCATCCCCGGGTTGTGACGGAGCAGAACATCGCCACCTTCCGGGGACAGCTGAAGGCCCTGGGCTATAGCTTTGATTGGGACCGGGAGATCAATACCACGGACCCCGGGTATTTTAAATGGACCCAGTGGATTTTCCTACAGATGTTCCGGCACGGACTGGCGTATAAGGCGAAAATGCCGGTAAACTGGTGCACCAGCTGCAAGTGCGTGCTGGCCAATGAGGAAGTGGTGGACGGCGTTTGCGAACGGTGCGGCGCGCCGGTCATTCGCAAGGAGAAGAGCCAGTGGATGCTGCGAATTACCCGCTATGCCGACCGGCTCATTGACGATCTGGATGAACTGGACTACATCGAACGGGTCAAGCTGCAGCAAAAGAACTGGATTGGACGCAGCTACGGAGCGGAGGTCACGTTCCAATCGACCTTTGGTGATGATATTTTGATTTATACCACTCGCCCGGATACCTTATTCGGCGCGACTTATCTGGTGCTCTCCCCGGAGCACCCGCTGCTGGAGCAGTGGATGGACCGGATTGAAAACGCCGATGCGGTGAAGGCCTATCAGGCTGCTGCGGCGGCCAAGTCCGACCTGGAGCGGACGGAGCTGAACAAGGAAAAGACCGGCGTGCGGCTCTGCGGGGTGCAGGGGGTGAACCCGGTAAACGGCAAGCAGATTCCCATTTTCATCTCCGACTATGTCCTGGCCACCTACGGCACCGGCGCCATTATGGCGGTACCGGCTCACGATGACCGGGACTGGGCCTTTGCCAAAGCCTTCGGCTGTGAGATTCTGGAGGTGGTCCAGGGCGGCGATGTGGAGAAGGCGGCCTTTACCAGCAAAGACGACACCGGAATCTTGGTGCACTCCGATTTCCTAAACGGTCTGACGGTCAAAGAAGCGATTCCGGCCATGACCAAGTGGCTGGAAGAGCACGGCGTGGGCCATGCCAAGGTGAATTTCAAGCTGCGGGACTGGGTGTTTTCCCGTCAGCGGTACTGGGGCGAACCGATTCCCATTGTGCACTGCCCCAAGTGCGGCCCCGTGCCCCTGCCGGAGGAGGAGCTGCCGCTGCTGTTGCCCGAGGTGGAGAGCTACGAACCCACCGACGACGGGGAGAGCCCCCTGTCCGCCATGACCGACTGGGTGAATACCACCTGCCCCTGCTGCGGGGGTCCGGCCAAGCGGGAGACCGACACCATGCCCCAGTGGGCCGGCTCTTCCTGGTACTTCCTGCGGTATATGGACCCGCACAATGATCAGGCGCTGGCCTCCCGGGAGGCGCTGGATTACTGGGCGCCGGTGGACTGGTACAACGGCGGCATGGAGCACACCACGCTGCATCTGCTGTACTCCCGCTTCTGGTACAAGTTCCTCTATGACATCGGCGTGGTTCCCACCAAGGAGCCCTACGCCAAGCGCACCAGCCAGGGGATGATCCTGGGAGAGGGCGGGGTGAAAATGTCCAAGTCTTTGGGCAATGTCATCAACCCCACGGATGTGATCGAGTCTTACGGGGCCGATACCATGCGGACCTACATCATGTTCATCGGTGACTTCGAGAAGGCGGCTTCCTGGTCCGCCAATGCGGTAAAGGGCTGCAAGCGTTTTCTGGACCGGGTGTGGGCCCTGGGAGAGAGCGTGCAGGACGATGCCCAAATGTATTCTCAGGCCAACGCCTCTGCAATGCACAAGACCATCAAAAAGGTGACCTCCGATATCGAAAGTCTGAAGCCCAATACGGCGATTGCCGCATTGATGACGCTTTTGAACCGGTTTGGAGATCAGGGCTGCAATCGGGCCGAGCTTCGCACCTTCCTTCAGCTGCTGAGTCCCTTTGCGCCCCACATCTGCGACGAGATTTGGCAGAGACACGGCTTTGCCGGTATTTGCTCGGTCTCGGCCTGGCCGGCCTATGAGGAGGCGATGTGCCGGGATGCGGAAATCGATATGGCGGTGCAGGTGAACGGCAAGCTCCGGGGAACGATTCATGTGGAGGCGGATTCGCCCGACAGCGTGGTGATTGCCGCGGCGCAAGCCGAGGAGAAGGTATCCCGGTTCCTGGAAAAGCAGGGGGGCCGGGTGGTCAAAACCATTGTGGTGAAAAACAAACTGGTCAATTTAATTGTCAAGTAAAGCGGGCCTTTTTGCTTTTTCGGAATGTTTCTCCAATTGCGGCGTAGGAACTTGTAATAACCGGCCGGGTATGTTATGATAGGCATGGTTTTCGGAGCCTGAAAACAGGGGCGAATCACCGCCCCTGTTTTTTCTATCTGGTTCCGGAGCGCCAAATTGTGAAAGGAGACACGCAAATGCTGAAAAAGACGATTTCCGCCATACTGGCTTTTGCCTTGGTCTTGACCTTGGGCTTTGGCGTGAGGGCTGCCGGTTTGGAAGGAGAGCAAAACGAAATCACCCGGGTTCTGTCGGCCCAGGGCGCCGTTCTGCCGGAGAACGCCCTGCAGGCCGTGGACCGGACTGAGCTTCAGTCCCGGGATACGGAAAACTACATACTTCCGTATTATTGGACGTATGGGCAGTCTGTGGTAGTCGGTGAGACCATGACGCTGCATACCATGGTCGACGACGTGGGCCTCACAGGCGGCTACCAGTTGATTGCTGTGTTTGAGGGAACGTACGATGCCATCGGGGAAGGCGACAAGCCGGTGAGCAGCGGCGTCTTTCCCTGTAAGGGCACATCCGCCGGGGTGAATTTTGAATGGAAGACAACCAACTTGACGCCCGGCGATTACACCGTGGTGTTCCTCCTGCAGGATCAAAATGAAGAGCTGGTATTCGGGACATATGCCGACCTCTATCTCAGCGACCGGGAGATTCCTCTGGAGGGAATCGACCTGTACGTCTATGAGGTGGACGGCAATCCGGATAAAATTGCCATGGGAACCGGCGCCCGGTTCTCCGTCGGGGTGCAGTACCGGCCCTATCACACCACGGTGGACCGGTCGGTGACCTTGACCAGCGAGAACAACAGCTTTGTGAGCGACTTTTACGGGGGCTTCACACCGGGCACCTGGGGCGTTCAGGCGCCCGGCGCCAATGCCGACACGGTGTTGACGGCCGCGTGCGCAGGCTATACCGACCGGGTCACGGTGTATGTCCGTGATTTTGAAAACAGTGTGATCGCCGTGACTGAGCATAAGCTGGACCCCGACCGGATCGTGCTGAAGCAGGCGCCCACGGCCACGAAGGACGGAACCGGCGTAGGCAATTGCCTGTATTGCGGGCAGGAGGTGGAGGTGGCGGTTCCCCGGATCTTTACCGACACCAGAAGCGATGCGTTTTACTCCGACGCCGTAGATTACTGCTATGCCAATGGGATCATTCAGGGAGTCTCTGAGAACCGTTTCGCTCCCAATCAGAGCCTGACCCGGGGCATGCTGATTACCATGCTGTACCGGTATGTGGGCTCTCCGGAGGTCAGCGGCCGGCCTCCGTTTACCGATGTCAAGGAAGGCCGGTATTTCTATGAGGCCATTGTTTGGGCCGACCAGAATCAGCTGGTCAACGGCTTCCCGGACGGGACCTGCAAGCCCGACGCCTCCATTACCCGGGAGCAGATGGTGACCGTCCTGTTCCGCTATGTGCAGTATTTGGATCAGGACAATGGCCTCCGGGCCGATCTGTCGGCATTTTCCGATGCGGGGCAGGTGGGCAATTATGCCGTAGAGCCCATGCAGTGGGCGGTGGCCAACGGCGTGATTCAGGGCGTGACCGATACAAAGATTTCTCCCAGAGGTACGGCCACACGGGCGCAGACCGCAGCGGTGCTGTACCGTACCCTGCTGGGCCTATAAAGCTTGGACCCGTTGACGATTCGCAAAATCTGTAAATTTTACTTGACAATTTGTGAAATTTCGTTTATAATCTTGTAAGCCATGTAAGTGGCCCTGAAAGCATCCTGGATGAAGCCGGATGTGTTGGAGGGAGGGAAATCAATGTCTGAAATTCGCGTAAAAGAGAACGAATCTCTGGAGAGTGCTCTGAGAAGATTTAAGCGGAGCTGCGCCAAGGAAGGCGTGATCGCTGAAGTCAAAAAGAGAGAGCATTACGTGAGTCCCAGCCTGAAGCGGAAGCAGAAGTCTGAGGCCGCCCGGAAGAACAAGAGAAAGTTCTATTGATCCCTCCGTTGCTGGCAAAGTCCGAGCCCCCTACCTTTGGTAGGGGGCTCTTCGTTACGGGAACCGCCCGGCGGAGCCTCGCGCCCTCAGGCGCGAAAGGAAGTCCGGCGATGCGCCCGGCGGCATGTGCGTGGAGGAACACACCGCCCAGGCTGTCTCGGTGGATTTGGCGCGCTACAGCATGCGATTTCGTTGCCGGAAAGTCCTGCAGGGTTTTCGACAGTCTCCGAGCCTCCTACTGTTGGTAGGGGGCTCGTTTCCATGTCGGGATTTGCCGCCAAATGCCCACGGCCCGTGTGACGCCGAGACTCTCACAGGCGTCCAACTTTTCCAAAAGGGTTTCTTCCGTGTCGTACAGGGAGAGCTGAATTCCGGAGCCGACGGGCTTGCTGAAATAGCGGCAGTGGAGCGGACCGCTTGAAAAGGTGGGAAACGCCGCGCCTTCGGCCTCCAGAGCCTCGGCCTGCTCCGGCATCACAGAGGCGGGAGCGCCGCTCAGATAAATCCGGCAGCCGGCGGGTACGGCTTCCAACCAGATTTCGCGGCCCCGATACGGCTCCAGAACGGTCTGAGGCGGACAGTGGCAGGGGAGCGGGGGGAGAAACACGGCGGCCTCCGTCTGGTCGAGGTAGGCAGGCGGCATGCCGATGGAGCATCCGGCCTCCCGGCAGCACTGGGCCAAGCAGCCGGCCAGACGCCGGGTTTCCTCGGTGGGCGGCCGTTCCAGGTCCAAAAGCAGACCGGCGGCCCCGGTGCGCAGCAGCGTATCGACGGCCTCCTGGCATACGGCTTCCAGGCTGTGCCCGCTGCTCCAGGGAATCTGATCGTCCAGGAGAATCAGACTGCCCGGCGGCAGCGTGTGGGGACGGTTGCTGAGGCCGGGACCCGACATGGAAAAGTGCATCGCCATCCAGGCGACCCGAGGCGGAAGGGAAGACGCCACGGAAAAATCTCCCGCGGTCATGGCGAGATATCGTGGAACAGACAATGGACAACGCCTCCTGGCTGTGATATAATATTGGTAAATCATGCTGATACTTATGTGCGTGCGAGGTTCTCTATGCGTATTTCTCTGCTGCCCAAGGCGATTTTTCCGGCTCTGACGGAGATCTCTCCCGACTATCTGCGCGGGAAGGGAATTCGCCTTCTGATGTTGGATTTTGATAATACCATCGTCCCATACACCACAGACGTCCCCACGCCGGAGATGGAACGCTGGCTGCGGGATTTGAACCGATCGGATATCCAGGTTTGCGTGGTATCCAACAGCAAAAAGCGGCGTGTGATGGAATTTTGCGAGAAATACAACCTGCGTTGCGTGACCCATGCCCGCAAGCCCTTTTCCAGCGGAATCCGGCGATGCCTGTCCCAATATGCCGTTGCTCCGTCTCAGTGCGCTTTGGTCGGCGATCAGATTTACACCGACGTTCTGGGCGCGAATTGCGCGGGCGTATACGCCATTTTGATTCCTGCAATCCACAACCATACCGTATGGCTGCGCCTGCGCCATGTGCTGGAGCTGCCTGTAATATTTTTTGCAAAAGGAAGGAACGTGCAACGATGAACAATTTGGATAAGTACAAATCTCTTTTGGGCGATGCCGTGGACGGCCTGCTCCTCACCAGCCGGTACAGCCGCCATTATGCGGCGGAGTTCGACATCGCCGAGGGCGTGGCTCTGGTCTCCCGGAAGGGCTGCCGGTACTTTACAGACAGCCGCTACATTGAGTCCGCAGAGCGCGATTTGCGGGGCTTCGAGGTCTTGCCCGTGGACCGGGAGCACAGCTACGCCGCCCGCATCAACGAGGCGTGCGAGGCCTTTGGCGTCCGGACCCTGGGATTTGAGGAAGGCTATCTGACTGTGGCGGAGTTCCAGGATTATAAGGCGAAGCTGACGGCGGAGCTGAAGCCCTGCCAGGCGGCCATCCATGGATTCCGGGCCCAAAAAGAACCCTGGGAGTTGCGCCTGATGGAGCAGGCCCAGGAGATCACGGACAAGGCCTTCTCCGAGATCCTGACCCGGATTCGTGTGGGGATGACGGAAAAAGAGCTCTGTGCGGAGCTGATTTACTGCCTGTACAAAAACGGCGCCGACGGGTTGTCCTTTGACCCGATTGTGGTGTCCGGCCCCAATACCAGTATGCCCCACGGCGTACCCGGCGACCGGGCGCTGCAGGAAGGCGACTTCATCACCATGGATTTCGGCGTGCTGTATCAGGGCTATTGCTCGGATATGACCCGGACCGTGGCGCTGGGCTATGTGACCGAGGAGATGGAGCGGGTTTATCAAACGGTCCTGGCCGCTCAGAAGGCGGGCATTGCCGCCTCCAAGGCCGGCGTGCCCGGCAGCGAGGTGGACGGCGCCGCCAGAAAGGTGATTGCGGACGCCGGATACGGGGCCTATTTCGGCCACGGCTACGGCCACAGCCTGGGCCTGGAGATTCACGAGGCCCCCAACTGCAACCCGTCCGGCACGGAGCCCATGCCAGTGGGCGCGGTATGCTCTGCCGAGCCGGGCATTTACCTACCCGGTCGGTTCGGCGTCCGGATTGAGGATGTGGTGGTTTTCCAAGAGGGAACCTGCCGGATCCTGACCCGCAGTCCCAAGAATTTAATCATAATTTCCGGGAAAAATGCATAAAAAGTCTTGCATTCCCAGGGGCAATCAGTTAGAATAGAGCAGGTATTTTTTGAGAGCCGGTATACGCGCCCGTTTGCCGGTGGAACACTAGGAGGAGAAATTTATGATTTCTGTCAGTGATTTTAGAAATGGCGTGACCTTTGACATGGACGGTAAGGTCATGCAGATTGTGGAGTTCCAGCACGTGAAGCCCGGCAAGGGTGCGGCCTTTGTTCGCGTAAAGATGAAGAATGTGATCACCGGCGGCGTGACGGAGACGACCTTCAACCCCAACGATAAGTATCCCACCGCTTATATTGAGCGCAAGAAAATGGAATACTCCTACTCCGACGGCGACCTGTACTATTTCATGGACATGGAGACCTATGAGATGACGCCCATCGAGAAGAGCGTCCTGGACGACAGCTTCCGTTTTGTGAAGGAAAACGACACTTGCACGGTCATGTCCTATAAGGGCAACGTGTTCGGCGTGGAGGCGCCCAACTTTGTGGACCTGGTTGTGACGAAGACCGACCCGGGCTTTGCCGGAAATACGGCGACCAACGCCCTGAAGCCTGCCACGGTGGAGACCGGCGCAGAGGTGAAGGTCCCCTTGTTCATCAACGAAGGCGATAAGATCAACATCGATACCCGGACCGGCGAGTATTTGGGCCGCTCGAAGGCTTAATTGATAAAAGGAGAATCGTTATGACACTTTCTGAGAAGTCCGCCTATCTGAAGGGCCTGATGGAAGGCATGAAGCTGGATACCGAGACCAATGAGGGCAAGCTGTTGGCCGCCGTGGTGGATCTGCTGGGCGACATGGCCAAGACGGTTTCCGACGTGGAGGAGACCACCTTGGCGATTTCCGACGAATTGGATGAAATCGAAGAGGACCTGGACGAGGTTTACGATTATCTCTCTGACGAGATGGAAGAAGACGACTTGGACGACGAGGACGATCTGGATGACGAAGACGATTTCTCGGAAGAGGATGATTACGATTTTGACGATTCTACGGTGTATGAAGTGACCTGCAAGTGCGGTGAGGTCATTGACTTCGACGAGGAGACTCTGGAGCACGGCAGCATCGTCTGCCCCCGCTGCGGTGAAGTTTTGGAGTTTTCCGCCGAGGATGTGGAGGAGTAAATTTGTTTTCCTGCGGCGCGTCTGCGCCGCAGGAGATAAAAATTCGGCATTTTATCGTTGACAAATCCGGTCCCCTATGATAGAATGTGAAGGTCTCTAATACGGAGAGATGTCCGAGCGGTTTAAGGAGCTGGTCTTGAAAACCAGTGACTCAGCAATGAGCCGTGGGTTCGAATCCCACTCTCTCCGCCACATTTTTCCGGTGCTTTTTATGGTTTTTGATTCGGAGTGATACCCAAGAGGCCGAAGGGGCTCCCCTGCTAAGGGAGTAGGCGTGTAAAAAGCGCGCGAGAGTTCAAATCTCTCTCACTCCGCCAAAGTGCCCGTTTTTAGGTAGAAATACTTAAAAACGGGCACTTTTTTGCTATTTTTATCAAATCTTTGCTGGATACAGGGAAATACAACTATTGCCATGAGAAGCCGCCAAAAGCGAAAAGTTTATGATTGTTGCGTAGGCCGTTGCGTAGGCTGATCTGGGCCAAACTTATCCGCCATTTGATTGATGGCATCCAACATCGGCGATACGTCCACGTGGATATATCCCTGCGTAGTCGTAAATTTGGAATGGCGCATAATTTTTTGGATGACGCTGGGGGCTATATTATCCAGCGCCAGCGCGGTAGCCGTGGAGCGGCGGCAGGAGTAGGGGGGTAGATCCCGGCAGCCAACCCGGGCCATTGTTTCGTGGTATTTGGTATAAAAATTGTCCCGGTTGATTGAGATGATCTTTTCGCCTTTCGTGTGCTGGCACAAATCCTCTAGCACAGGCAATATGATGTCAGCCAGCACGACAGGCGTCTCCTTGCGCGTCTTGGTCTTTTTCCCGGCCCCGGTGATGATATCTTGCCCTCCCAATTTATCTGGGTTTTACGGGCCGCCAGGAGCTCCGCAGGCATCATTCCAGTGTAGATCATCAGAAGGATATACCCGGTAAAGCTGTTTCCGGCGGTATAATCGTCCCATAGCATGCGGATCTCATCGGCGTGAAATGCCTGGCGCTCTTTTGCATCCAGGTCTGGCAGGGTCAAAAAATCTGATAAGTTGATGGTCACAAACTGATCTGCCATGGCCCGTTGGTATAGGTGCGATAGCACAGTTTTAATATCTTTGGCGGGGTAATAGGTGGGCGCTTTAGCATCCACCACGCGCTGCAGGTCCGCAATGGTCAGCAGATCAATCCGACAGAACTGAATATCCTCCAGCTTGCCAAAGGCGATTCGGTAAGCGCATTGTTTGGACGCGGATAGCTTTTTGTATGGCCCTGCAAGCCATTGATCATACAGCTCTTGGATAGTCGGGATCTTTTTTACAATCCGCTGGTCCTGCAGTTGTGGCAGGTACAAAAGCGCTTCAGTCTTAGTCTTGAAGCCCCCTTTGGTCCGGCGATGCAAGCCGGAGAATTTAAAGACTGTCATTCGCCACCCCGTTCGTGCCGTTGGAGCAGGATAAATCCCACGGAGGGCTTGGGGCCACATCGCCAAAAGGAATACCGGAGACGGCCGTGGGGCATCGTCTCCGGTATGTTTTTGCATTACGGCAGGGGCTCCTGTGTTTGATAATCGTGGAGGAAGAACTGCCGTTGCAGCTCCAGAAGCTTGCTATAGCGATCTTTGTCAATGGAGTAATAGGTTTTGGCCCCCTCGACCGTGCATCGGACCAGGCGGGCTTTGAACAGCTGGCTCATATGGTAATGGATGGTATTCCGGGCCAGACCAAAATGGCTGGATAACTCCTGGCCGTAGGCCGGATGATCCTTTAAATAACAGAAAATGTCGAATCTGGTTCGGTCTCCCAGAAGGCGGATGGATTCGTAGATCTGATTCCGGGCGGCCTCTGCGGAGAGCTCCATGTTGCGCAGGGCATACCGCAAAATCCCGCAATAGACCACCAGATGACCGTCTTTGCCAAAGGTGTTGATAAACAGGTAGGTGACGGGTAGCATGAGAAGGGGCTGGATGCGGCAGGGAACGTTGGGGTCTATATGAAAGTTGGAAATCTCCTGGGTATATGCCTCCGTGCCGATGGCGTCAATCTCCCAGATAAAGTTGTCAATCAGGGCTTGGAGCTTGGGACCCATGTCTTCCAGAACGGCAAGGGCCGTATAGAGGCATTGGACAGACTCCTGCATCACGAGACGGTAATTTTTGTGCAGCTCCAGCAGGGCGAGCCTCGTCTCGGCAGGCAGGGACATGGACAGGATGCTGTCGATCAGCTGCGCTGTAGCGCTACTGTACTCCGCCTGATCGCTACCGGTGAGGTCCAGAGCGGTGAGGATGTCCTGAGCGGCCTCATCAGAAGTGCAGTCCTCCTGCGCTGCCCAAAAAGCGGCGGAGTCTCCACAGCAGCGGCAGGCGGCTGGGGCCAGCAGAAGGAATGCGGGAGAATACACGCCTGCCATATGGTAGGGGAATCCCTCCAGATTGGAAAACAGGCGGGTCAGGGTCCCCGGGGCAATGGCGACACGACGGTCCAGCTCCTGCTTCAGCGCCTCAAAGGAGGCATAACGCTCTTGAAATGCAGCCAGGGCGTGGGGACTTTTTTGCCGGAAGTGCTCCTCCAACCGCTGCCGTTCCTGTCCGTCTGCCCGTGCGCACAGGTAGAGGAGGGACTCCAGTATGAGATTGGGTTTTGCCAGATACTCCATGAGCTTCACCTGCGGTGTTCCGCCTGCCTTGGGCAGATGGAAGAATGGATTCCATTATGGCATAAAATAGCGGGCTTGTCAAATCGAATCAAACGACAATGGAAAAACGATGCTGCTTTGCAGCGGCAGGTGTATAGTACGTCAGGGTACATGTCCTGTGCAGGTTTGTGTATGTGCCGAAGTGAGTATCTGAAAATTTATCTTGACAAAGCGGGAAAAAGTGATTAATATGGAAGCAGATGCCATATTGCCATAGAACATCTGGATTCTGTATAAATATGGCGAATAACTGAAAGGGGAAATCAAAATGGGTAAAAACACAATGCTCCAGCGGTTTCTGGCATGGGCTCTGGTCATGGTCATGGTGGCCGGCCTGGCGGTTCCTGCCAGTGCACAGGAAAGCGGCGCTGGGCGGATTCCGCTGACGTTGGAAGCGGTGGACGCAGATGCCGTTACAGCGGCTCGCCGATGCAGCAAATGAGCGGTACGCAGGCGTCTACGGACCATGCCACAGGCACGGTTCGTGTGTCGATTGTGCTGGAGAAGGCTCCTACCCTGGAAGCCGGTTACTCCATGCAGAGCATTGCAGCCAATGCTGCGGCGATGGACTACCGGGAGGGCCTGAGAAGAGAACAGAACAGCCTCCAGACCGCCATTGAGCGACAGGTGCTGGGTGGACAGGCCATGGACGTGGTGTGGAACCTGACCTTGGCGGGCAATCTCATCTCCGCCAATGTCCCGCGGGCTTCTGTGGACCGGATTGCCGCCATGGATGGCGTCAAGTCAGTGGTTGTGGAGACCCAGTACAGCCCGGATGTCATCTCCATCGGAGGGGAGTACGCTCCCCAAATGGCCGTTTCTGGCCAGATGACCGGCGCCGACGCGGTGTGGCTGGAAGGATACACCGGCGCGGGTACCCGAATTGCGGTGATCGATAGCGGCCTGGATACGGACCACCAGTCCTTTGATCCTGCTGCTTTTGACTATGCCTTGGCAGAGGATGCAGAGAAGGCCGGCCGGACGGTGGAGAGCTACGGGCTTCTGGATGCTGGTGAAATTGCTGAGAAGCTGACCCAGCTCAACGCCTACCAGCGGGATGGAAGCCTCCAGGCAGACGCCTTGTACATCAACACCAAAGCCCCCTTTGGCTATAACTACATTGATGGTGGTACAGAGGTGACCCATGACCACGACGACCAGGGTGGGCACGGCTCTCATGTGGCCGGCATTGCGGCAGCCAACCGGTATGTGGCACGGGATGGCGGGTTTGCCGATGCGTTGGAGACGGTGCATGTGACCGGCAATGCGCCGGATGCCCAGGTTTTGGTGATGAAGGTCTTTGGCCAGAACGGCGGCGCGTATGACTCCGATATTATGGCTGCTGTGGAGGACGCCATTGTGTTGGGGGCGGATGCCATCAACCTGTCCTTGGGTTCCGGCTCCGCCGGTGCAGCCAAAAGTTCGGAAGATGAGTATCAGAGAATTATGGAGAACTTGGTAGAGTGCGGTACGGTGTCGGCCACCTCTGCCGGCAACAACGGCCATTGGGCGGAGAATGCCACCTATGGCGCCCTGTATGCCGACGGCGGTGTGAACTTTGATACTGCTGGCTCCCCTGGCTCTTACACCAATTCTTTCACAGTGGCCTCAGTGGATAACGACGGACTCATCAGTGCCAGTATGCAGGTAGGCGACCGATCCTTTGGCTACACCGAAGAGACGGTAGACAGCCTGGGAACCCCCTTTAGCAATCAGCCTCTGGCAACGTTGGATACTACGGAAGACGGTTCCGGTACGGAATATGAGTTTGTGTTTGTAGATGGTGTGGGTCAAGGATCGGATTTCGACGGAATCGAGTTGACGGGTAAGATCGTATTCTGCGCCCGGGGTGAAATCTACTACTCTGAGAAGGCCAATGCTGTGGCCAGCCGGAAAGCGGCTGCCACTGTCGTCTACAATACGGAGCCTGGCCTTGTCAGCATGGATATGACTGGCTACAATTATCCAGCTCCCGCAGTTTTCATCTCTCAGGAAGCGGCCAAAGTGGTGAAGGATCAGGCCACAGCCCAGACCACTGAGGATGGCAAGACCTATTACACCGGCAGTATCACAGTTCGGGGCAAGGTAACCGGAAACTATGCCGGCTCTACCTATCAGGTGATGAGCAGCTTTAGCTCCTGGGGTGTCCCCGGAGACCTATCCCTGAAGCCGGAAATCTCTGCTCCTGGCGGGAATATTTACTCTGTCAACGGTGAGGTAGCGGCTACGGATCAGTATGAACTGATGAGTGGCACCTCTATGGCCGCTCCCCAGGTGGCCGGTATGGTTGCTCTGGTGCAGCAGTACCTCAGGGAGCAGGAAATTGAGGTAGCCGGCATGACCAGCCGGGCCCTCACCCAGTCTCTTTTGATGTCGACGGCTACAGCCCTTCGGGACCGAGCCAGTGGCAACTTTTACCCCATCCTCCAGCAAGGCGCAGGCCTTGCCAATGTGAGAGCGGCTCTCCGAACGCCCACCTTTGTGACGGTAGATGGACAGAACGACGGCAAGGTTAAGGTGGAGCTGGGCGACGATCCCAACCGGACCGGTGCCTATGCGTTCCGTTTCCAGCTACATAATCTGACGGATACGGAGTGCGCTTACCAGCTCTCCTCTGATGTCTTTACTCAGGCGACAGAGGCCGGCGCCGGTGGTTTCAGCTATCTCAGCGTCCTGACCAGAACCATGGACGCTACGGTGGAATTTTCTGTGGACGGCCAGTCTGTCATGGAATATACCGGTGAGCTCTCGAATTACGATTTCAATGGGGATGGCTATGTGAATCGGGCTGACGCACAGCTGCTGCTGGACCATGTGACTTGTGGCGCGGCTCTGCTTGCCAATGAAGCCTATGCCGACCTGAACGGCGACGGCCAGGTGACAACCTATGATGTGCACCAGTTTTTGAAGCTGTATCAGGGCATGGTGGTGGTTCCCGCGGGCGATTCAGTGGCGGTGGATGTGTCCGTAGTCCTGACAGACAATGAGAAGGAAAAGCTGAATGCGGAATATCCTACCGGCGCTTATATAGAGGCCTTCGTCCATGCTGCGCCTGTGGCAACCCAGGAGGGGGAACTGCTGCCGGTGCACTCCATTCCTGTGCTGGGCTACTATGGAAGCTGGTCTGAACCCTCTATGTTTGATGTAGGCGACTATGTAACCCATGCAACAGGCGACGAATCCAGAGATTCTTATTTGGGCAGCGAAAATATAAACGCCGTGGGCGTGGTTTACGGCGACCGGCCCAGCAGCATCTACTACTTTGGCGGCAACCCGATTACTCCCGATGAGACTTATCTGCCGGAGCGGAACGCCATTAACGTGGCCCGGGGCGACTATTTCTACGCCTGGCAGTTTGCTGCTATTCGCAACGCAGGGGCCTCTCGGTTTACGGCGATGAATACAACGACAGGCCAAAAGCTGTGTGAGGACAAGTTCTTTGGCAGTATAGATGCGGCATTCTACTACCCATTCTTTCAAACCTGGATGAATGCGCCTCAGGTGGTAGAGCTGAATCTGTGTCCTGAGATGGAGGTTGGCCAATACGGCCATATGACCATAAGTTTGGCGCCCGAGTACTATGTGGACGATGCGGGCAATGTGGATTGGGATGCTTTGGCAGAGGGAACCTGCCTGGAGATGTCTTTCACCGTGGACAACGAAGCGCCTACCATTGAACAGGTGGTTGTCAATACAGAGAAAAACGTCATGGAAGTGACGGTGCACGACGACCAATACGTAGCTGGCGTGATTCTCTATGATAACACCGGCCGGCGGGAACTGAAGAAGGTGGGCACTACGGCGGATGCCAAGCCCAACGAAACCATCACATTTGAGATTCCCCTGGAATCTGTGAACGGCTATCGCTTTGTCATTCAGGCGGCGGACTACGCTGCGAATTTTGCCACCTATCGTCTGAAGGAAACCATTGGTGAGCCAGAGCCTCTCCCTAGTCTCATAGGCTTCAGCCCGGTGTGGGGTAACTGGCAGAAGTTTAGCTGGAAAGAGAACACGTACGGCGGAGAGACGCTCAGTCCGAGCACTTGGTCTTCCAGCAAGGTAAATGTCTACGCGGCTACCTCAGTGGGGCCGTATGCGTTCTTATCAGATGATATGGGCTGCTTGTATGTGGCTCCGGCAGACGACCTGGAGGACACATCTTACATCTGCCGTCTGGGCTATGTGCTGGCAGATATGGCTTACAACGATGTAGATGGGATGCTATATGGCGTGACCGAAGCGGGTTTGATGGTATCCATCAATAAGCTCACCGGCGCGGTGACAGAGTTCGGCCAGATTGGCGGTGACGTTGGCTTTACCAATACGCTGGCTTGTGATCCAAACGGTATGTTCTACTGCGCAAAGCTGGGAACTTATGAGGTGTACAGCTTTACTCTGGATACAATTGACGCGCCAGAGTATCTGTGTGCGGTTGATACCAGCAGCGTTTATGCGACCCACGGTCTACAAACCATGGAGTTTGATGCCACCAGGCAGCTCCTCTGCTGGGTAGCCCGGACCGCCTATATGTACAATGGGCAGCCCTATGGCGCTGATCAGTATTGCCACTATGAAATGGATGTGCAGAACAAGCAGGTGGTAAGAAAGTACCTGGGCGTAAACTATGGCAGCCCGGTGTATGGCTTGATCTCGCCGGTGTGGGAAGGCCTCGATGTCTCCTGGTCAGAACCCACTTATGAAGTAGAGGGCGTCTACTTTGAGAAGGATGAAATTGAAGTGTTCGCCGGGTATACCGCGAAATTGGACGCCTATGCCATGCCCTGGACGCTGGCAGATTCTACTATGGTGTATTCCTCCAAGGATCCCAGCATTGCCAAGGTGGATGAGCAGGGGGTCGTCACTGGTGTTCGCGAGGGTGAGACAACCATTGTGGCCAAGTCCAGCCTGAATGGGGAGAAGTACAGCGAGTGCACCGTCACTGTCCGGTCTTTGGATGTGACCGTGGAAGGCGTGCTGATGGATGACCAAAGCACACCCATGCGCTTCAGCTGGGAGATGGCCAACGGCAACAGTACGTGGCGTGCAGGTATCACGCTGGACTACTCTGCTAAGGCGGTGACGGAGATTCCTGGGGAGGATGCATTCTACCTCTTGGATTCTAGCAACAATGTGATGCGTAAGCTGAACCTCCACGATGGCAAACCAGTTACGGAGGAGACGATGGAGTACGGCAAATATACGCTGTGGGATCTGGCCTATAGCAATTACTTCTCCCAAGAGGGAACCCCCAGAACTTATGCCGTCGGGGGCAGTACCCTCCTACAGCCGCAGGATCCTATGCATCCCGACTATAGCTCTATGTCGCCTCGGGGAGCAAAGCCATTCGTTGGCGTTGCGGTTGGCGGCACGGAGCGGGTGACTTATGAGGACTATTATGCAAGGCCTGTGGAGACCGACAGTGAAGTGGTCTATCTGTTGGACAACACCTGCAATCTTTGGCGGTTGAATGTGTGGGCCGAGGATGACGGGCAGTATGTTGTGTATGACTATCTGTACTCTGTCACTCCCACAGATTTGAATGTGACCTTCTCTTCCGGCAGCTATGCCGGGTACTCCTCCATGGTGGTGGGCAGCGACGGTGCGTTGTATGTGTCGGCCTTTACCGGCAAACATAGTGAACTGTACCGTCTGGTGTACGATGAAGTGACTGCAAAGTATGTATCCACGGCCCTTGGGACCTTCGGACGGGACATCTGGCCTGCGTCTTTGCTGCATGTATCCTCTAACGCCACCGCTCCGGAAGCGGTCCCTGTGGCGACCATGCGATTTGATGGCGCACGGCGGGAGCAGGTAGAAGAAGCTGTGGAAGAATCCATTTCCATTGGCGGCCTGAATGCCATTGTGGTACCGGAGGAGAACGGCGCCGCTGGCAGTCAGGTGACCTATGACACCGAGGCCCATACGGTCACGGTACCGATTATGGCCAGCGACAGCACCAACGGTCTGTTCCATGTGCGCTATGACCAGTCGCTTCTGGAGCTAGATTATGTGCGCTATGGCGGGGTACTTCACAGTCAGTCCGCCGGTGACGGTTCTCTGACGGTGGGTTATGCCGATGCCGGTGTGGTGGACGGTCTGGTGGCGGAGCTCACATTCCGCTATGAGCCGGCCAAGATCCGCCAGACTACCAGCTTGATCCTGGAGGTGCAGCAAGATGGCGAAACCCTTCCGGGAACCAGCGAAGCGCTGGAGCTGACCATTCCGGCCCTCCCCATTGCGTTTGAGGATGTGAAGCCGGGCATTTGGTACTATGATGCCGTAGAGGAAATGGCGCAGACTGGACGGATGATCGGTGTGTCCGAGACCCGGTTTGCACCCCAGATGAACCTGACCCGGGGGCAGTTGGCGACCATTTTGTACCGGATGGAGGGTTCCCCCGAGGTGACCGGTATGGAGCATCCCTTTACAGATGTGGCGGAAAATCGCTTCTATTCTGACGCGGTGACCTGGGCCAGTGAGTATGGAATTGTCTGCGGGGTGACGGAGACCAAGTTCCTTCCCAATGTGGCGGTTACCAGAGAGCAGATGGCGGTGCTTTTGTATCGCTATGCTGAGTACAAAGGCTACAATATGGCAGTAGAAGGCGATCTGTCCCGCTTCCCGGATGGGGAAAAGACTTCGAAGTATGCAGAATCGGCCATGTGCTGGGCCGTGAACGCAGGCCTCTTCCAGGGCAGCGCCGATGGCGGCGCCATTTGGCTGAAGCCGCAGAGCGGCGCGACTCGTGCCCAAGCGGCTACGGTGCTGGTGCGTTTCCTGGAAAAGTTCTCCGCATAAAGATGTCAATTTAACGCGAAAACCTGGCGCGTAAGCGGCCTCAGGGCTGCTTACGCGCTGGGTTTTTGCATTTATTTTGAGAGGATTGGGCAGTCTAAAAGAACGGCCTGGACAACCAACGGGGTGTGGTGGAGAATTCCAGGCGGCACGGTAGAAATGGAAAGGAGGCGCGAGGATGGCCAACGGTTTTTCAGTGTTGAAGCGAGCCACGCAGCGCGAGCAGAACGATTAAAAAATTGTATTGAAAACATTTTGGTTATATAATAATATTAAGTATAATAAAGAAGTCGTACTGCCGCAAGGGGCACCGAGCATGCCTTGGAGATTATTGTATTAAGTATACATGTTTAAATTATAATAAGCTATGTATATCTCTAAGCCCTAGGGGAGGCTTTGTTTCTAACAGATTGCAAATTTTACGCGTGAGCTTAAGGGCGCAGAAGAGGATTTGGAACTCTACAACTTGACGAACGAATAACCCATTGAATTCTCGAAAATTCAATAGATTGTGCCCCTCCCCGAAATCTGTTGTGTATCAGTTGCTTTTGAGTTGATTAAAAAGTTCAGAAAAACGAAGAAAGTGGTTAGAAAGTCTAAGAGATTTTGCAAAAAAAATCTCGAAAATTTACATGCAACCTCCCCTGCTAAGGGAGTAGGCGTGTAAAAAGCGCGCGAGAGTTCAAATCTCTCTCACTCCGCCAAAGCGCCCATTTTTAGGCAGAAATGCTTAAAAATGGGCGCTTTTTTGTTGCGCTTGGGAAGCTTTTGCGAAGTGTAAGAAAAGACCGTTTGATAGAGGCTGAAAAGACGCGCCTGAACTGCAAGCTCCAGGCGGCTGCTTCCGGAGCAAAGATTGGCCGGGGGCAAGATTCCGGCTTTGCCGATCTCCACAAGCTTGCGCATACAAAATGTTTGCGGTATTGCTCTCTTGGAATGCCGGAACCCCTGTTTTCATCCCGTGAAAACAGGGGTTCTTTGCCGGACTGCGTATTTTTTCAGACTCCTTGTAAAAGCGGGCTCCGAGGTCCGGCTGGCGAACAGCCCCGGCGGGCGGTTAATTGAGAAGGTATATGCCCAGATTCAAATAGCCTGCGAAGGCGACCCACAGGAGGTAGGGGATCAGCAGATAACCGGCGGGTTTCGAAATCCGGTCAAACGCCCGCCGGGTCGCCCAGATCAGGAGCCAAAGTAGGACAAGCCAGAAGAAAGAGAACAGGTATGCGTCGAATTGGAAAAAGAAGATCGGCCAGAAGAAATTTACGGCCAATTGCATGCCGTAGATCCGCAGCGCCGCGTGGATGACCGGCTTCTCTTCTTCAGACACCAGCACCAGATAAGAAGCAATCCCCATGAGAAGAAACAAGATGGTCCATACAACGGGAAACAGCCATCCGGGCGGAGCAAGAGGCGGTTTGTACAGGTGTTGAAAGGTTTCCATGCTGTTTCGCGTCAGAAGCGCGGAGAGTCCACCCACGGCAAGGGGAACCGCAAGGCAGACCAGAAGCTGTTTCCATTTTATTTTCATACGCATCACCCCTGTGTATGGTACACGGAAAAGAGGGGGTTTATGCCTGCTTTTCCCACCGGCCGGCCTGAGCCTGCCGGACGCTTCGGCGGCAGGAGCGGAAAGCGGCGGCTGGAGAAGGGCATATCCGGGGGACGAGCTTCATATGGTGGCATTGGGAGTTGAGAACATGATTTGTTACTGGAGAGAGCTGCTGGAGCTGCTGCCCCCCTGGCTCCGGGAGCAGGTGAACGGGGACGGGCTGGACAAACGGCTGCGGGAGATCCGCCTGCATCTGGGACAGCCCCCTTTGCTGGTAGCCGGGGAAGAGGATCTTTTGCCCAGCTGCCGCCGGGTGGGGACGGAGGACCTGAGCCACATTGTCAATACGGTTTCCCGCTTCTCCGCTTATGCGGCCTGGAGCGTGGCCCAGGGCTATCTCACGGCCCGGGGCGGACACCGGGTGGGTCTATGCGGCACGGCGGTCATACGCGACGGAAAGACGGCGGGAATGAAGGAGCTGCGGGCCCTGTGCATTCGGATTGCCAGGGATTTTCCGGGGTTGGCCGCCGGCTTGCCGGACCGGCTGGGGACAGGCTCTGCGCTGATTTTAGGCCCGCCCGGCGGAGGCAAGACCACGCTTCTGCGGGATCTGATCCGTCAGATCTCCGATGTCCGGCGAGAGCCCATTGCCGTGGTAGACCAGCGGGGGGAGCTCTTTCCCGCTCTGTACCAGGGCTATCAGTTTCAGACCGGACTTCGTACGGATGTTCTGACGGGGGCGGGAAAACAGGAGGGCATGGAGCTGCTGCTGCGGTCCATGGGGCCCAAGTGGATTGCCGTGGATGAAATTACCGCCTTGGAGGATTGTACCGCCATGGAGCAGTGCGGCTATTGCGGCGTCCGTTTTCTGGCCACCGCCCATGGGCGAAGTGTGGAGGATCTGCATCACCGCCCGGTGTACCGGCGGCTGCTGCAGACGGGGATGTTCACCACGGCCGTGGTGCTGCGGCCGGATCAGACTTTTACGGTGGAGAGGTTGGATGTGGCATGATACAGTGGATCGGTGCAATTTGTGTGGTGGGGGCCTGCGGAGCCTGCGGGTTTTCCATGGCGGCGAGCTATACGGGACTGCAGCGGAACCTGCGGCAGCTCTACAACGGCCTGGAGCTGATGCAGTGTCAGATGGAATATCAGATGACGGAGCTGCCGGAGCTGTGCGGCATTTTGGCTTCGGCCTGCACAGGCCCGGTGGGGAAATTTTTTGGAGCCCTGGGCCGGGAGATGCAGAACGGGGAGACGGCGGAGGCCTCGGCCTGCGTGGCGATGACCCTGGCCCGGGACCGGGAGCTGCCGGAGGCTTGCCGCAGCATCCTGTCTCAGCTGGGCAAGACTTTGGGGCAGCTGGATCTGTCCGGGCAGCTCCGGGGGCTGGCGTCCGCCCAGGAGACCTGCCGGAAGGAGCTGGAGGCGGTGGAGGCGGAAAAGGCGGGCCGACTTCGCTGTTACCGGGCCCTGGGATTATGCGCAGGGGCCGCTCTGGCCATTCTCCTGCTGTAAGCCTATGGAAGTGGATCTGATTTTCAAAATCGCAGCGGTGGGGATCATTGTGACCATTTTAAACCAGGTTCTGGTCCGCTCCGGCCGGGAGGAACAGGCCACCATGACGACTCTGGCAGGGTTGGTGGTGGTGCTGATGATCCTGGCCCAGCGGATTTCGGAGCTGTTTGATCTGGTTAAAACCCTGTTCCAGTTTTAGCCATGGAGCGGTTTTTACAGGCTGCCGCTCTGGCCATGGTGGCCGCGGTGCTGGCGGTGGTGCTGCAAAAGCAGTCCAAGGAAATTTCCGTTTTGCTGGTCATGGCTTGCAGCGCCGTCATTTTGGCGCTGGCCGCCTGGTTTCTGGAGCCCGTTGTGGATTTCATCGCTCAGCTCCGCCTGCTGGGCGAATTGGACAGAGATATGGTAACCATTCTTCTGAAGACCGCCGGAGTGGGACTCCTGGCGGAGTTGGCCGCAGCGGTTTGTGAGGATGCAGGGGAGGGCACCTTGGGAAAAGTAGCGCGACTGTGCGGCAGCGCGGCCGCTTTGTATCTGGCGCTGCCTCTGCTGACCGCCGTGTTGGACATGCTCCGGGAAATGCTGAAGAGGTGAAAACATGCGGAAGTGGATGATTGCGCTGCTGGTGCTGGGCCTTTTGATCTTGCCTGCCCGGGGCGCGGAAGGGGAATATGAGGTAGAAGCGGAGGCCGAAGCCGAAGCGATCCTGGAGGATGTGCCCCAGGAGGCCCAAGCGCTTTTGCCTGAGGAAAATGGGGGGTTTTTATCCGGCGTGTTGGAGGTGGTGCGTAAGGCCCTGCTTCTGGTGACGCCGGGGCTCTCCCAGGCCGCGGCGGCCTGCGCCGGGGTCCTGGCGGCGGCCGTGCTGTGCTCTTTGTTCCGGGCGGGAGACCAAGAGATCCGTTCGCCTGCCGCCGATATCCTGGGGGCAGTGGCCATTGCAACGATTTTGCTGCAGCCGGCGGATACTTTAATCCAAAGCGGTTTGGAGACGGTGCAGGCGATCAGCGACTATGGAAAGCTGCTGCTGCCGGTCATGTCGGGGGCCTTGGTGGCCTCCGGGGGGACGACGACGGCTTCCGCCCTGTATCTGGGGACGGCCTTTTTCGACAGCCTGCTGACCAGTCTCTTAAACGGCTTGCTGGGCCCGCTGCTGTACTTATTTCTGGCGTTGTCCCTGGCCGCGGCGGCCATCGGCAACAAGCTGCTGGTCCGAATGCGGGACTTTTTCAAGACGCTGATGAGCTGGACGCTGAAGCTGGTGCTGTCCCTGTTCACCGGCTATATGGCCATCACCGGGGTCATCAGCGGCACCACGGACGCAGCGGCCATGAAGGTGACCAAAATGGCCATCTCCGGCGCCGTTCCGGTGGTGGGGGGCATCCTCTCCGACGCCACGGAGACGGTTTTGGCCGGGGCGTCTGCGGTGCGCAGCACCGTAGGCGTGGCGGGACTGCTGGCGATTTTTGCCATTGCGGCCGCTCCCTTTTTCAAAATTGGGCTGCAGTATTTTCTCCTGAAGTTAACGGCGGCCCTGTGCGGCGTGGTGGGCCAGGAGAACCACACGGCGTTGACGGAGAGCTTCGCCCAGGCCATGGGGCTTCTGCTGGCGGCGACGGGAACCTGCTGCCTGATGCAGCTGCTCAGCACCGTCTGTTTCATGAAAGGAGTGATTTGATGGATGCCGTACGGCGTTATGTGATGACGCTGGCCGCCGCTGCCATGCTCTGCGCCCTGGTGAAGGCCATCGCGCCGGGACATAAGGGCCAGGAAAAAATTCTGAGTCTGGTCTGCGGCATTTTCCTCTTGGCCACAGCGCTGGGCCCTTTGGGCTTGCTTCGGCTGCCGGAGCTTTCGGACCCCACGGCCCAGGCCCGGGTAGAGGCCGGTCAGGCGGCCGAAAGGGCCGAGGAGGAGGCCAAGCAGCAGATGACGGCAATCATATCGGAGGAGGCAGTCTCATATATTTTGGACAAAGCCGGTGATCTCGGTTTGGAGCTGGAGGTGCAGGTGGAGCTGGATGAAAATTTGCTGCCCTGGAGCGTCCGCTTGCAGGGAGCGGTCTCTCCCTACGCCAAAAGCCGTTTGAGCGGTCAGATTGAGACCGAATTGGGGATTTCCCAAGAGAGGCAGGTGTGGTTCTCATGAAGGAGTCCGGTCCCGTTTGGAACAAGCTGACCCGCCTGACGCAAAAGCTGGGGAAGTTTAAGTATCCGGTGCTCATTTTGCTGTTGGGCGTGCTGCTGCTGCTTTTGCCCAGGCAAAAGCAGCAGCCGGCCGCTCCGGAGGAAACCACGGCCCCGGTGGAGGCGCAGTCCTCCTTAGGGGTGGAGGAGACCCGTCTGGCCAATCTCCTGAGCCGGATTCAAGGAGCCGGCGCCGTGGAGGTCATGCTGAGCCTAAAATCCGGAGAGCAGGTTCAGTATCAAACGGACACCCAGCGTCAAACCGACAGCGGCGGCACAGAAGAGAGCCTGCGGCAGGAGGACAATACCGTGCTGTATGCCACAGGCAGCGGCAGCCAGTCCGCTCTGGTGCAGCAGGTGACCGCGCCCACATACCAGGGAGCCATTGTGGTCTGCCAGGGGGCGGATGACCCCGCGGTGAAGCTGGCTCTGGTGCAGGCTGTGGCCAGTGTGACCGGCCTGGGGGCAGATCAGATCACAGTAGTCAAAATGAAATGAATCGAGGAGGAAAATTTCATGAAAAACTGGAAGAAAAACGCTGTGGTGGCATCCATTCTGGTGTTCGTCTGTGCCGGCATCTACCTGAACTGGCTGTATACCCAGGACACGGAGACGGCCGATTTGGTAGACACCTTGGATCAGGAGAAGATACTGGGCAGCTCTACGCTGGTCATGAGCCAGAACGACGATCTGGCGGCGGATGCGGCCAAAGAGGATCTCAGCGACGTCTCCGGTGAAGTGACGGATTATTTTGCCGCCGTGCGGCTCAGCCGCCAGGAATCCCGGGACAGCGCAGTTTCCATGCTCCAGGAGGCCATGTCCTACGGAGAAGACGCCCAGTCCACCTCCGCCTCTCAGGAGCTGGAGGGCCTGGTGGAGACGGCTCTGTGCGAGGCGCAGATTGAGAGCCTGGTCATTGCCAAGGGCTATACGGACTGCGTTGCTTATATGAGCGACGGCGGTATTTCCGTGGCGGTGGCGGCGCCGGAGGAGGGGCTGCAGGAGGCGGACGTGGCTCTGATTACCGACATCGTCATGACCCAGGCGGATCTGGATTTGGCGGACATTCGCATTGTGGAGGTAAAATAGCAGCCGTATGGTCCTGCCGGTTTTGCTGCCGGTACCGGTTGACGCACGCGGCGGAGCTTTTCTATCTGCAGTGGCGGGAAGCGAGGAAGCTTCCCGCCATTTTCTTGGGCGGAGAGAAAATCTCCAGTTGTTTTTTCCCGGAATTGTGGTACAATAAAGCAAGTTCAGCCATACTGCTGTGCAGAATACTGCGTTTTTGAAATTGTGAGGAGGTTCATCCTATGGCGGAGAGTAAGCAGTACATTACGCAAAACCAGGAAAATGGTACCGTTCAGATTTCTGAGGATGTGATCATTTCCATTGTGGCCGTAGCCGTTGGAGAAACCGAGGGCGTGGCAGGCTTCAGCCCCAAGCTGGGCGCGGACATCGCCGAGATTTTGGGCAGAAAAAATTGGGGCAAGGGTGTGAGGCTGACCATTACAGAGGATGACCGGCTGTATATTGAGTGTAACATTGTGGCCGTTTACGGTTACGCCGTGGTGAACGTGGCGCGGGCGGTTCAAGAAAATGTGACCTCTGCGGTGGAATCCATGACCGGCCTGCACGTGACCGAGGTCAACGTCAACATCTGCGGCATTACTGTGGAGCAAAAATAGCGTTTCATTTCCGGGAAAGGCCGCCGGAGAGCGGCGGTTGCGGCACATGCAGGGCATGGCGGATTTGCCGCCCGAACCCATATAAAAAGGAGACCGAGTATGACCAGGTCAAACGCCAGAGAGCTGGCAGTTCATTTAATTTACAGCCGGAGCTTCACCGGCGAGGAGCCGGAGGCTGCGTTGGAGGCTCGCCTGGACCGGGCCTACTATGCCGCCCTTTCCGGTGAAAACGAGGTCTATACCGAGCGGCCCAGCCGGAAACAGCTGGCCTATTTGGATCAGGTGGTGGTGGGAACGGCCAACCGCGCCGAGGAGCTGGATGCGATCATCGGCCGGTATTCCATCGGCTGGGATGTAAAGCGCATTTCCCGCCTGACCCGGGCAATTTTGCAGCTGGCGTTGTTTGAGTGCCGGTATGTGGAGGATGTGCCGGTGGGCGTGGCGGTAAACGAAGCGGTCACGTTGGCCAAGAAGTACGACGGAGAGGATGCCGGTACCTTTGTCAACGGCATCCTGCGCGCGTTCCTCCGGGACCAGGAGCAGGCGGAGGGCCGGGCTGCAGAGCCCCGGGAGGAAAGCGCGCTATGACGGTCCTGGGATTCGACACCAGCAACTACACCACCTCCATGGCTGCCTTTGACGGCGTGTCCGGAGAAAATCAATCCAGCCTGCTGCCGGTTCCCCCGGGGGAGCTGGGCCTGCGCCAGTCGGACGCGCTGTTTTTTCATGTCAAGGGCCTGCCGGAGCTTGCCGGCAGGCTGTTTTCCCATGTGGACGGAAATGACGTACGAGCGGTGGGGGTCAGTACCAGGCCCCGGGCGGTAGAGGGCTCTTACATGCCTTGCTTTTTGGCAGGCGTTTGCCTGGCGGAGACGGTTGCCGCCCTGCGACGGGTTCCTCTGGTGCAGGTGTCCCACCAGCAGGGGCATTTGGCGGCGGCTGCGTGGTCGGCGGGGCGCTTGGACCTTCTGGACCGCCCCTTTTTGGCCTGGCATCTGTCCGGCGGTACGACGGAGCTTCTGCATGTCGCGCCCCAGGGATGGAATCTGGCCTGCACCCGGATTGGCGGCACCACGGACATCTCGGCCGGACAGCTGATCGACCGGACCGGCCGGCTGCTGGGGCTGCCCTTTCCGTCGGGAAAGGAGCTGGACCGGCTGAGTCGGGACGGCGGACAGCCGGAGGGCTTCCGGGTCCGGTGTCCGGAGCTGGAATTCTCCCTGTCCGGCGTGCAGAATCAGGTGGAGCAGTTTTTTGCCCGAACGGAGAGCCGGGAGAAGACGGCGGCGTTTGCCCTGGCCAGCGTCTGTCAGGCGGTGCTTGCCGCCACCCGGCACGCGGTGAGCCGGTATCCGGGCTTGCCGGTGGTCTTTTCCGGCGGCGTGGCGTCCAACTCCATGCTGCGGGAGCGGATGGCGCAATTCCGGCCCGTTTTTTGCCCGCCCCAATATGCCACGGACAACGCCATGGGCGTGGCGGTTCTGGCCTGGCGGAGTTTGGAGGAAGCGAATGGAGCAGCAGATTTATAGCGTCACGCAAGTGAACACGTACATACAATCCATGATGGACTCGGACCGGCTCCTGGCGGGCTTATGCGTCCGGGGAGAGCTCAGCAATTATAAGGTCTACCCCTCCGGCCATCATTATTTTTCTTTGAAGGATGCCACCGGGGCGCTGCGCTGCGTCATGTTTAAATCCAGCGCCCTCCGGCTTCGGTTCCGGCCGGAAAACGGCATGAAGGTTTTGGCCATGGGGAGGATTTCCGTTTTCCCCCGAGACGGCGCCTATCAGCTGTATTGCACCGGCCTGACGCCGGATGGGGTGGGAGATCTCCATGTGGCCTTTGAGCAGCTCAAGGCCAAGCTCCAGGCGGAGGGCCTGTTTGATCCGGCCCACAAAAAGCCGCTGCCCCGGTATCCCGGCGTCATTGCCATCGTCACCTCATCCGCCGGAGCGGCCGTTCACGATATGCTGCGGATTCTCCGGAAGCGGTATCCCCTGAGCAAGGTGTTGCTTCTGCCGGTGCGGGTCCAGGGTGCGGAAGCGCCGGCGGAGCTGTGCGGCGCCATCCGCTATGTAAACCGGTGGAACCTGGCGGATTTGATTATCACCGGACGGGGCGGCGGCAGCTTGGAGGACCTGTGGGCCTTCAATGACGAGACGCTGGCCCGGACCATTTATGAATCCCGGATTCCGGTGATTTCCGCTGTGGGACACGAGCCGGATGTGACCATCTCGGACTATGTGGCGGACCTGCGGGCGGCGACGCCCTCCAATGCGGCGGAGCTGGCAGTGCCGGATCAGGCGGAGCTGGTCCGGCGGCTCCGGTCCATCACCTCGGCCATGGGGGCGCAGCTGTCCCGGCAGGTTAAGCTGAACCGGAAGCGGCTGGAGGTTTTGGCCTCCTCCCGGCCGCTGCAGAGCCCCACGGCCTATGTGGACGAGCGGCGCCTGCTTTTGGACGGGGTGCAGCGGCGGCTTTGTACCGCCCAGCAGCAGACCTTAGCCGGAAGCCGCCAGCGGTGTGTCCGGCTGGCGGCGGCCCTGGATGCCATGAGCCCGCTGAAGGTTTTGACCCGAGGCTATGCCATGGCCCAGACGGAGGATGGCCGGCTTTTGCGCACGGTGGAGCAGACGTCTCCCGGCGGCCGGTTTACCCTGCACCTGGCTGACGGCCGGATTCGGGCTTCGGTGGAGGCCATAGAAAGGACAGGCCCCGGAGGGGGCGAAGGAGGTTCCCATGAGCGAAAAGAATGAATCGTCTCAAAATTTTGAGCAGTCCATGGCCCGGCTGGAGCAGATCGTCCGAGCGATGGAGCGTGGAGATGTGCCGCTGGAGCAGTCCCTGAAGCTCTTTGAGGAGGGGACGGCGCTGGTGCGCCGGTGCAGCAGCCTCCTGGACGGGGCGGAGCTGCAGATCCGGCAGGTGATGAAGGGACCGGACGGGGCTCCGGTGGAAATGGAGTTTCAAGAAAATGACTGATTTTCAGGAACGGTTGGACCAATACCGAAGCTTTATGGAAGCCTATTTGTCTCAGCATTGCTTTCTAAATCCCGATGAGCCCCAACAAAAGCTGTTTGAGGCCATGCGCTACAGCCTTCTGGCCGGGGGCAAACGCCTGCGTCCGGTGTTGGTTTTGGAGTTTTGCCGGATGTGCGGGGGAGACTGGCAGGCGGCGGCTCCCTTTGCCGCCGCTGTGGAGATGGTCCACACCTACAGTCTCATTCACGACGATTTGCCCTGTATGGACAACGACGACTACCGCCGGGGACGCCTGACCAATCATAAGGTTTACGGAGAGGCCACTGCGGTCCTGGCCGGAGACGGTCTGCTGACGGCGGCGTTTTCCAGCCTGGCCTCCGCGCCGTATGCACCGGAAACCCGGATCCGGGCGGTGGAATGCCTCGCCCGCTGTGCAGGCGAATTGGGCATGGTGGGAGGACAGATTCTGGATATGGAGTCTGAGGAGCGGGCCTGTACGGAACAGGAGATTTTGGATATTCAAAGCCGGAAGACCGGAGCGCTGATCCAGGCGGCATGTCGGCTGGGCGTTCTGGCGGGCGGCGGGAACGAGGAGCAGCTGCAGGCTGCCGGATCGTTTGCCGCTCAGCTGGGCCTGGCCTTCCAGATCCGGGACGATATGCTCGACCGCATCGGAGACGCCCGGACTTTGGGCAAGGCGGTGGGCGTGGACGGTAAAAAAAATACGTTTGTCCGTTTATACGGCATGGAGGTCTGCGAAACTTTGGTGGCGCAGCATACCCATGCAGCGCTGGATGCACTCCGGCCGTTCCCGGAGGGGAAGTGGCTGGAGCAGCTGGCGGTTTCCCTGACGGACCGCCGGTCTTGACACATGGCAGGGGGTAACTGCGAAGGAAGCCTTTGCAGTTACCTCCAGCTTTTTTCAAAATTTTTGCATAACCGCTTGTATATTCATGTAAGGTGTGTTAAGATGTACGGGACGGCGCAGTATCCTAGTCAGAACAGCCAGCTCCCAGGAAGGGCCTAAAAATCCTTTGAAGGGCATATCGATGAAGTCCCTGGTGCCTGCTTTTTACGCCCAGTTTAGGGTGGGTGCTGGGGGTTAAGGATCCCGGGCGCATTCCAACGGCATGGAATATCCGACCCGGTTTCCGTGGAGACCTGTTGTTGTGCGACGGCGGTTGCATGCCGTTTGGCTGCCGAAGACCGCGTACGAAACAGGTATGAACCTGCATTGCGGTGCGCAGAATCGTGTGCTGTGTGCAGCGTAGCCTGCCTTGCGTGGGTAAGCGGGGAGGGGGAGACAAGCATCTCGGTCTGTGGCCACAGATTGGAGTGCGATTGCCCCGGAAACCTTACCTGCAAAAGAGGCTAAGAGTTGGATTGGGCTGCGGTGGAAAACACCTAGGCTGTAATGGGCAGACGGGGGATTGCAGTGCGGACTCAGTGGCAATCGGGTCGCCATTTCCGGCAACGTTTGGCCGGTGGGATCAAAGGGGAACCGCCCCTTCGGCAACGGGGGGTTCCTGCCGGGGAAATCCAACCCGACCTAAGCCGCAAGATTTATCCCGCCTGCCGCCGTCTTATCGTGTACCTCACAGGAGGGAATTGCAGTATGCTGGACGAGATGTTACAGAGGCAGATCATCGCCCAAAACAGGGACTTTTTGAAAGGCGACCGGCAGGACGATCCTTATATCGAACAGTTTGAGTCGGACCAGGAGCGTAAGCGCAGCCAGCCGCCGCTGGTGAAGGCTCCCATGGCGGGGGAAGCTGCGAAGATCCTTCTGCCCCGGGACTTCTCCGCTCTGCCGATGAAAAACGGCCTGTTGGATTTGATTCGGGACCGGCGTAGCGCCAGGGTGTACACCCAGGAGGCTATGACGGTGGAACAGCTTTCCTTTTTGCTTTGGGCGACGCAGGGGGTCAAGGGCCTGCGTGGGAAGGCCTATGCCACCTTGCGCACGGTACCCAGCGGCGGTGCCCGGCATGAGTTTGAGACCTATTTGCTGCTGCGCCGGGTCGGCGACCTCCGGCCGGGTGCGTACCATTATCTTCCCATGGAGCACGCCCTGGAGTTTCTTCATGATCAGCCGGACATGGAGCAGGCGATTTCCGACTCCCTGGACGGTCAGAGCTGGGCGGCAAAGGCAAACGTCGTGTTTTATTGGAGCATTGTGCCCTACCGGGCGGAGTGGCGCTATGGGATTTACGCCCACCGGCCTGCGCTCATCGACGCGGGGCATGTGGGACAGAATCTGTACCTGGCCTGTACGGGGTTGGGACTGGGCACCTGCGGAATTGCGGCCTTTTCCCACGAGTGCTGCAACCGGATATTCCAGTTAGACGGAGAAGAAGAGTTTGTGATTTATACGGCTCCCGTGGGTACGGTTCGAGATTCCGACCGGGCCCAGGAGCATGCCTTTTATCAGTTTGTGGAGGATGAAGGGCTGTAGGCCCCGCCGCCAGAAACATGGCCGAAGGAGTTTTGACATTGGCGAAGGCGGATCGTTCCGGAGGGAAGAAAAGACGCAAAAAGTTTGACCTCCGGTGGGTAATTACCATTTTTTTCACAACGATTGTTATTTCCGGCACAATTTCTTTTACGTCCTCCAGCCTGATGGCGTCCTCAGGGGTGTTTGCAGCGTTCCTGATTTTACTGGTCATCGTCCTGTTGGGCATTCTTTTTGATATTGTAGGCGTGGCTGTGACCTCCGCCGAGGAGAAGTCCTTTCACTCCATGGCCGCAAAGAAGGTGCCGGGAGCGGCGGAGTGCATTGCGCTCCTGCGGCATGCGGACCGGGTGGCGTCGATTTGCAACGACGTCATCGGCGATATTTGCGGCGTTGTATCCGGCGCGGCTGCAGCGACGATTGCGGCTGAGATCCTGGCCGCATTTCAGTGGTCGGCCCAGACTCTGGTGAGTCTGGGCATGTCCGCCCTGGTGGCGGGCCTCACGGTGGGAGGAAAGGCTTTGGGGAAATCGGCCGCCATGAATTCCTGTACGGCAATTGTTTTCGCTGCCGGAAAGGTCATCCACTGGCTGAAGTGTGTTCCCAAGCTGCTGCCGGCGAAAGGCAGAAAAAACAATAGGTAGGTTGTGTGGTATTTTGAGTATTCTGGAGCGTATACGGGGCCACGAGGATTTGACGCGCCTGAGCCGGGCGGAGCAGGCGCAGCTCTGTGACGAGTTGCGCCGGTTTTTGGTTTCCCATGTGGCGGAAACCGGCGGCCATTTGGCGTCCAACTTAGGCGTTGTGGAGCTGTCCGTGGCACTGGAAACCGTTTTTGATACCCGGGTGGACAGACTGGTTTTCGACGTGGGCCACCAGTCTTATATCCATAAAATTCTCACCGACCGCAGAGATCAGTTTTCTTCTCTGCGGCGTTTTGGCGGCATTGCCGGTTTTCCGAAGCCGTCGGAAAGCGTAACCGACGCGTTTGTGGCGGGCCATGCCTCCAATTCGGTCTCAGTTGCGCTGGGTATGGCCCGGGCGCGAACCCTGCAGCATGAGAAATACAGCGTTTTGGCCCTGATTGGCGACGGCGCCACGACCGGCGGACTGGCCTATGAGGGCTTGAATGACGCCGGCGCCAGTCATGAGCCCCTCATTGTCATTTTAAACGATAACGAGATGTCGATTGCCCACAATGTGGGCGGTATGGCGCACCATCTGTCCACACTGCGCACCCGGCCGGGCTATTTCGGCATCAAACGGATCTACCGTACTGTGACGCATAAGATTCCGGGAGGAAAGACCATATATCAGCTGACCCATCGCCTGAAGAACTGGATGAAGAACCGCTTGCTGGACACGACGCTGTTCGAGGATATGGGCTTTACTTACATCGGCCCGGTAGACGGTCATGATTTAGAGCGCATGATCTATCTGCTGCGGGTGGCTAAGAGTCTGAATTGTCCGGTTGTGTTTCATGTAATCACCAAAAAAGGCAGCGGCTACGCCCCGGCGGAGGAGCGCCCGGACCAATTTCATGGAATTGGTCCGTTTGATCCCGAGACGGGAGCGCCGCGCTCGGTCTCTGCCGTGTCCTTTTCCGATACGTTTGGAGATACCATGCTTCAGCTGGGAAGAAGGGAAGGACGCCTGTGTGCCATCACGGCCGCCATGCCGGCGGGAACCGGACTGACGGCCTTTGAGCGGGCCTATCCCGAGCGGACCTTTGATGTGGGGATTGCCGAGGGCCATGCGGTGTCCATGGCGGGGGGCCTGGCCAAGGCGGGCATGATTCCCGTGGTGGCCATTTATTCTACGTTCCTGCAGCGGGCCTATGACATGATTCTCCAGGATGTGGCGATGCTGCACCTGCATGTGATTTTTGCGGTGGACCGGGCCGGTCTGGTGGGAGAGGATGGAGAGACGCACCACGGGGTGTTCGACGTGGGGTTTCTCAGGCAGGTGCCCGGACTGACGATCCTGTGCCCGGGGTGCCGGGCAGAGCTTCGGGAGATGCTGATTTGGGCCGTGCAAAAATGCGACGGTCCCGTGGCCATCCGGTATCCCCGGGGCGGCGACGGCGCGTTCCTCACCGCCGGACGAGAGACGCTGTTCCGAGTAGGCCGGGATATCACCCTGGTGACCTACGGCACCATGATCAACCAGGTCATCCCTGCGGCAGACCGGCTGGCGGCGCAGGGGATTGAAGCGGAGGTCCTGCGCCTGCGGACCATCAAGCCCCTGGATATGGAGGCTGTCGCCACCTCGGTCCGGAAAACGGGACGGCTTCTGGTGGTGGAAGAGGCCCAAGGCGTGGGCAGCGTGGGCCATGAGCTCATTGAAAAGCTCAGCCAGAGGGGAATTCCGGTGATTTACGGCGGTCAGAACATTGGAGACCGCTTTGTGACCCACGGCTCCCTGCCGGAGCTGTATCATGCCCTGAGCCTGGACACGGACTCCATTGTCCGGCGGGCCGAGGAGGTGGTGCGTCGTGAAAAATAAGCAGAGGCTGGATCTGCTGCTGGTCCAACAGGGACTGGCAGAGACACGGACCAAGGCGCAGGCCTTGATCATGAGCGGCCAGGTATATGTGAACAATCAGAAGGCGGATAAGCCGGGGGCTTCCTTTGCGCCGGATGTGGAGCTTTCCCTTCGGGGAAACGCCTGTCCTTACGTGAGCCGGGGCGGCCTGAAGCTGGAGAAGGCGCTGAAGGATTTTGGGCTGAATCCCGCCGGCTATGTGTGCAGCGATTCCGGCGCTTCCACCGGGGGCTTTACCGACTGCCTCCTGCAGCACGGCGCGGCGAAGGTGTTTGCCATTGACGTGGGGTATGGCCAGCTGGCATGGTCCCTTCGCTCCGACCCCCGCGTTGTCACCATGGAACGGACCAATATCCGCTATGTGACGCCGGAGGATTTGGCAGAGCCCTTGGATTTGTCCGTGGTGGACGTTTCGTTTATTTCTTTGCGGCTGGTGCTGCCTGCAATCCGGGCTCTGCTGAAGCCCACCGGTCAGGTGCTCTGCCTCATTAAGCCGCAATTTGAAGCAGGCAAAGAAAAGGTGGGGAAAAAGGGCGTCGTCCGGGATCCGGAGGTGCACCGGCAAGTGTTGGACGGCTTTTTGGAGCTGGCCCGGCAATTGGAGTTATCTGTTTTGGGCTTGACCTTTTCCCCGGTCAAAGGGCCGGAGGGAAATATAGAATTTCTGGCGCACCTGACGCGGGGTCCGGGGGAACCGATCGGTCCGGATACGGCCGCCGTTGTGGCCGCCGCCCATCGCTCGCTGGGAGGTTAACCTGTTGAAAAAGATTATTTTGACGCCCAATCCCTATCGGGACAAAAGCTTTAAATTTGTATTGACGGCGCAAAACTACCTGGCTGCATCCGGGGCGGAGATCAAAATTTGCCTGCCCTTTGATGTGGACAAGGGCTTTGATCTGCCCCGAGGCGTGAGCTTTTCCAGCCTGGAGCGGGAGCTGCCCGGCGCGGATATGCTGGTCTGCTTTGGCGGGGACGGAACCATCCTCCATGCCTCCAAGGCGGCCACGCGGGTCGGCGTGCCGGTTTTGGGTGTCAATATTGGGACGATGGGGTTTATTGCGGAGCTGGAGAGCTCGGAGCTGCCGATGCTTCGGCAAATTGCGGCAGGAGAATATCAAATCGAGCGACGGAAGATGCTGGATGTCGCCGTGAGCCGGGATGGAAATATCCTGCAGCGGGAGACGTGCCTCAACGATGTGGTGATCACCAAGGGGGCTGTGGCGCGAGTCGTACGATTGTCTGTGTACTGCGACCAAATCCAGGCGATGGAATTTGGCGGAGACGGCGTCATTGTGGCCACGCCCACCGGCTCGACTGCGTATAGCCTGTCCGCCGGCGGTCCGATTGTCGAACCGGATGCCGGCGTGATGCTGATTACGCCCATTTGCGCCCATGATGTGCAAAGCCGTCCCATTGTGGCTTCCGACCGCCGTGTCGTCACGGTGCGGTTGGAGCGCTCCGGAAAACGAAATGCGTTTCTGTCGGTGGATGGCGGACGGGCCCTCCGGCTGGGAGCCGGGGATGTGGTGCAGATATCCCGCTCTGCCTTTGAAACGCAGCTGGTTCGGCTCAAGGACCGGAGCTTCTACGATATTCTCGGCTATAAATTCAAAAACTCATAAAGGAGCAGAGTATATGAAGACCCAGAGACAGGCTAAAATCATGGAGATCATTTCGACCCGTGATATCGAGACCCAGGAACAGCTTCTCCAGGCCCTTCAGGACGAGGGATTTTACAGCACGCAGGCCACCATTTCCCGGGATATCAAGGAACTCCGGGTGGTCAAAGAGCTGACGTCCTTTGGCACTTACCGCTATACCGCCTCTGCAAAGGACGGGGCGGGGACCTTTTCCGCCCGGCTCAATACGATTTTTCGGGAGTGCATCACCAGCTTTGATTATGCCCAAAATATCATCATCATTAAAACGATGCCCGGCTTGGCCTCAGCGGCGGCCTCTGCGGTGGATGCGATGAATATGTCCGTTGTGGTAGGGACCCTGGCGGGAGACGACACCGTGTTTTTGGTGATGCGGGACAACAACGCTGCCGCTGCATTCTGTGGAGAAATCAAAAATCTGCTGGCATAAGGAGGACCCCGCTATGAAGAAAATACTGTGGATGGGGGGCGTGTACGCGGCAGCCGTCTTAGCGCAGCTGCTCACGTCGCTGCTGTTCCTGTTCCTGCCCTGGGACCCGTTGGCAGAGGCGATCATTCTGTCCTGTTTTTTGCTGCTGATGCAGGGCTGCGTTTTTCTGGCAGAGTCCGGGTTCCAACGCGTGGATATGACGGAGCGCCTGCTGGGTGTTGTTTATTGGATTCGGAGGATTGTCAGCACCGTTTTTGCCGCAGCTGTTGGTAATCTGGTTATCGTGTTGGCGTCTGGAGTCCTTGCCGTCCCGGTCTGGGTGCGGGGGCTGTTTGCCCTGCTGCTTGCCTTGGCCTGCGCCGGAGGGGTGCTTCTGCTTTTGCGGGCGATGAAGCCGGAGCAGGCGCCGGATGAGACAGAGGAGAATTCTTAGGGGGGAAGCTGCTGTGCTGTCGGCTCTGCGAATTGAAAATATTGCCGTCATCGAGCAGGCGGATCTGGTCTTTCACCCGGGATTTAATGTTTTGACCGGGGAGACGGGAGCGGGAAAATCCATTGTCATCGACGCAATCTCCGCCATTTTGGGTGAGCGCGCGTATCGGGACATGATTCGAACCGGCGCCGCCAAGGCCTCGGTCCAGGCCCTGTTCCAGCAGGTGCCGGAGCTGCCTTGGTTTCAGGAAAATGGGATTGCCTATGAAGAGGAGACGCTGATTCAACGGGAGATTTATTTGGACGGGAAGAACGTCTGCCGGGTCAACGGGCAGCTGCTGCCGGTGTCTATTTTGAGAAAACTGGGGCTGCAGCTGGTGAATATTCACGGCCAGAGAGATTCTCAGCAGCTTTTTGACGAGGGGTACCACCTGTCCTATCTGGACGCCTTTTCCGGCAACGAACCGCTGCTGACGGATTACGGCGAAAAGTTCGAGGCGGTAGCCGCCCTGCGCCGGGAGATTCAGCGGCTGACTATGGACGAAGGAGAGAAGCTACGCCGGACCGAATCTCTGAAGTTTCAGATTGAGGAGATTTCCAGAGCGCATTTGAAGCCGGGGGAGGATGAAGCCCTGGAGGCCAGGCGAAAGCTGCTGCAGCATGCCGAGAAGCTTTCCGATGGCCTGGACGCTGCCGTGGCCGGGCTCTATGGGGACGAGGATTCTGACGGAGCCGCCGCCCTGCTGACCCAGGCGGAGCGGGCGTTGGCGAAGCTGGGCGGATTTGACGGCGCGCTGGAGTCGTTGCACGCCAGGGTGGCGGATTTGATGTATCAGGTTCAGGACGTGGCGGAAGAGCTTCGGGACAGACGGGCGGATTTTGCCTATTCGGCCGACGAGCTGGAGGAAATAGAATCCCGGCTGGATGTCATCCACCGGCTCCGGCGGAAATACGGCGCCTGCTGCCGGGATATTTTGGATTACCAGGACAGGGCGCAGAAGGAATTGGACGAAATTGAATTTGCAGACGATGAAATCGCCCATCTGAAAACCAAGCTTGGTACGGCGGAGGAGGCGGCCTGGGAGGCGGCCCGGGCGTTGCGGCGCGCCAGACAGGCCGGAGCGGTGAGATTGCAGGAGCGGGTGCTGGAGGAGCTGCGGCAGCTGGATATGCCGCGGGTTCAGTTTCAGTGCAGCTTTACGGAGACGGAGCTGACGGCGTCGGGCGCCGATGCCGTGGCGTTTTACATGTCCGCCAATGTGGGCGAGGCCTTAAAGCCTATGAATAAGGTGGCCTCCGGCGGTGAGCTGGCCCGGATTATGCTGGCGCTTAAAAATGTCCTGGCGCAGCAGGACCGGGTGGACACCCTCATTTTTGACGAGGTGGATACGGGAGTTTCCGGCCGGGCCGCCCAGAAGGTGGCGGAGAAGCTCCATGCTGTGGCCCGGAACAAGCAGGTTCTCTGCGTGACCCACCTGCCTCAGATTGCGGCTTTGGCAGATACCCATTTGCTGATTGCCAAAGGGGAGCGGGAGGGCCGGACCTATACGACGGTCACGGAGCTGGACCGGGAGGGCCGGAAGCTGGAGCTGGCCCGCATCATCGGCGGCGCCTGCATCACAGCCACGACCTTAAAGAGCGCGGAGGAGATGCTGACGGGTTAACAAGCCGGACGGTTGCCAGACTTGTTGGAGCGACAGATGGTCGTGGACTGAGGATGCTCTGCGGGGCATTTTCTGAAATAGCCCTTGACGGGCTATGGAAAATCTTCTATAATCACAGGCGAAAACTGAAATTTGCGGATGCAGATCCGGAGAAAGGGTTCGATTTGTTATGGCGAAAGAGTTTAAACTGACTGCTGCAAGAGTAAAGGAATTGGAGGAGGAGCTGAATTACCTCAAAACCACCCGGATGCAGGAAGTGGTGGAGGATATTAAAGAGGCCCGTTCCCAAGGCGACTTGTCGGAGAACAGTGAGTATGACGAGGCCAGAAACGAGCAGGCAAAGCTCTTTGGCCGCATTGCGGAGATTGAAGACATTCTCGCGCACGCCGTAATGATTGAAGACGAGAACGAGGCCAGCGGCCGCATCGGCTTGGGCTGCACGGTGCAGATTCAGGACCTGTCCTCCCAGGAGATTTTGGAGTTCCGGATCACCGGTTCCCAGGAGGCCAATCCCATGCTGGGGAAAATGTCGGACGATTCTCCCTTTGGCCGGGCGCTGGTCGGGCACGGCCCCGGAGAAGTGGTGACGGTGGAGGCGCCTGCGGGCCGGTTTGAAGCGAAAATTCTCAGTGTGACGAGATAACGCAGAAAGAAAGCAAATGAAGAGGTTGTTATGGGAAAGTTTGTACCTGCATCAGAGATGTCGTTGAGCGATCAGGTTCGGATTCGCCGGGAGAAGCTGGCGCAGCTTCAGGCGGATGGAATGGACCCCTTTGCCCAGACGAAATATGAATGGGATTCCTGCAGCGCAGAAATCAAGGACCACTTTGCGGAGATGGAGGGAAAGCCCGTCTCCCTGGCCGGCCGCATCATGAGCAAACGGGGCATGGGCAAGGTGATGTTTTGTGACCTTCAGGATCATGCCGGCCGGATTCAGCTCTACGTCCGTCAGGATGAGATGGCGTCGCCGGAGGCCTACGACCGTTTTAAGAAGACGGACATTGGGGACATTGTGGGCGTAAAAGGCGACGTCTTCCGGACGCAGAAGGGCGAGATTTCCGTGCGGGCTCATGAGGTGACCCTCCTGAGCAAGGCGCTGTTGCCCCTTCCGGAAAAGTTTCACGGCCTGACTGATTTGGAGACCCGGTACCGCCAGCGCTACGTGGATTTGATTGTCAATCCGGAGGTTCGCCGGACCTTTGAAATTCGCTCGAGATTTATTTCGTATGTCCGCCGCTTTTTGGATGGACGGGGCTATATGGAAGTGGAAACCCCCGTTCTCAATACCATATCCGGCGGCGCGACGGCCCGCCCCTTTATCACCCACCACAATACGTTGGATATCGCGATGTATATGCGCATTGCAACGGAGCTGCACCTGAAGCGCCTGGTGGTGGGCGGATTGGACCGGGTCTATGAAATTGGCCGCATTTTCCGCAACGAAGGGATGGATCCGAAGCACAATCCGGAGTTCACCACGGTGGAGCTGTATCAGGCCTACGCGGATTTCCACGATATGATGGACCTGTTTGAGGCCCTTCTGTCCGGCGCGGCCCAGGAGATTCTCGGCACCTATCGGCTGCACTGGATGGGCGAGGAGATTGATTTGACGCCCGGCTGGCCCAGGATGACCATGGCGGAGGCTGTGGAGAAATATCTGGGAGTTGACTTCCTCTCCGTCTCTACGGACGCAGAGGCGGAGGCCTTGGCCGCATCGGTGGGTGTGGAGCTGGGTCCGGAGAAGGAGCATACCTGGGGCAACTTCCTGTATGCATGCTTTGACCAAAAGGTGGAGGAGCGGCTGATTCAGCCTACTTTTATTACCATGCATCCGGTGGATGTTTCCCCGCTGGCCAAGCGGTCTCAGAAGGACCCGCGGCTCACAGAACGCTTCGAGCTGTTCATCTGCCACAGTGAGATGGGGAACGCTTTTTCCGAGCTGAATGACCCTGTGGACCAAAAGGCCCGCTTCCAGAAGCAGGTGGAGATGCGGGAGCAGGGCGACGATGAGGCCGGCATGATGGATATGGACTATATCACCGCTTTGGAATACGGCTTGCCCCCCACCGGCGGCCTCGGCATCGGCATTGACCGCTGCGTCATGCTCTTAACCGGGCAGGATACCATTCGCGAGGTCATTTTGTTCCCAACGATGAAACCGTTGGATTCATAAATGATACGGAATATCCCTGCTCTCCGCTGTGAGGAGGAGAGACAGGTTGCGAGAGAACACTTTTTGGAAGCAATTTCAGAGGGTGTTCTTTTTGCAAAGGCGGGTTGCGGCGATCGCTGCAGAGAATCCCAAAGAGGGCCGATCTACATCATGGCAGAGGCGGTTGAATATGGACAAGTGCGGAAAGTGCAAGCACAAAATCTCAACAAACGAAAATATCATGCTAAGTATTTGTGAGATATATAATAATGAAAATATAGTCAACAAGTATGCAATGACAGCAAAATGCGCAAAGTGCGGCGCGGTGTTACAAAAATCGATTCCGCAGTGGTGGGCCACAGAAATGGTCCAGATTGCCATCCTGCTTTTTTGGTTTTTAAGTGTAAAGATGATGGAGAATCTTTATATTATAAAAATCCTCATTGCCGCAATTGAAGCGGTGCTTCTGTACCTATTATATAAATTTTGCATATCTACGATCTACGCCGTAATTCCATGGAGAGAGGCAGCACATAGCACCGAAGAGGCTTTGCATGAAAAAATGTTACGATATAATCTTATATGCAGGACTTTGACGGTGATATTTATATGCTTTTGTATGCAAATTGTTTTGTAAGCATATTCGGAGATGGGCGTTGGTGTACGTATACGGAACGGTCCCGGCTGAGCCGCTGCAGAATGGGACAGATCCAGAAGGCGTGCAAGAGCCACCGGCAGCGGAATGACGTGGCCTGGCCGAAGATATGGGGTAAATTACGTTAAGCGGCAGAATACCGCTTACATAGATGGAATGGTTGGAGTTTCAGGGGAGACTGGTAAAGTGTGTGAATATAAACATAAACATAACCCAAGCCAATGGGCAGGGAGTTGGAAAGCGGTAAAAGAGTTTTGGAAGTGCAGCGCTGATGGACAGGAAAAAGACTGGCATTGTGCAGTTTGCGGGGCGCAGATTGAGAAACCTAATTTTTATCATATAAATTACTATTTATCTCTAATTATATATCCATTTTTGTTTTCTATAGAGCTACAGGCGTTTTTACCATTTTATAAAATATTTCCGAGTCCGGTAGTGGCGGCGGTATACTGCGGGGTGGCCCTTTATTTTAGCCGGCTGTTAGAGTTTCGCATTATACCGGTTTTCATATTGTCTTTTGGGAAATGGAATTTAAAGTCTGCAAATCAAAGGAGAGTATTTTTAAAAGGAAAGACAAGAACGATTTTTAGAATATTTTTTTCGTTGCTGCTATGCATTGCGTCAGGCATAGCAGCCATGGCGTGGTTTTTTGAAAAGTTATAGAATTTTGACGCGTGCTTTCGACGGGTTTCGCTTCACATGCCAGTGGATCGAGGTGGAAGTTTGCCATTTCCGGGGAGCGGATCCGGCGTGGATGAGACGCGTGATGTGCCGGTGCGCCGAGGGCACGCCGTGCGGAATTCATTGGGGAGACGAGAGAAACGGGAGACAAAGAGATGCAGGGGCTGCCGAAGAGAATCGGGCAGCCCCTGCATTTGGTATGCGCACGTGTGGACGTACAGCCGAATTTCACATTACGCCGTACTTGTCGTGTCCATGGATAGGATAACACAGGGCGGCGGCGTGTTCCAGCGTATCCGGGTAAAAGATTTGTAAAGATTCGAGGGGAAGGAAGACGGAGCTCCCGGACTTTTCCAATCCGGATGTTTTTCGGAGCGCTTTGGGGCGTCTAAAATATCCCCATAGAAGGCGGTTGTATTGGGGGCCTTCTACGGGGATATTTTCTGCAAAGGGGGTCGTTACCTGCGGTTGCTGCTGACAATGCGGTAATAGAATCTGGAGGTCAGCAGATAAACAACGCTGTAAATACATGCAAAGAGAAGGAATGTGGCGCCTGTGGTGAGCATCAAAAGCGTTTGGTTGGTCAGGGCAAACAGGCGGAGCATTTTGGAAATCATGGGGAAGGCAAAGGCGGTATGAATTCCGGCGGTGATCAAGGGCAGGAAGAAAACGGTAAGCACCTGAGAGTGAATCACCCGGCGCACCTCCCCTTTGGACATGCCGACCTGCTGCAGCGTGTGGAATCGGGACTGATCTTCATATCCCTCGGTGATTTGCTTGTAATAGATGATGAGCGAGGTGGCCAAAAGGAACAGAAGTCCCAGGAAAATACCGATGAAAAACAGACCGCCGAAAATGGAGTAAAAATCCTGCTCTTCATAGACTCTGGACTCTACGGAGATATCCACGTCTGTCCGGTAGCGGGTTTCCTCCCGAATGGTCCGGTATAACGTGAGCTGCTCTTCCCTGGCAGCGCCGGTATCAAAGCAGTAATAGCCGTTTGCCGAAATAGGCTCCTCGCCGTTGGCTGTACCGACAGCCTGCAGCAGGCTGTCCATGATGTCCACGCTTGGAACGACCAGATAGAGGAAGGGGACCACGTCGGTAGAAGAGAATCCATTGTCCAGAAAATCCGGCAGCTCTTCCACGATGCGGAAGGTGTTTCCCAGCAGAGTGATGGAATCGTGTCCATATGTCCCGGCGTCTTTGTGGAGCAGAACCTCCCCGGGATTCAAGGTGATATTTTGCCCGGTGGAGCGGTTGTAGTCCTCCAGGGGGACCAAACACACGTCCAAAACCGATCCGTCTCCCAGGCTGCCCAAGGCGAGCTCCATTTTGTCTGCATCCAGCTCCACGGTGGCGCCTTCCAGATAAGCGGTAAAGTAAGCGTAGCGGTATGTCAACAGGCGGGAGGTGGAAAGCCCCTGTGCTTGCAGCGCGTTTTGTGAAACTTCTTCTGCAACCCGGAGACCGTCCACGGCATTTTCCCGGCAGATGAGCACCATTTCCCGGGGGTACCGGTTTTGTAAAATATCCGTATTGCCCACGTATAGGCTTGCCGTACCGGAGACCATAACCAGAACCATGGTGGACAGGATACAAATGGTGGCCAGTCCCGCGCCGTTTTGCTTCATCCGATGCAGCATGCCGCCCACAGAAATGAAATGATTGGTTTGGTAGTAATATGCCTTGATGCGGCGCAGGAGCTTCAAACTGGCGACGCTTCCAGAGATGAAGCAGCAGTACGTGCCCAGGATGACCAAAATGACGGCCACGAAGAACCACAGCATGGCATCCACCGGGTTTTGGATGGTAACCGCGATCCAATATCCCAGACCCAGGAGAAAGACGCCGATGAGCGCCAGAAGCCAGTTGGCCTTAGGCTCCCGCTCTCCGGCGCTGACGCTGTGCAGCAGCTCGACCGGCTTGGCTTTCCGAAGCTGCCACAGGCTGTGCAGCAGAATCAGAAGGGCATAGGCGGGAAATACCGTCAGGGTACGAAGAAAGGACTTCGGGAGAAATTCCACAGCGTAACGGATTTCAAATTGCAGCATGTTGCACAGCAGCAGCTCTGCCAGCTTGCTCAGCAGGAGCCCCAGCCCCAGACCGACGGCGATGCTGGCTCCGAAGGCCATGCAGGTCTCCCAGAATAGGACCCGGCCGATGTGCCGCTTTTCCATGCCCAATACGTTGTACAGGCCGAATTCCCGTTTCCGCCGTTTCATCAGAAAGCTGTTGGTGTAAAACAGCAGGATCAGTGCAAAGAGCTCAACGACGAAAATGCCCAGATTTAGGATGCCGTACAGAATGCTGTTGCTGGGTATGGCGTCCCAATTGTCTGTGTAGGCCAGGTTACACAAGACGAAGTGAAGCATCACCATCAGCATACACGAGAGCACATAGGGAAAGTAGAACCGCCGGTTTTTTCCCAGATTGGAGCAAGCCAGCTTCAGATAAAATGCCTTACCCATTTTGCTCACCGCCTGTCTGGAGCATGGTTAAGGTGTCGGAGATGCGCTGGAACTGTTGCTCGTCGGAACAGGCGCCCCGGTAGAGCTGATGGAAGATCTGACCGTCCCGAATAAACAGGACGCGTCCGGCCCGGCTGGCGGCTCGCACGGAGTGGGTTACCATGACAATGGTTTGCCCGCCCTCGTTAATTCGGGTAAAAAGCTTCAGAAGCTCGTCTGAGGAGCGGGAATCCAGCGCGCCGGTGGGCTCGTCGGCCAGAATCAGCTGGGGGTTGGTGATCAGAGCCCGGGCGACGGCGGCTCTTTGCTTCTGTCCGCCGGAGACCTCGTAGGGGAACTTTTTCAAAAGCTCCGTGAGGCCCAGCTGGACGGCCAGAGGGTCAAGGCGGCGCCGCATCTGTCCATGGGGAATGCCGGCGAGAACCAGAGGCAAAAGGATATTGTCCTGAATGGAAAAGGTATCCAGCAGGTTGAAGTCCTGGAATACAAAACCCAGGTTTTCCCGCCGGAAAGCGGCTAATTGCCCTTCCGGAATCTTGGTGATTTCCTTGCCGTTCAGCAGGACCTGTCCGGAGGTCGGCCGGTCCAGAGCGGCCAGAATGTTCAAAAGCGTGGTTTTTCCGGACCCGGACTCGCCCATGATGGCGACGAACTCTCCGGACTCCAGCTCGAAAGAGATGTTGGAAAGCGCTTGTACCTGATTGCCGCCAAAGCGGGTGGTGTAGATTTTTTTCAAATTATGTACTTCCAATATTGCCATGGATTGGGAACCTCCTTGGTTGTTCTGGAGATATTCTACCTGGATGCCGTCTGGGTTTCCATCGATTTACCTTACAATTTTCCGGGATTTCTTACATTTTTGTAAGATAAGACAGGGCTGCCGCAGCCGAATGCTGCAGCAGCCCTGCGGTTTCCTTCCGGTTATGGTCAATCGTTTTCCGGATCGTCTTCCAGAATGACTCCCAGATTTTTCTTCAGCCGCTTGCCGATTACGCTGATTTGGATGACGGAAACCAGGTCGGAGAGGCCCTGATAAAGAAGCACGGCCCCTACAATCATCAGCAGAGCGCGGCCGAAAATCTCCTTCTGGATCATAAAGAGCACGCCCAGAAAGGCGGCGATGACGGACAGCAAAAGCAGCACCCACCAGCTTTGCAGGCCCAGCTCCCGCAGGGTAAAGGCCCGTTTGATGCCGATCAAGCTGTCTATGACGACAATTAGGCCGAGGATGACAGAGAGGATGTCGCGGATGGAGCTGGGGGAGAACAGCGCGAAGATGCCGATCGCCGCCGTAATGACACCGATGACCAGCTCAAAAGTAAAGGCCCGTTCCGGACTGAAGACAAAGCTGAGCACATTAAAGCCTCCGTAAAGAACGAGGGCAGTACCGACCAGATAGCACAGGACATTCATACTGGCGTCCGGCCAAATGATTAACACAAGTCCCAAAAGGATAAACGCCAGAGCCGTCACCACGAAGCTCCAGCGGAACTCTCGCAGCGCGCGTTCCAGCAAACCTGCATGCTTGCGATTTGCCATAAAAATCCCCTTTCCAATTTCAGCAGTGTCTCATCGCTTACCTATTTATTTTAGCAATTTTTCGAAGAAAATACAATGGGACAAATTTTACGAAACGTGGCAAAACATGGAAGGCGTCGGACGCAGCTTTGGCATTTCGGAAGAATTTTGGTTGACTTTGTCCAGATGGTGATATAAACTATATGAGGAAGTCCATATAGCCTGTCCCGGCCGGAAACGGCGCATGGAATAGGGTGCAAAGCCCTGCGAGTCGGTCACTGTGAAGCCCCCTGTGGGGATAAGTCAGATACATGGGGACAGGAGAGCGTTTCTGCCAGAACCATGGAACGTAGAACTGAGATTCGGATCTCCGGCGGCAGAGGCCGCCGGAGATTTTTGCGTGCCGGGAGGCAGATGAATCATTAGGGTCAGACGCCCAGAAAGGAAATCTGCATTGGAACAAAATAAAGCGCTTTTGGTGGTGAGCTTTGGCACGTCTCACCACGACACCAGAGAGAAAACCATCGATCAAATTGAGGCCTATCTGGGACAATCCTTTCCGGACCGCAAGGTTTACCGGGCCTGGACCAGCGGAATGATCATTCAGAAGCTGCGGCGGGAGGGAATTGAAACAGATACCGTGCCTGATGCGCTGGAGCGGATGCTCCGGGACCGGATCACCGATGTGCTGATTCAGCCGACGCACCTGCTCAACGGGATAGAAAACGACCAAATGCTCCGGCAGGCTGAGGCATACCGGAGCCGGTTTCAAAACCTGCGCATCGGCGCGCCTCTTTTGACTTCCGACCGGGATTTGCAGCGGGTGGCGGAAATCCTGACGGCGCAATTTCCCAATTTGGGCGAGGAAGAGGCTGTGCTGCTGATGGGGCACGGCACGGAGCACGATGCCAATGCGGTATACGCCGCTCTGGATTACCGGTTTAAGGATATGGGAAGAGACCGGTTCTATATGGCGACCGTGGAGGGCTACCCTGCTCTGGAGCAAGCGTTGCGGCAGATGAAAGCAAATCAGAGGCTGCAAAAGGTGTATTTGGTTCCGTTCATGATTGTGGCGGGGGACCATGCCAAGCATGATATGGCCGGGCCCAAGCCGGATTCCTGGAAGCGCATGGTGGCGGACGCCGGCTATGAGCCCTGCTGCCTGCTGCGGGGCTTGGGAGAGCTGCCGGAAGTCCGGCAGCTGCTGGCGGAGCACGCCGGGCAGGCGGAGGCCCGGCAGTCGGCGCCTTTCCGGGGGAAGCTCACCGGTGTGGGAGTAGGGCCGGGAGACCCGGAGCTTTTGACATACAAGGCCATGAAGCACATTCAAAATTGCGACCTGCTCGTTCTTCCGGACTCGGACCGGGGCAATTGCGTGGCGTATCAAATTGTGGAAAAGGCCTGGGCCGGAGTCCGGAACAAGCCCGTTTTGCAGGTGGCCATGCCCATGACCCATGACAAGGCCCGCATGGCTGAAAGTCATTTGGCAGCGGCTCGGGCTGTGGAGCGGCATTTGGACCAGGGAAAGCAAGTGGTTTTCTTAACCCTGGGGGATCCTTCCGTATATTCCACGTATTTCTATCTCCACCGGCAAATTACAGCGGACGGCTACGAAGCGGAGATGGTACCCGGCGTGCCCTCTTTTTGCGCGGCGGCGGCTCAATTGGGCCGGAGTCTGGGCATGGGGACGGAGATGATCCACATCATCCCCTCTTGGCATGGCGTGGAGCAGGGCCTGGACCTGCCGGGTGTGAAGGTGCTGATGAAGGCCGGTTCGCAGATGGGCCGGGTGAAACAGGCGCTGCTGGACCGGGGGATGGAGGCCGCTATGGTGGAAAATTGCGGCATGGATGGCCAGCGGTGCTTCCGGAGCACGGCAGAGATCCCGGAGGACGCCGGGTACTTTTCCCTGCTGCTTGTCCGGGAGGAAGGAGGCGCGCGATGATACATTTTGTGGGAGCGGGTTCCGGCGCGGTGGATCTGATTACGGTCCGGGGGCAAAGATTGCTGTCACAGGCGGACCTGATTGTTTACGCGGGGTCTCTGGTGAATCCGGCCTTGCTGGAATATGCCCGGCCGGACTGCCGGATTTTGGACAGCGCCCGGATGACCTTGGAGGAGGTCGTTGCCGCCATGCTGGAGGCGGAGAGAGACGGAAAGACCACAGTGCGCCTGCACACCGGGGACCCCAGTATTTACGGGGCCATTCGGGAGCAAATGGACCGGTTGGATGCAGCCGGGGTCTCTTATGATGTGTGCCCCGGTGTCAGCGCCTTTTGCGGCGCGGCGGCGGCGCTTCATTTGGAGTACACGCTGCCCGGGGTGAGCCAGAGCTTGGTGATCACCCGGATGGCAGGCAGAACGCCGGTGCCGGAGGCGGAGTCCATCGAGTCCTTTGCGGCGCACAAAGCCAGTATGGCCATATTTTTATCCACCGGGATGCTGGAGGAGCTGTCCCGCCGCCTGGTGGCCGGGGGATATGACCCAGACACGCCCGCCGCCATTGTATATAAGGCCACCTGGCCGGACGAGAAGGTCTGCGTCTGCACCGTACAGACTTTGGCCCAAACCGCCCGGGAGCACGGGATTACCAAGACGGCCTTGATTTTGGTGGGCCGCGCGGTGGCGCACCAGGAATATAACCGGTCGGAGCTGTATCACCCGGCTTTCTCCACCGAATTTCGGAAGGCCAAGCTATGACGCTCTGGATCATCTCCTTTACCCTTCGGGGGGCGCATCTGGCGGCCCGGCTGGCCGGGCGCCTGCCGGAGGCCAGAGCCTTCACTATGGCGAGATATGCGGCCGGGACGGGGACCGAGCCGGTGGAGGAGCTGGCTTTGTGGTGCCGGACAGCCTGGGAGCAGGCGCAGGGTTTGATTTTTGTGGGCGCGGCAGGCATTGCGGTGCGCTCTGTTGCGCCGCTGCTCCGGAAAAAGACGACCGATCCGGCGGTGGTGGTGATCGACGAGGCGGGCCGGTTTGCTGTTTCCCTGGTCTCGGGCCATGTGGGCGGAGCGAATGAGCTGGCGCGTCAAGTGGCGCAGTGCCTGGATGCCGTTGCGGTGGTGACCACCGCCACAGATGTCAATCAAAAATTTGCCGTGGATGTATTTGCGGAAAAAAACCGCATGGTAATCCATTCCATGGCGAAAGCAAAGGAGATCTCCGCCGCCGTTTTGGCCGGGCATCCCGTGGGCCTGCATACGCGGCTGCCGCTTTGTGGAAGTTTGCCGCCGGAGTTGACCCCGGGCCGGGTTCAAAGGGAAAATATCGAGATCGGCTATTGCGCCCAATATGCCGACAGCCTGCTGCTGATTCCCCGGAGCATTTATCTGGGAATCGGCTGCCGGCGGGGGACCGGCGCGGCGGAAATTGCCGGAGCGGTGGAATCGGCGCTTTCTGCCGGCGGGCTTCCCCGGTGCGCCTTGGCGGGAGCGGCCAGCATCGACTTAAAAATGGGAGAATCGGGTCTTCTGGAGTGGGCCCGGGGGGAGCAGCTCTCCCTGTCTTTTTATTCTGCCGAAACGCTTCAGACGGCGCCCGGATGCTTTTCGGGTTCCGAATTTGTCAAAACGGTAACCGGCGTAGACAATGTATGTGAGCGGGCGGCGGTATTGGCCGCCGGGGGCGGCCGCCTGATCTGCTCCAAACAGGCGTTCGGCGGCGTGACGGTGGCGGCTGCTGAAAAAGAAATGAGGATTGTGTTATGAAGAAATTGACGGTAGTGGGCATTGGCCCGGGGGCCTATGAGCAAATGACGATACAAGCCGCTGCGGCGCTGGGGCAGGCTCAGGTCATCGTGGGCTACACGGCGTATGTGGATTTGGTGCGGGATCATTTCCCGGACAAGCGGTTTTGCGCCACGCCGATGACCAAAGAGGTGGAGCGGTGTGAGCTGGCGTTTCAGGAGGCCATGGCAGGGCAGGACGTGGCCGTGATTTGCTCCGGCGACGCCGGGGTGTACGGAATGAGCGGCCTCATTTATGAGGTGGGGCAGCGATATCCCCAGGTGGAGATCGCGGTGGTTCCGGGCGTGACCGCCGCCCTCAGCGGGGGCGCGGTGTTGGGCGCGCCGCTGATTCATGATTTTGCAGTCGTCAGCCTCAGCGACCGGCTGACCCCCTGGGAGAAAATTGAAAAGCGTCTTTTGGCGGCGGCAGAGGCGGATTTTGTCGTCTGTCTGTACAATCCGGCCAGCCGGACGCGGCGGGATTATCTCCAAAGGGCCTGCGCCTTGCTGCTCCGGTTCCGTGAGCCGGAGACGGTCTGCGGCGTGGTGAAGAACATCGGCCGGGCGGGGCAGGCGTCCCAGGTGTGTTCTCTCTCCCGGCTTGGGGAGCTGGAGGTGGATATGTTCACCACGGTTTTTGTGGGGAATTCTCAGACCCAAGAGCTGGACGGCCATATGGTCACGCCCCGGGGATATCGGCTATGAGACAGGCGCTGATTTTTTCCGGCACCAGCGACGGCAGCAGCCTGGCCGTTTGCCTGGCCCGCCGGGGATGGCAGGTGACCGTGTGTACGGCTACGGCCTATGGAGCCAAGGCGCTGCCTGCCATCCCCGGAATCCGGCTCCGGACCGGCCGTATGGACGCGGCGCAGATGGAGGCTTTTTTGAAAGAATATCCGTTTGACACAGTCGTGGACGCGACCCATCCCTATGCGGCGGCTGTGTCTGAAAATATCCGGCGGGCTTGTCAAGCCGGGCAGGTGCCGTGCCTGCGCTTGCTGCGGCGGGATCAGAGCTGTCAGGGCGTTGTGGAGGTTCCCGACACAGCGGCGGCGGCTTGCTTTCTGAACACGGTTTCCGGCAACGTGCTGCTCACCACCGGCAGCAAGGAGCTGGATGCCTACGGGGCTGTGACGGATCAGAGCCGGCTCTATGCACGGGTTCTGTCCACACAGGAGTCGGTGGCCCGGTGCCGGGCGCTGGGGTTTGAGGGAAAGCGCCTGATTGCCATGCAGGGGCCCTTCTCGGAAGAGTTGAATCTGGCCATGTTGCGGCAAATTGGGGCCAGGTGGCTGGTGACCAAGGCTTCCGGCAGCGCCGGTGGATTCCCGGAAAAGCTGGCGGCAGCCCGACGGGCCGGGGTTGGGGTGGTCGTCATCCGAAGGCCCCTGGCGGAGTCCGGCCTGTCTTTGGACGAGATGGTCCAAGCGCTCACGGGTATGCCCCAGGAGCGGGAGGTGAGCCTGGTGGGCATCGGCATGGGCAGCCCGGAGTCGCTGACCGGCGAGGCGGTGCAGGCGCTGGAGGAAGCGCAGGTTCTCTTCGGCGCGCCGCGTATGCTGAAGGCGGTGGAAGGCTTCCCTGGTTTGAAGATTCCGGAATATCGAGCTGAATTCATAGCCCGGGAGATTCTCCGCCGGGAGGAGAGCCGGTTTGCAGTGGTCCTTTCCGGGGATCCGGGCTTTTACAGCGGGGCGGCTCCCCTCCGCGCGCGGTTGGCGGGAAATCCTGCGGTCCGGGTGCGGGCGGTTTGCGGGCAGAGCTCGGTTGCTTACTTATGCGCCAAGCTGGGCAAGTCCTGGCAGGATGCCGTGCTGCTGAGCCTCCACGGGCGACCGGGGAATCTGGCCGGGGCCGTGCGGCGTAACCGGAAGGTTTTTGCACTGGCTTCCGACAATGTGAGGGAACTGCTGGAGGAGCTCTGCCTCTGCGGCCTGGAAGACGCCCAGGTCTCGGTGGGCTCCTGTCTGGCCGGTCCGGAAGAAACAATCGTCCAGGGCGATGCCGCTTCCCTGCGGAGCCGGGATTTTCCCCCGCTGTCCTGCCTGCTGGTGGAGTACGATCAGGGCGGGTGCCTTCCTGTGACGCCGGGGCTGCCGGACGAGAGCTTCCAGCGCGGCGGGGTTCCCATGACCAAGGAGGAGGTGCGCGCCGTCTCCTTAGCCAAACTGCGCCTGACGGAGAAGGCCGTCGTTTACGATGTGGGAGCCGGTACCGGCTCGGTCTCCGTGGAGGCGGCTTTGCAGGCCTGGCGGGGGACGGTCTACGCCATTGAGCGAAATCCGGAGGCCTGTGATTTAATCGCGGAGAATTGCCGCCGGTTTGCGGCGCGAAACGTAACCATAATCTCCGGCAGTGCGCCGGAGGCGCTGCAGGAGCTGCCCGCGCCCACCCATGTGTTTCTGGGCGGTACCGGCGGGTCCATGGCCGGAATCCTCCGCTGTGTTCTGGAGAAAAATCCCCGGGTTCGGGTGGTAATCGATGCCGTTACCCTAGAGACGGTGACGCAGATCCTGACGCTGACCCGGGAGCTGGCGCTGCCGGATCCGGAGTTGGTTCAGGTTACGGTGGCCCGGTCCCGACGGGTGGGCGGCTATCACATGATGAACGGCGCCAATCCGGTATTCATCTGTTCCTTTGGAGGAGACACGCCATGAAAAGACCCAGATTCCTGCTCGGCGGCGTGATGAGCGGCAGCGGAAAAACCACGGTAGCCTGCGGACTGCTGCAGGCGTTTCAAAATCGGGGGCTGCGGCCTTCTTCCTTTAAATGCGGCCCGGATTACATTGATCCCATGTTTCACGCCTCCGTCATGGGAGTAAAAAGCGGAAATCTGGACGGATTTTTCACGGACGGGCAGACCATGCAGTTTCTGCTGGACCGGGGAGCCGCCGGCACGGATCTTTCCGTGCTGGAAGGAGCCATGGGCTATTATGACGGCATTGCTTCCACAGATCAGGGCTCCAGCTATGCTGTGGCGGCTGCCACGCAGACGCCGGTGATTTTGGTGGTTCCGGCCCGGGGAATGGGGTTGTCGGTTGCGGCGGTGATAGAGGGCTACTGCCGGTTCCGGCGGGATAGCCGGATCCGGGGCGTCATTTTAAACCGGATTTCTCCGGGTTTGTATCAGGAGCTGAAGCGTGAAATTGAGGCGCGCTGCGGCGTTCGGGTCTTCGGCTATCTTCCGGAGCTGCCGGAGCTCACCTTGGAGAGCCGCCATTTAGGCCTGCACATGCCCGGGGAGGTCGGAAGCCTGCGGGACAAGCTGAACCGTCTGGCGGCACAGATGGAGCGCACTTTGGACTTTGATGGGATCCTGGCGCTGGCTCAGGAGGCGGGGCCTCTGATGGGAAGAGGACCGGAGCTGAACCCGGGCAGTCCCGTGCGCCTGGCGGTAGCCAGGGATGAGGCCTTTTGCTTTTCCTATCGGGAGAATTTAGAGCTGCTCCAGGACCTGGGGGCGGAATTGGTTCCGTTCTCGCCGCTCCGGGATGAACAGCTGCCGGAAGGCGCCGCGGGTCTGCTCCTGAACGGCGGTTACCCGGAGCTCCACGGACCGGCTTTGGCAGAAAATCGGGCCATGCGCCGTGCCGTTCGCGACCGGATTCAGCAGGGCCTTCCCACCGTTGCCGAGTGCGGCGGCTATTTGTATCTCCAGCAGACGCTGGAAACCGAAGAGGGCCGGTTTCCCATGGCGGGCGTTCTGCCTGGAACGGGATGGAATACGGGCAAGCTTTGCCGGTTTGGCTACCTCACCCTCCGCTCCCGGCGGGACAGCCTGTATGGACCGGCCGGTACGGAGCTGCGGGCCCATGAATTTCACTATTTCGACACGAATGACCCGGGGGAGGCCTTCGACGGGGTGAAGCCCGTCCGGGGCACGCATTGGCGCTGCATCCACAGCCGGGGCAATTTGTTGTGCGGCTTTCCCCATGCCTACCTGTACGCCAACCCCTCCTGTGCCGTCCATTTCCTGGAGGCCTGCCGCCGGTGGGAAAAGGAGGGGAGGCAATGAATTGGATTTTATGCCGCGCCGTGGCTTTGTTAATCGGCTTTTTGGGGGAACAGCAGATCGGCTGGCCCCGGAAATGGTACCACCCCATTATGGCCGTCGGCTCGCTGATCTCCGGTGCGGAGCGGATGCTCCGAGCTTGGTTCCCCAAGAGCAAGGCAGGAGAGCGGGCGGCGGGGATTGTCATGGCGTCGGCTTTGCCTCTGCTGACGCTGGGCGTGTCCGGAGGTGTGCTGTATTTTCTGTACCGCTGGAGCTGGATTGCCGGTCTTTTGGTGGAGAGCGCTATGTGCTGGAGCATTTTTGCCTCCGGCAGCCTCCGAGACGCGGCGCAGGAGGTGGAGACGGGCCTGTCCCACAGTGTGGAGGCGGGCAGGCAGGCGGTGAGCAGAATTGTCGGCCGGGACACCCGGCAGCTGTCCCAGGCAGGCGTCATCCGGGCGGCGGTGGAGACGGTGGCGGAAAATCTCTCCGACGGCGTCCTTGCGCCCTTGGTCTTTACGGCGTTGGGCGGGGCGGCCGGAGGCTATTTCTACAAAACGGTCAATACGATGGATTCCATGGTGGGCTACCGAAATGACCGGTACCGGTATTTCGGCACCGGAGCAGCCCGGTTGGACGATGTGTGTAACGCAATTCCCGCCCGGCTGTCGGCGATTTTGATGGTGCTTCTGGCGGGCTTCTGCGGCCTGGACCGGCGGCGCGCCTGGCGGACGTTTTGCCGGGACCGGTACTGTCATGCCAGCCCGAACTCCGCCCAGACGGAGTCGGTGATGGCCGGAGCGCTGGGCCTGCAGCTGGGCGGAGATGCCTGGTATTTTGGACAGCTGCACAAAAAGCAGACCATCGGCGATGCCCTGCGGCCTGCGGAGCCTGAGGATATTGCGCGGTCGGTTCGTCTGATGCTGGCGACTTCCGATGCGGCGGTGTGCTTGGCCGTGATGCTTTTGGTCTGGATTGGAGGATGAGACATGAAGACGGAATTGGAACATGTGCATCCGGCGGAGATTGAGCGCCGGAGCTTTTCCATCATTTCCCAGGAGCTGGGGCCCCGCACTTACGCGGGACCTTATGACGAACTGATTTTAAAGCGTGTGATTCACGCCAGCGCGGACTTCGATTACGCAGATCACCTGGTCTTTTCCCCCGGCGCGGTAGAAAGCGCCATGGAGGCCATCCGGGCCGGTGCGGACATTGTCACAGATACCCAGATGGCGAAGGCCGGGATCAACAAGACCGCTCTGGCCCGGTTCGGCGGGCAGGTGCGCTGCTTTATGTCCGATCCGGACGTGGCCCGGGAGGCGGGGGACCGGGGGACGACCCGGGCGGCTGTCTGTATGGAGCGGGCGCAGGCGCTGCGTCAACCCCTGGTTTTTGCTGTGGGCAATGCGCCCACGGCGCTGGTTCGCCTGTATGAACTGGTGCAGGAGGGGAGACTGACGCCGGCCTTGATCATCGGCGTTCCGGTGGGCTTTGTCAACGTGGCGGCTTCCAAGGAGCTGATTGAGCAGGCGGGAGTTCCCTACATTGTGGCCCGCGGGCGAAAGGGCGGCAGCAATGTGGCCGCCGCCATTTGCAACGGAATCCTATACCAGATGAAGTGAGAGACAGAACATGAACATACAAATGATTGGTGTGGATCACACCCTGGCGCCGGTGGGGATCCGGGAGCGCTTCTCGTTTACCAGTACGGCGGCGGAAGCGGCGATGCGGTCTGTCTGCAGGCGGGAGCAGGTGGAAGGCTGTGTCCTTTTGACCACCTGCAACCGGACGGAGCTTTGGCTCAGCGCCCAGGGGGAGCTGGAGCTGCCGGAGCTGCTGTGTGGACTCAAGGGGCTGAACCCGGCCGCCTATCAGCCGTACCTGGTCTGCCGCCGGAACCGGGAGGCGGTGCAGTACCTGTTTTCTCTGGCAAGCGGACTGAAGTCCATGATTCTGGGAGAGGATCAGATTTTGGCGCAGGTCAAAGCAGCGCTGGCCCGAGCCAGGGAGCTCCAATGCTGCGGCAGTACCTTGGAGGTGCTGTTCCGCCATGCGGTGACGGGGGCAAAACGGGTGAAGTCCCAGCTTCTGCTGTCTACGGCAAACGCCTCCGCTGCGGAATTGGCCATGGAACAAATGCAGGTGCAGGGGTATGCGTTTTCCGGGAAGCGGTGTCTGGTCATTGGAAATGGGGAGATGGGCAAACGGGCGGCGGCGGCTTTATTGGCAGCCGGCGCTTCGGTGACGGTGACGGTGCGGCAATACCGCAGCGGCCTGGTGGAGGTGCTGCCGGGATGCCGCCGCATCGATTACGGGCAGCGGTATGAGTATCTGCCGTCCTGCGACCTGGTGGTCAGCGCCACCAGCAGCCCGAATGTGACGATCCGGGCGGAGGAGCTGGCCCGGTGCGGGCTGGACCATGACCTGTTGCTCCTGGACTTTGCCGTACCCCGGGACATAGATCCCGCCGTCGCGGCGCTGCCCCATGTGACGCTTTATAACATCGACCGGTTCTCCCTTCCCCAGTCCGGAGAGCTGAAGCGTCAGCTTCAGGAGGCGGAGGAGCTGCTGCAGCAGGAGCTGGAAAAATTTGAGGCGTGGCAGGCCTGCCGGGATTTGATTCCCCAGGTGGAGGCCTTGGGCGCCTATATGGCCCGGGAGGTGGACTTCCGGATCGGACCGGCGGTCCGGGGGCTGGCTCTGACCAGAGAACAGGATCGGAGCCTGACCCAGGCGGTGGAAAGCGCCGCCGGTCACGTACTGAAAAAGCTGATGTTTGCGGTCCGGGATGAGGCGGGCGCGGAGGTGCTGCGCCAATGCCTGGCGGCAATGGAGCAGGTGGCGGCTTATGAGTGAGAGAAAATTCCCCTTGTTTTTGAATCTCACAGGCAGAGAGGTTTGGCTGTTCGGCGGCGGGGCGGTGGCGCTGCGCCGGGCGAAGACGTTGCTTGCTTTCGGGCCCAATCTGACCGTCGTGGCGCCGGAGCTGGACCCGGCGTTTTTGGAGCTGCCGGTGCGCTTGGAGCGCCGGGCCTACGCGCCGGGGCAGATGGACCGTCCCTTTCTGGTGCTGGCCGCCACCGGCGATGCGGCGGTCCACCGAGCCATTACAGCC